>SDBU01000556.1_pt1 | contig 52000 bp, 64 predicted proteins | sample 2277071 | NCBI WGS metagenome assembly SDBU01 (sample SAMN10397929, study PRJNA504765) | marine sediment metagenome | isolation source: marine sediment core GS08_GC12, 126 cmbsf | place: Arctic Ocean: Gakkel Ridge, Loki's castle | collected 2008
GCGTCGAGAAGATTGGCAAAACAACCTGGGCTGCCAACTCGGGCTTTCCATTGCTCCTGCCAATCAAGGGCGAAGAAGGTGCTGATGATCCTGACATTCAAGCTGTCGCCAAAGTTCCGCCTGTATGCGAATCTCTAGCTACAGTGCAAGGCTGGTTGCAGGCTTTGTACACCCAGCAGCACGAGCACAAGTCCGTTGTCATAGATTCCGCGAGCACATTGGAGTCGTTGATTCATGCGGAGATATGCCACAAGAACAATGCAAAGAGCATAAACGAAGGTGCATTGAAATTTGGCGTGGGCACCGACCAGGCTGTTGCGGCATGGGGAACGATTACTACTGCACTCGATTGGCTCCGAACAGATCGTAACATGATGTCGATTATCATCGGTCACGTCAACGTAAAGCGTTTCAGCGAGCCGGGCGGAGAGTCCTATGATCGATATCAATTCGCCGTTCACGACAAAACTGCAAACCTCTTGTACCGCTGGGCAGATGTCATTTTGTTTGCAAACACAAAGGTCGTTGTCAAGAAAGAAGACCTTGGCTTTCATAAGGACAACACGAGAAACATTCCTCTTGATCTCACTGGTGGTGCTCGTTTCCTCTACACGCAGAAGAGACCTGCACATCCTGGGGGCGGCCGCGGTATTTTCGGCCGACTTCCCTACGAATTGCCCCTCGTTTATGCTGACTTCGAGGCTGCTATCGCGGCAGCGATGTAACAAGGAGACAGGTTTTGGAAATCACAGATTGCATCTTTGCGTGTGTTGTTGTCTTTTGTGTAGCGTGGTACTGTTACGCCGCAAGGTAACACATCTGGGCGTAGGTGACCACAAGGACCAGCGTACCCCTGGCCGAGATACCAAAGGGCTGTGACATGGCCAGCCACGAGATAGGGGGACGCGAGTGGAAGCTGATGTTGTGTTGAACGCGGGTTAGATTCCCGTCGCCTGGCCTTTTCAAGGAAACAACATGAAAATCAAGTACATTTACAAGCGTTTTCGCAAGAGCACCCTTGCTCTTATCGAGCAAGCAATCCAAATAGCAGACGAATTCAAGAAGGAGGGTTACAAGCTGACACTTCGCCAGCTTTATTACCAATTTGTCTCTAGGGATCTCTTGCCGAACGAGCAGAGAGTATACAAGCGGCTCGTGGATACAATCACCGATGCCAGAAACGTAGGGCTCTTCGATTGGAATATGATTGAAGATCGAACGCGCGGCATTAGGCAGAATGCACATTGGGATTCCGTATCACAGGCCATAGGGGACATTGCAGCACAATTCTACTTCGATTTGTGGGCCGATCAAGATAGAAGGGTGCAGGTGTGGATAGAGAAAGATGCTTTGATCGGTGTCTTCCAGCCAACGTGTGACGAACTCGATGTTCCGCTTATGGCCTGCCGCGGTTACCCCTCAGCCTCGGTAGTATGGGAATCCGGGAGACTTTTCCGGAGCTACGGAGGCCGTGACGGCCAGAAAAGTATCGTGCTGCACTTTGGCGATCACGACCCCTCTGGAATCGATATGACGCGAGATTTAGAAAAGAGACTTAGCATGTACGCCGGTACAGGTCTAGTTCAGATCAAACGTATCGCCCTGAATATGGACCAGATCGAAAAGTACGATCCGCCCGAGAACCCGGCAAAGAGCCAAGATCCGCGTTTCTCAGATTATGCAGTAGAATTCGGCGAATCTTCCTGGGAACTCGATGCCCTAAAGCCAAGTATCCTTGCGAAGCTCGCGAAGAAAGAGATCCTCAAACTCATGGACAAAGAACAGTGGGAAAAATCCGTACAAAAACAGAACGAAGCGCGCGAACGGCTCTACAAGATAGCCGAACAAGAAGAGTAAAAACGAACACGAAACACCATTCCCTGTCATTCACTTCCAGAAGAGGTAAAGTATGAACGGCGACCTTGTAAATTTCTTTGGCACCCCTGATGGATTCGATACCCATTCCGTCGAGCCCCAGAAGGATTACGTTGCGATTCCACCCGGCAAGTACCCGGTTCAAATCGAGAAGTCTGAGTTGAAGCAAACGAAAGCCGGCGATGGGCACTACCTGGAATTGGCTTGCGTTGTTTTGGACGGCCCAGCAAAGGGTAGGAAGATTTGGGATCGCCTGAATATCGACAACCCGAGTCAACAAGCTCGTGAGATTTCCCAACGACAATTTGCTGCGCTTGGGCAAGCCCTGGGCTTGGTGAAAATCGCAGACACCCAACAACTCATTGGCGGAATCTGCATTGCGTGCGTCAAGGTGAAGGGCGACAACAACGAGATTCGCACTTACGAACCGCTTCCCACACCGGTGCCCGGCGACGCTTGGCCAGCAGGTAGCGGTCGGAGGACGATGGCCGACACAGTGCCGCCGATGCCCCGCCCGGAGCCACGAGGTCCGTCGGGTGCTCCGCCTGCTGACCTTGAGGGCGTTCGCTGCGGCCCGCCCTTGCCCTCTACCCCCGCCCCTGCTCCGCCTCCTGTCGCCCCGGTGCAGCAGACTGCCCCGCAGTACATCAGCCAGGTTCCCGTTGGGCATACACCGCCGCCCGCACCATCGGCCCCCGCTCCTGTTGCTCCCGCTGTCGTGCTTGCCCCTGCTGCTGCTGCTCTCGTTGCTCCATGGAAGAAACCGCCTCAGTAGTAACATAGTGCCGCAACGGATGCGGCATGAAGTCGCTGCCGGGCCAAATTGTAAGTGCCGTGGGCCTGCCCGAGCCCGGCAGCGGCTGTTTTTTCGGTCGAAAGAAGGAAAAGCGATGGGTTGGATAGGAAACATTCTCTGCGTAATCGGACTTTGGCAAATCGGTCGCAAGAAGAGAGTGGGGTTTCTTTGGACGATTGCAAGTTGCGTCTTTTGGATCATCGAAGGTTACAATCTAGGTTCCCTGGGCTTGATTTTCATAGAAACAGCTTTGGGAATCTTGTCTTTTCACAACTGGAGGAAATGGAAGCATGAAGAAAACAGAGCTTCTGACACCCGAGGAATTTGAAGCAATCACTTCGTTGGCCGGCGAGCTTGTGGCGGCTAAGCTTAAGGAGGCGAAGGCCAACCAGGCTCGTGTGACGTTGGAAGCGAAACTTGCCGCGCTGATTCCGGGCAAGGAAGAGGGGCAGCGCACAATAAACCTTGCGAACAAGAGCAAAGTCGTCGTTGAACGCGGGCTGATTTACAAGGCGAATGCTGGAGACATCGAAGCAATCGAGGCGCTCGATGTGTTCGAACAGCTTTCAATCGCCCCACCTGTCGAAGCAAAGTCGGAACGTGTGCTTGACGTGCCTGGATACAAGTGGTTCAAAGAAAATCACCCGGAAGCCTTCGCAAAGATTGCTGAGCACGTAAGTGTAAAGCCGAAGAAAACCTCCGTCACAGTGAAGCCGGCTAAGAAATGAAAGCATTTTCGGAAAAAGTCGAAAATCTTATCGCAGATGGTATTGAAATCGGAGCACTACCGCACCGAAAACATCTCGACGGTCACTTCGTTGGTTTCCACTCCCCTCCCTGCACTTTTCTGACCGGCGACGCCGTTTGCACTTGTTCGCCTATTATCTTCGGGGTTAATGCCCTGAGTGGGCACACATACGTCTTAATTGACAAGAGGAAATGATGGATGAAGTGAAACGAGCGGATGCTCTCGAAGTTATTGAGAAGGCGCGTAAAGCTTTTCCAATTGCAGCAAAAATCCTGCTTCACTTATGCGAACTTCAGCCAGAAGATGCTGGGAATTTTACTCTTCGGTTTGAAGCAACCGAGGATGGGAAATTCGTGTTCTCGAAATCCGCCGAAAAGTTGTTTGGGTATGACTCTTGTACGGGGGAGATACTGCGCTCGGAAGGTTTCGAGAGAGAGTCCGCGGGGTTTCTAAGCATAATGTTCGAGGATCTTTAGGGAACCAACCAGATTGATCCTTGCAAACAAGTTGAGGAAGCACTAGAATGACCGACATTACGCAGTACCTCCCCAGGGAATCTCCGATCGTCTCGGCGATCTACGATCACTACAAGACCGAAGGCGACGCAGAAGAGCCGCGTGGTTATCTCGGTGCCTCAATCATCGGACACCATTGCAGTCGCTACCTTTGGTACTTGTTTCGTGGCTGTACGAAGGAAGACTTCCCCGGACGACTGTATCGCCTCTTTGATACCGGTGACCGCGAAGAAGAGCGTATGGCAGAAAATCTTCGTTCAATCGGCTGTGTTGTTCACACGCATGTACCGCCACCTAGCCCTGCATACATTGAAGACATAGCCGCCAAGCCGAAGCAATTTGAGATCAATACAGTTTACGGCCACTTTTCCGGCCACATGGACGGCTGTGCGCTCGGGATTCCAACGGCCGAGAAAACTTGGCATGTCCTAGAATTCAAGACGCACAACACCAAGTCGTTTGGGAAACTCACGAAAGAGGGCGTCAAGAAGTCGAAGCCAGTGCATTACGCACAAATGCAAATCTACATGCATGAGACTGGCATGACACGGGCATTATACCTCGCAGTAAATAAGGACACCGATGAACTCTACGCCGAGAGAGTCTATTACGACAAGACTTCTGCTGAGTCTCTCCTGGCGAAAGCCAAACAAATCATCTTCGCTAGGGTTCCGCCGGCCAGGATAACGGAGCGGCCTGATTGGTATGAATGCAAGTTCTGCTCCGCGCATTCTCTTTGCTGGGGCATCGGGGAAGTCGCGCTTCCGGTACCTTCGATCACTTGTCGTCAGTGCTGCCACTCGTCGCCGACGAAAGACGGTCGCGGCCGTTGGGTATGCGAAAAGCAAGGCAGGGCGTTATCGTGGCTAGACCAGAAGGCCGCGTGCGACGAACATCTTGTTCTCCCCGGGTTATTGTCGTTCGCAGAGCCGACTGACTACGGCAAAACGCCGAATCCAAGTCCTTCGATGAAAGATTTCGAGTTCATCGAATTCACAAACGCAGACGGGAACAAATGGCGTCATGGACAAGCAAGCGGACACTTCAACACGCGAGAACTTCGTACTCTTCCCATTTCAGCGCTCAGTTCTCCGATGCTTATTGAAGCGAAGGGACTCTTTGACGCTGAGGCAACACACCACTACGCAGACGACATTCTCTCCCGCTACCCTGAGAGTGATACAGAACTTGTTTGGCGTGGCCCGGCAGACAAGCTCCAGGAGGAATGGGTAAGGCTCCAGGGGTCGCCAATGAGTGCCTACACGGAGATCACGAAAGTCGATACAGGCGATTACCGTGCAGTAGAGTTCGAGGGCGGTCTTGTTGTAGTCGTGCGTAGCAACCGCAAGCTACATCCGGCCGAGATCTGGAAAGGAAAGCAATGAGCGAATACTGGCGTTTGTGTGTCATTCTATCAGAAGGCTCGAACGTTTCCCTCGTAGGGGGAGAGCAAGAGTTTCGGGAAGTGCAAAAGCAGTTCTGCGAAGGCGACACGTTTGGAAAAATCTCTATTGCGGGTATCACCGATACGGCTGATCGTGCTCCAATAATTGTTGCATTCAATTTCGAGAATGTGATAGCTCTTAGCCTCGTGAAGCTCTACGGATAATCAGGGAGTTAAGGGGAATTTTGGATGACTTTTGTATTTCGTTCATACCGAGATAAAGCTGAAAAGAAAGCGTTCAGGGAATTTGTATCTGTACATCACTATAGTAGGAAATGCCCAGGTGTGAAATACGGATACGGGTTATACGAGAATGGCCTTCAGGTGGGATGCGTGATTTTTTCAATTCCAGCATCCTATACATTGTGTCGCGGAGTTTGCGGTATCGAGTATGCCGAGAAGGTTGTGGAGTTATCGAGGCTCGTGATAACAACTGAAACGAAGAATGCCGCCTCATTTTTCATCGGGAAAGCACTTCGCTCACTGCCGAATTTGATTGTAGTCTCATATGCAGATTGCAACAGCCACGTCGGGCATGTTGGATATGTGTATCAGGCGACGAATTGGTTGTATACAGGCCAAGGGAGTGCAGAGCCAATTTGGGAGACGATGGATGGAATTGTCGTTTCGTTCACGAGAAGACACATAGATACGAAAGCCGAAAAGCTTGGTCTCAAAGTGTCTGATCTAGTTAAAAGAAAGCAAATCGGCAAACACAGGTACGTCTTCTTCACGGGGACGAAGAGATTTAAGACATCTGCCAGGAAGTTGCTTAGGTATGATGTGAAGAAATATCCCAAGGGACCTACGGCGAGACATTCGGACTGTGCTCTATTGGTTGGGAATAGCAAATGACATTCGCCCTCCGCCCTTATCAAGTCGAAGCTGAAGCAGCACTGAATCTCCACATCTGCACGAAAGAGACGAACCCGTGCGTTGTGCTGCCCACTGGCTCTGGAAAGAGCGTGTCAATGGCTTCAATCATTCGCAAGTGGCATGGCGATGCCCCTCACGTTCGTGGCTGTATCCTGGCTCACAGAAAGGAGTTGGTGCAACAGAATGCAGAAAAGCTCAATGTTCTTTACCCGGAAGGGAATGTCGGGATATTCTCTGCTGGACTCGGGAAACGCGATTACGATTCTCCTCTACTTTTCGCCTCAATCGACAGCGTCTTCAAAAGGGCAGGAGAATTCCCGCCGTTTGACTTCATTTTCGTGGACGAAGCACACCGTATTCCACCATCCGGTGAAGGGAAGTATCGCACGTTCATAAACGAGTGCAAGAAATTCAATTCAGCTTTGCGCGTTGTCGGTTGGACGGCAACTCCGTTCCGCATGGGCTGCGGCCCAATTTGTCACAAGGACCATGTTCTTCAGGAAATTTGCTACGAAGCGAAGATAACTGACCTGATAGATCAGGGCTACTTGTCGAATCTCCGTTCGAAAGTAAGCAAAACGCAGCCTGATCTCAGCGAAGTCAAACGCAATTGCGATGGCGATTACATTGTCAAATCCCTCTCTGAAGCCACCAATAAAATGGGGCTTATCAGTCAGGCGATCGAGGAAGCTGTCGGCAGAATGTTGGCCGAGAAGCGTAAGTCTGCCATTTTCTTCTGCGTCGATGTTGAGCATTGCGAGCGCGTCTCGAAGGAATTGGCGGCTTGGAACATCGTTGCTCCAGTTGTAGTTGGAAAGACTCTGAGGAAGAAACGAGACAAAATAATACGCGACTTCAAGGCGAAGCACCTCGGCGCTGTTTGCTGTGTCAATGTCCTTACGGAGGGTTTTGATGCCCCACATATTGACTGCATCGTTCTTTTACGGCCAACACTCTCAGCCGGTTTATTTTGCCTTGATTTCGAGACGGAGATATTAGCAAGGGATGGATGGCGTGGAATCGGAGAGATAAAAGAAGGTGACATGATAGCAGGTTTTGATACGAGTGACGAAAGCATTAAGTACGTTGAGGCAATAGCAACATCTACCCGCGTGGCCTCCGGGGCGGAGAATTTTGTCTCAATTGAAACCCCTTCGACAAGCATTAGAGTTACGGAAAATCACAGAATGGTGATCGGAACCAGGAAGGACCGCAAATGGCGTATTGAGACAGCAAGGCGAGTCTCCAGCAGAAAGTCTGGGGTGATGCTATCAAAGGCCGGGGAAATTTCCGTGCCAGGTGCGAAGTTGACAGATGATGAATTGAGATTCATTGGCTGGGTAATGACGGACGGAAACATCAACAAGACAACCAATGGCATTACAATTTATCAATCAGTACATCAGCCGTGGGTCAGAGAAATTGATCGTGTTCTGATGGCTTGCGGTATGAAATTCAGCGTGACAGACGAAACAAGGTCTACTAATTTCAACGACAGTAGCACCATTAGGAGGTGGACAATAAGCAAGGGCAAGCCTCGCGGAGAAAAGAAACATCTTCGAGGATGGGGAGCGCTGGAGCCATGGCTTTCTAAGGATTTCAGTGAGAAATTGCTTGAAGAAATAAGCGCCGAACAGTTCCCCATGTTGCTTGAGGCGATCCATTTGGGCGATGGCGCGAAGCAACTAAGGCAGAATTGGACCAGAAGGTCGTATCACATAAGCACCGGGAATAAAGTCTTCGCAGACAGGTTGCAGATATGTGCTGTCACCCGCGGCTTCAGGAGCACGGTATCGTTTCATACATACAACAAGGGCCCCCTTTGGGTTGTGCATATTAAGAAAATTAAATTCGCCAACGTGGGATCTACGCACGACGGAAGGCCAGGGTGGGAGGTGAATCCATGCAATGGCGAAAAGGTTTGGTGCGTGCAAAATAAACTTGGCACAATTGTCACGAGACGAAACGGAAAAGTCACTATTGTCGGCAATAGCCAGATGGTCGGACGGGGTTTGCGAATTAGTCCAGACAAAAGAGATTGTATCGTCCTCGATTTCGCTGGATGTATTGAGGAGCACGGTCCTGTCGACCTTTTGGGGACCGGACTCGAAACCATCATGGCGGTGTGCGTAGAATGTCGAGAGTCGTTTAGCAGGGCTACACGATCATGCCCTATTTGCGGTTGGGTGATTCCGCCGCGGGAGATGGAGCGGATGGAAGCTGAAGAGAAGGAGCGCAGGATGCACGCAGCCATGCCGTCGAAGAAGTCGGTTCTTTCGCATCAGCCAGAAATACATCTAGTGAATGGAGTCACTGTCTCGCGACACGTCAAGGCTGGAGCACCTGACTCGTTGCGTGTGCAATATCGCTGCGGGTATGCAATGTTTAGAGAATGGATTTGCCTTGACCATGATGGCTACGCCGGCCAAAAGGCACAGACGTGGTGGTACGAGAGGTTCGGGAGGGTGACCGCCAGCAACGGCGTTGCACAAGTGCCGACAGTCAACGACGCTACGAGCAATCTCCTGACGTCGCAAACCATCCTCGATTGCACAAAGTCAATCACCGTGCGACAAAACGGAAAGTTCAAGGAGATCATCGGATACAATCAACCAATTACCGAGGAACCGAAGGCATGAGCATAAGCGGAAAAGTCGATAAAGCAATTGCTGTTATACGCGAGTACGCCGAAGAAGCAGAATTTCTTGGCGGCAAGCGTGGTTTCAGGGTAGGGTTTAGCGGTGGAAAGGATTCGCTAGTCGTCAAGAAACTCACTAGCATGGCTGGCGTGGTACACCATGCTGAGTATAACAATACAACAATTGATCCACCTGAATTAACACATTTCATTAGAAAGCATCATCCTGACGTTACGAAAGTGAACCCGGCCGTGGGCTTCTTCCGCCGCTTGCCGCAACGCATTCCACCTACGCGAGGTCGTCGATGGTGTTGCGAGGAATACAAAGAACGGGGCGGCAGGCATCTAGTGAACATTCTAGGTATTCGTGCGGCCGAAAGCAAAGGTCGGAAGCGATGGTCGATGTATGGGCCAGCCCTCCGCAGCGGTGCAATGTGTCTATTACCAATTCTCGAATGGTCGGAAGCTGACGTGTGGGAATTTATTCATCGCGAGTGCTTACCGTACTGTTCTTTATATGATGAAGGGTTTTCTCGCCTCGGATGCGTAGGATGCCCAATGGCAGGCTGCAAACAGCAACGCCGCGAGTTCGATCGCTGGCCGCGTTTTGAGGTCGCGTGGCGTGCTTCCATATATCGATGGTGGCACAACCATCAGGATAAGCTCAGGCGAGACGGCAAGCCTTACGCACTTGCGAAATTCGATGATCCAGAACAATTATGGCAATGGTGGGTTAGCGGGGGGCGTAAATCAACCACTTCCTGAAGGAGAAAGCAAATGACTTGTGATGCATGTGGAAGGTCAATGGAACTTTCAAGCGGAGCAAACGTAGTTGGAGTGAACATAGAACTCAATTGGAAAGACAGTGACGAAATTTCAAGAGAAGAATTTGCCGAGTTCTTCAGTCCGTATGAGATAGGCAAAAACTATAACGTATGCTTCCCGTGCTGGATGAAGAGCCTGGGAATCAAGCCATAGGATCAAAAGATTACGAGTTCGAGGTGAGAAGAACAATGCCTAAAGTTTATCCATGCAGCCGTTGCAGTGCTGAGCACGAAGAGAAGGATTTAGCAGTTGTGTTTCCTCCGGGAGATTCAATTGCATTCGATACGCTTTGTACGCTCTGCCTTGGAAAGGAACATAAAAAGCGTTATGATGCGTGCGAGAAACGAAACAGAGAATTTTGCAGGCTACTTAATTCTAGCGGACTTCGGCCGCACATGCCAACTATGGACGCAGGGATGAAGGGAAGCCCGCTTGGAAGAGACAGGTGGCTTACTCGCCCAATGGCGAAGGAAGACGCAATCAAAATGGGGAGAGGGGCTGCATGGCTGGCATTACTGAGGGCATGGGAGGCAATTGGAAAACAATGAGTCAGTTTCTCGACTACGCCCTGAAGTACGCTTTGCTCGGTTGGAAGGTCTTCCCGCTTGCTCCAGGCAAGAAGACCCCCATCACTGCGCATGGCGTGAAGGATGCGACATCCGTTGAGTCCGTTATCCGCGAATGGTGGGCGAAGTGGCCGGATGCCAACATAGCAGTCGCCTGCGGCTACAAGAGCGGAGTGTACGTTGTTGATGTCGATGTAGATAAAGACAAAGGAATCAACGGAATAGAATCGCTGGTATCGGAATTTGATCCGCTCCCAGCAACAATTCAACAATCAACACCGAGAGGAGGTTTCCATGTTTTTTACAAAACGACTAACCCGCCACCCAATCGTAATAGCTTTAGGAGTGGCATTGACATTCGCGGCGATGGATACTATGTTGTCCTGGCACCCTCTATACACCCTAATGGCGGTAGGTATGATTGGAAGTGCGGTTGTGCTCCATGGGAAATAGTACCGGCCGAGTACCCGGACTGCCTGCGACCCAAAAGTGAGCAGAATGTTGTCTCGTTCGAGAGAACTCCAATCTATACCGTGCCAACGCTCGGTACGTTGCAGGTTGACGTGCTGACTCGTGCAACACTTTACGTACATGAATGCGATCCCGCCGTCCAAGGGCTGGGGGGACATGATAAGCTCCTCTGGGCCGCCCAGTGCCTAGTCACGGGGTTCTGTCTAACAGATAGCCAGGCCTTCTCGATCCTGGCCAGCGATTACAATCCTTCCTGCTCGCCGCCGTGGAATCTCTCGAATCCTTCTGAGTACAAGGATTTCTACCGCAAGATTACGGAAGCTAGGAAGAATCCGCCGCGCGAAAAGTCGACGGGTTGGCTGCTGGAAGATCGGGTGCTCGCACAATGTGACATGGAAGCAGTCAAAGCGAATGTCGAGGAACTTTTGGCTAAGATGCCTGGAGCCAGGAAAATCGATTGCGCAGGTTTGACCGAACAAGAAAGGGAAGATGAAGCGAAGCGCTTGGCGGAACGGGATTTCTTGACAAGACCGACTGGTTTCTTGGGCGAGATTTGCTCTTGGATAAACGAAACGAGTCTGCGATATCAGCCCTTCTTGGCACTCGGTTGTTCGCTGGCATTTCTTGGTGCCTTATTCGGGCGCAAGATTAAGGATACGATGGGCAGCAGAACAAATTTGTATTGCATGGGGATCGGGGGATCGTCGTCCGGGAAGGGGCATGCTCCGTATCAGATTCACAGGCTTTGTGAGGAATCAAATTGTCTCGACCTTTTGGGCGGCTTCAACATAACTGGTGATTCCGCGATAGAAGAACGCCTTTCGAATAATCCAGCTACATTGTTCCTTTGGGACGAGATCGGTCATTTGCTGGCAGATTTCAAGACTGGGCAAAACAAGTCTCTCGTAGTTCCGTTTCTAATGAGCATGTGGTCTTCGGCAGGGCGAACTTTCCTCGGTCGCGAGTATTCTGACAGCGACAAGCAGAGAAAGATTGTCCAACCGTGCTGTTGCATTTGGGGTTCCGCTACGCCTGACAGATTTCTCCATGGCATTACGCCTGAAGAACTTCGGGACGGTTGGCTGGGAAGAGTGCTGGCGTTCCAGACTGATACGAAGCCTGCAAAGAATGCAGATTTTCAAGAACAGCCAGTGCCAGAGCATTTAATCGAGAAGTGCCATGAGTGGATGGGATTAGGAAAGAAGGTGTTGAACGGTAGCGATCTTTCGGGCTTCGCAACGGCGAGTTTCACAGAAGCTCCGCCGCCGCAAATAGTTGTACCGATAACGAACGATGCGAAGAGCGTGTTTATGCTGCTCGACAAAGAGTCTGATTCGTGCGGAGAAAAATCCCCTGAAATGTCTTATCTCTGGGCGAAAGCTGAAGAACAAGCTCACAGAATCGCCTTGATAGTTGCTGCAAGCGAATGCGCGGAGAATATCTCAATTGATATTTCAATTGCAGATTATGCTTGCAGGCTCGTTCGCTTCGTAATCACTGATTTCGCCGATACGATTTTGCCGGAAGTTGCCGGCAGCGAATTGGAGAGATGCAAGAGAAAAATTTTCAGCGTAATCAAATCCCTCGGGATAAGGGGTTGCAGCAAAGGGGAATTGACCAGAAGTACTCAATGGACTGGTGATGTTGGACGCACCGGAATGCTTAAGGACCTTATTGAGGCTGGCGAAGTTATGACCAAGCTAGATGGCAAAACGATTCGCTTCTGGACACCGGAGGAGTACGCAAAGATGCACAGGGGGTTGGAATGATGGAAGAACTCCTCATTGTGCTACCGTTGCCGGCAAGGGTTTTGCATCCGAATTGCACTATCGGCAGCTTCGGCGGGAGGATGATGAAAGCGGCAGCGGTCAAAAAATGCCGCCGAGTCACTGCCGAGGCGATCGAAGCAGAGCAAATCGAAACAATACCATGGGAGAAAGCGAAAGTCACAGCAAGGTTCTACTACAAGACAAAAAGAAAACGAGATCAGGATAACGCGATGGGTGCGTTGAAAGCAGTGTATGATGGAATTGTCGATTCTGGATTGTGCGTAGACGACGATTGGGAGCACATGAATCGCGGTGTACCTGAGATACTGATCGACAGAGACCACCCGAGAGTTGAACTTACAATCACAAGGCTCGCGTAATGCTGTCAATTGAAACAGAAAAAAAGATCCGTGACTTGCTCAACTTGCCTGAGTTGCTTACAAACGGTACAATAAGCAGAAAAGCTGGCGTGTCTCGAAAAATCGTGCAGCGCATAAGAAACATGCTCAGAATTGTCGATAAATTCGAGTTAGACAAAGCATCGCAAATTCGCAAGTTGCTTCTTCAAGGAGTCGCTGTTAAATCAATCGCGCAAGCAGTGCTTGTTCCTGTTGTAGGTGTCGTCGCTATTCAGCGATACTACTATTTGCAAACTCGCGAATCAGAGAAAGCAATCAATCGATGCCCGACTTGCGATGCAATGATGTTTGGCGAAAATTTCAAGGAAAAACACGGGGCGATCAGAAGAAAGAGCGGAAAACTGCTTCTGCCGGAAATCGACAAAAAACAGGCTGGCAATCTGTATCGCTTAGTTGTTGACATGAGCGAACTCAACAAGTTATGCATCATAGCGAATCCGGTTTTCTATTACCTCGCCCGCCGGGCAGAGAAAGTTTTGGAGGAAATCAATGGCGACAGCTAAGACAAAGAAACTCGACAGCACAATGGGAATTGTGCTTTCCGACACGCACATTCCGTATCAGGACAAGCGAGTGTGCGGGCAAGCGTTGCAATTCATTCGAGAACACCGGCCAGGGAGGGTACATTTGCTTGGTGACATTTGCGACTGCTACGCAGTCAGCCGATTTGTGAAGGACCCGCACAGGAAGGACGACCTGCAATGGGAACTTGACGCCACGAAGAGGTTCCTGGCACAGTTACGGGACGCGGCCGGCGATGCCAAAATCATCTACTCGGAAGGAAACCATGAGTTTAGACTCCGACGCTTTCTTGCAAGCGAAGCTAAGGCGCTTGCTGGCCTCCGGACTTTACAGCTTGACGGATTGCTCGGCCTCGAAGATCTCGGGATCAGTTACCGTGAACATGACAGGCCGTACCGCATCGGGCCATTGCTATACACTCATGGACAGCTTATCAGGAAGTGGTCGGCCGGTTCCGCGAAGGCACACTTCGAGAAGTACGGCGGCTGTGTAATACACGGCCATTCGCATCGCCTCGGTACGTTCTACCATCGGGACATCAACACTGTGTTCGGTGCTTGGGAAAACGGTTGCTTATGCGATATGAATCCAGACTATTGCACGGCTCCAGATTGGCAGCAAGGCTGGTCGATAGTGTGGACTCGCCGCGACTTCTTCCACGTCGAGCAAATCTGCGTAGTGAAAGGGCGATACTGCTACCATGGTGGAGTACACGGCCGCAAGCGCACTTCCAAAACATCCAACAGAGAGGTTGAGCAACTGTGAGGTACTCAGATCGCGATGTTGTTGGATCGTTTGTCTTCAAGGAGGCTTTTGGAATTGATTACTGGATCATCAAACCCAAGGAGATGAAATCAATGCGTACTTTTGAAATTGGTGCAACGCGAGATAACGACAATCATTCGAGGGAGTATCATGGTCATCCGAGATTTTATGAGCTTCTACAACAAATGGCCGATCTTCACAGCCGCAAAAATCACGATTACGCCGGCGATGATCCGCTGTCGAATCTTAGGGCGTCCGAAGAAATTGACATTCCGGCTTGGAAAGGAATTCTTATTCGCTTAATGGACAAGTGGGGTCGGCTCAAAACTTTCGCTAAAACAGGAAGTTTCGAAGTGAAGGACGAAAGCGTAAATGATACGCTAATGGACAATGCAGTTTATTCGCTTTTGTGCATTATCGTTCTCGAAGAAGCAAAAGCGAAAGAAACTCCCCAAGACAAACTCGAAGAACAAGTGCAGGACTTCAGCGAACAGAAAACGCCGAAATACGTCAAAACTCCAGCAGATTATTTCGATGTCTGTGCAGCCTGCAAGCATTCTCCACGAGATTGCCCGAAAAGCTCCGAACTGCTCCAAGATCCATGTTTAGGTTTTGAGACTTTTCCGCCGTTCGCGATAACTCCCAAGAAGGAAACTACATCTTGAAAATCAAGCAAATTTTTCTGGACGTTGACGATACGCTCGTTGATTTTACGTTGGCCGCATTGGAATTTGTTGGTGTTGATTTGAAGCATGTCGACCTGGACTCTTTCTACGAAAGGTTCGGATATAACATTGTGAAAGCAGCCAATGAACTTCGTTCGCTCTTTACTGTCGCAAAGTCGACTAGCGATTTCTGGAACTCGATTCCGAGGTCCTTTTGGGCAAGCTTGCAGAAGACTCCTGAATGCGATTCCTTGATACGGGGTAGCTGCGATCTCGTAGGCAGAGAAAACGTTTTCCTTCTCACTACTCCAATCGACGATCCAGAATGTGGCGCTGGAAAAATGGAGTTGATACGCGATGTGTTTCCAGATTTCTGGGAAGATCGGAGATACCTCATTGGTCCTCCGAAATATGCCTGTGCTCACGGCGGTGCTTTGCTAATCGATGACAGCGACAAGAACGTCAACTTGTTTCGCAAGCATCACGGGATAGCGGCGCTTCTGCCGCGTCCATGGAATTCCCTTCACAAACTTCGGGGCCTTAAAGGCGTCATGCTTCCAGAGGTACGGTAATGAAGCTCACGAAACAACAATGTCGCAGATGGTTCTACGCCATTGCACAACTCAGGAAGCACTTCAATCCTGGTGTTCCGGTGTGCGTTGCATCTCGGCCAGCCAGAGGGTTTGGCGGGGACTGTGGCGGAATTCTCAAACTCGGTCGTCTCACGGAGATCAAAATAAGAATCAACAGCGACGAGCCGTGGGGTCAACGGTACGAGGCGCTTATCCACGAGTGGGCTCACGCGATGCTGTGGGGGGCAAACTGGACGGACGAATCTACGGAGCGCATACACGGTCCAACGTGGGGCGTGTGGTACGCTGCGATTTATGAGCATCTCTTTGAACGCTGCTGGGGGGACATGACTCGCAAGGGGCTAATAGACGAGATCCAGATGAAACTGTTCCCACTGCCCGAATACGAGTGGCGAGAATGAAATGCGACATCTGCGGGAGTGTGCTCAAGACATACTCCACTAGCTCCCACTGCAATTATCTCGCATGCCCGAACGAACTTTTTCACAAGGAGATCATAAATGAAGGTAATCGACTTGTTCGGAATGCACCTAAGCGACGTGCTCGAAAGAATCGCAGCAAAAAAATTGGCTCAGAAAACGGCAAAGGATTACTCTAAGCTCCTCGCCCTTATCGCGAACGCGGGATTATCGGAAACAGATGCCGACATTCTCGGGCCAGCACACTTTGCGAAATTGATGCAAGAAATCGAGAGTCACGGCTACAGCTTGCGAACGCAGAAGAACATAATCTCGTCTTTCAAATCTGTCTTCAACTGGGCTGGCCCCGATGGAATGAATCTTTGCGAAAGGCCTGCCTATGGCCCGCGGTTCAAGTCCCCACCCAGCAGAGCTATTGAGGCCGAACAAGAAGCGGGTCCCAGCAGATTCATTGACGGAGAAGTGATTCTGCGGCTGCTTGACCTTGCGAATCCCAGGATGAAAGTTGCGATCCTCTTCGGGATCAACTGCGGTTTCTATCCGAGCGACACGATCGAAATCACGCTCGACAAGTTGCATCTTGATCACATCCCGCCTTTCCACGACATGCGCCGCGTCAAGACACTTCAGCAACGTAAGGCCGTCCTGTGGCCCGAGACAGTGCATGCAGTCGAGGATTACGTCCATATCGATAGAGTACGTCCCCCGGATATGTGCGAACATAACACGCTCATAACAGCCAACGGCGAGCCATACTCCCAGACTGGCGACAAGATGGCCGGCTCCTTCAAGCGGCTTCTCAAGAGGGCCGGTCACAGTGTACGCGGTGTCAGCCTGGGGTCGTTACGCCATACCTACGCTACCGTCATCGACACGGTTCCTGACCAAGCTATGATCGATCTCACGATGGGGCACACGAATCCAAGCATCCAGAAACGAACGTACCGGCAACTGAACACCAACGAGTTCGACCGGCTCGAAGCGATTGCGGATACAGTCCACCTTTGGCTCTATGGGAGATGAAACAATGCTCACTTGCATTTGCGAAGAATTTGATTACAGAAATGAATTCTTTAGCGCGCGCAATGTAGTTGCACGAAAGAATCATCACTGCTGCGAATGCGGAAAAGCAATCGAACCTGGCGAGAAATACGAGTATGCTGCCAGCAAGAACGAAGATGGTTTTTTTACTGCCAAGACCTGCCTTCTGTGCGTACAGATCGGGGCTGAAATGTTCCCGTGCAGTTACCAGCCTGGGAAGCTCTGGGACAAGGTCCACCAGGAGTTCTGCCTCTGGGACGGGATAGAAGAGGGAGATGACGAGTTCTTCTGCATCTGCCCGCCGAGGAAGCCGCGAGAGTCGTGAGAATCTTCTGTGTACGCTTCAGCAGCAGCCTTCTGGGCCTCGAACCTACCGGGAGAGCCTCAAAGCCTGCAATGCCCCAACGGGGCTCTCAGACACGTCCCCCCCAAGATAAGTCGCTCTGTTGGGGAGTCTAATGCCACCTTAGAAAGGCGGTCTTGACCAGATTGGGTCAATGTAGTAAGAACTCTCCGACTGCACCGGCCAGCAAGAGGAGAAGAGCCCAAGCACACTTCAGGCCGGTCAGCATTACGCGGCGGCTCTTCTTGAGGCTCACCACCTGGCTTATGAGGCCCTCGCCTCTTTCTCCCGGCCGACCGTACACATCTGTTTGAAGCGCACGAACAGCGTTGTCACAAGCACTGAACTTCACGATATGCTCGCGTATTTCAGTATGATACTCCTGAAGTGCCCGCCGCAGCGCGTCGATCTTTCTTTCTTCCGATGTAGTCATTGCTTTCTCGTTGTCAGAAAACCCGCGGGGGGCCGGGCGGCTCTTTGGTCCCGGAAGTCCCCGCGGGTATTGGGATCTGTTATTCTGCCGTTAATCCAAGACTGCCATAGGTGCATTCCGGACAACAGAAACATCATCAGGAAGAACCGCATCCCCAAGCTTGGCAGCAATGAACGCACGGCCGGTCTCGCTCTTCAGCTTCGCCGCCAGAACCCTCTCGAAAATCTGCCCGAATTCTTCGATCACAGCACTCTCGCCAGCGAGGAACGTTTTGCCAACGTCCTTCACCTTGGCGGCAATAGCGCTGTAGTCGCCGACGCTGTAGTCGATCAGGAACTCGGGAACCTTTTTAAGGCCAAGCTCGGAAAGCTTGATGGCCATTTGGGCAGCCCCACGGCGGCGCTCTTCCCTGGCGGTGTCTTGCTTGTAAAGAAACTGAACGGCCTTGTAGCCGGCTGCGACGGCACCGACGCAAACCAAAGCGATAGCGGAAAAACTCATGTGCGTAACCTCTCTTGTTGTTGCGGTTATGGAAACGTAACTTCGCGTTGGTGGCTTAACCAACCTCGAACCAATCAACAGCGAGGATGTCGGTTTGACTTGCAAGCCACGGAACAAGATCCCCCTGGACAGTCTTAATGTAGATGTACGGTAGCGTCATCTTGCTGTTCTTATCCGGAATCTGCAACGTCAACTTCTGATCTGCTCCGTTCCAGCCACACCTCGAAACAGAAAATCCCGATCGGAGGCAGGTTATCGCTTGTCCAATGTTCATGTGAACCTCTCTCTTTGAATGTTGTGAAAAAAACACGTTACTCCGAAGCGGAAGACTTTCGCAATTGCATGACAATCGAGCCTCCACCGCCGGCCAGCGAAGAGAAAACAGCCAGGATGGCTACAAGCCACCATGGAGTAGTATCTTCCTCAAATTCCGGGGGACCGCCGTCGTTAATCGGGGCCGGCTTGGGGTCGACGGGCAGCGGAACAAGCGGGGTAGGCTGCGGAACTGGGCACACGTTGTCTGGACAATCGTTCTCCATCTTGTATCGCCATGGGAGCACAGTACCGTTCCTGCGCCACGGTAGGATGGCCATAGCTCTCAGGGAGGAGTTTCGGATCGCAGCATACAAGCCGCCGGGAGTAGCTGGAATTTCTCCAGAAGCAGCCTCCCAGACCACATTGCCATTGCTTTGCTGAACTCGAATCGCTGGGACAACCTTCGTGTTCTTCTCATACCTGGCCCCATAGGCTGGGCCGTCCGTAGGCACGACCCAGAAATGAACTTGGCTCTTTAGATTCTTGAGATACTCGTTGCGATCGAACTGAAGCAGGATGCGCTTGAATCGTGCGTCATCCGGGTCGCCGATCACGCTGATGTACCACTTCTGCGAGTCCATCGGGAGATCGATTACGCGCTCTTCGGCGTACTGCTCAGATGCAGCAAGGGTATCCCACTTGGCACCCTCGCTCAACTGGCCGGCACTCTCGGCACCTTCCATACTCGGAATTACCGAGAGTAGAAGCGCACACGCTGAAATTGACAAGAAAAGCAGAATCCAAAATGTACTGTTTCTGTGCATTCGTTCCTCTCTTTCGTGAAATGTTACTCGATTAACGCAAGAAAACCAAACAAAACAGGATGCCTGCATTGCACCCACAGGCGAACGCTGACAGCATCACAGCGACTATAACGATCATTTCCTCCATCTCCGTTCCTCTCTTTCGCGAAAATTAGTTGGCCTCTTCGTTGTATTCTGGGGCCGGTGCAGACGGTGCATAAACCGGAGTCACCGCCCAACTGTAGCTGGACTTCCATTCCGCGATGAATTGCTCGCGGGGTATCCAGATGAAATTTTTCGTATCGTTGTTGTCGAGTATCGCTGCCCACTCGTTGTCAAAGTGAACAAGAGCGACCATGTGGTAGCCACCGCGGATAGTTACTCCGCACCCGCGCCTTGTGCGGCACGCCCATTCGAGAAACCCAACGTCGTTTTCTTCGGCCGTGTAGGCAAAGCGGATTCCTTGCTCTTCAAGTTTTCGCTCAAATGAAGGATGCCATTCACCGCCGCTGTAGGTCTTCTTCCACATATCTGCCGTATTGTAGCGACCTTGCCACTTGAGGAGCGTAATAAATGCAGCATGGGCACACGATCCATCGTTCCTGGTCTTCCCCCAGTTGCTTTGCCTGAAGATCGGCGGCACGTTGACAGTCGGCCGCTCGGCAGAGAAACAAATTCCACCGAGAACGAAGAAAAGGATTACGAACATGAGCGCTGCGATTGCTCGCTTTCGTCTGAGTCTGTGCCTCTTCGCAACGGCTTTGTTCAGGCTGCGATATTGCTCTTCGTGGTCTTTGTGGTAACGTGAAATTCGTGGCGGGCTGCCAATGCCGAGAAAGCATCGCACAGAACCCCATATCTTGTATCTAAGTATGTACGCCATCTCGTAACGTATCGTTCCCATTTTGCTTTTCTTCACTTTAGTCTCCACGGTGGGTTTCGGTCTTTCAACTTTCTTCAACTTGCTTCCACAAAATCAGCAAGTAGTCCACTGAGTCGCTTCGATTTGCGAAGTTCCCTCGGAGAAATTTACCGAGCCTCTTCGCTTCTTTCCTCATTCCCCTTGAGTGCAAGCCCCTCAGGACCCCGCTTTCTGCGTGCGAAAAAGTCTGCTTCGAGAATTTTCCGCCCCTCCGGCGTACTTGCAACTGATACTTGTTCCCCCAACGCCTTAGGATGACTCCACTAGCCATTGCGAAGCCAGTGTCAAAATCGTCTTCTGCTTTGCTGCGTTCTTTGAACGGCAGCATGAATGAGCGCAACGAGAGTTCTCTTCTTCATTTCAGTCTCTCCGGTGGGTTGACAATTCCGAGTCTACGCAACGTGCGAACGAGATGGTTAGGGCTCCAACGACTTGCGTTGGAAGTCGGGAAGATTCCGATGTACGACAGCACTTCAGCAACGAGTTCCGAGCAGAACAAACTTGTGAGATCCTCACCGCGGCACACGGCCTGAAGCCATGACCATGCAAGACCGCCAGATTGCAAAGCTCCGCGGCTGTCGTATAGACGGCCCTCTAGATTTATAATCCTGTCCGACAAGCGAGAAATCTCGTGCTGAAATAGCGGGTGCGAAAGACAATAGGCCCAAATGCGTCCATCGTAATTACGCAACACCTTCCTCAGCTGGTCTGCTCCGACACCAGCTTTCGATGTGCTCTCGAACAGCTTCAGTGTCCTGGGGGTGTGAGCGTCGTAACCAACAATACCGACATGGCTGATACCCCACCTTGGAAGACCGAAGGTGGCGATATTGATACCATCGCTCAAGGGGTTCCGTCCCGAGAAACCGATCACGTCGCCAGGCTTCAAGTCGACAGGCGGACTCAATCTCTTTGTTAATTTCGAAAATACGCGCATGAGCATGTTCATTAGCAGTCCTCGTCTAAAGTACGCCAAGAAGAGATAATCCTACGAGCCATTTCTTCGTGATGCATTTGAAGTTGCGTTTCCCCGATCTCTACTGCAAAGCTATCCGGAAGACGTTTTCGTTGCATACGAATAATAAATGGCCTATCTACGCCGTAAAACTCCCTGCCTGTTTGCCTTTCCCAACGCAAGCAAACGACATCCTCTCCATACTCGCGCGCTAAGGCAAGCAAGATTTAACAAAGTTTCTCTTCGATTTTCATTTCGTTTCTCCCTTGCATGTTCCGTGGTATACCTGTATTGTACCAAGGCCACAAGCGAAAGTCAATTACATTCCCTTCTGATCTGCACGTGCTGCTTCCCTCCACCACAAAGCCTGCTTAACCGTAATAGCTGCGGAGAGTTCCCTCGCGTTCCGGAGTTGCTCCCTCTGGCCGGTTTTCAGGAACCTATGAAACCCAATGCGATCAGCTTTGGACATGCTTCCTGGACCAAATGGGTCCACTCGCTTTTGATGCCTCCAGAATCTGTCAGTAGCTTTTCTTCGTCCGTGCTTTTCGATGAACCTGGCCCGCCAATCGAAGAATGCTCTCTTGTTGTCATTGATCGCCGCATCCCTAGCATTCTTGTACTCGGAGATTACTTTTGCTCCAGGTCGCTCTTTACCGATACTTTTGTAATAAGCATCCTTGAGATTGTACATTGTAAAGAGATCAGACGTACGAGGATCAATCACGCTTGCCCCGAGATACTTCTTCCAGTAATGCTTGTCTGAATGTTCTCCGCTCTCAAGCACTTTGCCTTTCAGGGAGTTCAATTCATTTGACAACCCAAACACATTAGCCACAGCCTCGTCTCGATCCTGCGGCCTTGGATCAGTTGGATCTGGGAAGTACGACTGCCCCCCAACCATCTCGGCCACCGCCTTGTAGTGCGGTCCAAGGAGGCGGATGATCTTCTCAAGTGGGGCAGTCACTACTTCTCTGCCTATCTCACTCCACTCAATCTGACCATCCACGGCTCGTGGAACCATGCTGGCGACCTCGTTGATTCCGAACCACTCCATCAAATCCCCGAGGGCACCAATGTTTCGGTATACTCTAATTGTGTTGTCGGAGTTCCTGCCGGTGATGATGTGCATTCCATTCGCACCAAAATCTCCAAGTCCTTCCTCAGCTTCCCAGTCTCCTGTCAACAATGGATAGATGTAATTATTCCAGATCCACGTCGATCCCCACAGACTTGCTATTCTAGCCGTGGCGATTGTCGATAGCGACACTCCGGTTGCGGTTACGGACTTACCGGACTTAAATGCATTCACGAGGATCTTCGGATATCTCGTCATGTTCACTTCAACAAACGACCAGAACGGCACGGCGTTGCTACGCATTGCATTGCCAAGCTGCGATAAATTGCCATAGTCGCCCAGAAGGTTTCGCGACATATGGGCAGCAGCAGCTTCATCTCCGAGATACTTCTGAATCTCCTTGACTGCACTCTCCCACGACGCCCCGTAATGAGAAATCTTGCCTTCTTTGATTAGTTCCAAGTGCCTGAGATACGAAGCGTGCCTGAGAACATTTTCTCTAAGCTCAGTCCCGGCTTTGGCCATTCTCGTGTACGCCGTAATGGGGTTCCAACTTGTGTACCTCCCGAATCCGCGTTTGCCTACCTCCTTGAATATCGGCAGGTCGCCAGCCTCACTAAGTTCGCCAACAGCAAATCCAGAGCCCAGCACTCCGTATTGCAACGTATTCTGAACATCCTTGGATTGCTCTTTCGTTGGATCCAAAAGGCTGGTCATCTCGGCCATTGACTTGCCAACGTATTTCAGAATCATTGGGTCGACGGCAATGACCGGATCGATGTCACCAGAGATATTTCTCAAGTTATACCCGATGATCCTCTTCGGATTTAACAAGGTCCACGCCTTCCATGCCTTAACCATGTCCTTCTTAATCTGTTGCAACTCATTTGAGCGCTCTGCCAATGAATCCTCGTGAAGCTGCGCAACGATCTCGTCTGGAAGCACCATTATTTCAGACCCGTTTCCGCCAACAGCAAGGTCTACTTCCTCGTCAGTCATATTACTGTCTTCGGCAACCTGCTGCTCGAACATTGCCTGTATAACAGACTCAACACCAGACGCCGAAGAGCCGTAGAGTAACCTTTTCCTGACTGCCGTGTGCTTATTTTCCCTCGCTATACTCCCAAGCGAACGGTCGCTTTCTTTGGCTTTCGCTATGTACTCCTCAGCCTTGTTGTATTTTTCGTCAATGGCCTTGTGGTACTCATGGTCGAACAGCTTAGAGTATGCATTCGCCATCCACGCCATCTCGGGCTCGATATAGCTCGTGTTGTAATCGAAGTCCTTGCCAAGACTCTTCGGCCCAATGACGCGCTTCTTCATCCAGCTTTTGCCTTCGCCTTGACCTTGCCTAAAAGCATTGCGGTATAGCAAGACTTGATGGTGAACATACGACTCGACATCTTCGAGTGCAGATTCGTTTAGCTTGCCAGCTTTTACTAGCTTTTCTGCTAGCGAGCGAACAATCTGCCCGCGCATCTCCAAGGCGGCTGCCACCTTTGGAGTCCTAGCCACCAATTCCTTGAGTTGTTGCACGTAAGCTTCGCCCGCCCCTACCGACTTCAATCTGTGCCGAAGCGGCTCGGGCTTACTTACTAATTCCATTTCGCCTGTTTCCGGATTTGCTTCTGAATCCATCCGATACAGCGCTCGTAATTGGTCACTGGCAACGAGGTATCTTTCGAATAGTAACATCTGCGTCGGCCCAAGCTCCATTTCAGGCGTACGTAGTATTTGCGCAATCTTGTTGACGGCCATCTGCCGACCAGCCGCTTGCGATGCCCTCTTCAGTCTCCATACTTCTCTCGCTAGCTCCCATTCTTTGCCCGTGTTTGGTATGTGCTTATTCGCACGTACTGCTGCCTTGCCGAATGTCTTCATCATTCCAAGCACGCGCGTACCAACGCCAGGCCTAGTTGACGGAGCATTAGATCTAGCCAACGCCGCTTCGTGTTCTTTATCCGGTGACTTGATTGCATTCGCAGCGGTCTCGCCTTGGAGACCGGCAACTGCGTCATCAATAAAAACCTGCCCGATCGGCATGGCCCCAGACTCGTCGGCCAGGAAGTCGGCGACCGCTTGCTGCATGTCAGCATCGGTATCGTTTTCTGACGGTTCTTTTTGCGCCTCCGCCTTCGCATCCACGAGCCCATCAGCTAGATTGACAACTCGATTCTTCTCGTCTTGGAGCGTTCGGTCGAGTTTTTCAGTCTCGGATACTGGAGCAAACTCGTCTCTGAAACTCCCTTGTTCAGACGGCGTTTCTGCTACGGCCTCAGTGAATTCAGCCGGTGCCTCCGGCACGTCAACCTTCTCTTCACTCAATTGCCTCTTATCCACTGCCGTCGCTTCGCGCTCTGCCTTAGCCATCTGGTGATACCCTAACGCCATTTCCTGTACATTTTTAAGCCGATCTGGAGCACTCTTGATGTACGGAAGACCCATTTCTTTCTGCTCCCTTCTAGAAGGGGCTTTGTTCTCCTTTGCGAGCCTAATGATTGTTCTTCTAGTCTTCGCACTCTGGACCGCCTTAGAGGCCTGTCCGCCGCCTCCGATCAAACTGATGCCCGCCATGGGCAGAAGGGCCTCCCCGGCTCCAGCAAGGGCCTCCTCGGGGATCTCGGCCAATCTCCGCCCCTCGGTCTGGCCCGAAACCGCAGCACCAGCCAGCGAAGAAGCCGCGCCCAAGCCGGCCTGAGCAAACTCTTCGCCACCCACTTCGCCGGCAAATTCGGCAAGAACACCGCCAGCAATACCCCCGGCCTTGGCTTTCATACCCTTCAGGCCGAGCTTCTTGGCTGCCGCGAACCCAACCTCACGCCCAATACCGCCGACCCCACTTTTACCTCCCCCCGGCACCGGGATCATTGATTCAATAACACCAGTGCCCGTCGAGGTCAATGCAGCAAGCACGTTTGATCCCGTCTCACCAACGCCTTCTCGCATCAGTCTCTCACGCTGGCCGGAGAAGTCTTGCGTTCCCGCCGTTGCAGCGATACCTATTTTGCCAGCAATCTTGTATGATGCGATTCCGGATAAAACCTGTGGTGCGATTCCGGCAGTACCTTTCACTGCCTTATGTGCCAGAGTGTCCCTGCTCGATTTCCCTGGATCTCCGGAGAGATACGCGCCTTCAAGATAATCCCTGAAAACCAATTCCTTTTTGTCCCTGTCTCCGCCGCCGATGACTCGACCGAGACTTTTGTAGGACTCTGCCATCTCTGCGGAGCCCTCAAAAAATGCCTCGGGAATTTCATGCACCTTTCGTGCAAGGCGCTGAATGAAATTCATATCGTCGAAGTCAGCACGCTTCTTCTTTCCAATCAGGTCAGAACCCCTTATGGCACGGTCTAGTATCCACATCCGCTTGTCTGGATCTTTGACTTCTCTGGCCACCTTACGCTGAGCCGCTCGTCTCGTCGGCGTATACGGATTCATAAGAGGTACGACGTACTTCTTTATGTGCCTTTCGCGCTCCTCATCCTCGTAAGCCGCCTCGCGCTGGGCACGCTTTACTCGTCTTAACGCCTCTTTTCGATTTTCGTCTTTGAGCTTTTGCGATTGCTCACTCGCCTCTCGAGAAGCGAGCATTCGAAACCGAGCCAAGTCCGACAGTACGGGATTATCTGTCATAGTATGCGTTCGCTATTGGAATGAGTTTCTTGTAGTATGGCCGAAGTCTCGCCGGGATCTTCTTGAAATCGCCGTCATACTTCTTGTCGATGGCATCGAACAAAGCAAGTAGTGCGCCGAGTTGCGGGCCGAGTTCGGCGTGCTCCTCGGAAACCTTGATCGGGATGTCAAGACCGAACTCTTTGATGCCGGTCTTCTCTAACTTACTAACCCAATCCTGTTGCTGAGTAACGCCGTGCTGCTCGTCCCATTTTCGCTTGGCGTTTTCCCTGGCTTCCTCGTTACGCCTGTTGACTTCTCCTTGCTGAGGCCCGCTAAGCCCCTGGTTTCTCATGGCCTCGTGCCTGTCGCGAGCTTCCTGCCACCTATTCATTGCATCATCAACCTCGTATGGCTCAAGCGAAACTTTCTCCATCATACCATCGACTTCCTTTTCGACAGTCATATCAAGAACCCTGTTGAGTCGATCATCGTATGCTTTGTCGTCTTGTTCTTGCTTAGCAATCCCAGCTTGATGCTCAAGACCTTCCTTAGAATTTTTCCAAGGCGTTAATATACGCGGGTTGCCGCGGCTATCCACTCCCATGAAATCACCGTTGGGAGCCGTCCACGTTTGCTCCTGCGGTGGCGGCTGCTTTCTTTCATCAGCGGGATATGCTCCTGGTGTAAGACCAGCATCAAGTTGCCCAATCTTGTCAAGAGCGACTTTCCCCTCTTCGGGAGTCCAATCTCCGTCGGCCACAAGTTTACGGACAGTCGCCTTAGCTCTGTTGTTTTTCGCAATATCTCGCTTTTGTTCCGCGCTAAACTTGTAATCAAGTTTACCGGCGTCAACCTTTGCCTGCTCCTGCATCTTCTTGATTTCTCTATCATACTCTTGCTCCTGCATCTCTCCTTGAAGGCCAGCGGCGAGAGCAGTTTTTTTCATCGCATCATCTGCGGCTTGCCTGTCGCGATCTGCACGAGCGTCGATCTCCCGCATTTGCTCGGCACGTCGTGCGCTTAGAGCCTTTGCTCTATCTGCACTTTCAAACATGCTCCTGCCACCACCACCGCCGCCACTAATAGGAGGTGCTCCCATTGGGCCAACCGGTGCGATGGGGGCCTGCGGACCTTGTGCTTGCCCCAGCCCGGCAGCAGCCGCCAGTGCAACCATTGCAGCTATATCGCCACCACCGACTTCATGCTTTACTCGTATTCCCATGATTTTTATCCTTGTCTCATGCCACCGAGAGCTTCCATAATTCCACCGGCCCCTATGCCGCCACCGCCCTGCGAAAACGCATTCACGAGAGACATTATTATATCACTCGACGGGTATTCGTCTTCCCTACGCTCCATGATTCCGAGTCTCGTACCAGCAAGTTGCTGCTTGGAGCGATCCAACGCTGCTTGCTTCTCACGCTCCACGCCCGTTCGCATCGTAGGCGCGATGGTTGTACCGGCCAAGCCTTGACGTGCGAGTCGTTGCATGATGTTCGATGACTGCTGACCATAAGCTCCCTGGATGTCAGCGGATCGTTGATCGACTGTCCTGTCGGCAATTCCAAGCATCTCCTGATAGCGCGTTTCGTTTGCAGTCCTTGCCTCACCGTATGAACGATTGTATTGATCAACCAAGCCTTCGATGCCCTCTGCCATCTGGCCAGCACCAGTAACTTGTCGCTGGTAGATGTCCTTCTGCATACCCCACTGCTCTTCAGCAAGTCTTTGTTGCAATGCAGCACCGGAATCAAAAGTTCTCGTGCCTCCTCCGGGACCGTAGTAGCCTTGCGTTCGAGAAATACCGTATTCGGCCATTTTCTTTTCCTTGTTGAGTTTTTTTGTGTACTATGAACTTGCTCGGGTTACTACACCGTAACTTCCACTGGCGGTTCGATCAAAGTTATATCACCGGTGCCACCGTCGATAGTGGCGAAGTCTGAAGTAGTCGTGAACAATCTTATTTCTTGCGTTCTACTGAATGTCTCTTCTGCATGTAGCACACCATTGGCATACGTCTTTATTGTCACGTCCATATCGACGGCGTAATCTATTGAAGGCACGACATTCTGCTGTGCAACAGACACATAGTAAGTCTCCTCTTCCGCCTCCGCAACTTCCATGCTAAGCAATTCGTCTTCAGCAGTCGGCGTAATTTCGTCCACGTTCGCGTCTACGTCAGCGTAATTAGCCCAACTGACTTCACCCAAATAGTCTAGGGTGTATTCCCCGATTGCGTATGCCTCGAATTCGGTCTCGAAGTACCCAATCTTTCTCATCAAGAACAATTTCCCAATGGTATGAAAATGGTCCCCAGGGTCCGGGAAGCCAGCATCAGGAGCCACGATTTCAGCTTCTATCGTTATCGAAATGGTAGCAGCGGCGATTGCAATTTCCGATGTCGTGATTTCCTCTTCCGTCAAATTTAGCGGCGTACTCGCCGCCTGCAAGACGACGTAATCGCCGATATCGGAGACACTTACATCAAACATAAACTCTGGCTCGTCACCCCAATAATCATCATCCAAGCTAGTGTACAACCGCTCTATCGACGAAGAGTATTCTGAGTCCCCGCTGACTTTGAGTTGCATTTCTGATCCATCGGACTTCAGGGTTGCCGTATACACTATTATCGTGCTGTCGGACGGCTCGGGAGTCTGGTACGTTGCGTGATCGTAAAGCGTGACTTGAATATCCGCAACTGAAAACCCAGGAGACATTACTGCCGGCGTCGTCATTGCTAAAGAAAGATCCATCTCGTATCCCGGAGGTAACGGCCCCGGGAACGGCCAACCTCCCCACCCCGGCGGCACGTCCGGCTCAGTTGCGACAGGTGGCAATGCTACGTATGCTCCGGCCATTATGAATCCGTGTATGACGTGTATAGACCGTCTTTGAAGTGCAATGTTCTTGTCCCGCCGCCAACTTTCGCAACGGCAACATCGGCAGTCGCGCCAGCGGTGCCGTCAGACGAATTATATCCGTCAGTCTGGAGCGTTCCTAGTATGTCGACTTTCCCGGCCCCTACCTCCTTGGGATTTATTACGAGATCAGTGTCGTCGTAGTAGATCGTTGCATCCTTGCCCGTGCCGTAGATCGACTTGTAGTTGTCGTCAACGTGAATGTTTCCGACCACTTGAAGAGCTTCGTCTGGTGCGGTAACACCAATTCCGACACTGTCTTTTAAGTAAACTATTCCATTATTTGTAAAAATGGCATAATTTGCCGTAGTGCCATCATTGACACCCCAAACGTAAAGCCCGTAAGCCGTATCTAACTGACCGCCAGCAGTGCTATTGTTTTGGATCTTGACGCTAACCCCGTAGGCTTCAGTCACATTTTTACCAGTTGTTCCAATACCGGCCGTAAATGACAAACCCATTACTCTGGCCGCCGTCCCCGTTCCCCTGTGCAATGCAACGCCGGTAAGGCCGTAAAGAGTTTGTAACGAATCGCCACTATACGCCGGGTCTGTCTCTGCGATAACAGTCATTCCACCAAAAGATCTGTTGTAAGACGAAGATCCGGCAGTTGCGCCGAAGGTATTTTTTGCCACTATGGAGAACCAAGCTTGTGACAAGGAAGACTTCCGGGTTGCCACATAGAATGACACTGCGGCCCCTAGCTCCCCTACTCCGACTCGCCTCCCGGTCGGGCTTATAATAATATGCCCAGTTGATGTATCTAATTCGAAATTCGCCCCAGTATGATAAATTGACGCATCGTCTCCAGCACCAAAGTAAAGTTTCGCATTATCAGCGCGCAAGTACCAATGGTCGCTACCGATAATGCTGTGCGCGCCAGTAGTCCAATCAGAGGTCAGTGCCACGGAACCGTCAGCCTTCAAATAGCCACCGGATGCATGGTCCCCCCAATCGTAAGCAGTGTTGAAGTTCCCGTGGTTGTACGTCGACTCGTGTGTGCCAACAGCGGCAGCAGCAGTTCCGGCAGCGTCATACAACCCGTCGTGATCGCCCCAGCCGTAAGCCAAGCCGAAATTTGTATGATTGTACGTTGTCTCATGGCCGGCAGTAAGCCACGTCGCGGCACGACCGTCGGTGTGATAGTCTGTGTGATCGTCGTCGCCAATTCCAGCAAGCGAGCCGTGATCGATCTCGCCATCGTTCGTCGTCAACGTGACAAAGTTGCCGCCGTCCGCAAACGAAATCCCAGTGCTCGTGCGCAGAGTGCCGGAATTGAACGTTGCCCCGAGGTAATCGGCCGTCGCGCTGGAATCTACCTTCATCTTACCGATAATCAGTACCAGCAAATCTAGGTCTTGGCCATCCAGGCGGAGATCTCTGCCATCAATTGTGACGCCGGATGCGACGGCCATATCGCCAGTCAATTCCACCGAGCCATCGGCCTTCAAGTATATGGTGTGCGTGTGTCCGGGATCTGCACCACTTGTTACATTAACTCCGCCAATCGTTCCAGAAGTTGAAAGGTTTTCATTCCCGAAACTGATTGCCCCAGTGTCGCTTGTTATGACTGCCCCGTCGATCGTGATGTTATCAACAACCAACTTTGTAATCGCTGTCAACTCAGTGCCCCAAGCTGGAAGAGAACCGACTGCCACCCCGACAAGAACTTCTCCAGCAGCCCCTTTCGTTATGATGTTGCCCTTTTGGCCCAAGGCAGCGAAAGCTCTGCGAACCTCTTCGGGGGAATTCGTATTTGGTATTCTGCTTTCGGACATTAACTGATTCGTCTCTTCCCTGCCAAACTCGATTTCATAACAACCTGTTCCATTGCCCAGCGATCATCCTCTGCACCAGTCAACTTCAACGACACAGCTTGCCCGCGTGCTGTCGGACGATCAGTAGCATTCAAGCCACCGCTCCAAGACCCAGTGTCCGAACTGGACGCGGAAGCACAACCCTCGAAAGTCAATGCCGGCTGCAATGCCCAATCTACGTTGCTGCTATCGGCAGCCAGAACAGCGTTCATCGCGAGGAGCCGGCCAACAAGGGAGTCCGGTGCAAGTGGTATCGGGCCGATAATGACATACGACGAAAACGCCGTGCCGGTATCGTTCCCAGCCAGCCTGCTGAATCGCCGAATCTTCCCGTCCCGACACCCGAGGACTACTCCGGACTCTTCGATTGCAGTTGCGTTCAACGTGCATGTCGCCGTCGGCTCGTGGTCTGAGGCATAAGTCTCAGGCCAAAAGGCTTTCGCATCGAAATCAAACCACCAATGCACGCGAGTATTCGACGAGTCAGGTGTAAGGAAGATGTGAACACCGCGATCTTCGACATCGTACTCAAGTTGCACATTCAACACATTCGTATCGATTGCCTTCAGTTCGGCGGGTAACGATCTTTCCGATAGCGGAATCGGATATGATTTTTCGCCAGCACCAGGATGAATAGCGTACAAGCCACTCTGCGACAGGAAAATGAGTTCGCCGGAAGGCCCGATGCACCATGCGTCAGGACCAGCAACACCAACTGCGCGACTAATGGCATCTAACGAACCGCCAAAGGCAGGATCGCCAGCCATGCGCCATAATGAATTCAAGCAACCGAAGATGAAGTAGTCATCGCTATGCGGGATGTGTGCAACGATTGGATCTCCTGGAATGCCACCATCGCTTGCCGTACCGGCAACCGCTTTCTGACTATCAGTCTGCGAGTAGTCCCAATCAAACTCGTCTGTTGCCCGGCTCATGTAAAAGGCATGGGGAGCTATTTCTGCACCCGACACTACGCAGCGGTCTAGCCACCGTGAGATCAATGGACACCCAGTAGGGACTTGTCCCTTTCCGGAGTCCGCAATGAAGAGCGAAATCGTGCCGGCTGATGTATCGTAGATCTTCGGGCCACGTTCGATTCGATAGGAGCATATTCCGTCACCGGGGTCGGGAGACAACGTAATACCATTCGATGCATGGACTGGCGGCGTGATAGCATAAGTACCGTTGACCGACGACGGAGTCGAATTCGACAGAACACACACGTCCGAATCGGTGTCGATGCCCAGGGTTGTCCAGTCCTGACCTCCGGCGTCATCGAGCACCGCACCTGACATCGTCCCGTCAGTTCCGGTATCTCGCAAGTCGCCATAATCAGCGACATATAGATCTTGTCCGATCTGTGCCGCACGCAACTTGACATCGTCCCTAACTGTCAAATCAGATGTCACAACAGTTATTCTGCCCGTCGGACCCTCGACAAATAAATTGCCAACAGCAGAAGCGATAAGTACGGAACGCAATGCCGGAACCTCGCCAGTCGAGTAATACTGAACGCGAAACGTGTTCGTCAAACACAGTCCATCGTCCTCAGTGCATTCCATTCCGAAACCAACTCGTGATCCGGAATGAGCGTCAACTGTTCCGGTGAGAATTTGTGTTCCGCTCCACCAGACTGTCACTACGTTGCCAACGACAGTAGCAGTAAGCCAGCCTGGGGCCGCGCTGCCGAGCGTTCCAGAATCGGAATCCGTTACCGTTTCCGCGCTGGAGGTATAAGACTTCAGTGTCGCTGTGTATGCGCCTTCCGAGCCAGTCATCACCAACTCAATGAAAACACCGTCCGTAGCGTATGCAGGCGTCGTGTCATCAAGCCTGAGATATAGCCTGTAGTCACCATGGAATTCACCGCTCCAGGGCGAAATGAACATCTCGACTGAGTAGTTTTGCGAAGTATCAATAGTCAACGCATCGAGAACAACTTCGCCTTCCGATGTTGACGTGTCGACGGCAGCCAATTGCGTCGACAAAATGCTCGGTACATCAGAAGCCCAGCTTGCTTGTGCCCATGCCGCAGCCAACGAGAGCCCGCTGAACGTATCGGACCATGACGTGAAGCCGTCGCCCAATGCAAGATTCATTGGGAACAACATGCGAACTGACCCGCCGAGATCGTCGATGAAGGAATACGCCAACCCCGGCCGACTACCGCCCCTTTCTCTTCCCTCGAACGTGGCGGTCCCTCGAACATTCAAAGCATCGACAGTGCTGTACGGAGCTTGCTGCCGATAGGGTCCGCTGCGATTCAGTCCAGCGATCGGAAACATGACATGAAGATCGCGCTTCTTTCTTTTCGTGTTCGGCATTCAATTTTCCTAAAAACCCGGCGGCAAGACAACGCTCTGGCTGTCCCATGTGCCGCCGGGGGAGTATCGAACGGCAGTCTGAACTACTCACGCACCTTCTCGGATGTTCTCCACCGCTTGAATGTACGGCTTCCCATCCTCGTCAAGTTTTGTGGGAGGGGACGGTTCAGCCGGGGTCGAGAAGAAAACTTCAAGGCGGGCCAGGTCGGAGACGGACAACACATCGTCCTTCCCGTCCAGAGCGTCAACCACTTCCTCCATATCCATGTCAATCGGCTTGAGGTCCGACTCTTGACTCAGGATTTCGTTGAAGCCCTGAACAAACAGATCCCACCCAGGCTCCCCCGGCCCGAGCTTGACTTCCGTGCCGGATTCCGTGCCGGTAACCTCATAGATCAACGCAGTGCGCTGCTTCTCCACTACCTCCGCCTCTGCCGTAACGAGGGCGGTGTACTTGAAAATAGCGTAAGCGATTTTCGGCTTGAGATTTACGACGGACAATTTCCTCCACGACTCAATGCTACTGAAAATCTGTCCAAGTTGCATGATAGAAACCTCTCTTCTAGGGTGAAAAGGAAAAAAACGGAAAACGAATAACAACCCGGCAGCCATGACGCTTGGCGACTTGACCGCCGGGGAAAACTCTCAGACTATCGCCACAATGCGATGTAATACTGCTTGCCGTCGTACCACACTTTGATCCTGGCATCATTCGTACCGGGAACCGCATCTGTGGTGATACATGTTCCAGCACCCGAGTTGAACGTCGCGTCAGCGTAAATGAACTGGGTATACCCACTAGCACTGGTATTGAACCCAATGAACCCATCCGGTGAAATGCCGCCGACCGTGGCGTAGATTCCATAATGCTCGCCGCTCATTGTGCCGCCCATTGAGCTATCGAGCCAGATACAAGCAGCCTTCGACCCAGAAGCGCATACCGAATTGGCTGCCCCGGCAATCTTGAACCACGACGCATACATTCCAGCGGTAGTATCGCCGACGGCCGTTGAAAGGGTGGCACCGGAAGACTGAGCCCCCAGGTGGGCAATGAACTGCCCCGCCTGAAGCTTCTTCGGACCAGTGCCGGTGTTGTTGGCTTCCGCGAGGCCGGCAATCGGGAAGGCACCCTTCGCACCGGTCGTCTCCGTGTAGACGAAAATGCCACGGTCGTAGCTGGAAATGTCGCCGGAGCAAGTGCTGTAAAGCCGAATCATACCGCTCTGGGCGTCACTCGCACCATAATCGATCGGAGAAGCATACGTGCCAGCCCGAATCAAACATGGGCCATTCGATCCACTAGGAACGATCGTTGCATCAGAAAAGTCGAGTGCATTTGCGGAGTAAGTGCCAGTGAAGTCAATCCCAGTTGCTGTGGAACTAGCGAGAACAATTGGGTCATGTCCATCAGCGCCTGCACCCTCGATTGCCTGGAAATTAGCAACAGTCACGGAACCCTCATTGACATAAAGAGCGGTGTTATTTCCGCCATCAGTTTTCTGGAAGAGGCAGCCGGTCTGGTAGCCGTCACCAGTTGGTTTAGTCGTACCCGAAGCAAACAGTAGCCCTCTGTTGCGCTGGGGAACTTGCATCTTGAGTAGTGCGGTTAGTCTGTCGATCATGTCGAACGCCTTTCGGAGGGGTGAGATTGTAACTGGTGCTTCAGCCCAGCAGTTGATGTCTCTCTTCCCAAAAGTTTTTTCAGTATGTTCTCTTCTTGTTCTTCTTCGGTTTCGGAGCAAGCACTTCTTGGAGGCTCTGCAAACCTGTTCGCGGCATTATCCTCTGCCGGCGAGCGGCTGCCTCCGCAGAGCGTTGCTGTTCAGGTGTAGGCTTCGGCTTAGGCTTCTTCGGTTTCGCCCCAGCAACCTCCTGCCTGTGTTCGTATGCAGCCTGTTCTTCTGACTTCCCCGTAGCCTTTGCGGCTTCCTTCTGCTTTGCGGCGGCCGCTTGAACTCTCGCGAAATACTTTACCTCAGATTCGCCTCTTCGCCTGGGTGGTCGCGGCATGTCTCTAACCTTTTTTCCTTGTTTCCGAATGCTATTCGCTACGTCAAATAGCCGTTTAATCGAACTGACACGGGTCCGGTTTGGTACGTCACCTCTCCACCATTCCCGATAATGTTGATCAGTGCCCTTGCAGCCTGATCGCGCAGTTCGACAGAATCACCGATCTCACGCAGAACAACGCCCTTATCTGCAACGGCTGCTTCGCCGATTCCGATTGCAACTGAAGTAGCGTTCGCCAACATGATTGTTACGAAATCACGATATTCATCGGCTGCCAAAAGCTCTGCACTTGCTGATCCACCAGTGTCTTTTCCACCTGTCATATTCGTTCTCCTTTGCAAACAAGAGTTTCAGTCATATCAATTCATTCTTGTACCGGATTGGATAGGTTCCGCCAGTCCATCCTCGTCGGAAAGTGTAACTAACGGCTTCTTTATGCCCCATTTGTCCGAAAACCTTTGCTCCACGCTTCCGATCCCTCGCAACAGCATCGACTAGAAGCCTATCGAATAGCTCGGAGTGGATTCCGCGGGCCTCGTCATCGAAACGAGTCTCAGCTACGGAAAGGCATGATTCAATGTAGAGTTCGGCCATTTGCATACCGCCAAGCGGGTACGGTAGCGAATCCGTCAGCTTGCCGCTGTATGCCTCAAACTCGTAATGCAACGTGTGATCTTCGCTCGGAGTTGGATAGAACAGAACCTCCTGCCTGGAGCCGATAGCTGCGGGAGTTGCTGACTTGTAACGGACAGCAGCGTACCTCGGATTGCCGGTCGAAGTTGCAGACGCTCGCAACTGCAACAAGTGACCTACCGAAATAATCTGAATTGATGAGCGGTTTGAATTAGGTCCGTAGAACAAATCACTAGCGAATCTTCCGAAATCATCTGGAAGATCATAGTCCACTTGGCACAAGCCGTAAGACGTTCCGCTGTCTTCATCGACGGAAGTGTCATCGAGTGTTACTTGATTGTCACCATCACGAGTCGCAACAGTGTAGACAGTGCTGGCAATCGTTAGCTCCGCATCAGCAGCCCATGACGGAAACGTTCCGGCTGCCGTGAGCGTGACAACGCCGGAGACAACCGTAATGGTTCCGGTCGAATACGTTTTCTGAATGTCGATAGTGGTAGTTGGCTTCAACCAAGACCAATCGTAACCGGCGAGTTTTTCGCTAACGGCAGTCGGGTAATACACGCGACGAACACCCGAATGCACGATACCCTCGATCTCTAACGCTTGCGCCGTAGACCATGCCTTGATTACACCGCGACCGTACCCCAAATGGAATCCGACTTCGCTTTGGAGATCGCTGTAGCCAATGCTCAGACCCGACTCTGCCATTTCTTTCCTCTCGAAAAGCGGGACTTGACGCGAAGAGAGAAACGTCAAGTCCCGCCGTGATCCGCCTTTTCGGCGGTTACTTCTTACGCTTCGGAAATCCCGTAGCCGCCCATCAGATTCCAGACACCGCCAAGAATCACGAGAACAACCGAATCGCCGACAGCCTCGATAGTACACGCACCAATGGCCGTGTCTTTCGATCCGACACCGAGACTAGCGGGAGTGACCACGAAATCGTAAGTGTTAGTCATCGCGGTAGTAATCATCTGGTACTTCTTCCGAAGTCCCTCGACATAGGAAACAGCAGGAGCAGCCGTTGCAACTCCGGTGCTGGCGGCACAACCGATAACGTAGGTAGTGCCTCCAACCATCTCCGTAAGAGCAGCATCGTCCACGGACTGAACAACCTGCACACCACCGGACGGCGGGCCAGATTGCAGAAGTGCCTGACAAAGTTTGCCATCACCAGCCTCGGTCACACCAGAAGCATCGACATCTTGGAGCGTGATTGCAGAACCCGCACCGGGAAGACCGGCGTAACGGAAATACCCTCGCACATCAGTAGCATCGGTGCCACCATCAGTGACATCGAAGGTGAGGAGATTCACACCGCAATCCACATCGGCAACGAGAATGAGAATGTTGCACACGGAACCGGGAATGAAAATCTCGATCAGTTGCCCGGTTGAACTCGCGGCGTACTTCCGAGAGCACACGCCGGCAAACCACTGAGCATTGGTTGAACTCGGAAGCTCAACACGGCTGACCCTGCGATTGTCAGCACTTTCTTGCGTAGTGCCGGCAGCGACTTCCTCTGCACTGTTGAAATCGAAATTGAAGCAAACTGCCTGGCCTTCGAGGAGCGCAGTCGTTCCCTTAAACCAGACCCACTTTGAGATCGTAGCCGCCTTTTTTTCATAGGCATTCAAAGCTCGACTCGACATGATTTCTTTTCCTCTTTGTTGTTGTTGTTAAAAGCACAAAATGTGCAACGGCTGCGACCTACGACGCAACGTGGAAGACGGATTGCCTTCTGAGATTCGTACAGAGCATATTCATTGTGCAATCCATGTCAACACGGCTGACAAGGTGCTTGTCAGGCACCATATAGGGTTTTGTTAACTGGTTTTCCCAACCGGCCAAGACGCCGATAGCGAGCCACTTCCAATCCAGCATGTAAACGGGATTCGAAGTGTCGTCGTCGAGCTTCGGAGCGTACTGAACGGGAGTGCTCTTGAAGAGAGTTCGGCCGTCTTTGCTCGCCAGATCGTTGCCGAGATTCATGTTTTGATCTTCGAGGATCTCTTCCACGATCCCGATGACAGTATCTCCGCAATAGATGCCGTTCTTCATGCCGCCGACAGTCGGCTGCGCGTGCGAGACGGGGGAACGGAACTTCGTTTGACGAGTTCCCTTCCGCATCTTGCGAATCAAGTCCTGCTTGCTGATCGAAACATACGGAGCGCCGTAGTTGGCCCATCGCGGATAGCTGTCCGAAGATTTCCCGCCACGACCCGAGGAGAAACCGGAGGGATCGAGGCCGTTGAAGCCCTCGGAGTCCGCCTTCGTGACCCAATACGTGACTCCGAACGGAGTCTTTTCGTCGGTCGAATCCGTAGGCTTTGTCCACAAGATCTCCTCTAGGAGTTCGTAGAACGAAACCATCATCGCAGTGTAGCGAGTCTTGATGAGATCTACGATCGCCAATCCGCCGCGCTGGAATGCGGGCTCTCGCTTGTCGTAGATGTAATGAGCGTTGATGTGCCGAGGCTCGACCTTCATGGTAATCATGGTGTCGGTCAGGCTCGAACCATCTGTTTCGTACAACCCTACCGTACGAGCGGAGTGGTTGTGATCGATCTGGGCTTGATGCTCCCAACTGTTTCCACCAACGAACGTTTTCTTCTTGCCCTTCCACATCTCGCGCACTGCAACGTGATCCGTTAAATCTGTACTCAAGTCGAGGAAAGCACCACGTTGAATGAGGTTTTGCTGGGTGAGCAAAGCGGCGTCATCTATGTCTGCGTAGTTAATTTGTACACCTGTATCAACGACTCGCGCCGCTGACCTTTTACTTTTGTACTGGGTTCATTAGGTAATGCAAAAGATCGATTAGCGTTTCTTTGCTATCGCCTACCATCCCCAGTGTCCTGTTGCATCTCCCACACAAAAACCCCCGGAACGCTCCGGAAAAATGGTCATGGTCTAAGTGAAGGCTCGTGGTACATTCTTCGGCCGGCACGCCACAGACATCACACTTGCCAGTATAGGCAGCCTCGACCTCCGCTTCCGTTGCCGTACAATTCGCGTACCCTAATTTCTTCGCGTAATGCCTAATGGAAACAAGCTTGGCACCGAATGGATGTCTTTTTCTCCAACGCGAAGAACACTCCTTATCCTTGTCGGGATTTTCCTTGCACCACTTGCGCCGGGACTCCCTGCCTTTCACGAGAACTTGCTCCCTGTTCTTTTCCTTGTACTCGCGCTGATACACAGATTTGCACTCCTTGCATTGCGAAATCAACGCCATCGTACCATTGGCTCTCTTGACGCCAGTAAACGGAAACTCACTCACGCTCTTCGTCACCTTGCATTTGGAACAAGTTTTGACGGCATCGGCCGACTGGCCGGCATCACCTTTTTCGGTGGTATTCTTCATTGTTTTGCTTCTCTCTTCAAAGGAAACGTCTAGTAACTGTACAATTACCCCATTGGGAACTTCTGATCCAACAACTCGGCAGTTTCCGCCTCTGGGGAGAGACGGCTCGCGGCCTTCTTCCCGGATGTGCGCTGCATGTGCTGACCGCTCCGCTTGGCTAGCTTGTCTGACACCTTCTTGTCGCTGCTCTGCTTGAATTCATCGTGCAAAACGCTACGCACGGCGGTCTTGAAAACTTCGCTTCGCGGCGGGCGCTGAATTCCGCGGGCGTCGTAACCAGCAAGCATGATTGACATCTGCTCTCCGATCGCGTCGCGCTTTTCAAGCTGCGAACTTCCATCCTTGAGACTCCTGAAACCGCCTTTTCCAAGAACTTCGGCAAAATCTTCGCCGAGTTCCTCGACTTCACGATCGAACCAAACTTCGATTTCGCGAGCGGAACTAGCCAAACGATCTGCGTCTGCTGAAGACTGCTGCTCGTTGATTTCGGCTATTGATTCCTGCTGCTTTCTGATGACTCCCTTCAGTGCGTCGAACGCTGCTACGACTTCCGGCTGAAACTCTTCAGGGTCAAACTCCGGAAGTCCAGCAAGAATATCTTCAACTTCATTCTTCTCGTTTCTTTCCCCGACACCCTCGACGCCAGCCGCCGAGACCCGTGCGATCTCAGCAACGCGAAGAAGTGCTTCTTCTGAACCGAAAGCCCTCGCATCGGCAATCGAAATTCCAGCGCGCACAGCCTGCTCAACAGCATAATCGCTGATCGCTACTTTCGCGTGCACAAGTTCCTTTTCAGAATCCCCACTTCCCTCTTGATCTCCCTCAGCATCTGCTGATCCGTCGTCGTCTCCAGCATCTCCTTCAGAAGCTTCAAGGCTCTCTCCTTCTTCGGCACCCCCACCCACTTTGTCTTCGTCTCCAACTGGCGCAACTTCGGATTTGTCTTCATTGGCTTCACCACCTTCGGCTTCACCGTTTTTGACTTCATCCTCCACAACGATTTCGTCCGCCTCCGCTCCCTCCATGGCATCCAGCGCCTTGTCTACTTCAGCCGTAAATTCTTTCGCGTCAAAAGCCATCTCGTCTTCCTCTCTTCTAGGTTTTCAAGTTCCGAACGAAGCGTTGTCATGCAAGTCCCTGCACTTCAACGCCCTCTTCCTGTGTTGATGATCGCGGTAAATAGGATCGCCGTCCCCCGTGACTTCAGTTGAACAACCGTGGTCCCTGAAATGATCCCGTAGTTCTTGGGCCTGACTCGCATGAACACCAGAAGCGTAACACGTGATAGGCCATTCGCCCCTCCCTCTACACCCCGGCCCGTGCCTCCACTCGGCAGCCAAGTCGCGACGAAACTCAACTTTGTATTTCTGAATTGACTCGGGCGCTTCGCCCATCGGAAAAAACTCTTCGATGGTTCCCCCGTCTTCATTCGTGAAACAATAGAGCGGCATGGTTTTCTCTCCAAACGAACAAAAGCCCCGCCTCGATACCTCCATTATATCAAGGCGGAGCTTTTTGGGGATTTCTCGTTACAAGCCTAGCCCTCCTGACCGCCTTCAGATTGGCTCAATATCGCTTGCTGCACGGCATTTGACGCACCTTCCCTGGACATTCCGGGTTTCCCCACCCTCTCGATAGTCTTCGTCGTATTGCCCTGCGGGGGGGACTGGCCAGCGGAGGAGGCCTCCGGAGGCTGATCCATGAACATGACGATCTCGTTTACCTCTGGGGTATCGGAATACCTCGCGACGATCTGAAGAAGTCGCTGAATATCCACGGTACCACCGACTTGCTGAATAAGCTGTATGTATGGCTGGACATACTCTCTCATAATCAGCGACAGCTTCTGTAATTTTGTCGAAGGGGACTCGTCTTGCAACGAGTAAACGTCGATGTCAATGTTGATGGTCTCGAAGTTTCCAGTTCGCGATTCTGCATTCCATTGAACCGGAATGGTGATCGTCGAATTTGGAATCTGCTTTTGGAGGGTGCGCCTTTTGATTGGATCATTCCATTCGTAAAAGGCGAGTGCGGAAAACAGTTCTCGCAACGCATCGATTGTGCGGACACTCATATCCTTCAACTGCGCGCTTGCGGCAGCACTGAGCAACTTATCTTGCGTTGCAGTTTCGGACATCGCTGCAAGGCCGCCCAGGCTGTCGAGGTTCCCAGCGAAATACGAGAACAGATCGCGAGTTTGCAAGTAGAATGCCAAGGTCTTCTGGTTCACGCCACCAGCCACAAGCGTTTTGGGCTCCGAACCGTGGTACGTGATCCCATCTCCGTCAGATGAGCCTTGAAAATTCGACACATCTTCTTCATCGCTGCCTGGAAAACCAAGGACAGACTTTTCCGAATCAGCTTGATTGCCAAGTTTCCGGAAAAGTGCATTGCCGAGTTCATGCAGGTCGCGCCACACGGAAACAGGAGCAAGCGGAAGGAGCCCGCCAGGAACGTCCGCGAAACCGAGCTTGATGTACGGCCCTTCCTTCGGGCCATCCCACTCTATGACGTTCAAAAGTCTCTTGTCCTTGACGGAATAAGTAATCAAGAGCCCTTCATCATGCAAGAAGACATCGCGCAACCACTTGCGTTCCGAAAACACTTCCGCAGACTCCCCGGTCGTTACGCCTTCAGCCCGACTTTCACCTTGCTCGTTCGTAATCGTGTACTCGTCGTACTCTAATTCGGCAAGATTCTTTTTGTGCGACCAATCCATTTCCTTGAGATCTTCAACCTTCATCCAATATGAGTTCCCCTCGAACTGAATCGAATCCATGCTTTTGGCTGACATGTCCAAAAAGTAATCGTCGGCAGTCACAACATCAACGAATGTCTCGCCGTATTCATGCCCCATTGCCCTCCCGACGCTGTGAAGCCCAACCTTCAATATGCCGAACGAAAACAGAGCCTCGGTGACCCACTTCCGCAGCGTATTGTCGAGTCCGATTTCATTCGGAATCATATTCACTGCGAGTTCGAGATTCAATGCAATCGCACGCATGTCTCCTTTCTTGGAAGTAGCCAATACGCGAGGAGCGTGCGGCGCAAGCGAACGAACGTAAATATCAACAGCCATTTTCAGGCTGTTTACGGGAACCGGCTTTTGCGCACCACTGCTACTGTGGTGAGAACCAACAAACTGTGTGATGGATTCAACGCGCTCTTTGCGCGGGTACGCCAATTGCTGCTCGGACCAGAAAATTGCTTGTTCAAGCTTCTCGAACTTCTTCTGTGACAGTAATTCCGGCATGGTGTTTGCCTTTCGTGTTGTAGATGGTTAGCGCCAATTGCTGCTCAGTTCTCTTCCTGGTTTTTCTTCTCTCTTCGAGGATTCGCGCATTTGATTTCTCCAGGCAAGACTCCCGGGTAAAATAACTGGCTTCTCTTCTTCGGGTAATCTCAAAACTCTCTCAAGAATTCCCTTCCACCCGAGAGCGTCCGCCATGCAACGATCGCCGTGATTGGAACTTGCACCAGTCGGATCACTTTTCCTCTTCGATCTCGCGTGGAAGACCTCTCCATTCAATCCAAAGACATACTCCAAAGCCTCTTCGAGAGCTTCTTCCGATCGATTGAGAGCCATCTTCTTTTCGATAGCCGAGCGATACTCGCCGAGAAGAGCAAGCTTTACTTCTTTCGTTTGTGCCACCCCGGGTATATCCGAAATCTTTTTGGAAATCGCTTCCTCGCGACGACGCAAATAGAATCTCGGATACCTAAGATCGTCAACGAGTCTGCTGCCGAATTGCCGCCCTGGCCCGCCGCTTTCCCAAATTATGAACGCCTTGCCGAGCCACCATCCAATTGCGGCAGCTTGCTTTGCAAGGGCCTCGGGCCTGATGTACGGATTCGCATATTCAAGTACCTTTTCGCGCAACGTGCAATCCCAACCGCTAAGCGCAGAATTTGAGGCACCAGTTCCTGCGGATACATCAGCGCCGAGCGAATACCTCTTGTTGCTAGGAGGATTTCCTTTCCCATCCAAAGAGATCCATAACTTCAAACGACCCTCTGGATTTTCCCTGAATTGAATCGGCTCACCTGTTGCATCATCATATTCAAGGTCTCCGACAAGAAGAGGCGGCCTCGCGAACTCCCGAATGTACCCGCGCACTTTGTCGGCATCGAAGAACTGAAACCCGGAACCCAGAAAATCCATGTCGAGTTCTTGGGCAATCTCCTGCGGTGACCCACGCTCGCATTCGCCATCGTACCAAGGACTGCGCAGCTTGCCGTCCAGAATAGGAGCGTAGCCCTCTGGGTAGCCGGAGGGGTCGAGGATCTCCAACTTGCCGTTGTCGTCAGTTTTGTAAAGTCCGATTGATTTGAACGGATGGATCGACCAGTGCATACGAATCTTGTCGCACGAACTCTCGTGCTTGTCGTAGAACGAGTTGTTGATACCCTGCGGAGTAGAATTGAAGATTCGGCTATTCGTGGCATCACGAGTCGCCGCAAGAATCGCGGGTCCATTTTCGACAGCGGCAAATTCGTCCAGGATGATTGCTGTTCGACGATCGCCACGAGCGAAGTTCTTGTTCGTGGATTCGCCGTCAATCACGGAACCATTTTCCGGATTTTCAACGTGCATGAAGCGACGATGGTGGTCCTTGTCGTATCCAATCGGCCTCAACCAAATAGGCAAGTTATCCACGAAGTAGTCAAACTTCCAGAACATAGACTTCGGATTCCCGGATTGGTCCACATACTCCTTGACACGCGATCCGAGCAAGAAGGAAAGTCCCGAGCGTGCATACCAAGCCCAGATTACAGCACACACGCAAACCCACGAGGCACCCATATCCCGCGACTTGATGACCAGCTTGTCCTTGACGGCGAAAGATTGAATTATCTCAACGATCGCCTTTTCTTGGAAGGGATACAAAATGAGCGGCAGCTTTGGAAACGGCCGATCGTCTTTAGGAGCGTAGGTGTAGCCAAAGCCATTGATAAAGAAAAGCGGGTCGCGCTTACAAGCTTCGCGTATCACGTCGGCGAAGTCCGGATCTTCCATTACGCGACGATGAACTTTGACGCGCCACTCCAAATTGGCGCGGACACCCTCGGGAATCCATTTATTGAAAGGCGTTTCTACCCGCATCTTAGAATGGAACCTCGAACGGTATACCTGACTCAAATTCCTTTTTGCAATCTTGAGAGCAGAAGAACAAGGGAATCCCTTCCGAACTCAAAGCAACCGGGAAACCTCTCTCCTTTGCCAGCATGTAAGCCGTCATGTTGCGAACGCGACAAATCGGTAATGCCTTCCCGCAGTAATTGCACTTTTCCGAGAAGACAATCTTCACATATTTCTTCTTGCGTCGAGGCTTCTTTGCAAGTTCCAGTTTGAACTTCCTCGGATTACGAATCGCCATGATGGTCACTTTCCATAGAATGTGCCAACAAAGCTTTCTCGTAAATTTCTCGTGCCCCCATGCACACAACTCGTGCCTCGTCTAGCAATTTCCGTGCCTTGGTAAACATTTTCGATGCTTCAAGAAATGCCTCTTGCGTTTCAATACTCATAACTTATTTCTCCTCTTCTTTCTCTTCGAGTTTTTCAAGATGTTCGTGAATCTCTTCGATCGCCAAGCAAGCCGTTTTTTTGCCGGCTTCCCCCGCACTCTCGTCTGTCTTAGACTCCATCGAACCTACCTTAGACATGAAATCTTTTGGCTCGTCGATCGCCTGGCGATAAAAGAACCAAGCAGTCCCATTCGGCGCCGACTCAGGATGCTTCCCTGTGCTGAGGAAATTGCCGGCTTGGTCAGCAGCCCAACGAAGGCTGTCGCGGTAGCTGTACTCGATTCCCTCAAATTTAACTTTGCCTTCGGCAACCTCGATTCCGCTTGCATCCCCCCAATACTTGATCGTCGGATGACTCTCAGGATTTGGATCAAACGCAGAAACATCGTACTCTCGAAAGAGCCTGTGCAGACAATTGAATTCTTTGGACGCACGTATGATCGCTTCGTTCTTACTCAAGCCGCCGCCATCGCCGGACATGAGATCCGCAACACGCTTTTCCCACTTCTCGAACGAGGGGTGATCCGTCCCACCATCATGACGCCAGAGAATAGATCGAGCAGCTTTCAGGAAAGCCTTCACGTCAGTTCCGTTCCCGACGCGCGGTCGCTTTATGCGATCGTATGCGTTCAATTCGAGAAGGATCTTCTTGATCTTTCCTGGCGAGACGCCATGATCCTTGCCGATTGCCTTCTGGGAATCGCCGGCTTGCCAACGAGCACAGATCTTTTTCCAATGAGCACGAGGTACTTCGAGAGTTTGTATGGCCATCTTTACCTCAAAGGGTTAGTCGATGGGGTTTACGGGGCTGAAGCCAGGGGACACGCCCTCGGCAGGACCGTCGAGCGAGGGATCGTATTCGAGAACTTCCGGAAGAGGAGGATCAGGGAACGTTGGTGTTGGAGCGGCGAGCTGAGACTGAGCTTGCACTTTGGGAATGTCGAGCGGAACCGGCAAGGGAGCTTTCCCGTTCTTCTCTTCCGACTTTACAAGTTCGTGTGCCTTCACAATCCGCTCATACTCTTCGTCGGACATTCCGTCTTGATCACATCCGCTGTCTTTAATTGGTGCGCTTTTGCCAGCGGCATAAGCGCGAGCATCAATCAGACTTCGCTCGCGAAGAGAAAACCTCTCGCCAGGCGGAGCAGCCTCGTAGTTGTCGGGTACGCTTTCAAACGCCCCTGCATTTTGATCCTCACTCCCTTTCTCGAGCCTTTTGATCTCTTCCGAAGTCGGCGGATTGTCGCTAAGCAACTCGATGGTCGATCGCTCCTGGCCTTGTTCCTGTTCCAATAGAGCCATGCGTCGATCGAAATCATCCGAGTGTTCAATTGTTCCCTCTTCTATCGGCGAATCATCTTGTTTGTCGGGTTGCGGGAGCGGATCGTCTCGAATGAACTTCGGATCGTCCCGCATAACGTTTATGCGCGATTGCATCTCAAAGAGTTGCTGCATCGCTTCAGACGAAGGATTCGTCGCAACCTTCTGAGCGAGAGCACGTATCTCTTGCATCGTCGGCGGAGCGTCGACTTCCCGCTCGGCGGCCGCTTGCGATCGACTTGCAGCCACGGCTTGTTGACGTCGGGCAACCTCCTCGATGCCAAGCTGCTTCTCCAACGCCGCAGCAAACGCATTCGACGGATTTGCCCGGGAGGACAACGTGAGACCATTCGCTTCGAGTTCTTCCCACGAAGTCAAACCTGAAGAAACCCTGAGTCTTGCCGCGGAATAGCACGGAGCACAAAGTCCACGAGTCTTTGCCGGCAAGCCACAATTCGGAGTCAAACACAAAGTAGATCCCATTGTCTTCTCCATTGTTGAGTTTTCATCTACATCGTCTACATCCTATTATACCATACTCACCGTCTACATTCCTTCGAAATACCACCCCCCTTTCGGAGAAACCTCTCAAACCCGGCGTTTACCGATTCACGCCCACACAGGGCCATTGACGCCATTTCGGCTTTCCTCGTGTTCTGAGGCACTTGCTGGGCAAAAGGGCCCTAACAACGAGCCTCGGCAACCTGAGGTGGCATTCCGTGGCATGGCTTAGTCTGCCGGCCAGAGGGAGAAAACGTACCCTGCTTCTGGTAGGTGCCATCTTTGGGGGTGGGAATTCCGGAATCCATTTGGGTGTCCCCGCTAATGGGGTTCCGCCATCGCTTGAAGGGTTGAAGGGTAATTGATGGTTTTTTGATGGGTCGCCAAAGGGGGGGGAAGTAGTTATTATAACATATATATATATATATTATATACTCTCTCTATCTCTCTTTCACTCTCCCTTCAACCCTTCAAGTACATCTCCCCAAATCTCTCATTTCCAGGGGGTTTAGTTACCCCCCGAGGAGGAAAAATCCCCCTTTGGGTCCCCCTCACTAAGAGATGGCTTGAAGGGTGGCTGAAATTTCGCCGTAAGTCGTTAGTATCAAAGGGTTTAAGTACGGTGGGGACCCATCAATTACCCTTCAAGCCTTCAAATGCCCCAAGAGGGTGGTTTCTAAGGAGTGGGGGTTGACAATTTTCGGTTATCGTTTATTCCATGTTTTCCAGAAAAACCGTATTTCTAGGTGCTGGGGGTAGGTATAGGGGGCAAGGCCATTTGGGGGGTGGGGATGTATCGATTTAGAGGTCAAGGGGCCCCTCAGAACCGTTACAACCGCTACAATCACAACCCAGTGAGGGTCTCGGACCATCATTTATATTGACGCAACCCGTTGATACCACTATACTTAGGTCGATCATGCTACCCCCACTTATGAGGGTGGCCTACCCCCACCGCGATAGCTCACCTGCCATAATGGCAGTCCGATTTACCTCCCAGCCTGCCATTATGGCAGTCGAGCACACCGCTCTACATCCACCGCACACCCGCCCACACTCCTCTATACCTTACACACCCCAGCACACTGCCCCATGTTCGCTCACACTCCACACCGCAACGCACACCCCACATCGCTGAACTGGCCCTAGTTAAACCCGTCTTCCGCCCAGGGACGCAGTAGCGGCCGTCCTATGGCTGCCATTCGGCCATGCAAGCATGGCAAAATGGCAGTCCGAGCTCCAACACCCCCGGGACAACCGCTTCAACCGCGACAAGCCGCCAGGATCGGTGCAACCCCACCCTGTGACCATCATATCCCCATCATATTTGGCAAGGCCCGTGTATGTACCAATCTTGCGTCAATCCGTCTCAATTTGGCACTTGGCAGTGATATCTAGCTCTTGTGGGTGGCATGTTTGCTGAGGCTTTTGACCGCGACGTCGTATCCCTCTCTATTGGCCGGCCACCGGGCCGCAACCCGCATAATCCCACTCGGTCCAGAATACTTTCCGGTCGGCTGTCGGATTTCTCGGGCTGTTGCTTGACTTCTCAGAATTGTAGACTATGCTTGTAGTGAGGGGCAGGGGCGACATTCACACAAGGGAGAATGGAACATGGAAACGCTCACAACGTCCGACAAGTATTTTCTTCGCGAACTCGCAAACCAGTTGGTACGTATCGCCAATAAGCTCGACACAGCCGCGCCCGGCCACGTAGAGTTTATCAGCAAAAGCAACGCAGCCGACGTTTGCTTTGCTGTTGCTGTTGATATCTGCAAACGTTTTCCGTTGGAATAGTCAAAGGGCGACACTCACGCAAGGGAGAATGAACAATGAGCTCAGACCATGCACGCTACGGTCCGGCCCGCAGACCGGAAGCAATACGGGAACCGCTCGCCAAGAACTACGATCTGATTGACCCCGCAGGGGCTTACATTGCCTGGCAGCAATTGTCCGACAGTCGAATCAAAGCATCCTGTAACGCTTGCGTTATGGGGCCTAAGGACGAAGGCTGCAACTTCTGCGGTTATGATGCCTTCGTTGGGTAGCTCGAAAACCACCTAGCCACGGGCGGGACGCAAATTGCCCGCTCGCCGCTTGGTAGTTTTTGTTTTCTTCAATCTCACAGAAAGGGTCTCAAAATGGGAAAAGACATCAAGCAAGAGCAAGAGCAAGAGTCGGAGGAGTGGTGGGTAGTGATCAAGATTGGCAAAGCTGCTGCTGAATTCGACTGCGAAGTAGAGGCAGCCGCGGATGCTGCCGATCGAAATTCCGCCGCGAGAACATTGGGCCTGAAAGTTCGGTACATCGTGGCAAAAAAGCCGGAGTAGGAAAGCTACCTCTTCTGAACTAGTTCCGTCTAACCCCCTGGAGAATTTGACATGCTGAAATGCACAATGCTACTGCCGAAGACTGATAACGAAGGGAAAAAACTCGCAAACGAACACCGGACGATTCTCGGAATCCTGTACGATCGGTTCGGAGGTCATTCGGTCGAGGGCACGACGCATGGCACGTATCGTATGGCGGACGGCTCGCGTTGTCGTGACGATAGTTCGCGGGTAGTTGTTGTTGTAGACACCAACAAGAAGCCTGAGCTATACAAGCTCGTACAGACTTTTGCGAGCATGCTGCGACAAGAGACGATCTATTTTGAGTGTTCTCTATCGAACGTGCAATTCGTTGCAGCAACCCCCGATCCCGCCGGAAAGGTTTGCAAAGCATCGCCTTCGGAGGGCGAGATTGCCCGCGGGTTGCTTGCTGGCATGTCCGAAGACCAGCCCGAGAAACCCAAAGCCGGCGAAACGATCGGCGAGTATTCTGATTATTTCGACGGTCGGGTCTTCGGCTATCACCAAGCTCGCGTCAAGGAGATTGCCGAGAAAGCGGCCCGGCGGGGCTACACTTGCACCTGTTGCACGGCAGGTGCGATAGAGCAAGCTGTGAATATCACAGGCGGATACGAAGTAGGGGGCGAATTGCCGGAGCCCGTAGTAAGGATGCTCAAAAAACGCGGCCACCCTGTCCACGTTTACAAGCACCACGGAACTATCGCGACTGTCGTGCGGCCGCGGCGGCTGAATGAAGACCCTGGAAGTTCCGGTTAACGGGTTGCCCCCGCCCGCTCGCCCCGAAGTGCAGGGCGAGCGGAGAGGGATTGTCCGTTGCACTACGCAAAGGAGGCTGCTATGCTAAGCGTGCTGCTGTGGCTTGCGGGGAATCGTCGCTCGGATACACTGACGACAGGAGACTACCATGCTAAGCGCACTTGTTATCTTTGCAGTATCGTGTTACGTTTGCTTGTGGCTCGTTGGAACCCCGCCGGGCATGTCCGGCAGATTTTGAGAGAAAGAGGAAGACACCAATGGCCTACATTTATTGTGCAGACATTTACTGCGACAGTTGCGGCGAAGCTATCTGCGAACAACTCGCAGAAGAGGGGAACGGGCTAGGTGATCTGGCCCATGAGGAGTACGATTCCGACGAACTTCCTCAGTGTTGCGGCGACGACGAAGAATCTGATTCTCCGACGAACTGCGGATCGGGTCCGGAGTGTCTGGAAGCCGATATTCTCCCGTCCGGCGACAAGATCGGAAAGCAATTCGGGGAACTAACTTCTGACGGGGTTGCCTACCTTAAAGAAGCAATTGCGGAGGGCGGGGAAGTAGCTGAATTTTGGGCCGACCATTACAGTGCATACCTAGACTGAGGAAGACATCATGAACTACGCGAGAGAACTGTTGTTTGAGTGCAACGAAGCCGTCCAACTTGAACGGCCGGTCGATCTAATGGAGATTCGAGACGCCTTCGCACGCATCGGCGTGGACGTTTCGATTGCCCTGGCACCCGATGGAGTCGCGAGGGTCTCCTTTGGCCGGCCCGTTTACCCGCACGAGCTTCTCCAATTTTCAGCAACCTAGAAAGGCGAGACGCCATGAAGCAACGAAGCAAACTTTACGTCATCACATTCGATGACGGGACGACGCTGGAAATGCACGCCGCGAGTCGCAGGGATTGCAGGTATTGTTTGCGAGAGCCGTCGGCTGCGGTTAGCATCGAACCAAAATGCGAGCCGGATTCTGAAGATTTCGATTTGACAAATTCGGAATGGCATGCTATATTAGCGTAAACAGGCAGCTTGCCCGGCCGGCAGGTTGGACCGATAGGTCGTACTGCCGGCTGGGGGGCTGCCGTTTTCTGAAGGGAAAGCTAATGGAAGCACAAAAACCAATCGTGAAAAAAGGAACCAGACTCCAGGTAGATGGCCGCCTTGTTGAGGTGCGAACTATCTGGCCTTCGGCAGTTCACTGTGTATCCCTAGGTGACGAACGAAGATTCAGGTATTTCGTTTCTTTTACTTTGATTGAAAAGGTGGTAGCCAATAGGGAAGACTAATGGAAGCACAACAACCAATTGTGGAAATGGGAACGGAAATTCGGGTTTTGCCCGGTTCGCATCCCATGATCGTCAAGCAAATTCGCCGAGACGGAAATGTAGTGCTTGATACTGGAAAGCAATGCGAAATTTGGCTCTCGTTTAGCGCAATCGAGCAAGCCGCCGAAAGGGGAGGGGCGACGAAATGGAAGCTCAACAACCAATCGTGAAGATCGGTACAGAAATCTGCTACTTGGAGCATCCCTGCAAAGTCGCTGCAATCAAAAACGATTTCGTCTTGTTCGATGCCCCCGAAATCGAAGGCGTATTGGAAATGAATTTCAATGTCGTGGAAGATTTAGCCAGGGAATGGAGAATAGCCAATGAAGTCAAAGCTAATACACGGGAAGTGGTGGATCACTGAGATGCCAAGTAGCGAATTGAACTGCGGAGCCTATGGCACAAAAGCAGAGGCCGAAGAGGACCGCGTGGGGATGGAGAGATTCGATCGCCACGAAAACAAGCCGGGCTATGTGACGTGCGATTCAATACGTCGGAAGAAACGACGCAATTTTCAAAGCAACCAGGAGAAAAAACCATGAAGAAGATCGTTTCGTATTGTAAGCCGTGTCCGCATTTCGAGAAATGCAACGGTTGCATGATAAAGAGGCTCGAAAGTCTAAACTCGTTGCATAAGTCAGAGCCAGCCGGCCTTGCGTTGCAACCCTGGCATGTCGCGGAAGAAGAACCGCTCAGGGGGCACAACCGCATTCTGTGCTTGCGTGCTGGAAAAAGCGAGCATGGCAGGGGGCGGTTGACGACCAAAATCCCGTCCTGAGCAAGAATTCTTCCTTTTTTGCTGAAAAGCGTGTTTTCCTCTTGCTTTCCCAGGGAGCACCGTGCTATACTGGGGTTTGTCGTGGCGACAAAGCGAGGCTGTGGCTTGCGGGGAATCGTCGCTCGGATACATCGGAGTAGAAAAATGGACAGAGAAGTGATTTTGAGAGTCGGCGACGACGAAATCTCCTTGGGGTTTGTCTCCGATTTCCTCTTGCCTCGTGACGGCAATTCAATGATGCTGTCTGTCTTCAGTAAAATCAGCGAAGCGATAGAGAGCATCGATCTCGACAGTTGCGAGATAGAACCTATCGTTTTTGGAATTCTTTAAGGGAGAAGAAACACCTTGGCATTCAATCTTGATTCGATTGCTGCACCCACTGGACTACGGCCGCCACGGATTATTCTCCTCGGCGTCGAGAAGATTGGCAAAACAACCTGGGCTGCCAACTCGGGCTTTCCATTGCTCCTGCCAATCAAGGGCGAAGAAGGTGCTGATGATCCTGACATTC
>SDBU01000557.1_pt1 | contig 51978 bp, 55 predicted proteins | sample 2277071 | NCBI WGS metagenome assembly SDBU01 (sample SAMN10397929, study PRJNA504765) | marine sediment metagenome | isolation source: marine sediment core GS08_GC12, 126 cmbsf | place: Arctic Ocean: Gakkel Ridge, Loki's castle | collected 2008
GCCTTTATTGTCCTGGCTATCTCCCTGGCTTCTTTGTCTATCGTCTTGCCTAACTCCTTAGTCCCTTCACTCAGTGTCTCCTTGGCTTCTTTGGCTTCTACCTTTATTGTCTTGGCTATCTCCTTGGCCTCAGTATCCAGCGATTGCTTTATCTCATCAACTTCAGTTTGCAGGGTCGCTTTTATATCCGTTGTTGTCTTCTTCATCTCCTCGGCTTCTTCTTCCATGTCCACTGCCTTTGTCAGCTCAGAGGTAAGATTGGTGGTTATTTTCCTGAAGTTACGTATTATTTGGCCGAACTTACGGGCGTAGCCTGGTATCTTCTCCGGTCCGACTACCAGCAGGATAACCACAAGAATAACTAATATTTCAACAATCCCAATATCAAAAAAACCCATTACCCAACTTTTCCTTTATCCATTGCTTAAAACTAACCAGATCTCTGACTTATTCAACACACTAAATTCGACTCAGGAATAACTATCCCCTGAGCCAAATACACAATGGAATCCCTAGAGCAGGCTTTTTACCTAAATTGCCTCCCAGCAATTATCTCTGGAGTTAAGACTATCACCTAACCCCTGGCAGCCTTCTTTTTACTTTTTTGGGCCGTCTTTATCTCCTCGGCCCCCTCGCTCTTCTTCCCTCCACGCAAGGCTCTCATTCCTTTACCAAAAAACTCGAAAATCCGCGGAAGTTTGCCGGCACCGAAGATAATAAAGACAATCGCCAGTATAAGAATAATCTCTATAATGCCCGGTGGTCTCATATCGCCATCAACCCCCTTAATTTAGTAAATATATGCTAGTCATTAAGAAATGGCCTTGCCTCCCAACGGCATAATCCCCTCTTTTTAACTAAGGATTAATCTTACTTATAAGCGGCTGGTTTGGTAGAAGAGCCATATTCTACCAGAGTAAAACCTCTTTAAAACGAACAGCCGCCTTTATCCCTCTATAGTGCCGGGTATGATAACTCGCCAGAGTATAACCCTCCTAAAAAATTCCCTTCCTCTCGATAATTGGTAAGAGGAAGGGTACTTGGTCTAAGAAGTTCCCCCAAGACTGGGCTGATACTAACGACCTCCTATCAAGAGGAATATGAACCAAAAACTGAGACTAAAACGGGTCTCTATAATTCCAATGCCGTAAAACGGCTTAGCTTTAAGTCCTCTTTATGCTTTTTCCTCGGCTTTTGCCTCGGTCTTTTCCTCGGCTTTTGCCTCGGTTACTTTCTTGGCGACTTTCTTTTTCTTCTTTTTAGGCTTCTTTTTAGGCTTTTCTTCCTTTTCTCCCTTTTCTCCCTCCTCTTCCTCTTCACTCTGCCCCCTCTTGAAGGCGCGTATACTCTTACCAAAAGCAGCGCCAACCTGCGGCAGTTTGCCAACTCCAAAGATAATCAGAATAATTACCAAGATAAGTCCAATCTCCCATGGTCCTGGTGGCCTCATATCGTTATCAACCCTCCTTAAATTAGTAGATACCTGCTAATCACCAAGAAATAACCTAACCTATAGAATTAGCTAAAGGAAAGCTAAAGCTTGGCACCTGGCTTCAGCAGTGCTTATTACAATTAATCATACACAAATGATAATTTGTTGTCAATACGGGTGCATATCAGGTAATACTTGATAACTAGCCAAGAAGCGATATAATATAAGAAAAGTTCAGTAAAGTATAGGCATCTGCCAGGAATTATCATTTGGGGAAAAAGATAACTTTAGCGACAACTCTCTGTGGCGGTACTGAATTCCGCTGGGGGGAGCGCACCTATATAATGGGCGTCATAAACCTCAGCCCTGACTCTTTCTCCGGAGATGGGCTTAGCAATATTGAATCAATCAGGAAACAGGCAAAGTGCTTTACCGCTGACGGGGCTGACATTATAGATATCGGCGGCGAGTCCACCCGCCCCGGCTCAAAACCGATTTCTGTTAATGAAGAGCTGTGGCGGGTAATCCCGGCTATAGAGAGACTAGCCAATGAACTATCTGTACCGGTAAGCATAGATACCTATAAATCAGCCGTCGCCATCCGCGCCCTAGCGGCCGGTGCCAGTATGATTAATGATGTCTGGGGATTAAAAAGAGACCAGCGTCTTGCCCAGATTGCTGCTGACGCCGGGGCGCCAATTATTCTCACCAGTAATCAGCGTGATGAGTCCTGCCAGCATGACATAATGGCTGAGGTTATCTCCAGTCTGGAGAGGAGTATAACTCTAGCTAAAAAAGCCGGTGTCGCCGGGCAGAATATCATCATTGACCCGGGCATAGGCTTCGGCAAGAGCCTGGAACAAAACCTGGAGATTATCCGCCGCCTAGCCGAACTCAAGTCTCTTGGCAAACCTATCCTGCTGGGCACCTCCCGCAAATCAATGATTGGCCTGGTTCTGGACTTGCCTCCCGACCAGCGCCTGGAGGGGACAGCGGCCACCGTAGCCATCGGCATTGCCAACGGGGCTGATATAATACGGGTTCACGATGTCAGGCAGATGGTGCAGGTATGCCGTATGAGCGATGCCATCGTAAGGGGGAAGACCAAATGAGTTCTGAACTGGCAATAGTGTATCTCGGTCTTGGTTCAAACATAGGAGACCGCCAGGAAAACCTAAATAAAGCCTTGGATTACCTTTCCCAGAGGCTCAGGGTAATCGAGAAATCATCGGTGTATGATACCGAGCCGATTGGAAACCCCACTCAGCCCCGCTTTCTCAATATGGTATGCCAGATTAAGACCATGCTTAAACCGAAAGAGCTACTGGTGCTGGCCAAGGGCATTGAAAGGAAAATGGGCAGGGTGCCGGGTAGGCCCAACACACCCCGCACTATTGATATAGATATCCTGTTTTACGGCGACCAGGCCATAAAAATGCCAGAGCTGACCATCCCCCACCCCAGGCTGACCCAGAGGGCATTTGTCCTTGTACCCATGGCTGAGATTGCCCCTGAGCTGGTGCACCCGGTAAACAAGAAGAGCATCAAAGAGCTATTAAAAGAGGCCAAACGGGGAGTCCAGGGTGTTCTTAAACTGGAAGATAAAGGAGAATAAATGTACAAGATTTCCGTAGAGCAGCATTTTGACGCCGCCCACGCCCTGCGCGGCTATGAGGGCAAATGCGAGTCCTTGCACGGGCACCGCTTCAAGGTGGTGGTCAAGGTCAAGGCTTCCAAGCTAGATGACATCGGCCTAGCTTATGACTTTATTGAGCTAAAGGGCAAGCTAAAGGCTATTTTGGAGCAGTTTGACCACACCTCCCTCAACGATGTGCCCCCCTTTGATAAAATAAACCCCTCCTCAGAGAATATCGCCTCAACAATCTACAATGAACTGAAGCCGGAACTTAAAGATGCGCCGGTTACACTATCTTCTGTTGAGGTATGGGAGTCCCCGGAGAGCGGAGTGGAGTATAGGGAGGGGTAGGAAATTATAGATTATTTGGAAGATATTTTAAAAAATAATGTTAAAAGTGGGTAAAACCCACTTGACACAATGCCCCGTTTGTGTCATTATAGCAGTATGGTAATAAAAATAAGAGATGAAGACTTTATTGAAAGGTCTGATAAGGTAATAAAACCAGACCCCAGGAGACGTGTAAGCTTACCCAAAACTTTAGTAAGTGAAGGCGTAATGTATAAAATATACAGCAATAGCATAGGGCAAATCATGCTTGACCCGCAAGTCGCAATTCCAGCCTCGGAACTTTGGTTATTTCAAAATGCTAAAGCCTTAGCATCAATTAAGCGTGGCTTTACTGATGCTGCAGAGGGCAGGGTTTCCAAGATTAATCTTGATGACTTATAAGGCCAAGCATTTTGTTCGTACTAAAATGGTCAGACGAAGCAAAAAGTGTTTATCGCTCACTTAAGGGCAACGCCTCCCAAAAATCACATTACAAAGCCGTCAAGAAGGCTATTAAGTTCCTAGCCCAAGACCCATATTATCCTAGTCTCCAAACCCACGAATTTAAGAGCCTTAATGGGCCAAATGGAGAAAAGGTGCTTGAAGCATATGCAGAACAAAACACACCAAATGCTTATAGATTATTTTGGTATTATGGGCCCAATGAGACAGATGAAAGAGGAAATCGCATTCCCATTATAACTATTATGGGTATAGCATCACACCCCTAATAATTGCTTCCCCCAAATAGTAACAGCGGCTCCACCATTTACAATGAACTGAAGCCAAAACTTAAAGATACACCGGTTACTCTGGATTGTGTGGAGGTCTGGGAATCACCCGAGAGCGGGGTGGAGTATAGGGAGGGGTAGGGATGAGAGGGGATGAAGCGAAATTTTAGTATCTTGACGTTTTTTACCCATTAGTGTAACATCTACTGCCGAGAGGCAAATTGTCATGCCAACTGAACTTTTAGACACTCGCCAACAACAGCCTTGGTTTAGGCGCTTGTATCTTCCCACATATAAAGTTAGCGATGCTGCTAGATATTCGGGTACTTCCCCTCAGAGTGTTGCCAATTGGCATTATAGAGGTAAACCTGTGCTTCCAGGTCGTAAACGTAGGCAACCTCTCAATTATCTCCAATTAGTTGAAGTAGCTTTCGTTGCCTTTTTCCGTAATCAGAACATTCCAATGTTACGTATTCGCAACGCCATAAAATATTTAGCACAAAATTTCGGTAAGGAAAATCCTTTAGTGGAGTATGAGTTCAAAACCGAAGGAATGCATATCTTAATGGAATACAATAAGTTTGACCCTGATATTAACCTTGAGAAGTTGATTGCAGCAGACCGATTCGGTCAGTTGGCTTGGTCTGAATTACTCGAGGGGAAATTTGCCGAGTTTGATTATGAATATGAACTTGCACTACGTTGGCATCCTGCTGGCAGAGAATCGTTAGTTCTCATCGACCCGAGAATTGCATTCGGTGCCCCAATGGTCTGTGGAATGCCAACATGGACGCTAAGGGGAAGATATAAAGCCGGTGAGACTTTCAGTGAAATTGTGAATGAGTTTGACCTGTCTGGACAAGCTGTACGAGATGGTTTGCACTTTGAAGGGATAAAACTGAACGGTGATTCTGTTTTGGGATAAGAATATACCCAAGACGATACCTGAAGCTCTCAAGAGTCTTAATATTCCTCAAGGTATCGAGTATTATCTTGCGCATTTCCCACTTAGTGATATATACCCAGAAGGTGGTGACGATACGTGGCTATCACAAATAGGAGATTGGGAATGGATTATAATTAGTCAAGATTATCATTTCCATGAGCGAGAAAACGAAAGATACGCATTGAAGCAACATGATGTCGGCTGTTTTTATCTTTGGGGTGCTGAAGCTCCTAAATGGGAAATTATGCGTTGTTTTGCTCGTGCTTATGACAAAATAATTCAAGCAGCGGAAACAACGCCTCGCCCTTTTGTATTTTGGGTATCGAGAATAGGTAGATTAACCCAGCAACCTATCTCGTAGGTGTGTCAAAGGGATAATCCCCAGATAGCTTGTTTACTCCACCCCATTATGTTATTATGCCATCAGGCGAATGACCACAGAGAAAGAGAAAGCACTAGAACTGGCTGTCGGCCAGATTGAAAAGCAGTTTGGCAAAGGCGCCATTATGAAACTGGGCGAAGCCACTGCCAAGTTACCAGTAGCGGTTATACCCAGTGGCTCACTGGCACTGGATGTAGCTTTGGGCGTCGGCGGCATCCCCAGGGGGCGGGTTACCGAGATATTTGGCCCCGAGGGCTCAGGGAAGACCACCCTGGGTCAGCATATAATTGCTGAAGCCCAGAAAAAGGGGGGCATTGCCGCTTATATTGATGTCGAGCATGCCCTGGACCCGACCTATGCCGCTAACTGCGGCGTCAACCTTGATGACCTCTTAATCTCCCAGCCGGATACCGGTGAGGAGGCGCTGGAGATTACTGAAGCCCTGGTCAGAAGCGGTGCCGTTGATGTAATCATCATTGATAGCGTGGCCGCATTAGTCCCCAGGGCCGAGATTGAGGGTGAGATGGGAGACGCCCATATTGGCCTTCAGGCCCGCCTCATGTCACAAGCATTGAGGAAACTGACGGCGGCTATCGGCCGCTCAGGAACTGCGGTAGTATTTATCAACCAGCTCAGGGAAAAGGTGGGGGTTTTCTTTGGTAATCCAGAGGTGACACCGGGTGGCCGGGCATTGAAATTTTACAGCTCGGTAAGGACAGACTTAAGGCGCATAGAGACCATCAAACAGGGGAACCTGGCTATCGGCAGCCGCGTCAGGGCCAAGGTAGTCAAAAACAAGGTAGCACCACCGTTTAGAAGCGCCGAGTTTGATATCATGTTTGACTCTGGAATAAGCCGAGAGGGCAACATCATCGACCTGGGTGTCGGGCTGGAATTAATCAAGAAATCTGGTGCCTTTTTCTCATATGGTGACATTCGCCTGGGGCAAGGTAGGGAGAGTGCCAAAAAGTACCTGAAAGAGAATCCTGAGCTGGCTCAGGATATTGAGAAGCAGGTCAGGGCCTCAGCTGTCACCACCTATGGAAATAGCGGTTGACCCATCAGTTTATGATGTGTCAATAGACATAAACAAATAGGCGTTGCAGGGCTGGGGTAGCTGCCTCAGCCTATTTTATTTAAAGGGGGTAGAAAAGCCGGTGGCCAAGATTACTGCCCTTCGTATGGGTAAGGGTCGTAGCAAAAAGGCTAATGTAGCACTTGATGACAAGTCTGCTTTTAGCCTTGAGGCTGAGATAGCCCTGAAAGAGGGGCTAAAGGTGGGGCAGGAGTTATCTGCTGGCCAGATTGAGGCACTAATCAAGGCTAATGACTTTCAACGCTGCCTTGATGCAGCTGCACGATACCTCAGTTACCGACCCCGCAGTGAGTACGAGATGAGGAGGCAACTTAGCAAGCACCACTTTGATGATGATTGCATAGAGGCGGTACTTTCAAAGCTAAAAGAGCAGGGATTGGTAGATGATAGTGCTTTTGCCAGGTTCTGGAAGGACAACCGCCAGTCATTTAGTCCGCGCAGCCAATGGCTAACCAGAGTGGAGCTCAAGCAAAAAGGGGTGCCCGGCGAGATTATAGACCATGTGGTAAGCACCATTGATGATGACGATAATGCCTATCGGGTAGCCACAAGCCGAGCTCGCAGCTTAACAATGTCTGACTATCACAGCTTTCGTCATCGCCTGGGTGAATACCTCAGGCGTCGCGGCTTTAACTATGGGGTAATAAGTAAAACTATAGAGCGTCTGTGGCAGGAAAGGGAGGCACGCTAGATAGCAAATTACCTTGGCGCTAAAACGACTGGGTAACTATTATCAGCTATCTAGCTACTTCCCCTGAGAAACAGAATATTAGGAAGGGGGTAAAAAATGGGAACAATTGAAATGATAGCCATTTTCTTTAGTTTTGTTATCGGTGTGATTTTTGGTAGTATGGCTATGCTCCTGTCAAGAGGGATGATGGCCAACCGCCAAATCCGCATTGCTCAGAAAAAAGCGGCTAAAATAGTGGCCGAGTCCAGGCTTGAGGCTAACAATGTGCTCAACGAAGCAAAAGGGGAAATGTACAAGGTAAAATCACTCTCCGATAACGAAATCCGGGAAAGACGTTCTGAACTACAACGTCAGGAAAACCGCCTAGCTCAAAAGGAAGCTACCCTGGAGCGCAAGTTGGGAGAAACAGAACAACAAGAGCATAGTCTGGCAGGCAAAGAAAAGGAGATAGAGTCAATCAGAGCCAGTCTAACAGAGGTTAAAGATAAACAGCTAAACCAGCTGGAACTGATTTCTGGCATGTCTAGCGAGGATGCAAAGCAGGTACTTCTTGAAAATATGGAAACTGAAATGAAGACAGAAGCTTCGCGGCGCCTCCACGAGTGGGAAGCAAAAATAACGGCCGAGGCAGGGGAGAAAGCCCGGGATATCCTATCACAGGTTATTCAGCGCAGCGCCTCTGATGTTGTATCTGAAACCACGGTCAGTGTTGTACCCTTACCCAATGATGAAATGAAGGGACGGCTCATTGGAAGAGAAGGCCGCAATATCAGAGCCTTAGAGCAAGCTACCGGCGTTGACCTTATCATCGACGATACTCCCGGGGCGGTAACCCTGTCCAGCTTTGACCCAGTGCGACGAGAGATAGCTCGCCAGGCTCTAGGCAAGCTAATCCTTGACGGGCGTATCCACCCGGCTCGCATTGAAGAGGTGGTAGTCAAAGCAAAGGAGGAGGTTGAAGCTGCTATATATAGTGCTGGAGAGCAGGCAGCCTACCAGGTTGGGGTACATGGACTACGCCCTGAGTTAATCAGGCTTTTAGGCCGCCTTAAGTATCGCACCAGCTATGGACAAAATGTACTGGTGCACAGCATTGAGGTTACCAACCTGGCAGGTATGATTGCTTCAGAGTTAGGGGCCGATGTTGCCATAGCTAAGAAATCCGGCCTGCTTCATGATATCGGTAAGGCAGTAGACCGCGAGGTAGAGGGTACTCATGCCGCCATCGGTGCTGACCTGGTTAAACAATGGGAGAAATCCAAGGAAGTGGTCAAGGGGATTGCAGAGCACCACCTTGAGACCGGTGACGTCAGCACCTGGGGCTTTATTATCTCAGCCGCTGACGCTATCTCAAGCGCCAGACCGGGGGCCAGGCGTGAGTCACTGGAGAGCTACCTAAAGCGGCTAAGGGCACTGGAGGAAATCGCTGATAGTTTCAAGGGTGTGGAGAAATCCTACGCTATTCAGGCCGGCCGTGAAGTTCGCATCCTAGTTAAACCAGAAGAGATTGACGATTTATCCGCCATGAGGCTGGCTCGGGACATCGTTAAGAGGATAGAGGAAAGCCTTGATTACCCCGGCCAGATAAAGGTTGCCGTAATCAGGGAAACAAGGGCCATAGACTATGCTAAGTAGGAGGTCTAAGCAAGAAGGCAGGGCCAGGGGTGGCTTTCTTCTTGGTAAGTATCAGTGTTAGTATTAGCTATTGGAGACATAATTGGCAGCCCTGGTAGATGGGCAGTGAAGGAGCTTTTACCAGGCTTAAAACAGCAATATGGGGTTAATATCGTTATCGCCAATGGGGAAAACGTTGCCGGCGGCCTGGGGCTAACCCTAACCACAGCAGAGGAATTATTTAACGTCGGGGTTGATGTTCTGACCTCAGGCAATCACATATGGGCGCAGAAAGAGATTATCCCCTATCTAAATAGTGAGATGCCTATTCTGCGCCCGTTAAACTATCCCCCGGGTGTACCCGGCAGGGGCTATATAGTGTTTAATAACAAGGCTGTGATAATTAATCTAATAGGCAGGACATTTATCGGCAACTTTGATTGCCCGTTTAGGGCAATGGACAAGCTTCTTGCCGAGCTTGAGCCTAAGCCGGCAGTTGTTATCGTTGATTTTCACGCTGAAGCAACATCGGAAAAGATGGCAATGGGGCGGTATCTAGACGGTCGTGTCAGCGCCGTGCTTGGCACCCATACCCATGTGGGTACTATTGATGCCCAGCTACTACCGCAGGGCACCGCCTATGTTACTGATATAGGCATGACCGGCCCAATTAATTCAATTATTGGCGACGATACTGATGCGGTGCTCGACCGCTTTTTGAGCATGATGCCTAACCGTTTAACCGTTGGCAAGGGTAAAGTAACCTTCAATGCCATCCTGATTAGGGTGGATGAAGAAACGGGCAGGGCAACTGGTATTGAAAGAATCAGTAGAGAGGTAGGGTAGTGACTTCTAAGATAGACCTCCATATACACACTACCGCCTCTGATGGTAGATTCAGCCCGGAAGAAATTGTTCGAAAATCTGCCCAAATCGGGCTAACCATTATTGCCATCTGTGACCATGATACCATAAATGGCATCGCCCCGGCACTGGAAGCTGCCAGAGCCTTTCAGCAACTAAAGATTTTACCCGGGGTTGAAATCAGTACCTTTTCTCCGGGCAATGAGGTCCATATGCTTGGTTACTTTATAGACATTAATGACCCCAAATTAAAAACCGCCTTGGCCAATTCGCGTAGCTCCAGGCGGGAACGGGCTAGAGCAATGATTGCTAAATTGAATGACTTAAATGTCCGTATTAACTGGCAACAGGTCCAGAAGATTGCCGGCAGTGGTACCGTAGGCCGCCCCCATATCGCCCAGGCAATGCTGGAGAAAGGCTATATAAAATCATTCAAGGAAGCCTTTACCAGGTATATCGGGCTGGGTGGTCCAGCTTATGTTGAGCGGAACAAGATAATCCCGATAGAAGCAGTAGCCCTGATAAAAGAAGCCAATGGTCTGCCGGTGCTTGCCCACCCATTTACTATTAAACAACCGGAAAAAATGACTGCCGAGTTAAAATCGGCTGGTCTGATAGGCATAGAAGTCTATTATGACAACTATACTGAGGAAGAAAGAAAAACACTGGCAAGGCTGGCTAGTAAGTATAACCTTATCACTACCGGTGGCAGTGATTACCACGGTCTGGATGATAGCGCTGAGACGATGCTCGGTGATGCCAATGTGCCACAAGGGTCTGTGGAAAAACTTATCGCCATGGCGCAAGAGAGCAGTCTCAGGTTAGCTGGTTTAAAATAGTTTTAGGCAACTAAGATGTCTATTGAGTTTGTATTACTAAGCATAGCTTCTTATCTTCTGGGTTCGGTGCCGGCTGGCTACTTGCTGGCTAAATGGTTCTACGGCATTGATATCCGCAAACACGGCACCGGCAAGATTGGTGCCACCAATGTAATGAGATTAACCTCAAAATGGCTGGCTATCCCGGTTGCCATTTTTGACATCGGCAAAGGGGCATTAATGGTATGGTCAGCCCAACTTGTGGGACTGGGGGCTGCGGAACAGATAACAGTAGGCATCATCACTATTATCGGGCACAACTGGCCTATATTTCTTGGCTTTAAGGGCGGGCGCGGTGTTTTCACCAGCCTGGGGGTTATTACCATACTATCCCCATGGATGGGTCTTATCATCTTTGTCATGCCCTACCTGTTTGCACCAATCCGTCAGGTAGCCTTTGGTGTTTTTCTAACCTTGTCTTCTTTGCCCTTCTTCAGCTGGTTCCTCAGTCAGCCGCTAGGCATAAGTATAGAGGATAGGCTACCAATTACGCTGGGTCTTGTGGCCCTGTCCTTGATGGGACTATTAACGAGGCTGGTGGCACCAAGAACCGAGCTTAGTAAATCAGTGCCACTGGGCGAGCTAATTATTAATCGCCTGCTCTTTGACCGTGATATCAGAGACAGAAAAGCCTGGACGGAAGGTAAGTCTCAAGGGTAGCAGCAAGGTTAATGAAAGGTTGACTACAAGGCAATGAGATGTACCACTCACCCCGAGGTTGAGACCACCCTAAGCTGCAGTAAATGCGGCAAACCAATTTGCCCCAGGTGTATGGTTCAGACGCCGGTAGGAGCCAGATGCCCACAGTGTGCCCGGCTGTACAAACTGCCTACCTTCCGGGTTAGTACCAGGCACCTGCTTGCAGCCATTGGCACTGGACTGGTTACAGCTGTCGTCTATGGTCTCATCTGGGGAATAGTAAACTCACTGATTAATTTCTTTTACCTTAATCTACTGCTGGCAGCCGGTGCCGGTTATACAACTGGAGAGGTTATCAGCCTTTCGGTCAACCGCAAGCGAGGTCTGATGCTGGCTGTCATCGCCGGCTTCGCCGTAGCAATCAGTTACCTGGTCAGCATCTTTTCCCCTTGGGGGTATTCCTTTATTTCGCTCAATGTCGGACGGCTGGTTTTAGACCTGGCGGCTCTGGCTCTGGGGATTTACATAGCTGTTAGCCGTCTGCGCTAAACCCCGGTTATTTAAAAGCGATGAGAATGATTAAGGAGATAAAAAAACGTGTCACCACTTGATATAACATATTTAGGCATCCCGGGTTATGCCATCTTCTGGGTCCTAACCGTCCTGGCCTTTGGCCTGTTCACTTTTAGAATATCCAGGCTTATCCGCTATATGTTCCTGGGGCAGAAGGAGAAGGGTTTTAGTCAAATAGCGCGCAGAGCACTGACAACTGTAGCCACCACCCTAGGTCAGTGGTGTCAACTAAAAGGCATCACCCTGAAGGATAGAGCCGGCATAGGTCACGCCATTTTTGCCTGGGGTTTCCTTACCTTCGCTATATTTTATACCACATTTATCATCATTGGGGATGGCTTTGGCCTCTCGGGAACACTGGAGCACACCGGTTTCTTCTTCTACTATGCCTGGGTTATGGATATCATTTCTCCAATCGTGATTTTCGCTGCTTTATGGGCCATTATCCGCAGGTATATTGTCAAGCCGCCAAGGCTAAAGGGGGAGCAGACCATTGAGGCCTTGGTCTCTCTGGTCGCCATCATTATCATTCCGGTGTCACACCTATTCAAACTGGCAACCAGCATTGCCCTGGGTCAACCCCCGGCCGGTCTGGGGGCTGCCCTGCCACCGGTAAGCTCGGCATTAAGCAATCTCTTCGGCAATAGTAGCCTGGCCTCAGTGTCGGCGGCAAACACGGCCTTCTTCTGGGTGCACTGGCTGATTGTCTTGCTTCTCTTGGGGCTCATTGCTTACTCAAGACATCTTCATATGGTTGCTTCACTATTCAATATCTTCTTCCGCTCGCCACTGCCCAAGGGCAGCCTGCGCACGATTGACCTGGAGACTGCGGAGACCTTCGGTGCCGCCAAGATAACCGACCTCACCTGGAAGCAGGTACTAGACCTTTATTCCTGCGTTGTCTGTGGTCAGTGCCAGGACGCCTGTCCGGCAACTGCCAGCGGCAAGCCGCTCAACCCCAAGAAGGTCATCCAGGACCTCAAGAATCATCTGCTTGAAGCCGGACCCGAGCTGCTCAAAAACAGGGGCAAGACGCAGGCTTCGGCTAACAACCATACCAAAATGCTACCCGGTGAGGTGATAACTCAAGATGAAATCTGGGCCTGTACCACCTGCCGTGCCTGTGATGAAATCTGCCCCCTCTATGTAGAGCATATTGATAAGATTGTTGACCTGAGGCGAAACCTGGTGCTGGAGCAGGCATCCATTCCGGATGCAGCCGAGCGAGCCCTGCGGAACATTGAAGCCAGGGGTCACCCGTGGCGGGGGGCGACAGCATCCAGGACTGACTGGGCTCGGGGTCTTGATATTAAGATTCTGGCTGAGGATAGCGATGTTGACCTCCTCTTCTGGGTAGGCTGCACCGGGGCGCTGGAAGAAAGAAGCATCCGGGTAACCCGTTCAGTGGCTAATATACTAAAGCAGGCTGGAATTAATTTCGGCATCCTTGGCACCGAGGAAAGCTGCTGCGGCGAGCCAGCCCGCCGCCTGGGTAACGAGTATTTATTCCAAATGCAGGTGGAGAAGAACATCAAGATACTTAATCGCTATAATGTTAAAAAAATTATTACCGCCTGTCCTCACTGTTATAACACAATAAAGAATGAGTATCCCGTGTTTGGTGGCAAGTTTGAGGTTGTTCACCATACCGAATTTATTGCCGACCTGTTTAATAAAGGTAAGCTTAAAATGAAAAAGGCTACCGCCGGGGTAATTACCTATCATGACCCCTGCTACCTGGGAAGGTGTAATAATATCTACAAACCACCCAGGCAGATTTTAAAGAACCTAATCGATGCCAGACTGGTGGAGATGGCAGACAACCGAAAAAGAAGCTTCTGCTGCGGTGGTGGTGGTGGTCGTATGTGGCTGGAAGAAAATATTGGCCGCAGAATCAATGAGATGCGCATTGAGCAGGTAGTAAAGACCAAGGCACAGATTGTTGCCACTGCCTGCCCGTTCTGCCTGCAGATGTTTGATGACGCCATAAAAGCAAAAGGATTTGAAGAATCCCTTAAAGCTACGGATATTGCAGAGCTGGTCGCTGTGGCAATGGAAGCAAACACATAGCCAATCAACCCATTCTTTCTTTTACCTGCTGCACCACCCTGGGCATAAACTCACCGGCTTTAGCCCTGACCAGAACCTGAGTCTTTTTGTCCAGAGGGGTGGCACTGAGGTTTACAATAACCAGTTTAGCTCCGGAATCAAGGGCATATTCAGGCACATAGGCCGCCGGATAGACCACCAGTGTGGAACCAATAATGATAAACAGGTCACACCTGCTGGAACGGGTTATTGCCTCCTGGAAAACCTCCTCCGGTAATGGCTCACCAAACAAAACGGTGTCTGGCTTCAGTATGCCGTGACACATCTCACAATCCGGGACTTCTTCCCCCTTGTCCAGTCTGGCTATAACCTGCTCAAAGGGATAACGCCGGCGGCAGCCCAGGCAGACCAGCCATCGTACATTACCATGTAGCTCAAGCACCTTAATATCGGGTACCCCGGCTCTCTGGTGCAGGTTATCAACATTCTGGGTGATGACACAGTCCAGCTTGTCCAACCGGTGAAGCTCGGCAATAGCGTAGTGTGCCGGGTTTGGCTCGGCGGTAATGCTAAGCCCACGGAATAGCCGCCATTGCCTTCGCCTGGCTTCAGCGTCTGTGACGAACTTCTGATAGGTAAAGTCCTCGGGGTCAAACCGCTCCCAGATGCCACCGGGACCACGAAAGTCGGGGATGCCGGACTCAGTACTGATTCCAGCGCCGGTAAAAACAACCACTCGCTTAGCCTTGATAATCAGCTCGGCAATTTTACTGGCAAGGGTATCCAGTTCATTCATAAGCACCCCCTAAACAGCAGATTTAGATCACCTGCTAGCTTTATAGAACCGGCAAATATCATTCAGGCAACATTTATTGCAAACTGGTTTTTTGCGGCAGACATCCTTGGCTAGACGCACCAGCAGGGCGTGGTATTCATTAAAAAGCTGGGCATCAGCTGGCGGATTAGTCATAAAAAGTTGCTGATAGGCAGCATAGCTATTACTATTTGGGGTCATGCCGATGCGGCTTATTATACGGCGAGTATAGGCATCAATAACAAAGACAGGCTTACCAGCGGCAAAAAGCAGGATGGAATCAGCCGTCTCCTGCCCAATACCGTGTATAGAGAGAAGCTGCCGGCGCAGGTTTTCCATATCATTGGTAAAAAGCCGGTTGAGGTTATCGGAACAGTGATTTCCCAGCCATCCGGCCAGGGACTTAAGCTTTAGTGCCTTGGTATTGTAGTAACCACAGGGGCGAATAGTCTGTGCCAGCTCAGGAAGCGGCAGACGACGTATCGCCTCCGGTGATAGTGCCTTAGCTGCCTTCAGATTGGCGATAGCCTGCTCAGCATTTCGCCAGGCGACTGACTGGGTCAGGATGGCGCCTACCATTACCTCAAAAGGCTCTTTAGCCGGCCACCAGTGTTGCCGCCCATAGGCAGCCATAAGCCTCTTATAGATGTCTTTTAAGCACCGGCTTATTTGCTCTCCGTCCATTTTGGTACCGTGGCCTCGGCTACTGAATCATATCCCGGAATATATGGCTTTATATCAATCACCGGGGTGTTATCAATGGCATCAAGCCCTTCAACCCATAATATACTACCCCGACGCTTAAGCAGCCTAACTATTTTTTGCCCCACTGGATTTGGTCTATAGGGGGAACGGGAGGCAAAAAGTCCGACTAAGGGCAGTCCCCGATTGCCTTTAGGGTGGACTTTCAGCGCCATTTTGCTGGCGTCAGTAGCCTGATGCAGCCAGTAGATAACGATGATGTGGGAATATCCTTCCAAGCCTTCCAGGGCTTCGCTGAGGCTACTATCAACCACAATCTGGGAAGCTACCCCCCGCCAGTCATATTCAGGCTTTGGTGTTTTCTTAATTTTACTTTTGACAATGCCGATAGGTTTAACCACCATATTCGGCAGCTGGCTAGCCATCTTAAAACCCTCCCGGTAGCATTATAACAGCGCCGCCAGAACAAACAAAGAGGCCTGGGACAGCCTCTTTGCCATGAGCTTTTTCTGTATAGAATACAGCTATTCCAGTGGGTTGAGGGTTAATAGCTTTTTGGCGATATCAGGGTATTTAGCTATGAAGAGCAGTTCGTCCTCAACCAGCGGTTTATGCGCCTCCACATTGGCGTATCTTACCAGTTCCAGAACCTCTTGAGCCTCTTCCTTGCTTTTAAATGACACCGCCATCTGGCCCATTATATGGCTGAAGCCGGAAATGCCGCTATACTCACCGGCACTGATTTGGCGGCCGGTCTCAACAAGCTCTGGCTCACCTCTACCCAGTTCTTCAAAGCCGTACAGTTCATAGTTTTCCGGATCCTTGAGTACTCCATCAGCGTGGATGCCGGATTCGTGAGCAAAGGCATTGGCACCAACACCCGGCTGGTTTATCGGTATCGGCACATCAAAGGCATAGCTGGCAAACTTGGCTATCTTCCAGGCTTTTGATAAATCTATGGAGCCGCCTAACTTGTATTTCTCAGCAAATCCCTTTGATTTGGTGATGGCTAAAATTGTAGCCACCAGGTCGGCATTGCCTGCCCTTTCCCCAATGCCATTAACCGTGGTATTGATATAGGCATCCTGTCCACCATCTATAGCCCCTTTAGCACCGGCTATTGAAGCGGCTACTGCCATACCCAGGTCACCGTGACAATGCAGCTCTATAGGAAGCCTTACATTTTCAGCTAGTGCTCTGGAAGCTTCATAGATAGTGAAGGGATTATCGTAGCCAAGGGTATCGCAGTATCTCAGCCGGTTGGCGCCGTGTTCCTTAGCCGCTAACCCAAATTTAATCAGGTAATCCAGGTCTGTCCTTGAGGCATCCTCAGCATTCACACCTACGCTCTCGGCACTGTGCGCCCAGGCAGCATCAACCGCCCGTGTCATATCGTTTATGATATCATCCTGGTTCTTTCGCCCCTGGAATTTGCCCTGAATCATCTGGTTCGATGTGGATATGGAGAGATTGAGATGCCGTATACTAGGTACCAGCTTGAAGGCGATCTCTACATCGGCAACAATGGCTCTTATCCAGCCTTCCAAACGGATAGGTTTTAGGACCCCCATCTCAGCCAGTTCCAGGTTAGCCTTTAGATAATTGGATTCATGTTTGGTGGTGGGGAAGCCAAATTCAGATTGAAAGACCCCCATCTCATTCAGGTAGATATTTATCATGGTCTTTTCCAGCTTGGAAAGGCCAAGCTTGGCTGTCTGCACTCCATCCCGATTGGTGACATCAAGGAAATAAATCTTGGGCACCAAACCCCTCCTTTTCAATGGTCTATATCCACTTTATCTGATGCAAAATATTAGCACATTGCCCCTCTTTTAGCAAATGTGGCTGTCCCTTGATAAACGACCTACCTAGCCTGGCAACAAATGCTCTTAACCTGACTGATATGCTAGAATGGCAATGACAACCCAGTTTGGCAACTAAAGGAGAACCCGTGGAGGAACTAGGGTTTGGTCTTGATCTGCTCATTGTATTGGCGGCTGCCATAGTCGGCGGTATTCTGGCCCGCTGGCTGAGGTTGCCCATCATCCTGGGCTATTTAGTCGGTGGTATTGCCATCGGTCCCTTTGGCCTGGGTTTGGTCGATGACTTGGAGACAATCAACGCCTTAGCTACTATCGGGGTAATCCTGCTCCTGTTCACCTTAGGGCTTGAGTTCTCCTTGGGTGAACTAAAGCGAATGGGTAAGGTTGCTATTTTAGGTGGCACCGTTCAGATATTACTGACGGCGGCGGTAGGCTTAGCTTTGGGTATGCTACTGGGATGGGCGATGCTTGAGGCAATCTTTTTTGGCTTTCTCATTGCCCTAAGCAGCACCATGATTGTGCTTAAAACCCTTATGGAGCGAGGGGAGCTTGACTCGGGGCACGGTCGTGTCATGATAGGGATTCTTCTGATACAAGACCTGAGCCTGGTGCCCTTGATGATTATTCTGCCGGCTATGGCTGGGGAAGCGGGGGAATTATGGTTTTCTCTGGGAATAGCCACCCTCAAGGCGGCACTCTTTATTGGGATAATGCTGATTCTGGGTCTCTGGGGACTGCCCTGGCTACTAGGACGAGTGGCTGGGGGGCGCTCCCGGGAGTTGTTCCTGCTGACCGTAGTCACCCTGTCTCTAGCAGCAGCTCTTGGCGCTTACTTCTTTGGCCTATCTGCTGCCGTCGGTGCTTTTATTGCCGGTTTACTGATTGGACAGTCTGTCTTCGCCCGCCAGGCCGTTGCTGATATTGTCCCCTTGCGTGACATCTTCGGCGCCCTCTTCTTCGTCTCCCTCGGCATGCTGGCTGAGCTAAACTTCGTGGCTAACAATCTAGCCGTTATTGCGCTGGTAGTAGCAGTCATCATCGCGGCTAAATTTATCATTTGTGCCATTATTCCCCGGGTTTTTGGTTATAGTCCCAAGACAGCTCTCTTTGTCGGTATGGGGCTAATACAGATAGGAGAGTTCAGCTTTGTCCTGGCTGGGATGGGCATGGCAGCCGGCATCATCTCACAATATCTTTACTCTTTGACCCTGACCAGTGCCATCATCACTATGGCGCTGACCCCTTTTGCTTTAAACCTTGCTTCCTTCCTTTATCGGCGGCTCAGCCAGAGTGAAAGATTAGGTCAGCTAGTAGCCTCCCGCCTTGACCCAGGCTGGCCGAGTAAGCAGCAGTTAGCGGGGCATGCCGTCATCTGTGGACATGGCCGTGTTGGCAACACCCTGACCAGGGTTCTAGAGCGGAGAAACCTGTCCTACCTGGTTATTGACATTGACCCTCAAATCATCTCAAGACTGCGTTCCCGGGGGACTCCTTGTATCTATGGTGACGCCAGCAACCCGGAAATACTGGCTCATACTGAGCTAAATAGGGCTCGCCTCCTCATCTGCACCTTCCCCAACTTTATGGATGTAGAACTAACCGTCAGAAACGCTCTGAAAATCAACCCCAAACTTGATATTGTCGCCCGAGTTCACCGCGACGCTGACTCCGAGCTACTAAAGGGCATCGGTGTCACCGAGCTGGTTCGCCCTGAGTTTGAAGCCAGCCTGGAGATAACCCGCCATACGCTGCACCGATTTGGCTTAACCACCCTTGAGACCCAACACATCCTTAACAGCCTCCGGGAAGGAAGGCTGACCTAAAGCTAAAAGCCAGTATAAATTCGAGGCGAGCTTGTGGTATACTCTAAACCAAAATAGACCAGGCAGAGCCCAGAGGTATAAGGCCAATGAATAAAGCTAAGGTAGGTATCATCAATGTTACCGGTTATACCGGCCTGGAACTGGCCAGACTACTTATCCGGCACCCACAGGTGGAGCTTACTTCGGTTACCGGGCGAAGTGCCGCTGGCAAAAGACTAGCTGAGATTTTCCCCCACCTTGCCGGCACAGACCTGGTCATTGAAGCCGAGCTGGGCATTGTTGAGCTAGCTTTTTCTGCTATACCCCACAAGGAAAGCGCCCAAGAAGTCCTACCCCTCCTTAAGCGAGGTATCAAGGTGGTGGATTTAAGCGCCGATTTCAGGCTCAAGGATGCCGACCAGTACCCAAACTGGTACGGCTTCACCCACCCGGCACCTGAGCTGCTTAAGCAGGCGGTATACGGCCTGACCGAGCTATATCGGCCCCAGATTGCCTCCACCCAACTGGTGGCCAACCCCGGTTGCTATCCCACAGGCGCCATTCTGGCCCTAGCCCCGGCAGTCAAACAGAGGCTGGTTGGCGCCCATGTCATCATTGATAGTAAGTCAGGCATCTCAGGAGCCGGCAGAACCGTCAGCCTTAAAGCCCACTATCCTGAAGTCAATGAAGATGTTTCTGCCTATGCCCTGGAGGGACACCGCCACCTGCCGGAGATTGTTCAGGAGCTAAAGTTGCTCCAACCACACCCTGAACCTTCGGTAACCTTTGTCCCCCATCTGGTGCCGATGACCAGAGGCATATTGACCACCTGCTATGCCCCCCTCACAGACAAGATTTCCGCCAGTGGAAAGGGAGAGGAGGAGTTAAGGCAGATTTACCGTGATTTCTATAAAGACGAACCCTTCATAAAGATAGTAGAATCCCCGCCTCATACCAAGCACACCTGGGGCTCGAACCTGTGCCTTATCCACCCGACTGTTGATACCAGAACCGGCCGGCTGGTGGTCATCAGCTGCCTTGACAACCTGGTTAAAGGCGCCGCCGGACAGGCCATCCAGAACATGAACCTGATGCTGGGTCTGCCAGAAACAACCGGCCTTGAGGCACCGGCGGTTTACCCATAGAACTAGTTATTGCCTACCTGCCCTGGCTCTGCTATGCTTTAGCCCGATGTGAAGAATGAATCAGCAGGTAATACCAGCCTGAAAGCCAGAGGTTTTGGCTCCTGGGACTACCTCAAGATTACCATCCTGGTCTTTGCTATGTCTGCACTGTGGCAGGGAATGCATGCCATTATCCTGCCACTCAGGGTGCTGGATTTTGTTCCCGAAGCAGAGAAGAACACCTACCTGGGACTGCTTATCTCTGCCGGCTTAATCCTGGCAATGATAGTGCAGCCAATAATTGGCGCCATCAGTGACCGCTCTGGTTTTCGCTGGGGACGCCGAAGGCCATTCATCCTGGTGGGTGTTATACTCCTCCTCCTGCTACTACCTGGAATTGGGCTAGCTGGTAGCTATGTTGTTCTCTTCGCCATCTATTGCCTGATGCAAATCAGCAGCAATACAGTACAGGGACCACACCAGGGCTTCATTCCTGACCTGGTACCCGAGGGAAAGAGGGGATTGGCTTCAGGAGTTAAGGGATTTCTGGAGATTTTGGGCGGGGTTGCCCTTTTATACTTTATTTCCATCTTCATGGACAACTATGCTGATGGCCTGGGAAGCGGATGGCTGTGGTTATCTCTAGTATTACCGGGGGTTATTTTACTGGGCTTCATGGCGGCTACTATGCTCCTGGTCAAAGAGCGACCCGGTATCGGTGGCCTACGATTTCCTATCATGACCTTTAGGATTGACATTAAGGCACACCGTAACTTCTTGCGTTTTATGATATCCCGCCTAATCATCTTTATTAAGGCGCACCGAAATTTTCTGTGGTTTTTGGCATCCCGACTGTTCTTTTTTTTAGCCATGGCCATCATCCAGCGATTTGCCTTGTATTTCCTCAGGGATTTCATTGGTGTCCCCGACCCGGCCGAGGCAGTCTTTAGATTCTCAATACTAGCCGTTATCGGCATGCTAGTCGTGGTCTACCCCGCCGGGCGCCTGTCAGACAGGATGGGGCGCAAACCAATCGCCGTCTCCTCAGCACTGCTGGGTGCCCTTGGCATTCTAATAATAATCCTGTCCCAAAACTATAGCTCTATACTGATTGCCGCCGGCATCCTGGGAGTAGCCACCGGCGCCTTCTCCAGCACCAACTGGGCTTTAGCCACCGACCTGGTGATAAAAGGGAAAGAGGCAAGATACCTCGGACTGGCTAATATGGCTACCGCTGGTGCCGGCGCCCTGGCAGGCTTTATCGGGCCATTAATTGACCACTATGAAATTGTTAGAACCGGCCTGGGCTATCAGATTATGCTTTTCTCCTGTTTGGTCTTTTTTATCATCGGTGCCCTGCTGCTTTTAAAGGTTAAGGGCCGAGTCAGTCAAGGAGGTTAAGCACCCACTCCAAACCCACAGCTCCAGCCCAGGCGATAGCTAGATACAGGATGGTTCTGCCCAACCAGCAGGCAATAAAAAACTTCCAGACGGGAAAGCGCAGCGCACCGGCAGCAATACCGGCTAAATCAAAAAAAAGTGGTGCCGCAGAGAGAACAAAAATAGTCGGTGAGCCCCATTTTGTCATCCACTTCTCCAGCCTGTCGTATAACCGGCGTTTCTTTACAATCGCCCGTCCGCTGTAGCCAGCTGCATAGCCGGTGAACTCACCAATGGCTGCCGCCAAGCCACCAATCAGTCCAACCAAAATAGGTGAAGGAAGGGCACCACCGAAAACAAAAAGAAATACAAAATTTCCGGCGGGCAAAACAACGGTGGCGTTCAGAACCAGGCTGCTAAGAAAGACACCCAGATAGCCTAATTCTTCTAGCTGTTCAATCTTTTCCGGCTGGTATTTGTAAAAGCAAAAGATACCGACAGCAATAGCCACCACGATAAGCAAGCCCAGAAGAGGAAATAATCTATTTTTTACCCAGCTATTTTTTTTCTCCCCCCCCGTCTTATCATTATCACCCGCTTCATTCATGCTGCTCGTTATTGTAGCATACTGATGGGGGTAGACGCAGCTTTTATTGTCCCACTAACCACGCCTGCTGACGAATGTCGAACCACATTGTAAACCAGGCATTTTCTTTGGTATACTTCTTATAACGCCCCCATCGTCTAGAGGCCTAGGACACCGGCCTTTCAAGCCGGCAACATGGATTCGAATTCCATTGGGGGCGCCACTTTTTATATCTACCCCCACTTCCCTTCATATTTCAGCTAACAATAGCTTAAATGCCCTCTAAAGATGTATTGACAACCACATACATAAGGGCTAAACTCAAGTTCCAGCATTTGAATTTGATGGGAAAAGGAGGGCAATGATGGCTAAAGAGGATACGGCACCAACTGAAGAAGCAGGTGCCAAAGTACTAACAAAACCACTCCCTAAAATTTTGGATGAATTGGAAGGACATATTAAAGCTGCTAAAGAAGCAGCGGCAAGGGCTAATGAATCATCCAGGTTAGCCCAGCAGGCTGCAGCAGACTCAATCACTGCTTCTAAAGAAGCATACGAGGTAGGGGAGAGGGCTGCTGAGGCGGCTAGAAAAGAGGCTGAGAAGGCAATGGCAAAGGCAGAAGAGGCTTTGGTGAAAGCGGTAATAAAGAGACTTGCCCGATGGGATTGGATAGCTACTCTGATAGTGATTAACCTGGCTATTGTCTTTGGTGCAGTCATGCTCGCCTTCGCCCTGGCGCAAGCATTCTAATAACTAGCGTACCTTGCTATACAAGCTCACTAGATTATCTTAGATAAAAGGAGGAAATATGGAAAAAGAACTTGAAAAGAAGCATGGGATTATGGATACACCCCTTCCCATAATTTTGGATGAGATTGAGACGGCTGCTGCGGATGCTAGAAAAGCCGCGGAAGAAGCAAGGTTTGCTGGGGAGAAAGCCGCCGAAGAGGTTATGAAAAGACTAAGAAAGCTATTCCTAAAGATGGCTAAGAATATTACGGAGGAATTGGGAGAAGGAAAGAAGTAAGATTAACTGTATCTATAAAAACCTGATGCGAAACGTGACCGGTTACTGGCTATCAATTCTAGACTTATACAAGATTAGCCCACTTCATATTCCCCTCTAATTTTTCTATCTGAAAATAGTTTATAGCTCTGTTTTTCCCCTCATTTTCAAGCTATCCTGAAAACTGATAAATTTTGTATACCTCTATAATATCTCCGGGCTTTCCTTATAGACCCGGCCATAGCGCCCGTTGCCAGCCTCCAGATGTAACAACCTCCTTAGTTCAGCCGGGGTCATTATTCTTCTTTCATTGGCTTGGGCAAGTTTGTGGATACGACGGATAAGCTCATCGTTACGCGCCAGTCTAGTACGAGCTGGGTCATACCAGATATTGTCCTCAAGACCGACCCTTACCCCACCACCATAAGCAACTGCGATTGAATTCACCATTAGCTGGTAATCGCCCACCCCACCCAGGCTCCAGAGAGAGTCTGTCGGCAGATCACGGAGCATCACGCCAATATGGAGCATGTCTGGCTGGGCACAGGCGATATTGCCCAGTATCAGGTTAAAGTAGTGGGGTGGCTCAATCAAACCCTTCCTCTCCAGATACTTGGCATAATTTATCATACCAGTATCAAATACCTCCAGCTCAGGTAGAATACTGCAGTTCTTCATCTCCCGAGCCAGCGCATGTATCATATCAGGGGAGCTTATACTAGCCTGTTTATTAAAATTCACCGAGCTAAGGATCAGGCTCCCCATGTCTGGCTTGAGCTCCCCTTCCAGATTCAGGGGAGCGGCACGCTTTTCAAACTCGCCAAAGGTCCGCCCGCTCAAAGAGACGCAGATTACCAGGTCACTTCGGGACTTACGGATTCCAGTAATAATCTCAGCATATACCTCAGATTTATAGGTTGGCTCACCCGTCTCAGCATCCCGAGCATGCAAATGAACCATCGTTATGCCAATATCAGCCGCCTCAAGCACCTGTTCAACAATCTCAGGAACAGTAACCGGGACAAAAGGGGTCATTGATTTAGTCGGAATCATACCTGTCGGAGTGAAATTTATTATACAATCCATAGCCACTCCTTAATCTCAAAGGTCATTTTATCAATTGATTTTAAGCGCTGTGGAGTTAAAAGACAATATTACTATTTTCCTACTTCTATCAGCCACAAGATAATCAGGCTGGATAATTACCAGCTTCAGGCATTGCCGCGTAACTCAGAGGGCAGCATATTGGGAATACCGTCATTTATGGGATAGCTCAGGTTGCAGGTAACACAGGATAGACAGCCGGTGATTATCTCACCTTCATCTTCATTCTCAACCTCAAGTTCCAGCTTCCCTTTACAGACAGGACAGACCAGTATCTCCATCAACTCTGGCTTCATAGTCCCCTCCTTATAGCTATATAACAGCTAGCTTGATTTCCTCAGCCACACTGGATATACTTCTTTCATATTTACCAAAATATACATTTTTAAAGGTAAGCTACTGATTTTTAACTGTTTTCATTCTAGCGTTATTCCGCATAGATTTGCAATAGCCAAGTACACACCGGAATGATGCTAAAATTATGCTCAGGAGAAAATATGAAGTGCCTGATACTAGCCGGTGGTTTCGGTACCCGGCTTTACCCCCTGACGGTTAATAAGGCAAAAGCCCTACTTGATTATAAAGGTAAGCCTCTGCTAAGCCACCTGGTTGAGATGGTTCCCCGGGATATAGACATCCTGGTTTCAACTAACAAGAGGTTTGAGGCCGATTTCCAAGGATGGCAGCGGGGCATAGACAGGCAGGTTGAACTCTGTCTTGAAGAAACCCGTAACAATGAACAAAAGAAGGGGGCTGTCAGTGCCTTAAATCTCTGGATTAAGCAGAAGGGTATCACTGAAGACCTGCTGGTGATTGCCGGTGATAACTACTTTAAGTTTGACCTAACTCACTTCATTGCCGCCTATAACGGCAAAAATACGCTGGTAGCCGTCTACGATATCGGTGATATAAATAAAGCCAGCCACTTCGGCGTTGTTCGCTTGAACGGTAATAAAATAGCTGAAATTGAGGAGAAGCCGACCGTTGCCGGCACCAGTCTGGTATCTACCGCCTGTTATATCCTGCCACCGCGGGTATTCAGCCACCTGAATAAATATTGCTCCGAGGGCAAGCGGGACAATCTGGGTAATTTTATTTCATGCCTGGTCGCCAATGATGAGGTATATGCCTATATCTTCACCGAGAGATGGTTTGACATCGGCACCGAGTTGGCCGAGCTTATTTAAAGCAAGGGGAACAACCGGGTTTTGGTCAGCTAAGTTAATCCTATTTCATGGTTCTAATCTAGGATTTAGATAATTTTTAACAAGAGAAGAGTATGTTAGATAAAGAAGCTGAACACTGGGATCAAATAGCCGAGGACTGGTCTCGTAAGAGCTACGCCAATGAAATTCTGGCTAAGTATAAGAGAAATACCTACCTCAGGCTAATTTCAGGATGGGCTGATGTAGCCAATAGTCACATGATTCTGAAAACTGACCTCTTTGCTGAAGCCTTCGGCCCGGAGCAGTTTTTATTTGAGCTGACCACACCCAGTAGCATAGTCGGTATAGATGTTTCCCGGAATATTGTAATGCAGGCCAAGGATCAAGCCCGACGCCACAATGTGGATTCCAGTAAATATCTCTGCTGCGATGTCAAGCACCTTCCCTTTCATGATAACTCCTTCGACCTTATTATCTCTGACTCCACGCTGGACCACTTCCCCAGTGAAAGCGACATCGTTACTGCCATCAAGGAACTGGGACGGGTTCTCCAGGCTGGTGGCACCCTTATTCTTACTATTGATAATAAAGGTAACCTGACCTACCCCCCATTTATACTCTTTCGCTTCTGGATGAAGCTGAAACTTGCCCCCTATTACATCGGCAGAACCCTATCCCGTACCAGGTTAAGGCAGGCTCTTAACGAGAGTGGGCTTGATATAACCGAAAGTACCGCTATCTTCCACTATCCCCACCCCGATGGACTGGTAAGGTGGCTGGAGGGTTCTATTCGTAGATTGGGCCGGGGCAGGTTTGATAATGCTATCAGGAAAGGTTTAGCCTTCCTTGAACGGTTGGAGGGAAAGAAGGGCCAATATTTAACCGGACGTTATATCGCCATAAAGGCGGTGAAGAGAGAAATATCTTGAGTACATTGATTGGTGCCATCTCCAAAGAGAGATTTAACCTGTAAATTATATAGTCTTATAACCTACTATATGTGACATCAACTATTACTTAATGAACATAACACCACGGATTAAAGATTAGCATGCATCAACCTCTAGACGACTCCCTGAAAAAGATAGCCCAGGGCACTGGCATCGCCGTAGTGGGGATGACACTGGGGCTACTGTTTGCTTTTATCACCAGGTTGATTATTGCCCGCTATGGCCTTCAGGCTAGCTACGGGACCTTCTCACTAGCATTAGTAGTATTACAAACCGCTACCGTAATCTCCGGTCTGGGCTTGACCCGGGGAGCCACCAGATATATTGCTTTCTTTCGCGGTGCCGGTGAAGAAGCCAAGGTCAGGACGACCATGCTTGCCTCACTCAGATTTAGCATACTGACCAGTATTGTAGTTAGCCTGGTTATCTTTTTTAGCGCCGATGCCATTGCCAAAGGTATCTTCAATACCCCCGATTTAACTCCGGCTCTCCAGATATTTGCCGTCGGCATACCCTTCTTTACCTTGATAAGCATCCTGGCTTCTTTTTTCCGCGGTTTTGACCGGGTAGCACCTGGGGTGTTTTTTCAAACCATTGTTTTAAACGTCATTACCCTGATTATCCTGGTTATAATTACCACCGCCGGCCTGGACTTTATTACCGTATTCTATGCCTATCTGACAGCCATTATCCTTACCTCTACTGCTTTATCTATATACACTTTTAAAAGATTACCCGGGAGTATATCTTTAACCCATCTAAAGGAGAGCCCGCCAATAACCAAGGAACTTTTCCTGTTTTCCTTGCCCCTCCTTGGTTCATCGATTATAAGCATGCTGGTGCTACACGTTGACACCATAATGCTCGGCTACTTTAAAACACTGGATATGGTCGGACTTTACAACGCCGTCTATCCGCTGGCAGCCTTCATCTCGATGCCGCTAACTGCGCTTATCCTAATCTACGCCCCGGTGGCTACCGGTCTGTACTCGCTAAAAAAGATGACCGAGTTGAGGAGAAACTACATCGTCATAACCAAGTGGCTTGTCTCAATAAGCCTGCCCATTTTCCTGGTTATGGCTCTGTTCCCGGAGGCAGTCCTACACCTTACTTTTGGACAGGACTACCTGACAGCGGATACGATTCTGGCGTTGCGCATCCTGGCTATAGGTTTTATTATCAACAACCTGCTAGGGCCAAATGGGGCAACACTGATAGCCCTGGGGCATCCCCGGTTTATTCTGTGGGCCACTCTAGCTACCGCGATAATAAATTTCGTCTTGAATATTTTTCTCATCCCACGCTGGGATATAGTCGGTGCCGCCATTGCTTCAATGGTTGCAATCACCGGAATAAACTTTGTCCGCTTACTGAGGCTGTATTCATTAACAAAAATCCAGCCGTTTAATAAAAACCTGTTTAAGCCGGTGATTATCTCTGTAGCTCTGGCCTTCCTGTTTCAAATCATTGCCGGGGATTTCCTTAACATTACCATTTGGCTGCTGCCTATTATATTCATCCTCTACTGTGGCATCTATGGCCTGGCTATGCTATTTACCAGAAGCTTTGACAAAGAAGATATAGCACTTCTGCTGGCAATAGAAAAGAGGAGCGGCATAAATGCCGCTCCCATTAAAAAATTCCTGAGCAGATTCACGCGCTTATAGCTTGGGAATCTTCTTAAGCCTCGCCCTTATTCTCGCTTTTTCGTAAGCGGTCTCTTCTTCGCGTTTCAACTTCTTGAATTCCAGTATCTTACTCACCGCCTCCAATGCGAAGGCTCTGGCTTTATCATCTTCTAAGCCGTGCAGATTGTTTCTTTCCCTGGGGTCATCCCTCAGGTTATATACTTCTTCCGACAGCAAGGTATTAACCCCATCCAGATTCTCGGTGCGGATATACTTCCACTCAGGGGTACGGTAGGAAATACAACGCTGGGCAAGCTCAGGGACCTGCCTGGTAGCTATGATGCCTTCAGTTGCTCTCTGAGTGCCCCTCATTATTGGTAACAGGCTCCTCCCGTGAAAGCCTTCAACGCTGCCAAGCGCCGCCATTTCAGCCACCGTGGGCGGCAGGTCCATAAGCTCCACAGGCTCCTTGATTACAGTGCCCGCTTCTATGCCGAGCCCGTTTATTATTAGCGGAACATGGACTAATTCCTCGTACAGTACACCAACATGGCCAAGTGTATTATGTTCAGCAAACGACTCGCCATGGTCGGCAGTTATTATAATTAGTGTATTCTCTAAACGGCTGCCCAGGCTCCCAAGGAGCCTGCCGATATTATAATCAACATAGCTTATATTGGCATCGTAAAGTCCGATGAGGCTATCCATTTCCTCGGAGGACATTCGTTCCGGTCTCCTGAAGTTCCTCACCATCTTGTGGTACAGGCGGCTCATCTGGCTACGACTGATTCTCTTTTTACAGAATTTGCTGGCGTATTCCTTTGGCGGCAGGTAGGGATAATGAGCATCCATATAGTGAATCCAGAGAAAAAAGCTATCCGGGCAGGTGTCCAGCCACGAAATCGCTCCTTTGGTCAGTTTCTCGGCATCAAGATGGAGGTGGCCCCCCAAAGAGAAGCGAAAGTGGTTGAATATATTACCTGCTATGATAAAAAATATGATGAAAATTCTAGGTATTTTCCGTTTTTTTGTCGGTCTGATTATTCTATCCTTCCGTCTCCGGACAGTGGCCAGTCTAGTCATATCATCCTGGAAAAAATCAAATCCCCTATCATAGCTATAGAACTTGGATACAAAAGCGTTAGAGTGAAAGGCGGCTGTCCCATATCCGGCTTCCTTCATCAACCCAGCCAGGGTAGGGCCCCTCTTCATTATTTCCAAGTACTCGTCATAGGTTAAGGGCGGTAGTTGCGATGCCAGAATAGAAGGGAAGGAATCAGGTGTGCGCCCCCCGTTTGATATAGCCTTCAGGAAAAGAGCCCCCTTTGAAGCCAGGCTGTCTATATTGGGGCTAATATCCTGTGAATAGCCGTAGCAACCCAGGTGGTCAGGCCTCAAGCAATCCACGGTTATCAGAAGAATGTTCGGTTTTTCCATCTCACCTCACTAAAATTAAGTATATTATAGCTGTATGCCCGTTATCTTTCTAAATACCAGTTTAAAAGCGGGCACCGTCATCTGCTTGGGGTGCCGTCGCCACAGATACCGTAACCATTTCAAATGCGTCCTGTGATAGGCAGGTTTTTCATGCTCAAAATGGAATACCGAACTACGCGGTAGTCTTATTATCTCAAACCCCAGCTTCTCAGCCCGTATGCAGAATTCAGTTTCGGCACCGTGCCTGACCGATTCATCAAAGCTACCTATTTTTTGCCAGTCCGACTTGGTGAATAGCATAAATCGGGAAATAACCCATCTCAGGGGGTAAAAATCTTCCAGGCCAATAATTACGCCCTGTTTGGCTAAAGCCAGGCATTTATCCAGAAACTCATAAGTGAAATTGATATCGTCGTCGCAAAGGGCAACATACTCTGTCTTAGCGCTTCTGATGCCCCTGTTTCTGGCTTCATTTTCATTGCCTTCCCTCTCCAGCCTTACGTCACAGCCCTCTGGAATACTATCCAATGTCCTGACATTATCCCTATTGGTTGGTATAACAAAGGTAATATTTTTATAGCCTTTCTCCTGGTTCATACCAAATCAATTCCCATTAAGATCGTAGATGTCCTCTATCTCCCTGACCACATCATCCCAGTCCCACAGTTTGACATCAGTAACCTTCACATTACTGACCTTTCTGATTAGCTCGGCTAGTCTATCAGTGCTTATCGGGTAGTCAATGCCAAAACAATTCTTATTATCAACCCATTCCCTCAAAGCCGTGGTGTTGACAACAACACACGGCGTCTTTGAAGCCAGTGCTTCAGCTACCACGATAGAAAAAGCCTCATCTTTTGATAACAAGACGAAAACCTGAGCCCTGTTATACATTTTCAATAACTCACTGCGTGGTAGAAAATGATTGAACCTAACCCGTTGTTTCAGTCCTAACTCATTGGTTAATCGTATCAGTTCCATCTCATAGGTTCCCCAGCCGACTACTTCCAGAATAAAGTTATCATCAAGCAGAGGTAGCACCTGGATTATATACTGTACCCCCTTGTATTCCTCCAAACGGCCAACATAGAGGATGCTTTTGGTCTTCTGCGGCACCTTTTCCAAGGTAAATTCAGCCAGAGTAACACCATTGGGAATCAACCGAATCTTACCCTCATCCAATCCAAACTCTTTGAGCAGGAGTTTCTTCTCGTAATTTGAGACGGCAATGATAGTATCAGCATCAGTAAATATCCTTTTACCGAAGGGTTTATATAGTTTATATAGGACATCCCGGAATGCAGTATGTCCGTGCCCGTGATGATGAGAGGTTGCCACAAATTTCTTCCCCGTGGCATACCGGGAAAAATATAGCGGCAGGGAGTGGTAACCGTGCCCATGGACTATATCATACCGGGACCTTTTAAGTTCCCGTATCATGCTGGGTGAGAAGTGATAGGCAGCACCCGGGGAAAAGCTCTTGAATCTCCTGACCAGGACACCGTTTATTCTCTCTTCCTCGGGCCAAAAACCCCGGTAGTTATGGGTAAAAACGGTAACCTCGTGTTTTTTTACCAGTCGCTCACTGATGTTCTTAACATGATTGGCGATGCCGCCAAAAGCCGGGCTATAGCCAACGCTTACCTGGAGTATTCTCATTGATTAGCCAGCCCCCCTTCATTTGCCTCATCAACCTCATAGATGTAAAGCTGCAGGTCAGGGTTATAATATACAAAATTCATTCCCTCTGTGTCTTGGAGCTGCTGTTCAATATTAGCAATAAATTCTGTGTTGCCTTGATACCATCCGTAACGAGCTCTATTCTGGCGGCTTATACCGATATAGTATGGACTATATTCCCTCAACCAAGGAGTGATAATCAAACGATTATCGTACCATCTCAGTCCATCCAGGTCAAAACCAACATAATTCTCCATATTCCTAACCTCCCCGATTGGCCAGCCACCGAATACCAAACCCTGGCTGACATTATCATGGAAAAAGAATATCCCAGCCTTCTGCCCCGGTGAGAAATAGTCCAGCTCTTGGTTCCCATAGGAATTTACCAGCTTCAACGGGATGGCTATAATAAGCAGGAGGCACAAGAAAGCAGCTATAACCTTTTTATTAATATCAAATAACCTGGTGCCGAAGTAGGCCAAACCGGGCATAATAAAGCCATAAATACGGGTGATAATTTCCTGAGCATAGTAACCAGACAACACAATCATTGATACTGGAATCACGGTAATAGCTACCAGGGAGATAGTAGTCTTGAGGTCCCTCCGTACTATCAGGGAAGAGATAAACCCGGCAAAGCCGAGCATTAAAAATATTGCGGTATGTATTATACTTATAATAGCTACATTAACATGTGCGCCACTACCCATAAGATGACCGGTAACCTCCCGCTCGGTAAGAAGGCTAAAATCAAAGATAAGCCCCCCTTCGCCGATGAATGGTAACCGAGGTATTACAAAGTTTCCGGCCACAGTCAGATTCCAGGCCAGCAGAACAGCAAAAGAGACAACCGCAGTCAAAACCAAATACCTATCTCGCCTTATCAGTGCCAGTATCGCTATTATAGCCAGAGTAGCTAAGGAGGTTAGCATATGGCAGGTAACCATAGCCGTAAAAGCAATGACTATCAGCAATACAACAGGGAAAGGGTTGCCTTCCTTATGCCACAGCCGGCGATTGGTAACTAGAGCCAGTATTACAAATAAAAGGAAGGCTGCCGCCCCTCCAGCACTTATTATATTCCCTCCACCACCACCGCCGGCTACAAAATAAATCAAACATCCAGCCCAAACATACTTACTTCGGGATCGACCAAGTATATTTTTTAGAAATATATAGAGGGGCATGAGGAATAATATGGGCATTAAGAAAGGGAGAATCTCGATAAGCGGAGTAAAATCTATCTGACACAGAATGTCTATGATTGCTCCTAAAACAAAGGCACCCGGCCAACTCAAATAAAAGGTGAGATGGGTGTCAAAATGACCCTGCCTGACAATATAGTCGACATAACCGATATTTCTATAACCATGGTTAATAAAGGATGTCGAACCGCCGGTTATCATTGGCACCAGTGCCAGCGCCAGGATTATAGTTATCAATTGCAGGCTGAGTAACTTGACATGCTTTTCTGTGGACACCCACAACAAAGCCGAAGCAATAACCAGTAAAGCCAGTGCCACAAAAAATGTTATCGGTAAGCCGTTAACCAGTCCCCAATAACCAATCTCAAATTTGGCATAAAGAATGCTATGCGATAAAGCCAGAAGAGCCAAAATGGTTAAAAAGATTGAAATTCGGTGTCGCCGCTCATCAGACCTGCTGGGACCGATTTCAATAAAATTGAGGTTTTCTACTGATATATCCAATTTCATTCCACGCCAGCTTTGATTGCATAAGCCCTGCATCAAGGAAGTTAAGATTGCTTACGGGCCACAATGGTAATATGCATTTTTAGTAGTTCTTCTTCTGAATAGTCCGATAGTTCGGCTCGGATTGATGGAGTAAGTAAATCCTTGCCAATATATAAACCATCTATTATGTTAAGGATTTCAAACCTTGCCTTAAAAAGAGAAATATATTCATGTTCTTTAAGCCTGTTCAAATATACAGGTGCAGTATAATTTTTACTTCGAAGGTGGTTCCATGGAGGAATCTTGTACGGATTCCTCAAATCAAGGTTATGGCCTCCGGATAGACTGGTAAACAGGTGTATCCTTGTATATGTTATACCCCCAGGCTTCAATACACGATGAACCTCAGAAATAGCCTGCGACATGCTGGCTATATGTTCAAAAGCATTATTAGAAATGACGATGTCAAAGACACCAGCAGGGAATGACATATTCTCTATGTTCATCCGCCTGATATCCAGGACTTTAGGCTTCAATTCAAAGCCGCTAAGGTCTCTAAGCCGTCGGTAATAGGTCCTGTTCTTGCCCATTAGGGCATATAAGATATCTCGCCCAAAACCTCCTAGTCCATTCTTGAAGAGGCTTTGCCAATATTTAAGAAACCCGTGTTTATTAATCAATATATCGGTGGTGTCTACCCCGGTCACCTTGCCCCCAAGGTTATGAAATAGAAGAGCCTGGCCACACAGCCGACCGCAGCCAGCGTCTAAGATTGCCTTCCCCGCTATATCACCAATATAAGTATGCAGAACATCTTGTGCTGTCTCAAAATGCTTGTAGTCAAAATAGGCTTGCAGGTTCATATCAGCATTTAAGATAGTTTTATAATAGCTCAGACGGGCCTTTATGCTCATAAACTCCATCTACCTTAAAATATTGAAATATTTTGCCTCTACTAATTACTTAGGTCCGTCCTCGACTAAAAAAGCCAGATAGCTTATAACCAATATAACCACCGGAAACACAGGACAGTACCAGTACTGTAATCCAAAGCCTACGAAGGGCAACTATCGGATGTCTGAAGAGAAGAGCTAATGAGCCAGGTAGAAGATTTGAAAAAATACGACGCAAAAGCTCATACTCGGTAGCTAACACCTTCCTGTTACTGGAGCGGCTCCAGCTGTTAAGCCAAGCCTTGGCGTATCCTTCCCAGTAAGCCCTCTTAGCAATGAAACCGGTTGATAGGCGGTAACGATAAACCTTGTGCTTGACCCTTGTATCTGGGTTGTAGATTATACGCTTACCCGTTTTTTGGGTTACTCGTACCGAAAACTCGGTCTCTTTAGCCCCCGGCCTCTGCCAGTCGCTCTTGCCCCGCTCACCAACCTCCAATTTATTCTTAAACAGACCACAGGCATCAAACGCCTCCCGAAGGAACGAAATGTTGGTGCCATAGCCATTCCTTACCTCTCTTTTTTCAGACCAATCCCAGTAGGTGCAGGAAAATATCCAGTATAACTCCCTGGGGAACCAGGACATTGAGCTATGTTCCCACAAAGGCAGGATAGGCCCGGTGAGTCCAATAACTGAATCGTCCTCAGCATAGTTTCTGGCTGTTTCTTCAGCCCAATCTGGGAAAAGAAGGGCGTCATCATCAATAAAAGCCAGGACATCACCCCGAGCCTGCTCTATGCCAAGGTTTCTGGCTGAGTACGAGCCCCAGTCACCCTGATTATATAGTACCCTGATGTTGCTGTAGCCCTTCTTCTGTACATAACTACTTATACTACTGGCCAGCTCGGTTGTCCTTTCGGTTACTATTAGCGTTTCAATATTGCTATAGGTCTGAGCGTTCACACTATCCAGTAGCTCATAAACGTCACCAAGCCTCTCTAGGCTATAACAGGGAACAATTATTGATATTTTGGCTGAAGTCATCGTCTGTATGCAATATAGCTACTTCTTAATATTTTCACTACTGGCTCTGGTAAAGGATAAGTTAAACGCCGACCACATTGACACTATCTATGAGAGTTAAATCTTCTTGATATCAATAACCAAAATATCTTAATCCCGTCCTTTAGCCCACTAAGCTTTGCCTTGCCCTCACGACATCGGTAATAGGTAGGCACTTCAGCAATAGAATAGCCCTTCTTGGATAGCTGTGTGTATAGCTCGGCTTCAAGCTGAAAACCATCAGCCAACAGGTTCAGGTCTGGGATAACCTCCGCCCTAAACCCCCAGTAACCAGTGCACAGGTCACTTATCCTGGTTCTATACAGCATGTTGGCTACATAGGTAAGCACAGAATTACCTATCACGTTCAACCGCCTCATGGCTCCCTTTTCCCGTCCTCCCCTCAATCTTGAACCGATGACCACCGGACAACCGTTGTGTAAAAGTTCAAGCATCTCAGGGATGTAGGTAGCTGGATAGGTATAATCGGCATCAAGCATGAATATGAAGTCGGCCTCGATTGACTCCATAATGGTCCTTATCGCCCTGCCCTTACCCCGCCTCGGCTCAAGGACAATCCGGGCACCCTTCTCCTGGGCAATCTGTCGGGTTCGGTCGCTGCTATTGCCATCTACTACCAGTATATCAACCCGATACCCTTTCTTCTCCAGGTCATGCCTGGGTATCTCGTCGATGACCTTACCAACAGTCAATTCCTCATCAAGTGCCGGCAGGATAATACAAACAGTGCTTTTCTTCATTTTTACCACCAAATTATATAATTCCAACCCCTTTACAACGACGGCTCAGTGACATCAAGATAGAGATAGAGCGGTTTTTCAAGGCAAGGCTCGGCCTCGCCGGTTCTATATAGCCAGAACTCCACCTTTTGCCCGGCACCAGAACTCTGAGGAATGAAACTAACTATTTCCTCCCACTTTTCTCCATTAGCCAGTTCCTCTGTACTTACCTGGCTATTTTCAATGCCGTTTATCCTTATATCCACCAGGTAGCTAGTTACAATATCTTCATGATTGACAATGCCAATATTTATCTCCGCGGGTTCACCCAAAACCACATGTTTAGGGTAATCTTCTGCTTTGCCTTCCAGGCTGAGGATATAGAATTCAGTAAACAACTGCTCATGTTTTGGCACGGCAATAACATAACTAATAGAGCCCAGAGCTATCATTACGGCAATTACAAGAGAGAGGGACAGGATTTTATCCAGACCTGTCATCTCCTGCCACCGGGATAAGTTGATATTGACCGTGATACTGAGCTCTTCGTAAGATTGCAGTGACCGATACCAGGCAACGAATACAATAACAACAATAAAAATAGTAAACGAGATAAGGAGGGGATAAATGGTGATACCCCAGGGAGTAAAATTAAGAATAACCCCGATAATGACGGCAACAGCTATACTTAAGCCAATGCTGAAGGTTATTCGCTCAATTCCGCTAAGACTGCCTCTATTAGGGAATAGAGCCGAGAGTAGTATGTAGCCGGGAATAAAGAGAACTATGGGTAGCCCCAGAATAATCCGCAGTGCTCCTGAAGTAAAGGCAGCAGCCGGAAATAGCAGCAATGTAATGATAACAAGTGTCAGGAGAATGATTCTGTTATTAACTCTCATCTGCCTATTATATCCCCTATAATTCGTGGAAGGCAACCTGAGTATTATTAGAAATGGTTACACAATATCAGTATAAGTGAGGTCAATTCCAGAATGTAGCCAAAAAGAAGGAAAATGGTACCTGGTTATTTAGTACTATCTATCTATAAATTCTTTCTTCAGGGCAAAAAACACGTCCTGAGGTCTCTCTATTTGGTAGTCTAGATTGACCGTTATCAGGAGAGCATTCTCGTGGTGGTCACCCTTAAGCTCGCCCTGCTCCGTCTGCTGGGGAAGTGTCTGGATTTTAGCCTCACCGAAGGAGCAGAAACCGTGATCGGAAATAACAATTAGTTTATTACGCTTCTCCTCAAGAAAACCAGTATCAAAGAGCAGTTCCCCCATTTTATCATCCAGTTTTTTATACCACTCCAGAACGCAGTCCTCCCCCCAATGGAAGTGTTGAACACGGTCAAGCAGGGTGTAAACCGAAATTATAAGCTCAGGACCCTCTTTCATGAGTTCCCTGGTCTTTAGTGTAATTCTATCAAGCTCCTCCTGCCATTCCCTCTCGTTGGTGGGCAGACCGAAACCAACCGGCTTGAAATCAACGCCAAAGGAGTAAGGAGGCACGATAAAAGGCACATTTAATACTTTAACCTTCTTCTTCTGCCTGTGGAGTATATCCCAGATGAAATCTACCTTTATATCTTCCCGCCGGACAATTTTGTCTTCGGTAACAAAGCTGTCATGACCGTGTTCCTCCGGGGTTTTGCCGCAGAACATACCGCACCACACCGAAGGGGAAATGGGCTTTTCCTCAAGGACAAGCTCACGGCACTGCCCTGCCTGGCAGAGCCTGTTAAAAGTATGCAGGCTATCCAGATTGGGTTTAATCACATTCCAGGTGGCGGCATCTATTCCCAAAATAAAAAACAAATTAAAACTCCCAAGCAGGTTGATAGCTTTGAGCTAAATATGTGTTTCCAGGACAACACCAGCACCAATATTTTTACCGTCTCTGGCCAGGATGAACCTGCCCAGTTCCGGTATCTCGGAGAACTTCTCAATTACCATCGGCTCCGTCTTAAGAACGACGGTGGCGGCATCCCCTTCCTCTATCCTTAGCGGGCTCTTTTCTATCACCCTGCCCGTCTCCGAGCTTATCCTCTCCTTTATCTCCTGTACCCGGCAGGTTGACTTCTTGGTGCCACACTTGACCTCAAATTCATCTCCCTGTTTCAGTGTCCCTTCAAGGAGTACAACCTCGCCCAGAAAGCTATCCACCGGGGCGGGCGGCTGCTGAAGGTGCCCGCCGATACTTCCCCTTTCTACCTCAGGCTCTATTACAATCCCTATGCTGTCCCCCGAGCGGGCTAGTTCTACTTCCCCGGGGAAGACCTTTATCTTTTCCACTTTCCCCTTTACGCCGGAGGGCTGAAATATAAGCCGGTCACCCTTGTTAAGGACGCCTGATTCTACCCTGCCCACCGTTACTCTGTCCGAGTTGACGGTATATACATCCTGAACAACAAACCTGAGCGGCTTCTCACTTACCTCAGCCAGCTCTATTCTATCAAGGGCCTGTATCAATGTCGGACCGCTATACCAGGCCATTCTTGCTGAAGCCTTATATACATTGTCACCCTCCAGGGCAGATATGGGTATAAACTCTCCTATAGAAAAATCCATTGAGGCTAGAAATTCAGAAGTTTCTTCTTTAACCTGGTCAAATGCGTCCAGCTGGTAGTCCATCACATCCATCTTGTTGATAGCCACTAAGATGTATTCTATACCCAGCATCTTGAGCAGGAAAGCATGTCTCCTTGTCTGCTCCTGAACACCGTCGGGGGCAGAGACCACCAGGATAGCCACCTGGGCATGGGAGGCGCCGGTGAGCATATTCTTTATGAATTCCTTATGCCCCGGGACATCAACAATGGTATAATAATTCTTCCCCTTGAAAAGCACCCTGGTGGTATCAATGGTACGTTCTTCCTTTAGTTCCTCCTCAAAGGAGTCAAGAAAATAGGCAAACTCAAACCTCTTTTTATATTCCTCAACTAGTTTCTGCATCTCGGCTATTCTATCCCCGGTAAGGGTCTCTGAATCGTAGAGCAGCCTGCCGATAAGGGTGGACTTACCGTGGTCTACATGCCCCACAATGACTATACTCACATTACTTACATTACCTACATTACTTACATTCATATAATCCCTCCCTTGTATAACTAACAACCCTACATATAACCGAGAGCCCGAAGCTTCTGCATGGTGAAAGCCCTCTCCTTGTCCTGGGCCCTGCCCGACCTTTCGGCAATCTTGGTCTCTTTGAGTTCCTGTACAATCTCGTCCATTGTGGTCGCATTGGAATCTATGGTCATAGTGCAGGGTTCACACCCCAGGCTGCGGTATCTTTTGCCGTTTTTAGCATAATACATCGGATTTATGGGTATCCCCTCTCTCCTGGTGTACTCCCAGACATCAAGTTCGCGCCAGTGAAGGATGGGGTGAATCCTCATATGCGTTCCACCCATCACTAACCCCTGAAACTGGTCCCACATCTCCAGTGGCTGGTTACGATAATCCCAACCGAAGTCCTCGTTTCGTGGTGAGAAAACCCTCTCTTTAGCCCTGATGCCATGCTCGTCCCTTCTTATCGCCAGTATAAGGGCATCAAAGCCGTTCTCCTCCACACAATCCCTCAGGGCTTTCGTTTTCAGCTGGGTGCAGCATTCAAGATTGCCGCCTTTCGGGTTAACCCCTGCCTCAAGTGCCTTTTTGTTCTGCACCACCAGCAGGTCCAGCCCCCACTCTTTGGCAAGTTCATCCCTGAAGGCGTACATTTGTTTGAATTTATAGCCGGTATCTATGTGAATTACAGGGAATGGAATTTCGCCCAGGAAAGCCTTACGGCACAGCCAGAGCATAGTTGTGCTATCCTTGCCGGTACTCCACAGAACCGCCAGTTTGTTAAACTCAGCGTATGCCTCCCGTATTATGTAGATTGTTTTATTCTCCAGGTCATTTAAGTCTAGCATTGCCAACTCCTTCAAGAAATAAAAGCTTTTACTATCGTTACCAGGCCAAGTATAATCGTAACCAGCCCTATGGCCAGTTTTAATTTTATGGCGGCCATCTTTTTCACTGTCAGGGCGGCAAAAGGCGCCGCTATCACCGAGCCAATGCTGGCAGCCGCTATCAACATCCAGTGAATATCTCCCTCAAGCAATAGGTAGCCCAAAAAACCAGCGGCGCAAACTATAGTTACCGCCATTGTGGTGCTTCCTAATGCACTCTTCGTCTCCCGGCCGACTATTATCTGCCCACCGGCGGCCAGCACTACATAGGCGCCACCGCTTATCCCTTTATTGAAGCCACCCAGTAGTCCTATGGCAGTAAGACCTCTCCAGGAAAAGGTGCTCTTTCGATTTCGCCGTAAAAGGATTAAAAGCCCTATTCCCAGGACCATAACCCCGATATAGGTTTCAAGGGCCATCTGGGGGATATTTATAGCGGTGAATACACCCACCAGAACACCTATTACCCCAAAAATAGCCAGAATAGCAATGACCTTGGCATCATTCGATCTGGGCAGATAATCCAGCCATCGTAAACTCCCCTTTGATGATGACCTGCTGCCCCTCTTAAAGCCAAGCTCCACATTCCCCAGCCTGTGGTGTACTACTGAACCGATGGTTCCGCCGGCAAGCTGACTGAACAGTACGGCTGGAACAACCTGCAGCGGGGCAAAGCCCAGGATTAGAAGCAAAGGGGTTAAGATGATGCCATAGCCGACACCAATCGAGATGCTCATATACTGGCCTACAAGGGCTACACAAAGAATTAATATGAATAGACCTGAAGTAAACTCCATATCCTCACCCCAGAAATTCTTTAGTCCTGATAACCCAAAGCCCTGAGCCTTCTTTTTACCTCTGCCTCATCTTCCTTACCGATATCCGCCTCACCCTCCTCCTTGATTACTTCCTCAAGAATGAATGCCACATAATCATCTATTGAGTCAAAACCGGTAGACTTCGCCCGCTCCTCTATCCGGCTATAAAGCTCAACCGGTAATGACACGGCTTTGGATTTTTGTTCCTCTTTCATTTCTCTGCCTCCTCCAGGTAACCAAGCCTTTTTAATCTTTCCCTTATCTTTCGTACTTCTTCCGCCGTTAGCCTATCCTTAGGCTCTGCTTCTCCGTCGCCAGCCAGTGTTCGCATTACGAAGACAATGAATTCAGTAACACTGGAAAAGCCGGTGCCGGCCACCATCTGGCTTAACTTCTTGTATAGCACTCTGGGTATCTTTATGGTAACCTTGTTTTCCATTACACTCCAATTGTAGTAAGATTATAGTACATAGTTTATGCTTTTGCAACTATTACTCCGTACAATTGTAAAAAAGTGCTTTTAGCAGCTTTAGGTTATTGACATCTCCTAGTGAGTGAGTTAGTAGGCATACGTTACTTTGAATCATAACAGTAAGGTATTTATACCCTTGTTTTTATGTTAGAAAAATGGAAAATAGTTTTAAATGTGGCACCCACCGGCGACATCTACTATTCCAATCACAGGAAGGCTTCCAAGTTAGTCATATTTAATGATACTATTACATGGTTCGCAGACTAAAATATCACTTAACTAAACCGTACCCGAATGAAATCAAATGAATACAAGGTCCACACGTATCATAATAATAATCATCGGATTAGTTTTTCTAATAGCAGTAGCTTACGGTATCCTGGGGAAGCTAAGGGTAGATAATCAAGAAATTACAGATTATCTTACTAGCATGACACCGGTAGCACAGGCACATCTGCAATGGCTTGAGGACTATGAAAAACTAACCGAGAGCTATGATGTTCTAAGCAACAGTGAGAAAATAGATGGATTGAATAAGCTCCTGGACAGGATGGGGGAGATTCAAATTGATATAGAGGAATCAAATCCGCCTGGCATACTAAGCGGAATAAAAACAAAATGGAACCAAGAATGCCGGCTAACCATACAGGCAGTCTATCAGATAAGCCTGGCACTTGAGAGGAATATACCAGAGTGGATTACTGAAGCCTATGAGTTCTTACTGGAGGCTGACCAGCTCAGGAAGGAATGGGTGGAAAATTTATCCAGTTTGCTTGATGAATACAATATAGAAGTCACAGACTTCCCTTTAAGCAGTTATTATAAAGAAGTCACAAATATCTGATTAATTATGCTAAAAGGTTATCCCCTAAAGCCCTCTGCCCACCAGACTTAGAACTTTCCCACCAGCTTTTTATAGGTCTCTTCAAGTGCCTCGTTTATTACCCTGGTGTCGGCCATGACCGGCATAAAGTTGGTATCCCCCGCCCACCGGGGCACAATATGAGTATGGATGTGCTTGTCAATACCGGCTCCGGCTATCCTGCCCAGGTTCATGCCAATATTGAAACCATCGGGTTTGAATGCCTGCGTTAAAATTCGGGTGCTTCGAGCAACCATCTTAAAGTGCTCACCAAGCTCTTCATCGGACAGCTCATCAAGGTTAGCCACATGGCGGTAGGGGGCTATCATCAGGTGCCCGGGATTATATGGATAGCTGTTCATAATAACAAAGTTTTTCTGCCCCCGGTATAGTATGTAGTTGGCAGCGTCATTTTCTACCGGTTTTTGGCACAGAATACAGCCCTCCGCCTTTGCCTTCTTGATGTACTCAATACGCCACGGTGCCCAAAGGTATTCCATTCTTGCTCTCCTTACCGTTTATGGTGCTATTTTAGTCGGCATTAGCCCGGACGTCAAAGGTTCTCTTATTGCGCCTTAAGAGGTACAACGACTATAATGAGAGGTCTGGAGGCAGCGATTTGACCTATCCCGATAGTATACTATTTAAGGTCGCCAAGCCAGCCCGCTATACCGGTGGCGAGTGGAATAGTATCACCAAGGACTGGCAAAAAACAGACATCAGGATTGCCCTCAGCTACCCCGATATATACGAAATCGGTATGTCCAATATAGCCCTGCCCGTTCTCTATGAGCAGTTAAATAGCCAGCCGAGTGTCCTTGCCGAAAGGGTATTTACCCCGTGGCCGGATATGGCGGCCGCCATAAAGGCAGCCGATATCCCGCTTTTAAGCCTGGAAAGCGGTCACCCGCTTGCCGACTTTGATATCATCGGTTTCTCACTGGGCTATGAGCTTACCTTTACCAATGTACTCAACATGCTCCACTTGTCTCGTATACCGGTGCTCGCCAGTGAAAGGGACGACTCACACCCGGTAATAATTGCCGGTGGTAGCTGTACCCTAAACCCGGAGCCTATTGCCGACTTTATTGACTTCTTTGTCATCGGGGAGGCGGAAGGGCTATTGCTGGAATTAATTTCCTGTTTCCGTGACTGGAAGGGGAGGGGCAAAAAAGCTTACAAGAAAGAGCTACTGCGCCAGGTAGCCATCATTCCCGGCATCTACGTGCCCAGCCTGTATCAGGTAGAGTATGAGACCGATGGGCTATTCAAGAGTATTACCCCTACCGTAGCCGAGGCAAGCCCCACGATAAAACGGCAGATAGTAGCCAAACTGCCACCGCCGGTAACCAGTCCGGTGGTGCCTTACATTGAGGTCATTCACGACCGCGGGGCGATAGAGATTAGCCGTGGCTGTAGCCGGGGTTGCCGTTTTTGCAACGCCGGCATCATATATCGCCCGGTGCGCCAGCGACCCCAGGAAGAAGTCCTTAAAGCAGTAGACGAGCTTATTACCAACTGCGGCTACGATGAGGTGTCTCTTGTATCCCTGAGCACCAGCGATTACTACGGCATCAATGAGCTGGTAGCTAAAATAACTCAGTGTTATGGCAAGCAAAACCTGGCCGTTTCACTACCCAGCCTGCGCATTGACCGCGACTCAGTAAGCCTGATGGACTCCCTGCCCACCCGCAGAAAGACCGGGCTTACCTTTGCCCCCGAAGCCGGTAGCCAGCGGCTACAACGGGTAATCAACAAGTACATCCCTGAGGATGAACTCCTTAATACAGCTGCCACTGCCTTTGAAAGGGGTTGGACAAACCTCAAGTTATACTTCATGGTTGGCCTGCCCACGGAAACCGGTGATGATATAGAGAGTATTACCCAGTTAGTTAATAAGATACACTCACTGGGCAGAAAAGCACCCGGCAGAAGGCCTCAGATAAGGATTAGCCTATCCACTTTCGTGCCCAAGCCCCACACCCCCTTTCAATGGACCGCCCAGGAGGATGAGCAGCAATTAAATGCCAAGCATGAGCTTTTAAAAACAGGATTGCGTCGCAGGGGAATCAGACTGTCCTGGCAGGATACCAAAATGAGCCTGCTCGAGGCGGCACTGTCACGAGGAGACAGGCGATTAGGGAAGGTCATCCACCGAGCCTGGCAACTGGGGGCTGGCTTTGATGGCTGGGGCGAGCACTTCAATTATGAGATCTGGCTCCGCGCCTTTAATGATTCCAGACTTAAGCCTGACTTCTATGCTCAGCGGCAGCGCCCTCTAGATGAACCTTTGCCCTGGGACCATATTGACACCGGAATAACCCCGGCTTTCCTGAAACGAGAATACAAGTTTGCCCTGGAGGGAAGAGAGACCCCGGACTGCCGAATTGAAGCCTGCAACAGCTGCGGACTGGAAAGATGGCAGCCGGATTGCCGAAAAAGACTGCCTTAATATATGACCGCCAAAATCATACAGTTCTTTATATTCAATCTGTCTTCACTCTGAGTGAAAAATACCCCCTTTCTTAAGTAAAATAAGAGCTTATGCAACCTTTTTAAGCAATTATGCGTTACACTACAAAGACAAGATGGATTTAGAGCGAGAAAAAGAACTCATCGATAAAGTCAAGAATGATTCTCAGGCTTTTGGCAAACTCTACGATGAGTATTACAGTCAGATTTTCGGCTATGTCCTGAGAAGAACAGCAAGCATTGATGTTGCTCAAGATATAACCTCTGAAGTATTTCTCAAAGCCCTCAAAAACATAAAGCAATTTCATTGGCGTGATATACCTTTTTCTGCATGGCTCTACCGAATCGCCAGCCACGAGATTGCCAACAATTTCAGGAAGAATAAGCGCAGACAGTTATTAACAGAAGAAGTAATGAACTCAGCTAGCACCTCTAATATCTCAGTGGAGGCAGAAATAGCCCAGGCTGAAGCAGAACTGCAAAAGCACGAAGATTTTCTGGCTATCCATAAAAACATCTCCAGGCTGCCTGTGAAATATCAGGAAGTTATTGTTCTGAGGTTCTTTGAGGAAAAACAAATCAAAGATATCGGGGTAATACTGGGAAAGAGGCAGGGGACAATAAAGTCCCTGCTACACAGAGGTATGGAGAGATTGAGAAAGCTAATAGAATAATAGTGCAACCTTTCAACCAAAAGCTGGTTATATAAAATGGAGGTGGATGATGAAAGAAGAAGATTTAACAAGTAAGCTAGAAAACTTGAAACTCCCGGAGGTTGAATTGCCGAGCCATAAAAGCCAGCTTAAGATGGCTCTACTTAAGGAGAGACACAGTGCTAGTGTCGCAGAACTGGTTAGAACAAAGATAAAAGGTGGGGGATATATTATGAGGGGTATATTAATATCAAAACAGCCAGTCTGGAGAACAGCACTGGTAAGCGTTTTGGCTACAGTTCTGGTTGCAGGATTGTCAACCATACCATCACTTGCCAGACAATCAAATGTATCACTTGCAGAAGAAATTGTTAAAAACAGCAGTGAGGTCATGGAAGCTTTAAATGGTGAGGAAATCTCAGATTTAAATGTAGTACACATTAAAGATAATATGGCAACGGTTTTAGTTGCCGGAGCGTCACCATTTTCTGAAGTTATGGTGGACGTAGATTTGTTAGCTAAAAGAGTAATACAAATATTCATTCTGCCACTGGAAACATATTCCATTAAAGACGAACAAGAGAGGATATTGAGAATATTGGAAGCAGACCCCAGAACCAAAACGCTATTGGAAAAGGGAGCGGTTATAGATACACACGGAATGATTATTGTTTCTGTATTTTCTAGTGAAATAGTTGAGGGAACAGGGCTAAAAATCTCCGAAGGGATATCAGATAGAGAGGCAAAATTCTGGATAAATCTAGGTGACAAACGTTATTTTGCCCATGTTGACCTCATTCAAGAAAAAATTTTATGGTTTGGAGATACAGATAGCCCTGAGTACATTCAAAAAACCCAGCCTCCAAGCCTCCCTTGATAATAGAACAGTTATACATCCAATCCCAATTTACTAGATCTCAATGCATACCTAATAAATAAACAGGGAAACCGAGAGCTATTCAAAGGCAGCGATAGCCACCACACTATCACCAGGAGCAAGCTTCATCAGCCGCACCCCCTGTGTGCTTCGGCCCTGGACGGTAATGCCCTTTCTGGGGTCTTTTTCCCTTACCGGGGTACGGGTGATAATGCCGTTGGCGGATATAATCATAACCTGCTGACTCTGGGTTACCACCCTGGCAGCCGCCAGCTCCCCCGTTTTTTCAGTGACCTTGAAAGTTCTCACCCCGCTGCCGGCACGGTGTTGCTGGGGATAGTCTTGAATTGGGGCGAGCTTACCGTGTCCCCTCACAGTAACCGCCAGCAAGAAGGCATCGGGCTGGGCAATATCCATACCGATTACCTGGTCGTCTTTGCCCAGCCGGATAGCACGCACGCCACCACTAGCCCTTAAGCTAGCCCTCAAATTGGGCAAAGGGAACCTGATTGACTGACCCTGCTTCGTAACCAGGATGACATCATCCTGTTCAGCGCCTGAGCATGCCGCCACTAAGCTATCACCTTTAGTCAAATCCATAGCGATAAGCCCGCTACTACGTACCGAGCTAAAACTTTCCACCGAAGTCTTCTTTATCTCGCCGTGGCTGGTAGCCATCAGTAGGTAGCCACCCGAGGTAAACTCACTCACATCTACCACGGCGGTGACCCTCTCCCCCTCGGCAATAGGGAACAGGTTAATCACTGCCATCCCTTTGGCAATCCGCGAGCTATCAGCCGAGATTTCGTAACATTTAAGGCTAAAGACCTTGCCCTTATTGGTAAAGAAGAGCAGATTATCATGTGTATCAGCCACCACCAGAAATCTAACGGCGTCCTGCTCCCGGGTAACCATGCCAATAATCCCTTTACCGCCACGGTGCTGTAATGTATAGGCCTTTGATGGTACCCTCTTGACAAAACCGCGTTCGCTTAGCGTCATCACCATCTCTTGATGAGGGATAAGGTCTTCTTCGTTAAAGTCAAGCGCCTCCTGCATGCTTATCTCGGTACGCCGTGGGTTATCGAATTTAGAGCTTAATTCAACCACCTCATCCTTTATCAGGAGCATCATCCTCTTTGGGTTCGCCAGAAGTTCTTCCAGATAGGCAATAGTCTTGACTACTTCGGCATACTCATCAAGTATCTTGCGCCTCTCCAAGCCAGCCAAGCGACGTAGTTGCATATCAAGAATAGCTTGCGCTTGAACTTGCGATAAACCAAAGACGGCCATAAGCTCGCGGCGAGCTATCTCAGCTGTTTTGGCTTTACGGATAGTGGCAATTACTCTATCTATTTCATCCAGGGCAATTCTAAGACCTTCCAGGATATGTGCCCTGCTCTTGGCCACCTTGAGCTCAAAACGAGAGCGTCGGGTAACAACTTCATGGCGGAAATCTATAAAATGCCGAAGTGCTTCCTTAAGGCTGATTACCCGGGGCTGACCGGAAACCAGAGCCAGCATGTTAATAAAGAAGGTTGATTGCATTTGTGTATAACGATAAAGGTTGTTCAGCACCTGCCGGGATTGGGCTTCCTTCTTGAGTTCAATGACAATGCGCATACCCTGGCGGTCTGATTCGTCGCGCAGCTCACTGATGCCGGTTATCTTCTTTGCCTTAACCAGCTCGGCTATCTTCTCCACCAGAGCCGCCTTGTTTGTCTGATAAGGGAGTTCATTGACCACTATCTGGCGGCGGCCAGTCGCCGAAGAATCTTCAGAATAAGCCTTAGCCCGGACAACTACCCGGCCATGCCCGGTAGCATAGGCACTCCTGATTCCTTCCTGCCCCAGAATAATGCCACCGGTAGGAAAATCAGGCCCCCTTACAAACTCCATAAGCTCATCAATGGTGGCTTGGGGGTTATCAATGAGATGGGATACGGCATGGCATACCTCACCCAGATTATGCGGTGGAATATTGGTAGCCATACCGACGGCAATTCCAGAGCTGCCATTGACCAGCAGATTAGGTAACCGGCTGGGAAGTACCACCGGCTCCTTGAGGCTGTCATCAAAGTTAGGCATAAAGCCAACGGTGCCTTTATCAATATCAAGCAGCATCCATTCGGCTATCTCGGCCAGGCGAACCTCGGTATAACGCATGGCTGCCGGTGGGTCATTGTCTACACTGCCAAAATTACCCTGACCGTCAATGAGTTTATGGCGCATAGAAAAGGTCTGTGCCATACGCACCATGGCATCATAGACAGAGGTGTCTCCGTGAGGGTGATATTTACCCAGCACCTCACCGACGACGCGGGCGCTCTTTTTATGCGGGCTCGAGTGATTAAGCCCCAGGCCATGCATAGCATAAAGAATGCGCCGGTGCACCGGCTTAAGCCCATCCCATACATCAGGTAAGGCGCGAGAAACAATGACGCTCATGGCATAATCAAGATATGAGCTCTTCATCTCGTCTTCAATATTTACTGACCTACTCTTACCTAGAACCATATTCAGTTAAACCTCCGGCTCCTCCTCTTCGCTGTCATCATCTGTAGGCTCCCCAGGCAGTAGCTCTGCCTCATCTTCAACCGCCGTAATATAGCCAGGCTCTGCCGCTATTGCCTCATCATACTCTATCTGATGCCCGAGTATTTTATCACTAACATAGGGCCTTAGGCTACCAAACCCCTTTAATGGGAAGGAAAGCTGTCCCTCCTGAGAAGGGTGCTGATATGTTTCCCTGATAATAACCGCCATCATATCCTCCGATGAGCTAATTACAGTAGCCGCATACCTGTTGCCACCCCTCATCAACTTGATAAGCCGCTGACTGTGCTTTGGTTCTACCTGCCCTAGATACTGCTGGCGTCTATTTTCCACTGTCAGGTTAGAATCGACTATCTTCAAATTCACCTTATCACCGGCATCAACCTCGGCTAGTACCTCCTTGGGCGCCAGGTGATAAAGACTGACCACCCCCGCCTTACCGGTTTCCTCAATAAAAACCTGCGGTTCCACCCGGTCAAAGCCTTCTCCCGATATGGCACCTGTTCCCCTCAGATGGGAAAGGCGACGGAGATTCTTTTCGGCAATGGCATTATAAGGGTCAAGCTCTTTAGCCCGGCTATAGGCTTTCCGGGCAAGTGAAAACTCCCCCAGCTCCATATAGGCCCGGCCCAAGCGATTGCAGGCATCAACATCATCGGGGTAATTCTCTAATATGCCCTCATTGGCGGCTACCGCCTCTCGCCAGCGTCCTTCCATAGCCAGAGCTATGGCCCTTCTAGTGCTCCGCCGTATTAGTCTCGCCTGCTCTTCACTCTCATATAGCATAAGGCATCATCTAGCCCAATAAATTATCCTGCCGAAATTGGTCTAAATCACTATTTTACCCCAGCCTAACCAAACAAAGTCAAGTAAAATCTGACGCCTGCAAAGCAGATTCTGGAGATAAATATTTTACAAAATTGACAATCTCCCTTAGCTATGATATTTTTATTCTGGTTGCTTGCCGCCATTTTAAGTGGAGGTAGTAAAGTGTGCCAACCGGAAAATAATAATGAATGTCAACATCCAGAGAAGCTAAAGGGCAAACCGGGGGATTGCACCCCGGAACAGATAATGGAATGCCACGGTAAAACAACGGAGCATCCCTGCCTGGAAGAAGAGTAACCCATAAGCCAGGTGGAGGCTAGACGGAAAAGGAGGTTCTAATGCGAGAAAAAGTAGAGGCGGCATTAGATAAGATTCGGCCCAGCTTGGTAGCTGACGGCGGTAATGTTGAGCTTATCGATGTTAATGATGGTGTAGTTAAGCTAAAACTAACCGGTGCCTGCGCCAGCTGCCCTATGTCTACCTTAACATTAAAAAACGGCATTGAACGAATCTTAAAGCAAGAAATTCCCGAAATTAAAGAAGTAGTCGCCGCTTAGCAGAACCGTAGAATTTAAGATAGAAGGGGGTGAAAAATCACCCCCTTCTATTATTCTATTTTGCCTGTTCCAACTCAAAGGCTCGGTGCAAAGCCCTGACCGCGTCTTTAACCCTGGTCTCGTCAATTAGGCAGGTTATTCTTATCTCAGAGGTGGTAATCAGCTGGATGTTTATCCCCTTCTCGCTGAGGGCGCTGAACATCCTGGCGGCATAACCGGGTGTATTCAGCATGCCACTGCCAATAATACTAACCTTTCCCAATCTTGAGTCACTGGCGCATTCCCGAGCACCAATTTTCTCTGCAATAGGTTTTATTACCTCCATAGCCTTGGCTAAATCACCCTTGGCTACGGTAAAGGTCAGGTCAGTGATATTTTCAATGCTGGCATTCTGAACAATGGTATCGACACTGATGCCGGCCTGGGCTAATGGCTCAAAGATAGACGAGGCAATACCCGGCCGGTCGGGGACGCCAACCACCGTTATCTTGGCAATATTCAGGTCATGAGTGATACCTCTCGCCTTATTACGTGCTTCCATAGACACCCCTCCATGAATTAATGTACCCGGATTATTACTGAAGCTTGAAGCTACCTGTATGGGAACACCGAATAGCTCCCCCAGCTCAACTGCCCGAGGGTGCATTATCTTTGCCCCATAGGTTGCCATCTCCAGCATTTCTTCATAGCCAATCTCAACCAAGCGGTGAGCTTCAGGAACCAGGCGTGGGTCCGCGTTATATACGCCCTCAACATCGGTATATATCTGGCATACCTCCGCCCCTAAACTTGCCGCCAGAGCCACCGCCGTAGTGTCCGAACCACCCCGCCCCAGAGTAGTTATATCCAACTCCTCGGTAACCCCCTGAAAGCCGGCGACAATAACAATTTTCCCCTTCTCCAGCTCCTTAACTACCCGTTTAGGGTCAACCCCTAGAATCCGAGCCCGGCTGTGGGCAGTGTCAGTCCTTATCCCGGCCTGGGCACCGGAGAGGCTGATAGCGGGATATCCCATTGCTTTAAGCGCCAGCGCCAGCAGGGTGCTGGAAACAATCTCACCGGTGGAAAGCAGAACATCAAGCTCCCGGGCGCCGGGCTGTTCGTTCATCTGATAAGCCAGCTCTATTAGCTCATCGGTGGTATCCCCCATCGCCGAGACAACCACCACCACCAGATTGCCCTCGTCTTTAGTCTTCGCTATCCGCCGGGCGACATTTTTAATCTTCTCAGCATCCGCCACCGAAGAACCGCCGTATTTTTGAACGATTAAAGACATAGGTTTAACCACCCCCGATAAGCCTGCCCATAATATTACACCCGTTCTCTATAAAAAGACCAGTTTTTTTCGCCTCAGCCTCGGTGAATCTCTTTGCTCCGTTAGAGGCAAATTCTGCTCCCCAGAGTATAAAGGGCACCGGCTCGGCAACATGGGTCCGAACCTTAATCGGCGTCGGGTGGTCGGGCATAACCAGCAGCCGGAGATTATCCCCCTTAAAGGAGCGTAGCCGGCTGACAACCTCACTATCTACCCTCTGGATAGCCTCTACCTTGTTTTCAATTGAGCCAGCATGCCCGGCTTCATCCGGCGCCTCAATATGAATAACTACTAAGTCATGATTTTCAAGTGCTTTGATTGAACCCATAGCTTGAGCTTTAAAATCGTTGTCCAGCCCATCGGTTACCCCGGGAATTTCCAGTATATCCATACCCATCATACGTCCCATGCCACGCAGCAGGTCAATACCGGAGGTGAGCGCTGCCTTGACGGCGTAAACCTGCTTGAAGGCGGGCATATCGGGAATACGGCCGCTGCCCCAGTAGAGCCAAATCATATTCGCCGGAATATCACCCCGCGCCCGCCTTACCTTATTTACCGGGTGTGCCTCAAGCACAGCCACCGAGTCCTGCATCAGCCGGCTCAATAATCTACTGCCCTTACCGCGGGGCAGGAATTCAGCAATCGGCTTATCCGGTATGTCGTGGGGCGGGGTGCAGATTGCTTTTATGGTATCCTCATGCCCCTTGAGTTTTAGCAGGTGCCGGTAGCTGACTCCGGGGTAAAAGTGAACACTTTCACTCTCCAGAGTCTCATTTAAAGCCTCAATCAACTCTTTAGCTTCATCGGTGCCGATATGCCCGGCGCAGTAGCTCCACATTTTGCCATCTTTAACCGCCACCAGATTGCAGCGAAAGACAACTTCGCCATCGCCAATGGGGATGCCCATACTGACCGCCTCAATAGCCGCCCGCCCCCGGTAGTAGACCTTGGGGTCATAGCCAAGCACTGACATACAGGCGCAGGCACTTGATGGCTCCATCCCCGGTGGCACAGTTCGGGCAAGGCCAACCATGCCCTCCTGCGCTATAGTGTCAAGGTTGGGCGTAGTTGCCAGCTCAAGGCAGGTCTTACCACCCCGCTCAGAAAGCGGCCAGCCGGAGGCGCCGTCAATTATCAGAATGCAATATTTCAT
>SDBU01000558.1_pt1 | contig 51969 bp, 55 predicted proteins | sample 2277071 | NCBI WGS metagenome assembly SDBU01 (sample SAMN10397929, study PRJNA504765) | marine sediment metagenome | isolation source: marine sediment core GS08_GC12, 126 cmbsf | place: Arctic Ocean: Gakkel Ridge, Loki's castle | collected 2008
AGCTGTTTTTGACGTTGACAAGTTTAGTGAGTTTATGAATCTGGCACAGAAGTTCGGGGTTCCAGTAATTGGAGGAATTATTATTCTTAAATCAGCTGGCATGGCAAGGTTCCTGAACGATAATATTGCGGGGATAGATGTCCCTGAGAAATATATAGAAAAGATAGCAAAAACTGACAAATCGGACAGGCCGAAGGTGGCGATTGAAATAGCGACCGAATTAATTGAAGGGATGAAAAACCTGTGCCAGGGCGTTCATATCATGGCATTAGGATGGGAACGATATATATCTGAATTACTGAGGGCTACATCGCTGATTTGATTTAGCCATTACGGGGGAATCAGAAGGGGAAAACGAAGGGAGATGACACGCTAATACATAATTCTCTGACGAATACTCTTTCTTACCGTCTTTTCTATACTGTTTCCAGACTAACATTCTAATTGGACTTAGTTTTGAGAGCAGAGCAGTAAGCGGAAGGGTCTTTATCTACTGAACTCTTGCTAAATCTGAGAGACGCCCTCTTCTAGCCTCTAATGCAATCGACTTAAATCACAGCAAAAAGGTTAGTTCCGTTTGAGTTATTATGCTTCCTTAGAACTGCCAGCCCCTCTTTAAGGTTGCTTGATTTCAGGAGGTTCTAACCCTAACCTCTTAGCCGTATGGTCACGCCCGAGGTAGAAGTTTAGCCATGAGGATGAACTTGTTAGTTCCCAATTACAAGGAGGAACAATATAGTCCCCAATAGAGCTCTCTTTTTTATGGCCCTTTAGTCTTTTATAAGCTTGCACCCATATGCATTTCTTATCTGTATTAATCTCGCACCATCCTTCATAACTCCCGCCACAAGGACCATTTCTCTGGTTCTTGGGGCATTGGGACATTGGGCACAAGAAAGCCACATCAAATAAACTGCAGTCGCCGCAATTCATGCAATCAAAAAGAGCCGCTTTACCCATATGTTCGAGTGTACCGAAAATTGATTTTAGTGATGGCTTAGAATCTAAAAATCTCGCAGCAGGTTTGAGCAATTTGAAGACGACACTATCTGGATTGAAGAGTGTTACATGGGCAACCCTTGATAATAGATAGACGGGTGGGTGTATCGCTTTAGCATTTTGCGCTGTTGGCTCATTAAGATTCAGGCCCGTCTTTACGTCTTTCTTAAATAAGTAGAAACCGTTCTCTTGCGGGAAGTCGAACTCATTCACCAGGTCTTGCCAATTGGGTAGTAGCTTCTCACCTTTATCTATTATTTCCTCAACCATTTCGTAGGTTGATCCATGTCCTCCGATATGCGCACCTGCGCATCCCATCCCTTTAGCAATTGCATACATCTTGCTAGCTCTATCAAGTCTAGTTGCCCTGCCTTTATCTTCAGCTTCCCTTTCCTTGCCGATTTCAGCCAACAACTTATCAGGGACAACACATCCTGGTACCTGGTTGGAGTTGAACGTTCTGGCTGATCCAAAGGGAAGAATATATATGTTTGCCAGTACTGGTATGTTATACCCATTAACCTTCAGCCACTGTAACAGCTCATGGTATTTTCTGGCGTCATATCCAACCTGGGTGATTATATACTTTGCTCCAGCCTCTATTTTCTTCTTTAATTTGTAATACTGTCCCATCAGTTCAGCTTCTTGTTGTTTAAATGGTGAAACAGCAGTTCCAGCGAAGAAATCTGTTGGAGATAAGGTTCTTTCCCGCCATAACACGAGAGGCTGTAACTGCGCCCTCAGTTCAGCTTCTTGTTTTTTAGATGGTGAGGCAGAAGCTCCACCGAAGAAATTTAGTGGAGAAACGGTTCTTTCCCGCCACATTACCCTGTGCTCCAGCCCCTTATTCATCGACTCAACCATTTCAAGACCCTGTACCGAATCCAGGTCAAAGACAGGCTTGGCTCTTCCCTTGAAACCACCATCGCTTGGATAATCTCCGGTTAGCAACAGTAGATTTCTCACTTCCAAGGCGGCCAGACCGTAGAGCAAACTCTCACATTCATTCCTATTTTTATCCCTGAAAGCAAGGTGCACCAACGGCTCTATCCCCAGCTTCTTTATCTCGGTACAGAGCATTTCAGTAGAAAGAGCCGGATTTCCGCCTGGGTTATCGGTCACGCTTACGGCATGAATTCCTCCTCGTTTTGCAGCTTTTATAACGTTCTCAATTAGCTTTTCTTGCTGTGTTTCGAAGGCGCCTCTTCCGGGAATCTGCTCCCAAGTGATACAGAATTTTTCTGGGTTTAGAATGGCCTCTTTGACTGAGTTTGCCTGCTCTCTTATTAGGCTCTGTAATATATCCTTCAATTCCTCGATTGGTTTGGCTAATTGAGAAATGACAGTCCGCTCTTCTTTATCGAAGGGATATATATACCGGTCAGCCTCCACTTGTAGCTCTTTGCCTGTGCTTAGAACGCGCCAAGAAGAGTCTTGCGGGTCCAAATATATTAGCAAAATTGGGATACCTTTTGTTATCCATCCTTCTTGAAGCTGGCGTTGTAATGCCAAGGTAGCCCTTTGAGGTTCGATGTAACCTAAGGCAATTATATCAGGCATTTCTTTTCTTGTTATCTCCAACCCCTCTTCCTGATTGGATGCATATATTACCTCTAGCGAATCCCCAACTGCTTTCCTGACCATGTCGACAAGAGCAGTCTCGCTACTGACTACAAGCACCCTATTACTCTTACCATTTTTGGCCATCGTACTCCTCCCTATCACTTTAATTTGAATACAGTCTACTATAACATGTCTTATTCAACAATAGTAAGGTTCAGTCATATTGGTAAATCCGAATTGGACGCAGCTTAAAATTAAGAGGTCAGGTCGCTGACTAAACAATTGGGAATCGTTGGTTAATGAAAGTCGCATACACTTTACGTATATAACAAAGCTAAGCCCAGTATAGGTATCTGGACTAGTTCTTTTTTTCTGTATTTATCAAAATCTAGCGAGAATCCCTAACAGCTTGCCAGAGAGAGATTCAGTATATTTTTACTCGATAGCAGTACAATGCTGACGGGTCTAAGCTATGGTTAATCAAGTAATAATGGTATTTTGTATCAGTGAACTTATCGCGTAGGCTTATTAGAGGGTTTCTTATCTTCATAATTAGCTGTATTGTTTATCTCGTTTAAGCACAGAGTAAATAATAAAATCCGGACCCCGTTTTTATTACAAACATATCTGTACTAGAGGATGGTTGCCAGAATGTAGCTAATGATCAAGAGTAATTGAGTTAACAAGACAACAATAACATTGTGCCCCATTGCTGCCATTAGCTGACTCATTTCTTTGTATGCAAGTGCTTCTTTGATAGCTTTTGTGGCTAGAGGAAATGTCAGTAAAGCTATCAAAGAGAATACAGGTGTTATTTGCGCTATTACAGCACCTATTATCCACACATAAACTAATACAGTCAGAACCGAGAAGAGTATGCTTGCTCTTCTCTTACCAAGAGTTATTGGTAGAGTTTGTCTATTAGCTGTCATATCGGCTTCAGTATCGGGAAATCCGTGAAGAAGTAGCAGGTTATGTGCCAGAATTCCAGATGGTACGGAGGCGATAAACACGAGAAGCGTATAGGTACCAGTCTGGATGAAATAAGCGCCTAGAATGGGTAAAACTCCCATTCCCAGCCCAGGGGCCCACTCGGGCCATTTAAACTTGAGTATGACCGGATTGTAAGCGAGAACGGTTACTGCCCCTATTAGAAGTATTGGTAGTATAAGCCATCCCCTGACTATTACGAAATAAGTGCCTATGGGTATTATCAGCAAGAATAAGGATATGCCCAGCCACAACACTTGTTTTGGTCTGAGGAGTCCATCTGGAAGAACCCCACTACCTCCACTAAAGGGGGTTTTCTTGGTAAGTAGGTCTACTCCTTCTTTATAGTCAAAGTACTCGTTGAGCACATTTACGCTCAGATTGGCCAGCCATAATCCTGCAGCAACCAATGCAACATGACCTACATTGATGTGATAACCATCAAACCATGCTATACAAGTGCCCAGCAGCACCAGCTCTATAGAAAGGAGATGAAAACGTGGTCTAGTTACCAGAATCCATGCTTTTAAATTCATCACTTTCACCTTTCGAATTGCATCCTGTCTATGTGTACTATTAAAGTGCAGGTCTTTATCTTCATATCAATTGATTCTAATAAGTTCGTTACCGGTCAATTACTCTGTTGGTAACTTTTTCCTGCTGAAATAACTTTTGACTACAAGAATAGCCGTTGGTGCCTCTATAATTGCTAGAACCAATGAGACACAACAGGTCACAGCGATGACCTGAAAATAAATTGACACACTGGATACTTTCTATTACATTAACATATAGTTCTTGGATGAACAAGAGTTATATGTTAACGGAAATATGAACGTCAGCATAAACCGAGTTTTTCCGTACTGAAAACAGTCTCTCGTCTTGTTATCAAATCCATCAGTTGAGGCTAGTATAAAAGGAAAATTGGATGTCATAGTATGTCGGCATTGTAGCAAAGCCAACGGATGACTGTATCTTTAGCAGCAGGGTAATAGCTGCGGTCCGGGATTTGTACTGTCGGTTAGAATGGAGGAGCGAGGAGAGTTCTCATTGATTGACGTTATTTACAGGTCGATTCAGGAAGAATTGGCCCAGGTGGAGGACAAACTAAAAGCAGCTATTGATATTACCCTTCCTCCTCAGATTGAGCCATTGTACTATAGCCTTAGCGGTAGTGGTAAGAGGGCCCGTCCGGTACTTGCCCTCCTGGCAGGTAAGTTATACGATTATAACGCCGAACCCATACTGTCTATGGCGGCTGCCATTGAACTTTTGCATACGGCTACGCTGGTTCACGATGATACTATCGACCAGTCTCCCATTCGACGTAACAAGCCAACGGTTAACAAATTATGGGGACAAGAGACCGCAATACTTGTAGGTGATTACTTATTTGCCAAGGCGATGGAATATGCCGCTAGTACTGGTTATTCGCAGATGGTAAAACTCCTTACTCAAACTCTCCAGGTTATTATCAGGGGTGAGCTGAATCAGTACTTTAACGCTTTTAATCTAAGGCAAACCCGACAGCAGTACATAGAACGCATAGCCCAGAAAACCTCTTCCCTGCTCTCTTTGGCGACACAGACGGGAGCTATTCTAGGCCATGCTCCAGAAAGATCGGTGGAGATTCTGAGAGAGTACGGTTACAATCTTGGTATCGCCTTTCAGATTGTAGATGATATCTTAGATTTTGTTGGTACTGAGGAGGAGATGGGCAAGCCTACAGGTTCAGATTTGGCACAGGGTACTCTTACCTTACCAGCTATGCTTATCCTGAACTACTACCCAAAAGATAACCCCGTAAAGAAGATATTTGAGAATGGTGTTGACCAGAACAGTATAAAACAGGCAATTGAGATAGCTAAAAATTCAACAATTATTCAAGAATGCTACCAGGTCGCCTCTGAGTACTCTTCAAAAGCGTGCCGTAATCTTGAGTCACTGCCTGATAATACCAGTCGCCAGAGTTTGATCGAAATAGCCGATTACGTGGTGAATCGGAAGAGGTAATGGTGTTCATTAATTATCCAGTAGGATTTATTGCAGAGAAATATAATGTCTGCATTGTGAAGAGAGAACTAAAACAGCTTGATATATTCCAGTTAAAGAGTTTATAATGGAGACAGTATAAACAGGAGGTAATCGTGATGTGGTTTACTTCTAGAGTTAAGCGCTTTTGGCAATGGGTCTTTAGGTCTCCTAAGGTAATTACAATACCAGTTACGGTAGTTCTCTTAATTCTCATCTCCACTGGCATCTACAAGGGTCTCGATTGGTGGGACTACATGCAGCACGAGCCTGAAGCTTGTGCATCCTGCCATATTATGGAGGAGTCGTATGCTACTTGGGCTACCGCCGAACATCAGGATGTAGCCTGTCATAGTTGCCATCAGCAAAGTATATTTGCTACTGCCAGTGAAGGGATTAAATGGGCTATGGGGGTTGATGAGATAGTTTTTAAGACTGAAGTACCCAATGAATTCTGTGCAGGTTGTCATGAGAATGGGGCTCAATTGACTCCACAGATTACAGACTCATCTAATCACGAGATACACTCTACGAATGAGAATATTGCTTGCGCTCAGTGCCACGCGAGTGATAGTCACCAAATAGAATCAGGTAGAGATAGTTGTACAAGTTGTCATACTGAAAAGCATGCAGATATTCCAGGGACAGACAAATTATACTGCACCGGTTGCCATAATTTTTAGTGGTTGCATTGTCGAATAATATATGGCAACTTGTTTCAGTACTATAAAATAACTTTTATTTTAATTATTCTATTATTTTTAAGTAATATAACTATTGACAAAAGCTAGAAACTAAGTTACTTTATTGCTAGTGTAACTTTCAAAGGAAAGGAGTGTGCATGCTGATGAACACAAAATGGTTAACCGTGATAGTGGTGGGTATTGCTTTGATTGTGGGTGGACTTTTAATGCAGGGGTGCTCGGGAGGCGGATTAAGCGCCGAAGGGTGCTCTGACTGCCACGACGATAGTACATTGATTCAATCGAGACAGGTTCAATGGGAAAATTCACTGCACGGGGCAGGGTATACTTTCGAAAGGAATAGTGCAGCGTGTGGTACATGCCACACAAGCGAGGGCTTTGCTACACGTCTTGAGGTAGGCTCATGGGACGTTGGCGAAGATGTTATAGATAATCCAACTCCAGTAAACTGCCGTACCTGTCATGAGATTCATACCTCTTATACGGAAGACGATTGGGCATTAACAGTTAATGGCCCTATAACTTTGGAATATTCTGGTGAGACCGTAGACTTCGGTAGCGGTGGAAATTTATGCGCTAGTTGCCATCAACCTCGCTCCACGGAGTTCGGGATACCTGAGGCGGGTGGTGGAGATTATGAGATTACTAGCACACGTTTCGGCCCTCACCATGGACCGCAATCGACGGTACTTACCGGGCTAGCTGGCTTCAATGTTGGGACGACTTCTGCTGTCCACGCTACAGAAGATGGTTGTGTGATGTGTCATATGTCAGATGCTTATGGGAAGCAGGCCGGTGGACATACCATGAATACAGCCTATGAGTATCATGATGAGATGATAGAAAGCACAGCATCATGTGAGGCTTGCCATAGCGACATAGAAGATTTTGACTATGAAGGTGTTCGGGCTGAAGTCGAGGTTATGATGGAGGAACTGAATGGATTACTAGTCGCACAGGGCCTGCTTACTAATACTGGCTCAAGCGTACCCGGTGTATACACATCTGAACAGGCCGGAGCATTATGGAACTACAAGACAATTTTAGAAGATAGAAGTAATGGAATTCATAATGCAAAGTTTACAAAAGCACTGCTGCAGGCTGCTTTAGATGCGTTAGGGTAATCACTGCGTAACTATATAACAAAAGAATAATTTGTTTGGTATCTTTGGAGGGGAGACTGGGGTTATCTTAGTCTCCCCTCTAGTGTGTCGTACGTATTCCGTGTTACTATTACTTCCTGCAGACACAGTTTGAAAATGTGTAACATTAGTTATCCAATACCATGGCTATTTTATTGATGTTCTTATACAAGGAGTAACGATTGAACTCACCTGAGAATAGGGAAAACAAACGTGCCATGAGATTTAATGAAATGGTTACCGGGCTCTGGAGACTATTTAGTTCAATTAAGCTGGGGATTGTTTTAATTCTATTTGTTACATTCCTGAGTCTGATTGGAATTTTCATGGATCCGGTCAAGTTTTTTCAGTCCTGGTTGTTTCTCACTCCAGGCGTTTTGCTGATGCTCAATATCCTTGTCTGCAGTATAAACCGGTGGAGAAGTATCAAGACAATAATACATGGCGGTAAGATAAAACAGCCAGATAGCTTTTTCACAGGTATGGAGAGTAAAACCGAGACTACAGATGTGCAGCTAGCTCCAGGTAAGGTGTCTCCGATAATAGAAAGAGCATTGCATAAGCAAGGTTATCGGGTACGAGTCGAAAGTACTGTCGATCGCATTTATATAGCAGCAGACAAGAACAGATATTATAAACTTGGGACTTATATAAGTCACTTAAGCCTCATACTTTTCGTGTTCGCATATATTATAGGAAGTAGTTTCGGTTTTCGGGATACCAGTTTCATAGTCATCGAGGGGGAGACTAAAGAGGTAGGGCACGATACAGATCTATCATTGAGTCTTATCTCCTTTGTCGATGAATATTACGCTGATAATTCTCCAATGGACTATCGCAGTCAGGTAATTCTGTATAGAAATGGCCAAGAAGTCGATCAGGCCCTAATCCAGGTAAATCACCCGTTGATATATGAAGGAGTCCGCTTTTACCAGTCTTTCTTTGGCCCAGCAGTACGGATACAAGTAAAACAAAATGGAAGTGACATATTCTCAGGCAATGTAGCTCTAGACAGTGTCTTAGGGAATGGGGGTTACCGGAGAAACGTAGGTTACTTAGATTTAGCTGAGTCCGGACTGTCTATTCGTTTCATCAGCTCTGCAAGTAATTGGCCGGACCCGATGATACCAGAAGGAACACTGGCGGTAGATCTTCGTCAGAATGGCTCACAAGTAGGGCTCGATCTCTTAGAGAAAGAGATACCACTAGAGATTGGTGACATTGAGTTTATATATGGGGATGATATTCAATATTCTGGATTCCAGGTGAGCAGTGATCCAGGAAACGTACTTATATGGATAGCGTGCTCACTGTTTATTCTTGGGATGACCGCGGTTCTTTATTTTACACACCGCCAGCTTTGGATATTAATTCAACCCTCACCTTCGGCGAAAAGCCAGGTGTTCATTCGTTTGAGAACATCACGAGGTTTAAGTAATGCACCAGAATTAAAAAGAATTACAGGGGCGATTGAAAAAGAACTACCGGAAGATTACAAAATGGAGAATAAAGGAGGGATTCATGGCCACAGTTGAACATATTTCGTTGATAATGTCACTGGTAAGTATAATTCTAGCCATCATATTTTCATTAATTGCTTTCATTAACCGGCAAAGGGCTATTTCCGAGGACAGGAAAACAGCGTCGAAGGATACATACGTGGCAAAATCTGCTATGGATATCACCGCCACTACGATGGTGGCAGTATCCATACTATTGATTACCCTCACTATTATCAGCCGGGTAGTTCAAACAGGATACGGACCATTCTCGAACATGTACGAATTTGCCATTGCCTTCGCTTGGGGTATTATCATTGCAGGCTCTATTTTCCGCTGGCGTTACGGGACCAGTTCAGTGCTAAACATAGGTCTAATAGTCGCACTTTTACTTCTAATATTTGCCGTAGTCCAATATACAGGTCCGGCACCGTTAGTACCGGCTTTACAACAAAGTACACTATTGTCTGTACATGTAGCTTCAGCCGTAGTTGCCTACGGCACACTAACTATCGGTTTTGGAGCGGCTGTATTGTACGTCATTCAGAATCGACGCAAATCGCCTTGGCTACCTGATATGGAAATTTTGGATGCCATCAGCTCCCGTGCAGTAGTTATTGGGTTTCCTTTTCTGACGCTGGTAATTGTCTTAGGAGCTTTATGGGCAGATATAGCCTGGGGTAGATACTGGGGCTGGGATCCTAAAGAAACTGCCAGTTTGGTTACCTGGTTTATCTATGCGGCATACTTGCACGCTAGAGTTACGCGAGGCTGGCGGGGTAGCAAAGCAAGTTGGTTAATAATCATTGGGTTTGTGGCGATTCTTTTGACCTTCTTTGGCAACTATATCTTTTCCGGTTTACATGCTTATGGATGATCAATTTAATACCAGTTCAGACTGTTTGTAAACCGTAGAAAGGTGCGCTGAATTTCACGCTTGAGAGCCAGGCGTGAGCCCATTTTAGTGAAAAATGGAAATATGTTGTTGCTCCTTCACTTCATATTTACTGTCATAAATATGGGCCAATAAAGTGAGGCTTGTTTATCAGCCAGACTTCCTGGCAGAACTCCGGATTGATGGTGTTTTCATAGGTCTTGCTCGCTAGTTCGCTGCTACGGAAGAGGAGAAGAAACAGAAGTAATAGAAGTAATATAAATATAATAAGTAACAACAGTTGTATTACAAAAATAGTTTTGGTATACTAATGCTCGTTTCAATTATGGATGTATTGAAGAACGAATAGAAAGAGGTGCAAGTCGCAGTTTGCACCTCTTTTTTTTGTCTTAACAAAGGTACGCACACATATGACTCGCCCATAATAATGTCATGTCCAAAGGAGGAAATAGAGTATGGAAGTAACAAAAGAAACGGAGAGCCTGGTGAAGCGAGAGGATGATGGATATGAAGGAGAGATATCCGAGTATATCCAGAAAGTAATTGGGGAGACAGAGGAACAGTCTGGTGCGCTTATTCGGATACTGCAGAAGGTACAAGAGTTAATTGGATACCTTCCGGCACCGGTAATAAGGACTATTTCCAGAGATATGAAAGTCCCTCTTAGTGAAGTGTATGGGATTATTAGTTTCTACCATTTCTTTACCATGGTACCTAAGGGAAGGAATGTCGTCCAAATTTGTATGGGCACTAGTTGTTATGTAAAAGGAGGGAGGAAAATAATTTCTGCCCTAAAGAAAGATTTTAGACTGGAACCTGGGGAAATAACCTCCGATGGAAGATTTTCTCTAGAGATAGTCAGGTGCCTGGGTTGCTGTGGCTTGTCCCCCGTTATGGCTGTTGGTAAAGATGTTCATAGAAAAGTTAAACCTAACCAATTGAAGGACATACTGAATATATACGCTTAGGAAGGGCTAATTAAAGATGAAGAAATTACTTAGATCGGCAGAAGAATTAGCAGATTTAGCCAAACAAGCTGAAGAAAGACTGGCGAAGATGGAAGAAAAGGTCCAGGTGAAAGTTCATCTGGGGACCTGTGGCATCTCGTCAGGGGCGATTAAGATTTTAGAGACGTTTAATAAGGAAGTAGAACTACGCAGCTTTTCTAATGTTGTAGTTTCAAGCGCTGGATGTATAGGACTCTGTGGACGTGAGCCTGTAGTGACGATCCTTGTTCCAGGGGAGGAAAAGGTTATATATTGCGACCTCGAAAAAGATAAAGTTCCCATAATAGTGAAGGAACATCTAATAAAGGGAAGGAAGATTGATGAATGGACGTTAGATTTAGATTCCCCGTGGTTTAAGCTTCAGGAAATTAGGGTGATGCGGAATCAGGACCTAGACCCTATGGATATTGACCAGTATATCGCTAGAGGCGGCTATCAAGCCTTGGCTAAAGTCCTGACAAAAATGAAGGCTGATGAGGTAATAGACGAGGTAAAAAGATCGGGCTTGAGAGGCAGGGGAGGGGCTGGATTCCCTCCAGCCATAAAATGGGGATTTGTTCGCAGTACGCAAAGTGAAGAGAAATACGTGGTCTGTAACGGAGATGAAGGTGACCCCGGTGCTTATATGAACCGCTCTGTTCTTGAAGGTAATCCTCACGCAATAATTGAAGGCATGGCGATTGGCGCTTGTGCCATAGGAAATGTAAGACAAGGCTATGTCTATGTCAGGGCTGAATATCCTCTTGCTATTGAGACGTTAGAACATGCCATCAGTCAAGCCAAAGAATATGGATTTTTTGGCAAAGACATTCTGGGTACCGGCTTTAATTTTGACCTGGAAATATTCCCCGGCGCCGGCGCGTTTGTGTGTGGAGAAGAAACTGCCCTGCTGAGTTCGATCGAGGGGAAGCGGGGCAATCCTCGACAGCGGCCTCCTTTCCCCGCAAATATGGGAGGAGGACTTTTCGGCAAACCTACTACAATTAACAACGTAGAGACATGGGCAAATATTCCACAGATTATTTTAAGGGGAGCAGATTGGTTTGCCAGTGTTGGTACTGACAGAAGCAAAGGCACCAAGACTCTTTGTTTAGTGGGAAAGGTGGAAAACACCGGTTTGGTGGAAGTCCCGTTAGGCACGTCTTTAGAAACGTTAATACATGATATTGGTGGAGGGATACCCAATGGGAAGGAATTTAAGGCAGTTCAACTGGGTGGCCCGTCAGGGGGTGTTATCCCTGTAGAACATATCGATACGCCTATTGATTACGAATCGGTTACGGCGCTGGGGGCAATCATGGGTTCAGGTGGGGTTGTGGTCATGGATGAAGATGACTGCATGGTAGATATAGCTAAGTTCTTTCTCGGATTTACCAAGGACGAGTCCTGCGGTAAATGTACACCATGCCGGGCAGGAATTCCCGAGATGCTGCAGTTTCTGGAAAAAGTCAGTGAAGGTAAAGCTACTTTAGAAGAATTGGACACTTTGCATGAACTGGCTGAAATGGTCGCATCAGCTTCGTTATGTGGCCTCGGACAGACAAGTCCGAATCCAGTCTTAACCACATTAAGGCATTTCCGTAAAGAATACGAAGCGCATATTATAGATAAAAGGTGCTTGGCTGGAGTATGCAAGCCATTACTCGCCGTACATGCTTTAGAAGATAAATGTTCGACTTGCCTGGAAGCTATTGCAGGGTATGAAGAGGGCGGTTACGAGGCATTTAAAGCAGCTCTTCCCGAACTTGTTACGGAACGACTTATGGACAAATTGAAGACCTCGGCCTGCGCAGTTGACCTTGCTCGTTTCTCGTTGACTGTTCCTGCAAATAACAGCATTTGTACCAAGTGTCCGCCTTGTCGGTTAGGTATCATTCAAATGAGGAACATATTGGATGACATCGCTACTGGCAAGGGCACAATAGAAATGCTCGATTTGCTCCTTGAGCTTGGTGACACTATGAAGGTAGCTTCGGAGTGCCCCGTTGGCAAGACAGCCCCAGATATTGTCTTATTTACCATTGAGCATTTCCGTGACCAATTTGCGGAGCATATCATTGATAAGCGCTGTTCTCACAACATCTGTGAGAAAGGTCTGTTTTATGACACGGCCTGCTCGCTTAAAGCTAAAATAACAGCCTGAATGAGGTGATAACAAAATGAGCACAATCAGTCTGATAATTGACAGTGTCAAGGTAGAAGCGACCGAAGGGACGACAGTATTGGAGGCGGCACAGGGTGCTGGGATTCACATCCCTACTCTATGCACTGGCCTTGGGTTAGAACCTTATGGAGGTTGTCGACTTTGCCTCGTAGAAATTGAGGGTGTAGAAGGTTTACCTTCGTCCTGTACTATGCCTGTAACTGAGGGAATGGTGGTTCACACCATTAGTAATCGGATTAGCGAAGTTCGCCGCCGCACTGTTGAACTGCTTTTATCTGACCATCCTGATAACTGCTTGCTATGTCCTATGAATCAACACTGTGAGTTGCAAAAAGTAGCGGCTTACGTGGGTGTTAACCAGCAGCGATTTAAGAGGCTGGAAAGGCCAAACATCGTTGATTCCAGTAATCCTTTCTTTGTCTTCGACTCTAACAGATGCATCCTTTGTGGTAAATGTGTGCGAATTTGCGAGGAGATTCAGGGCGTTGGTGCGCTGGAAGTATTCTACGAGGGGGTTTCATCTAAAATCGTAGCAGCAGATGGTGCTAAGTCTTTACTGGAGTCAACCTGCGAATCCTGTGGCCAATGTGTCGCCAACTGTCCTACTGGTGCACTAGCGGCCAAAGACTTTCAATGGACACCAAAAGAAGTTAAAACGATGTGCCCCTATTGTGGGACAGGTTGCGGGATGCACTTGGCTGTTAGTCAAAACAAAGTCGTTAGAGTAAGAGGCGATGTTGAGAATCCTGTAAATAAAGGAAAACTCTGCGTCAAGGGGCAGTTTGGCTTGGAATTTATTAACCATCCTGACCGACTAGTTGCGCCCTTGATCAAACAGAATGGTGCGCTTTCAGAATCAACCTGGGACGAAGCGCTTGAATTGGTTGCAAATAAGTTATCTAAATATAGAGGAGACGAAATTGCTGTTATTTCCTCTGCCAAATGCACCAACGAGGAAAACTACCTCATCCAAAAATTTACCAGGGCGGTACTTAATACTAACAATATCGACCACTGCGCCAGATTATGTCATATGCCTACCGCAAACGCCCTTACTATCGCTTTTGGCAACGGAGCCATGACAAACTCAATTAAGGAGATCAGTAGCGCTTCTTGCATTTTGGCTATCGGAACAAATACCACTGCCACTCATCCTGTGATTGGAATTGAAATAAAAAAGGCTGTGAGGGATGGAGCTAAGCTAATAGTTGTTAATCCACGTGAAGTGGACCTCTGCCGTATTGGTCAGCTATGGATTAGAAATCGTCCCGGCAGTGACGTAGCGCTACTTATGGGCATGATGCGGGTCATCGTAGACGAAGGCCTCGCCGATACTTTCTTTATTGAGGAGCGATGTGAGAATTTCGAGGTTTTCAAAAAGTCACTTGAGTCCTTCGATCTGGGTTTTGTGGAGCGGATTACAGGAGTACCTGGTGAGGAAGTGGCTAAAGCGGCTCGATTATACGCTACAAGCAAACCGGCCACTATTCTATATAATATGGGAATTACTCAGCATACCCATGGTGTTGATAACGTGTTGGCTCTAACTAATCTGGCCATGCTAACCGGAAATGTAGGGAAACCCTCAACCGGGGTCAATCCCTTGAGGGGGCAAAACAATGTTCAGGGAGCATGTGATATGGGGGCTCTGCCCCCGGTGTATACAGGCTATCAACGAGTAGAAGATCCCGCCATTAGAGGGAAATTTATGGCTGATTGGGAGTGTAGCTTACCCTCAGAGCCTGGATTAACTCTTACCGAAATTTTCCAGGCTGCCTACGATGGTAAAATTAAAGCTATCTATCTTATTGGTGAAAATCCTGTGTTGAGCGAGCCTGATGCCAAGCATGCTGAGGAAGCCCTAAAGCGTCTAGATTTATTTGTGGTTCAGGATTTATTCCTCTCCGAAACAGCCAAGCTTGCTCACGTCGTTCTCCCGGCAACAAGCTTTGCCGAGAAAGATGGTACTTTTACCAATACTGAGCGCCGTATTCAGCGGGTTCATAAGGCTCTGGAGCCTATAGGTAATTCCAAGCCTGATTGGTTGATTACATGCCAAATTGCTCAAAAGATGGGAGCTAAAGGCTTTGCTTTCTCAGATCCATCCGAGATAATAGAGGAGATTGCTCGCCTTACTCCTAGTTATGGAGGAGTAACCTATGACCGCTTGGAAGACGGTGGCCTGCAGTGGCCATGTCCAACAGAAGCGCATCCTGGGACACAGATTCTACACGAAGATACCTTTAGTAGAGGTAGGGGTAAGTTTATGCCGCTGGAATATAAACCACCGGCAGAGTTACCTGACGATAAATACCCCTTGATCCTCACTACTGAACGTAATTTATATCATTTCCATACCGGTACGCTGAGTCGGAAAGTGAAGGGACTCAACGTATTAAAGAACGAGGAGTTGGTGGAAATGAATCCCATGGATGCTGAAGCCCTAGAAATCAATGATGGCGATAAGGTGAAAGTGCTCTCTCGCCGTGGGGAGCTCGTAACTAAGGTGAGGATAACAGCAGCCTCACCCCCGGGTGTGGTATGCATGAGTTTTCACTTCGCTGAGTGCCCCACCAACAGACTGACTAATCCTGCTGTTGATCCCATTGCAAAGACCCCTGAGCTCAAGGTATGTGCAGTCAGGGTAGAAAAGGAACTTGCTCGGGTTGGAGGCAATCAATGAAAAATATACATTTAAACATCAATGGGAAACAGGTTAAAGGACAAGAAGGAGACACTGTATTAGAAGTTTGCCAAGCTAATGGCATTGATGTACCTACGCTTTGTCACTTTGACGGATTAACTGATGTTGGTGCTTGCCGTTTATGTGCAGTGGAAATTGAGAAGGAAAGAAGACCTGTCCCCTCTTGTAGATATCCTGCCAGGCATGGGTTGGTAATAAAAACTGACACTGAGAAGCTGGAAAAATACCGGCGTCAGATACTGGAGCTTATTTTCACGGAACACAATCATTTCTGCATGTTTTGTGAAAAAAGTGAGGATTGCGAGCTACAGAAACTGGCTTATCGATATCAGATGGACCATGTACGTTATCCTTATACTGCTCCTTATCTGCCAGTGGACTCACTGAGTGAGTACCTGGTAATAGATCACAACCGTTGTATCCTCTGTGGTCGCTGTATCAGAGCATGCAATGAAGTGGCTGCTAGCCGTACCCTGGATTTTTCACAGCGGGGCTGGAAAACCACGGTTTCTGCTGACATGGGGCAACCACTGGGCGAGTCATCATGCCTTTCCTGTGGTGCTTGTGTACAGGCATGTCCTACAGGAGCTATATTCAGCAAGTTCAGTTTATATAAAGGTAGAACAGATGATTGTGAACATATATCTACTGTCTGTCCTGCTTGCAGTATAGGCTGTGAATTGGAGGTACTGGTTAAAGACAATAACCTGGTAAAGATAGAAGCACCTGATTTAATGAAAATGAAAGGCGCTCTGTGTAAGACAGGGCGTTTTGATTTACTGAGGCAAACTCAGCCCAGGATTACCTCTCCGATGATACGAAATAAGGATGGGCAATTAGAAGAATGCACCATAAATGAAGCTCTTGGATTTATTGTCGGGAAAGCAAAAGAAATGAAAGGTAGCTTTGTTGGAATGGTCTCCTCAAAACTCCCTAGCGAGACACTTTCTTTGTTCAGTAAGCTAATTGGAGGAATATCAGGTAGCGACTCGATAGATATTCTAGACGGGAAAAGCTACAGAGTAATAAGTGAAGGTATTAAGCGGTTTGGGGACAAAAGGAAGGGACCGGATATTGAATGTTCTATTGAACAGATATTACAGGCGGATTGTATAATCGTAGTGGGAGGAGACCCAGAGAAAACCAACCCTGTTGTTGGCACTCTTGTACGACGGGCTATTAACCAGAGAGGTGCGAAATTAATAGTAATAGACTCATCTCAGGATGTATTTCCTCTACGGACTAATATATGGCTGAAACCAAATACAGGCAGCGAAGGAATTCTGCTTGATGGCCTGGCAAAGATTCTTGTTGACAAAGGACGGGTAGCATCCGGGAAAGCAATCGCTGAACATGTTAAAGCCCTTTCTCAGTGTGAAGCAGATAAGGTAGCTGAAGTTACAGGTGTGGATAAAGAGGATTTGGAGAAGGCGGCGGAGGTTTATGGTAGTGCAGAGAGAGGGGTCATCATCTATGGGGAAGATTTGCTGAAGAAGGGTGACCCGGGTCTTGTTTGCTCGATTCTCCTATTGGCTGATATAGCAGGAAATCGGGAGGATGATAAATTACAAGTAATATCACTTAAACCCAATGCTAATAGCCGTGGTGCCTGGGAATTGGGGTTAGCCAGGGGAATAAAGTCCCAGGAGCCGAAAGGTCTTTATCTGCTTCTGAGTGATGATAGCAATAATATCAGTGAAGAATTGGCAAGTTGGATTAAACAAATTGGGACTCTGATAGTCCATGCAAGTTATCCATCATCAGTTACTGCTATGGCCGATGTGGTGGTGCCATCTCCGATATGGGCGGAAAGAGATGGCAAATATGTTGGCATGGATGGGAATGTTCTTGAATCAAAGAAGGTTCTTCTCCCAATGGAAGGACAGCTTCAAGACAAGGAAGTGCTGACAAAACTTTCACGTGAATTGGGTCATAAACTTTGATGAGTTAGGAGGTTAATGGTGGCAAAGGTAAAAGTCGCTACTGCATGGTTAGATTGTTGCTCGGGATGTCATATGTCTTTTTTAGACCTGGACGAAGTGGTGATTGATTTGGCTGGAGTGCTGGAATTTCATGCTAGTCCAATAACTGATATTAAGAAAATAACCCCGGTTGATGTAGCAATTATTGAGGGGTCAGTTAGCACTGATCATGATGAAGAAGTAATCAAAGAGATACGTGCTAATTGTAAGATACTCATGGTCCTGGGTGATTGTGCCTGTTTCGGGGGCATAAATAGCATGAGCAATATGTTCGATAAGGAAGAGCTCCTTTCAAGGTGCTACAGTACAGAGAGCACCACAGAAGGTAGTAGGTATCCGCGTTCAGAGGAACTACCAATACCTGGAGAAGTAAGACCGGTAAATCATGTGGATAAGGTTGATTGTTATGTTCCAGGTTGCCCTCCTAGCGCTAAAGCCATCCACTATGCGCTGGCTGAGCTGTTAGCAGGGAGAATACCGGTACTTCCCAGTGACATGATGAGATTTGATTAAAGTCTCGAAATACAGGAGGCGTTATGGCTAAGAAGATTGTTATTGAACCTGTTACCCGTGTTGAAGGACATGGAAAGGTTACCATTCAGCTTGATGACCATGGTAATGTTGAAAGAGCCAGATTTCATGTTACACAGGTGAGAGGGTTTGAAAAATTTTGTGAGGGACGGTTGTTCTGGGAGATGCCGGTTATTACTAACCGGATATGTGGTATTTGCCCGGTAAGTCACCACCTCGCCTCGGCTAAAGCAGGAGATGCCATTCTAGGCGTCAAGCTGACTCCGGCGGCAGAAAAGCTGCGCAGACTGATTCATATGGCCCAGTTAGTGCAATCGCATGCGCTCCATTTTTTCTACCTGGCCAGCCCTGATCTGCTGCTTGGCATGGATTCAGACCCAGATAAACGAAATATTTTCGGTGTTATTGAAGAGGCGCCTGAACTTGCAAAAAAAGGAGTAATGCTACGCTCTTTCGGTCAGAAAATAATTGAGGCACTCGGGGATAAAAGAGTTCATCCTAATGCTGCCATTCCTGGAGGGATGAATAAAGCACTTACCCCAGCTAAACGCGATGAAATCATGAATCAGATAGACGGTGTCATCGCCGATTGTGTACTTGCTGTCGATGTAGTCAAGGACTACTATTCAAAACATGAAAAAGATTTTGCAAGCTTTGCTAGTTTCCAAACCGGATATCTTGGATTAGTGGATGAAAAAGGTAACGTTGAGTATTATGACGGCAAATTAAGATTGAAGGACAAGGATGGATCCATTCTTGAGGATGGTACTGATCCTAAAGATTATTTATCAGTAATGGAAGAAAGGGTTGAGGATTGGAGTTATCTGAAGTTCCCTTTCTATAAGAAAGCGGGGTATCCTGATGGCATATATCGTGTTGGCCCTCTAGGACGGCTCAATGTTGCGGATGGGTGCAGTACTCCGTTGGCTGATAAGGAGTTTAAAATCTATAGGAGTTTGGGTGGAAATGGTATGGTAGAGGGGTCGTTACATTATCACCATGCTCGATTGATTGAGATGCTAAATGCCGCTGAGGCCATAAAAGATATTGCGAGTGATGACCTTGTCTGCTCAAAGGAAATATGGACTAACTCCAGTGTAGTCAATGAGGAAGGGATCGGAGTGGTAGAAGCTCCAAGAGGGACTCTTATCCACCATTACTGGGTAGATAAAAGCGGTCAGATACAAAAGGTTAACCTGATTGTAGCTACGGGACATAACAATTTAGCGATGAATCGCGCTGTCGGTGAAGTAGCCCGAGATTTTATTAAAGATGGAAATGTTACTGAAGGGATACTTAATCGAATTGAGCATGCTATTCGGTGTTATGATCCCTGCCTGTCATGTTCAACACATGCCCTGGGACATATGCCGTTAGAAGTTACCATTTACGATAGCGATAGAACAGTACGCCAGATACTGAGGAGTTAACGTGAGGACACTGGTTCTGGGCATAGGTAATTCAATACTTGGAGATGACGGTGTAGGGGTTAGCGTAGCTCAGGAACTGGATGCGAAAATCAGAGATGACAATATCGATGTGCTGGATGTCAACATAGACGGCCTAAATTTATTAGAGGTCACCATTGGATATGACAAGCTGGTAGTAGTTGACGCAATCATGACTGAGGAAGGAGAGATAGGAGAGATATACAGATTTAAACCGGAAATGATCTGTGACCCGTCTCATTCGGCTATCTCACCGCACCATTTCAATCTGGTAACCACCATTGAGATAGGAAGAAAACTATTCCCGAATGAAATGCCAGAAGATACTATAGTATATGCGGTGAAGGTCAATGACGTAACCAGCGTTACTGAAAAGATGACGAAGAAAGTAGAAGAAGCCATACCAGAAGTTGTCAGCCTTATCTTGGAAGAACTTCATATTGGGGGGACACGAGAGTTTTCAGATAGAGATTCTATCTTACCTTCCACCGCCTAGCCTTACGTCAATTGAAATGAATGGTGAACCCTGGATATCTTTAACAAGGTTAGGTTGGTCAAATGAACCGAATGCGTTTATTGTCTAGATAAGACTGGCTGCTAGTTGTCACCCCATACGTTCTTCTTCTTAATTATGTTTGAGGCTCGTCTCAAATCGGCAGGAGAGTTGATGTTGAAGAAACTCAGCAGATATGGGTCGAATCTTCTACACTCCTCTCGCTCAACATATCTGGTACATAACTTATCAACGGTTTGGCTGATCTTCAAGTGTTCATGCTCTAACTGTGTTTGTATAATATCTATACAGCGTCTTGAGTAGATTGCATGTAGAGGTTCAATCTTATCCATTTCCAGGCGTGGGACCAGAGCATCGAATCCCTGTATCTGGTCTATCATGTAGTGGAGCAGATTAATATTTAAAAAGGGCATATCGCCCCCTACTACAAGGCTGTAAGGGGATTTTGAAGCCAGTAATCCGGTGTATATGCCACCAAGAGGACCTTTACCAGGATATATATCAGTGACCACTTCTGCTTTATTGGTTAGTAGAAATCTAGATTGCTCCTCAGTAGTCACTATCAAGATATGGTTGCTTATTGGTTTGAGTCGTCTGATGACGTGTTCGATCAGGCTTTTACCACTCAGAGACTCCGATAGCTTGCACCTTCCAAGGCGGGAACTTTTTCCTCCTGCCAGAATGATTGATGTTAACATCTAACGAACTCGCAGTAATAAATAATCATTGATTTATACCCAGGATAATCATTTTTTATAATCCTCTCCATATGAGAATAGGCGTTGCTTTTATTGTCCTGTGTTCGGGGATGATAAGATTCTTGGCTTAACCAAATATATTTTACACCATTCGTACCATATGATACTCTCGGTAAAGTAAATTGCGTTGGCAGAGATGTTGGATTTTACTGGGTATTTCCTCTATAATTCGTCTTACTCAGGGGTGTAGCTCAGTCTGGTAGAGCAGCGGTCTCCAAAACCGCGGGTCGTGGGTTCGAATCCTGCCGCCCCTGCCATGCCGAGGTGGTGGAATCGGTAGACACGCCATCTTGAGGGGGTGGTGGGCGTGAGCCCGTGGGAGTTCAAGTCTCCCCCTCGGCACCATGACGGAGTTTGTTTAAGTTAGGATAGGTGCTAGAATTTGGGGGCAAGCGGAAGTAGTTCAGCGGTAGAACGTCTCCTTGCCAAGGAGAAGGTCGCGGGTCCGAATCCCGTCTTCCGCTCCAGTATTACGTGGCGGCGTAGCCAAGTGGTTAAGGCGGGGGTCTGCAAAACCCCTATTCAGCGGTTCAAATCCGCTCGCCGCCTTTATCAACTTGCCGAGGTGGCGGAATGGTAGACGCGGCGGACTTAAAATCCGCTTCTCGAAAGGGAGTGTGGGTTCGAGTCCCTCCCTCGGCATTACATATTTTGCTTAATGCCAGGGTGTACTTGCTCACACGGCGGTCGCCAGAGGTTACTAGCTACGTTATTTAAACTCTTCTTTGCCCATCGATATAAATACTATAGTCAGTATACTCAGAATGCATCCGGTCACGGGTTTCCACGTCTTCTTCATCTAGGCCCTCTCTATTTTCCTGCCTGAATCAACAGAGCAGAAGTAATATCGTGACGTAATAAACACCTCTGGCCTATTAATGCACTGGAAAGTTGAACTGTATATGTTATTATTTAGCTTGTTGATTATTCCATTCGGCAAGAAGAAAAAACAATAGGAGGTATTAATGCCAAAGGAAGTAGTAGGATTTATCGGACTCGGGATAATGGGAAAGCCCATGACCAAGAATTTACTTGATGCTGGTTATTCAGTAACTGTTTGGAATCGCAGCCAGGCTGGCATAGATGAGTGTGTGGGATATGGTGCAGTTGCAGCTAAGTCGGCGAAGGAGGTTGCGGAAAAGACCAATGTGGTTATAACCATGGTAACGGCATCAGAAGATGTCAAAGGGGTTGTTCTCGGACCAAACGGAGTAATAGAAGGAGTGCGTCCTGGCATGACCTTGATTGACATGACTACCATGTCACCAAAGGTTACCAAAGAGATTGCTGCTAAATTAAAAGAAAAAGGGGTTGATATGCTGGATGCTCCAGTCAGTGGGGGAGATACGGGAGCCATAGCAGGTACATTATCCATTATGGTAGGGGGGCCTGAAGTCGCACTTAAAAGATGTATGCCCATTCTTGAGATACTGGGAAAGAATATTACCCATATCGGAGAGGAGCATGGTTCCGGCCAGGTTACCAAACTCTGTAATCAGATAGGATGTGCTCTCAATATCCTCGCCGTATGCGAAGAACTTACTCTGGCAGCAAAGTCAAACATAGATCTTAATAAAATGTTTACAGCTATAAGTGCTGGAGCAGCAGGCTCGTGGCAACTTTCTAACCTTGCCCCCAAAATCCTTAAAAGAGATTTTGAACCAGGTTTTATGGTTAAGACCATCCAGAAAGATTTGCGCCTGGTGATGGAGGCAGCTGGTGATGGTGAAGCAACTCTTCCGGGAGTGGCTTTGGTGCATCAGCTATACCATTCCGTTGAGGCGGATGGACTGCATGAAAAGGGCACACAGGCTCTTATTACAGCTATCGAAAAGCTGGCTGCAATCAAGATTGAAGGCTAGCCATCCTTGGGCGATTTATCTTACAGAGAAGTAATATTAGGATTTAGACATTTGTTGTAAGGTGAATAACCTGCAGGAGAAAGGGAATTAATAGATGATTTAAGACAGGGCTCAGATAAGCCCTGTCTTATCTATAATGAGACGGAGGCTGTTCCTGAGTTTGCCATTGGGAAATCTACGTAGGCTTGCTGATTTTGAACCATCAAACAACTTAGTTATAATGCAGATGTGATCATAGATTTTCATACTCACATATTCCCTCCATGGATAAAGGAGAACCGTAGTGAATATGCCAGACGCGATCCTTGTTTTTCACTGTTGTATTCTAATTCAAAAGCGAGACTGATAACGGCTGAAGAGTTGATAGAGCGTATGGACGAAAATGAGGTTGATGTGTCCGTCGTGCTCAATATAGGATGGGTAAGTCAGGATATATGTGTAGAGACCAATAATTATATCCTTGAGTCAACATCCAAGTACCCTGACAGGCTTGTTGCATTCTGTGCTGTTCAGCCGAGGGCTGGAGATACGGCAATAAGGGAAATGATTCAATGTGCTGAGGCAGGAGCAGAAGGGTTGGGGGAAATGAGATCTGATGTTCAAGGTTATTGTCTTACAGATAGTATGATAATGGAACCATTGATTAGCGAGGCAGTAAAGCATGGTCTAATCTTTCTAACTCATTCGTCTGAGCCGGTAGGGCATCAGTATACTGGCAAAGGGAACATTGCTCCGTCTTTACTTTACTCTTTTATACAGAAGTTTCCTGAACTTAAATTGGTGTGCGCTCATTGGGGTGGAGGCTTACCCTTTTATACTCTGATGCCAGAAGTAAGAGACACTTTGGCTAATGTCTTCTTCGACACTGCTGCTACTGTATTTCTCTATAGAGCACAGATATTCAAACAGGTCAGCGATTTGATTGGTAGTGATAGAATCTTGTTTGGTAGCGATTGCCCTCTTCTGGAACCATCTCAAATAATAACTCAAATACGAGCCTCGGAGTTAAATAACGAAGAGATGGTTGAAATCTTGGGTGCTAATGCACGGAAATTATTATATAGAGAATTGGAAGGGTGCGGCAGTGATACAAAACAGTGAACAGATTCGCTCTTTTATAGCTATTGAATTGCCACAAAATGTTAAAAGAGGACTGGAACAGATTAAGTATAAAGTGAAGCAGGAAGGATATGCTGGAATTAAATGGGTGAACACAGAAGGTATTCATGTGACACTGAAATTCCTAGGTAACATTTCGAGGGAACAAAAAATAGAGATAAGTAAAATCCTGAAGGAAACTACTAAGGAAATCTCTCCTTTCAACCTGGAGATAGCTGGGTTGGGGGCCTTTCCTGATTTGGGACGGCCACGGGTTCTTTGGGTTGCTATTAACGGCGAAGTGGCCAAACTAACGAGATTGCAGCAAGAAATTGATTCCTTGCTCTCATCTCGTGGCTTTCCAAAAGAGAGTCGCCCTTTTGTTCCTCATTTAACCCTGGCCCGGCTAAGTGACAGCATGTTACCTGAAGAGAAAAGAAAAATAGGCACGTTTATAAAATCCGTGAAGCTTGAAGCAGGCTTTCAGTTTAATGCCGAAGCAGTTAGTCTTATAAGAAGCAAATTGACGCCAACTGGGGCTATTTATTCCTGTTTGTTTACGGCGAAGCTTTAGGAGTTAATTGAGGTTTAAACAAGAAGATTCCTTGAACTAATAATTATTTATATTAATAACTGCGCTTGATAATAACCCGTTTCTGGTATAAAATTACGTAGATTATTTTGGATGGGAGGAGGACCCTTGGAAAATAATTCGTATCCTAAATGTCAGAAATGTGGCACTGGTGATTTGTTACCCCTTTCGGATTTCGGTCAGGGCGCACCAATTCACTACAAGGCTTGGGTATGCAACAATCCTGATTGCGGTTTCAATATTAAAATCAGGAATGGCGAGGTATATATCAATGAGCCGATACTCGATGGGACACTTCACACTCGCGCCCATTAGAGGTTAGTCGATATACAGCAAATTGCTACGTCTAAGTCGCTTGGGTGACTTGATATTGGATTCCTTTTTTCCACGTCGTTGCGTTGGTTGTGGAAAGGAAGGCGGTTTTCTGTGTCATGAGTGCAAGAAGAAATTGCCCTATTTGTTCCCACCTTTATGTCCTAGATGTGGCACAACTCAAGCCAGTGGCATGTTATGTCAAAATTGCAGGCAGAGGCCAGGTATAATCGATGGCATACGCTCGCCTTTCCGCTTCGAGGAAGTAATCCGTAAGGCCGTACACGAACTTAAATACAAGCATCTGAAAGCGCTATCTTTTTGCCTCGCTGAATTGCTCGCGGGGTATTTAGAAAAGCATAGTTTGCCTGGTGAAATACTGGTTCCAGTTCCTTTACATCCACGGCGTTTGAGGGAACGAGGTTATAATCAGTCTTTACTCATATCAAGTGATTTAGGCAAGCTGATAACAATGCCTGTACTTGATAATTGTCTTGCTCGAGTGAAAGAGGTACAGCCTCAGGTAAAAACGGCAACTGTGGAAGAGCGATGGTGTAATGTTATTGACGCGTTTACATGCCATGATGACAGGATAAATGACAAGCGAGTAATCTTAATAGATGATGTCTGTACTTCTGGGGCTACCCTGGAATCCTGTGCTGTAGCTCTCAAGAAACAGGGGGCTGTATCGGTGTGGGGGTTAACGATAGCGAGGGAAACCTACAATTAAGGAGGAGCTATGCAACTGCAAATAATAACCAAGAACATAGAAGTTTCTGAGACAATAGAGAAACAAATTAATAAAAAAATTGGCAAGTTGGACCATCATTTACCTTCCATTGTAGAAGGGAAAGTGGAGATCTCCGAGAGAAAGTCGAAACAGCCAGAACAAAGATTTGCCATACAGGTTACGCTTGACAGTAAAGGGACTTTAATTAGGGCCCATGAATATGCTGCAGATATTCTTACAGCCATAGATAAAGTAATGGACACACTGAATAATCGAATTGAACGGTATAAAGGCAAGTTGTATGAGAAAAGGAAAGGGGTTTCTCTGGAATGGCAGGGGACTGGCCAGGATGAAGAGGAAATTAGTTATCCTGAAGTAGTAAAAAGTAAACGTTTCTTGCTTAAACCTATGTCCATCGAAGAGGCAACGGAACAATTAGAGCTACTGGGGCATGACTTTTTTCTTTTTATTGATGCGGAAACCAACAAGGTTAGTATGCTATACCGTCGCAAAGATGGTAATTATGGTGTCATCATAGTGGAAACTGAATAATGATTGTAGCGTCAAAAACACAGTCTGACTCTGCTTCTAATTGCAGGAAAGCTGACCAACCTTTGCTAGCAGCAGTAGAGATAAAAGGAGATTTACCCTACTCCGCCTTCAGTTTGTCTACCCCTAACAAATCCTCCATTTCTTTCACCAGTTCTGGGCAATAATTAATATTTACCTTGGGCATATCCAGGCAGGTCGTTTCCTCATCCCCTATAATATCAAGAGAAATGGTGCTTTCCCCGGGATAATGCTGAAGTATTGCGATGGTTTTGTTTAGAATTTCGATATCTTCGTCGGAGTTCCCTGTCTCAGTGATTGTTATTGTAAGGAGCTTTCGTTCTAGTTCTGGTTTCGCTACTGATTCTGATTGAGATATCCCCCCATTATTGATATCTTGATAGCTGCATACCTCTTGACAATTTAGCTGAATTCCTCCAGTTCTGTTTTTTAGTACACCTTTCATAATAAGGATATTGTCTTCGCACCATAATGCTTTACTGCTCTCATACAGCCTTGGCCAAACATTTACTTCCAGGCTTCCTTCAGCATCTTCTATTGTTGCTACGATAAATGGGTGGTTGTCACGGGTATAAGCCTGTCGGAGTGATACTATCATTCCTATGATGTTAATAGTATTGTTGGCCATATCGGCGTTGATGTCGCCACATGATATTGTATGTAGGGTGGGATGCTTAAAATTCAGCATATTGAGAACTGGTGAGGAGAGATAGACTCCTAATAAATCCCGTTCCCATTTGAGTCTTTGGTTGGACTGGGTTTTTTCCGGATTATCGAGAAGGAGGGCAGGATAGGAATTAATCAGCTTCCCGAACATGCTTGATTGTCCCGTAGCTCTCATTTTTTGTTCCATTTGGCCAAAGGAAATAATTCTGTCCAGAGAATATAGGAGCGATCCCTGGTCGCTGAGGGAATCGAAGGCTCCAGCCTTGATTAAACTCTCAAGCGACTTTCTATTCATGCTATGCATATCTACTCGCTGGCAGAAATCTTCTATAGATTTAAAGGTACCCCCATGCTGTCGATTGGATAGGGCGTTCTCTATAGCGGAACTGCCGGTATTCTTGATGGCCGCTAGACCAAAGCGAATGTTGTTTTTGTTGCCTTCTATTTCCTCGATGGCAAAACCTGATTGGCTTTTATTAATGTCAGGGGGCAGCATCTGGATGCCTAGACGGCGGCACTCAGCTGTCGCTAAGCGGACTTTGTCAGTATTATCGATATAAGTGTTCAAGAAAGACGTCATGTATTCAGAAGTATAGTTGGCTTTAAGGTAGGCACCACGGTAAGCTAGGAGAGCATAGCTTACGCTGTGTGCTTTGTTGAAGGCATAGCCAGCGAAAGGTTCAATCAAATCGAAAACTTCTTCGGCCAGTTTTTTTTCTATACCCTTTCTCTCTGCACCTTCAACAAAATTATTCCTTTGAGTCTTCATTACCTTTGCTATTTTCTTTCCCATGGCTTTGCGAAAAATATCTGCCTGTCCCAAGCTATAACCTGCAAGAGCCTGCACAATAAACAGCACCTGTTCTTGATAAACAATAACTCCATAAGTCTCTTTCAGGAATTCTTTCAAGGCAGGATGAGCATAGTGAACAGGGACGCTTCCCTGCTTGGCTTTTATGAAAGTAGGAATCTGTTCCATTGGGCCGGGGCGGTAAAGTGCCACCATAGCAGCGATATCGCTGAATTTACTGGGTTGAAGTTCTTCTATATAGCGACGCATGCCGCTGCTCTCCAGTTGAAATACACCCTTTGTTTCTCCTGAAGCAAGCAACGTGAATGTTTGTTTATCGTCTAGCGGTATGTGCTGCAAATTAATGGACTCCCCACGTGTCTGTTGAATGGTGTCTGCCGTTTTGGACAGAATGGTCAGGTTTGATAATCCCAGAAAATCCATTTTCAAAAGACCAAGGAGAGCGATATTTTTCATGTGGTACTGGGTCATAGCAGCCTTTTTTGCTTCTTTGTTTGTTGGTTGGAGTGGCACATACTCAGTAAGTGGATCGTGCGCTATAACAACACCAGCTGCATGTGTGCTGGCATGTCTGACAAGGCCCTCCAATTTCCTGGCTGAATCAACAAGATTGCGTACAATCTCGTCCTGGGAGTAGAGGTCATTAAGCTCTTTGCTATCTTCTAAGGCTTTATCTAGGGTTATTGTCAGCTCAAGAGGAATCAGTTTGGCGACTTGGTCTACCTGGCTGTAAGGCAAACCAAGGGCTCTCCCCGTATCTCTCAACGCTGCTCTTGCGCCCATGGTACCGAATGTAATGATCTGGGCTACGTGGTCCATTCCATATTTTTCATTAACGTAGGCCAGTACTTCGTCGCGACGGTCATCTTGGAAATCAAGGTCGATATCTGGCATCTCACTTCGCTCAACATTGAGAAAGCGCTCGAAAACTAAATTGTAAATCAAGGGGTCGATGTCCGTAATGCCTAGACAATATAGAGCTAAGCTGGCGGCGGCACTTCCTCGTACGCCAAAGTAGATATGCTTCTCTCGGACAAAGGAAGCGATATCCCAAACAACCAGGAAATAATCGGCGAAGTGAGTCTTCTGAATCACATCAAGTTCATATTCAAGTCGCTCTTTTGCTTCACGGTTAGGAATCGAATAGCGCTTTTCCAGACCTTGCCAGCATATCTCGGATAGAAAGGTTTCTGCCGTTTTGCCTTCAGGAGGAATTACCTCTGGTAAATGATTTTCATTGAAGTCTAATTCCAGCTGACACATCTCCGCGATATGTTGAGTATTTTCTATAGCTTGGGGTAAGTCACTGAAGAGTTGTTCCATCTCATCGGGGCTCTTAAGATAGAAATAATCCCCTGCCATTTTCATTCTTTTTTCATCCTGCATAGAGGAATTGGTTCCTATACATAGCAGCAAGTCATGAGCATATGCGTCTTCCTTGTTTACGTAATGAGTATCGACTGTTGCTACCAGAGGTATATCGAGTTTATTGGAGAGGTGGAGAAGTCTTTTATTTATTATTTCAAGTTCAGGAATAGGATGTCTTTGGATTTCCAGGTAATAATCACCGAAAACTTCCTTGTACCAAGAGGCTGTCGTAGCAGCCTCATTATCTTGTTCTCCCAGAAAGAGGCGGGATAGTTCTCCATTAGTGCAGCCAGAGAGAGCAATAAGCCCTTCATGATGCAAATCCAATAGTTCTCTATCTACTCTAGGTTTGTAATACTGACCCTCGAAGTTGCTCTTGGTAACCAGATTTATCAAATTGTGGTATCCTTCTTTATTCTTAGCCAGTAATGTAAGATGATAGGGTTTTCTGTATTTTGGGTCTCGATCGTGGCGATTAGTATGAGCAACATATACTTCGCATCCAAGGATGGGTTTAATGCCAGCTTCTTTAGCTGCAGTATAAAAATCGATGATGCCATACATCACTCCATGGTCGGTGATGGCCAGACTATCCATGCTCAGTTCTTTAGCCCTGGCGATGAGAAGAGGGATACGACACATTCCGTCAAGGAGGCTGTATTCAGTATGAACGTGAAGGTGGGTAAATTTCGCAGGCATACCGTGAATTATAACATGCCTGTTTTGTACTGTAAGCTGCCCATATTCCGAGGGTGAATTGAAGATTGTCAGGAGTATTGCTGCCAAGTTATTTATTATTAGTGTTTCTCTAACACTTGTTACCGGCACTATTCAATTGGAGATTAATAGTGTTCGTCTCTATGAGTACGGATTCGACAGGTATGCTGTAAGTGAAGATACCGGGATTGATAGACAGCAATTGACCGAGGTTGCCAGGACACTGGTTTATTACTTCAATTACAGGATAGAGACACCCCAGTTAATGGTGCAGGGGAGGTCCGGTGAAGAATTCTTGCTGTACCAGGAGGATGAGCAGAATCGTGAACTTACCCATCTTGCCGATGTTCGACGCCTGTTTCTGCTAAATTCCTTGATTCTATTGGTAAGCCTGGCTTATCTGGCCGGGTATGTCTTAGCTTTCCTGCTTTGGATAAAGGGCCACTGGTGGGATTTAGCAACAGGAGTAAGGCACGGCTGTGCTCTGACCCTGGCTGTTATGGTTATTATGGGACTGACCACTGTTCTGGTCGATTTCGAACAATTATTCTTCCAGTTCCACCATCTCGTTTTTAGTAATCCCTGGTGGGCAAGTACGGGTTATCTGCCTAGATTGTTCCCTGAGTATTTCTGGGAGGATGTTGCGGTTCTGGGAGCTGTTTCTATGGCAACAGGGGCTTTATTTCTGGGCGGTGTTGCTTGGGTAATACCGATGCGGTATTTGAGAAAGAAAGGCTAGCCTCTCTAACTTTTAGGTATGCCCTCTTGGTCCCAGCCCCTGGCTTCGTAACATTCCTCAATCATACTTATAGGGTCTTTTAGTTGGCATTCTGACACTGGTGAGTATTTTCCGAACTCTGGCATTTGCAGGCATCTTTCTGGAAGCATATCATCTGCTTTCTTTATCCCCTCTCTCACATTGAACTTCCTTTGCAGGTTATATACGCGTTCTCCTACTGACAGTACTTCTTGCCCGTTAACATCCCAACCTGTTAAGGTGCTAATTAACTTACCCAGCTCATCAGGTCCTATGCCTCGGAATATATAGAACTTACAAATGCCCAGTACGTCTGGGATGATCCCGAAATCCTGAAGAAGTTTAACTTCCTTTCCTTTGCCCTTCTCCTCCCATCGATCCAGCGTTTGAGGATCGGTCAGTCCGTATGGAATTAATCCGAAATCATTCTTTCGGTTGTCATATACCGCACCATTAAGTGGGTGGATATGGCACATGCCCCTGTTGCCCAATGCATACGTTATAGCCAGAGCCTTTCCTGATCTCGGGTCGTGTGCGGCTCCTTCCATACCTTTTACATGTATTGCTAGCTTATCTGCTCCATTGCCAAGCTCATTTGCTGCCTGTCTAACTCCTTTTCCCAGGAGCTCTCCGAGGCCGTCCTTGCTGGCTATTTTGTCCACCAGTGTCACCATAGTCTCAGCATTTCCCCATGATAAATCCAGCCCGTCTGCCTTCGCCCCACTAATGATGCCGTTCTCATAGCAGTCCATTGCAAAGGCGATGACAGCACCGGTGGAAATTGTATCTATGCCATGCTCGTTACACAAGTAGTCTGCATGTACTGCAGCGTCAACATCTTCATTGTACACAAAACAAGTGAAGGCGGACATGGTCTCATATTCACCACCTTCGTGTCGTGGCGTTTTCCATCGTCCCGAGTCTACTTTGCAAATTCTTTTGCATCTCAGGACACATCCCTTATAGCAAGTTTCGGCCTTTACCAGGTTTTTATCTTTAAAGTGAGCGTAAAATTCCTGGCCCTTTCCCCATGAATTCGACCTCCAGTTTTTTGTTGGACTGTCTCCTGCGTCGTCACAACCAACAAGCATGCCTGTGGTGCCATCTGGCGCCATCCCTTGTCCTGCTGTTACCTCAAGAACCTTCTTGTAATGCTCTTTGCACGTTGAGGCGAACTCTTCTGGATTAGCTATGGGAATTTTACCGTTTCCCTTTACTGCGATTGCGAGTAGATTCTTTGAGCCCATCACTGCGCCAGCTCCCCCTCTTCCAAATGCGCGGGACTTGCTCATGATACAGGCCAGATTTACCAGGTTTTCGCCCGCCGGCCCTATCTCAACAAACTCAAAGGATGTGTCTTTGAGTGCATTTTTATTAAGGATCTCTTCTTTTTGAGAGGAGCTTTTCCCTTCAAGTGCTTTTGCAGGTCTTATCTCTACTTTACTATCGTGAATAACAATGTATTTTGATTCTTTAGCTTTGCCTTCTATTACCAGGAAATCATAACCCGCTTTTTTCAAAGCACTACCCCATTCTCCTCCAGCGCGTGCTTCTCCCCAGATACCAGTAAGTGGAGACTTGAAACATACCTCTATAGAGCCCGATCCGGGGGCACCAGTGCCAGTTAAAGGACCGGTGGCAAATATTAACTTGTTTTCAGGGCTCAAGGGGTCAGTATATGCTGGGATTTCGTCACATAATAACTGTGCAGCATATCCTACTCCTCCCAGAAGTTTCCTCAGCATCTCAGTGTTCAGTCCCTCTATTGAAACCTTGTCCAGGCTTAGATCAATTCTCAATAATTTGCCAGCATATCCACAGAATTGGCTCTCTCCAGTACTCATATCTCAGCTCCCCCTCTTGTTTTAGTAAAGGGTAACTATAATATAGACAGAGAATAACTTCAATAACAAATCTAACCTTTCTGGTTGTACCGGAATTATGATTAAACCCTTGCTCTCAGATAATAGTAAGAATGTTTCCTTTGTAACTTTATGAACAACAGGATTCTATTGCTTTGTGGTATATAATTATGTTAGCATGGCTTTTATGACTACAGAGAAAGAGAAAGCAGCCGAATTGGCGATTGAACAGATTGAAAAGCAATTTGGTAAAGGTTCCATCATGAAGCTCGGGCAGGATGTTGTTGGATTGACTGGAGAAGTCGTTCCAACCGGATCGCTGGCACTTGATTTAGCTTTGGGTGTTGGTGGAATACCTAGAGGACGGGTTACTGAGATTTTCGGGTCTGAGGCTTCTGGTAAAACAACGCTGGCGCAACATATTATTGCGGAGGCTCAAAAAAAAGGAGGCATTGCGGCATATATTGATGCGGAACATGCTTTGGACCCTTCTTATGCGGCTCATTGTGGCATAAAGATTGATGATTTGCTCATTTCGCAACCTGATACTGGGGAGCAAGCCTTGGAGATTACTGAAACACTGGTAAGGAGTGGGGCGTTGGACGTGATCATTATCGACAGTGTAGCAGCCCTGGTGCCCAAAGCAGAAATAGAGGGGGAAATGGGTGGAGCCTATATCGGTTTGCAGGCACGGTTGATGTCACAGGCATTAAGGAAGCTAACAGGTGCTATTTCTAAGTCTAAGACAGCCGTGATATTTATCAATCAACTTAGGGAGAAAGTAGGCATCGTTTTTGGTAATCCTGAGGTAACTCCTGGAGGAAGAGCACTTAAATTCTATAGCTCAGTGAGAATAGATCTGAGAAAAAGCGACGCAATAAAGCAAGGGACAGAGATGATAGGTAGCAAGATAAGGGCCAGGGTGGTTAAAAACAAAGTTGCGCCTCCTTTCAGGACTGCTGAATTCGATATCATGTTTGGCCATGGTATTAGTAAAGAAGGGAATCTACTAGACCTCGGCGTTGCAGCGGGTATAGTGAAAAAGGCAGGAGCGTTTTTCACCTATGGCGAGGTAAAATTAGGACAGGGTAGAGAAAATGGCAAGGCGTATTTGAAAGAATATGGCGATATCGCCTTACAATTAGAACAGGAGATAAGAAGTGCGCCAGATATTTCAAGCATTTCGCTTAAGCAGAAAACGGCGACCACGACCGCGGTGGATTAAAGGAAATAGGCACAGAGTCAGGTGGCCCGCTATGATATTTCTCAGCAATGCTTTGATATAGCCTGTCGTTATCTAAGCTATCGTCCTCGAAGTGAAGGGGAAATGAGGCAGCGACTACGGAAACGTGGTTTTGACACAGAAATAATTGAAAGAACGATCGAGAAACTTAAAGAGCAGGATATAATCAATGATTATGCTTTTGCTATATTCTGGAAAGATGCTCAGCTGTCCCATAAGCCAAAGAGTAAGCGATTGATAATCAAGGAACTTGTAGAAAAAAAAGTAGAAGAAGGTATAATTCGGCAGGTGACTGAAGGTATAGATGATGAAAGGAATGCCTATACCTTGGGGGACAATAGAGCCCGAATATTAGCTCATCTGGACGAAACTAGCTTTCGACGGCGCTTGGAAAATATTCTTAGTTATCGTGGGTTCAGTTATAGGACTATTAAACATACGATAGATATCCTGTGGGAGGAAAGAGATTAAGGGGGGCTCGACACTATAATGATAGATTGGAATTTGGCTGTAAAGGTCGCAGCGGGTGGCTTTGGCTTGGTTTTTATCATCCTAGTGATATTGGGTTTTATGGTTTGGATAACGAAGCTTGTAGTGAACAGACTCTATAAGGGCGAGCCAAAGAAAAAATAAAAGGTACAATAGTTCTATATGGGGTATCCTAGCAATAGTTGATTGGAGAAACAAAAGTGTTTGGGTTAATAGAGACTGGCTTTCAACATTTCTACTGGGGTAATGCCTTGGTAATTGCCATCGGTGGCCTGTTTATATACTTGGGAGTTGCCAGGAAGATGGAACCACTACTATTGGTTCCTATCGGATTCGGTATGATCTTGGTTAATTTGCCTCTTGGTGGGGTGATGGATTACGAAATGATGCTTCGTGCTCCTGTGGATGGTCAGGTGGTGCAGGTCCAGATGGTGGAAGGGGAAAAGTTTAAGGAGGGGGATATCCTCTTTGAACTTGAGTCTGGGGAGGTGATAGCCCCTGTTTTTGGAAGAGTAGATGAGGTTAAAGTCTCGCCAGGACAGCGCGTGGAGGCTGGCCAGGTACTGGCTTCAGTGTTGACTATGGAGCAAACTGACCAGTCAGTTTTGCCAACGACCCCGGTGGGAATTTTATCCAGGATATTTAAGTTCGGGGTTATGTGGCAATTTTTGCCACCAGTCATGTTCCTTTGTCTTGGAGCCCTGACCGATTTTGGTCCGATGCTGGCTAATCCGAAAACGCTACTGTTAGGTGCTGCTGCACAGTTTGGAGTTTATTTTGCCTTCTTCATGGCGTTAGTTGGCGGGTTCAGTCTTGCTGAAGCAGCTTCGATAGGCATAATAGGTGGAGCTGAAGGACCGACAACCATTTATGTTACTTCTATTTTAGCCCCTCATTTAATAGGGGCTACTGCTGTGGCCTGTTACTCTTACATGGCACTTGTTCCCATTATTCTTCCTCCGGTAATAAAGTTGCTCACCACAAAGAAGGAAAGAGCTATTTATATGAAACCGCAACTACGCCATGTGTCGAAGGTGGAGAAAGTGCTGTTCCCTGTAATGACCACAGTCGTTGTAATACTGTTTGTTCCTGCGGCTGCTCCTCTTATGGGGCTTTTTATGGTGGGTAATTTATTCAGGGAGTGTGGAGTTACCGAAAGGCTTAGCAATGTTTCCCAGACATCACTGGTTGACATCGTGACTATCTTTCTGACTCTGGCTATCGGTGCAAGTATGCCTGCAGAGGTATTTTTACGGCCAAGGACACTGCTGATAATGGTTTTGGGAGTTGTGGCTTTTGCCAGTGCGGCAGCGGCCGGCGTAATACTGGCTAAAATTATGAATTTATTCTCAAAAGAGAAGATAAATCCGATGATTGGGGCCGCAGGGGTGTCGGCTGTACCAATGTCGGCGAGAGTGATTCAGGTATTAGGACAGAAGGAAAACCCAAGGAACTTCTTGTTAATGCATGCTATGGGACCTAATGTAGCTGGAGCCATTGGCGCAGCTATTGCGGGAGGCGTTTTTCTGGGAATACTTGGATAAAAGAATTGGACGGTTCTATTAAAAAGGCTTGTTGTTTTGGTTTGACACCCGCTTTGAGCAAAAGATATAGTATATTTCCTGTGGGCCATTAGCTCAGTTGGTTAGAGCACGGTCCTGATAAGACCGGGGTCTGTGGTTCGAGTCCACAATGGCCCACCATCCTGTGATTCCGCAGACGTAACAGTTGGTTTCATCTTTGATGACCTGCTACGGAATTTAGTATGGTGTATGTTGTCAGTAATAAACCACCTTATATTTAATATAAGTGGAAAGTCAAACTCTGTGGCTGAGCAGCTATAATTTGTTCCACACGGCTTTGATCGGTCATGAACTGGGATTATGAAAGATGCTTAACCATTTGGAGGATATAATGGAAGTCAGAATAACTATGGTATGTAACAGACTCTCTCTCAAGTAGATACTGCAGGTTACCAGTAGCAAATACATGGTTCGCCTTGAGCGCGGCATCCAAGTCGGAGAGATCATCTCCTATATAAATAACTTCTTCGCCTCTTTTCTGAAGCCATCTAAAATAGCTGCTCTTAAATCCTTCGTCGACGGGATTTCCTTCAGGGTCATAATAGGATACCTCGATACCGTTACGAGTGAAAGCTGTTTGTGCACAGTATAACTCCAGATTATGTAAACCTATCTTTTTTAATACAGGCTCTATATAAAAATCAAGCCCACTGCTAACGATAACAAAAGGCAGACGTTTCTCATTGCAATAATTGATAAAATCAATAAAACCTGCCCTGAGGGTGATGTGCTGGCATACAAATTTCTGCAATTTATCTTTTGGTTCTTTTATCAATGCAAACTGAAATCTATTACTTCGTTCCACAGAAATATTTCCTTTTAGATAGTCGGACTCAATATCCTGCCAGTTTCTGGGTGCGAAATTCTCTCTAAGCAAGGTGCTCAGGTTGTTGGTTATGATGGTGCCATCAAAATCACATTGAATGATCATATTGTATCTTTAAGACCATGTTAAACAGGTAATTGGTTATGAATGTTATGTTCAAGTCGCTGGCAATATAGTTATCAGGCGTGTAGCGAGTAGAAACCTTATGCTTATTATTTCAACCTTCTTCCAGTCTAATATCTATACTATTTATTCACAGCATGATGCTGTTTTGCTCCTTGCCTTACCAGAATTGCGTGGAACTCTTCACACTTACACGGTGCTTGATAGCAAAGTCCCTGGCTGGTTCGGGTGGAACAGCTAACTAGTAGCATATTAAAGGACAGCGAAAGGCTTGTCAATTCAGCATCGTTTGACACGATGAGTTCGTTTGTGTTAAATTTCTGTGTTCAATGGTCGTATAAGGGAATAAATCGCTTAATGCTAAAGAAAAGCCAGCTGGTTAGAACTGGGCTGGGTTTTTGGATGTTGTGGCTCAGTTTAAAGCTAGGTGGCTTTTTGGATTGTATTAGGCAGGTGGGAAAAAGTAATGCCGACGATTAATCAGCTTGTCCGAAAAGGGCGAAAGAAAATTAAGAGACGAACAAAGGCACCTGCGTTGCATTTCATGCATAATGCTATGACTAATGAAACCAAGTGGGTTAAGGGATGTCCTCAGAAGAGAGGGGTATGTATACAGGTTAAAACTGTTACCCCCAAGAAACCTAACTCAGCGTTGCGTAAAGTGGCCCGTGTCAGGTTGACTAATGGAATGGAGGTGAATTCCTACATTCCCGGTGAGGGGCATAATATACAGGAACATTCCGTTGTTATGATTCGTGGTGGTAGGGTTAAAGATGTACCAGGTATCCGGTACCATATTATTCGTGGTACTCTCGATGCCGAAGGTGTAGTCGGCCGTAAAAGAGGGCGTAGTCTCTACGGTACAAAGCGAAATCAGAGCTAAAAGGGAATAGAATGTCAAGAAAAGCAAAAAAAGTAGTAAAGAGAATACCCACGCCTGATGCTAAATATGATAGCCAATTAGTTGCTAAGTTTATCAACAGATTAATGTTGAGAGGACAAAAAGCGACGGCTGAAAATATAGTCTACGAGGCAATGCAACTCGCTAGCCAGCGCGTTGGTAGTGAACCTCAAGAGGTCTTGGAGAAGGCGATTGTTAATGCTACTCCTCAGCTAATGGTTAAACCACGACGTGTTGGCGGTGCGACATACCAAGTACCGATAGAAGTTGAAAAAGGCAGAGGAAATGCTTTAGCTATGCGCTGGATTATCTCTTCTGCACGAAAACGGGCAGGAAAATCCATGGCGGAGAAGCTATCCACCGAGTTAAGCGATATCCTTCAAGGTCAAGGTATGACTATCAAGAGGCGTGATGATGTTCATAGGATGGCGGAAGCCAATAAGGCCTTTGTCCATTATCGCTGGTAAGAAGGTAAGTTGGAAGCAGTACTTGAGGTAAAGAATAAAATAATGTCACGAATTATCCCTATGGAAAGGGTGAGAAATATCGGAATAATTGCCCACATTGATGCGGGTAAGACTACTACTACAGAGAGAATCCTGTATCATGCTGGACGTACTTATAAAATTGGAGGGGTTGATGATGGGACGGCGGTGATGGATTGGATGGATCAGGAACGAGAACGTGGTATTACAATCACATCGGCAGCTACTACATGTGAGTGGAATGAGAATCGTATCAATATTATAGATACACCAGGGCATGTGGACTTTACAGCTGAGGTAGAGCGTAGTCTCAGAGTGCTGGATGGGGGAGTCGTGGTACTGGATGCTGTGGCTGGAGTTGAAGCTCAGTCCGAAGCGGTGTGGCGTCAGGCAAATAAGTATAACGTATCCAGAATTTGCTTTATTAACAAGATGGATAGACTGGGTGCTGACTTCTACCGTACGATTGACATGCTCGAGAAACGGTTGAAAGCTACGGTGTTGCCAGTGCAGGTCCCTCTGGGCAGTGAGGCTTCATTTCTGGGAATCATTGATCTCATAGAAAACAAAGCTGTTACTTTTTCTGAAGATCCAAAGATAATGCCATTTGTAAATTCCATCCCTGAAGGCTATCGGGCTGTTGCGGCCGAAGGTCGTGATGCCCTCATAGAAAAGGTGGCTGAATATGATGACGATATTATGCTCAAGTACTTTGATGGGCAGGAAATAGATAGCTCTCAACTCAAAGCAGCTATAAAGAAAATGACAATTAAGAACAAGGTAGTTCCTGCGCTTTGCGGTAGTGCGTTAAAAGGTAAAGGCATTCGACCGTTACTTGATGCAATTACATATTACCTTCCATCTCCTTTGGATGTACCTGCGGTTAAAGCTATTGACCTCCGAAGTAAAAAAGAGGTCTTTTGTGAACCGGATGATGAGCAACCATTTTCGGCATTGGCTTATAAGGTTGTTACTGACTCCTTTATGGGCAAGCTTACTTATTTGCGGGTATATTCAGGAAAGATTAAAGGAGGCATGCAAATTCTTAATGCTACCCAGGGCGTGAAGGAGCGTTTGGGCAGATTATACATAATGCATGCTAATCGACGCGAAGAGGTTAGCATTGCTGATACTGGTAGTATTGTAGCTTCGGTGGGACTCAGAAAAACGCAGACTGGTGATACACTCTGTGATAATTCGCATCCAGTACTTTTTGAGACGATACAGTTTCCTGAGCCTGTTCTTTCTGTAGCAATAGAACCAAAAAACAAGGTGGATCAGGATAAAATGGGAGATGCTCTTGGAAAACTGGTTATGGAAGATCCCACTTTTAAAGTGAAAAGTGACTCTGAAACTAGTCAGGTAATAATCTCGGGAATGGGAGAATTACATCTCGAGGTTCTGGCAGAGCGAATATCTCGTGAGTTCGGAGTGCAGGTTTCAGTTGGTAAACCTCGTGTCGCATATAAAGAGACGATTACTACAGCAGTGGAAGCTGAAGGGAGATTTGTTCGCCAATCAGGCGGTAAAGGACAATTTGGACACGTTTGGCTTAGAGTGGGGCCGTCGGAGAGAGGTAGTGGGTTCAAATTTATTAACGAAATTCGTAGCGGTGCTATACCCAGAGAATATATACCTGCTGTAGAGGCAGGTGTCAAAGAAGCTTTGCAAAGTGGGAAGTTGGGAGGGTATCCCATAGTAGATGTTAACGTCTCTTTATTTGACGGTAGTTATCATGATGTCGATTCTTCAGAGATGGCATTTAGAATAGCAGGGTCAATTGGCTTAAAAGCTGGAATAGCCAAAGCGAAACCCATACTGCTGGAGCCAATCATGAAGGCGGAAATAATGACCCCCGACCAATATTTAGGTGAAATCGTTGGGGAAGTTAGTTCTCGCAGGGCGCATGTGTATAGTATGGAAACTAGTGACGAGTCTTCTGTTATACGGTGTCATATTCCTTTGGCTAGGACATTTGGATTTGTAAGCGTTCTCAGATCGCTTAGTCAGGGCAGAGCAACGTATGTTATGGAATTTGATAAATATGAAGAATTGCCACAAGGATTAACTGAGCAAGTTTTAACTTCAATGGAGGGGGGATAATGGCTGGTCAGAAAGTTCGAGTAAAAATAAAGGGATTTGATTATAAACTTGTGGATCAGTCCATGAGTCAAATAGTGGAGGTGGTGGAGCGAACCGGAGCCATAGTTGTAGGTCCTGTACCATTACCTACAACTATAGAGAAATTTTGTGTTAACCGTGCATCTAATATAGACAAAGATTCCAGGGAGCAGTTCGAAATCAGGACACACAAGAGGCTCATTGATATATTGCAGCCAACAAATAAAACAATTGATGCCTTAACTCAGATTAATGTAGCTTCTGGAGTAGAGATAGATATCAAGCTGTAGAGAAAAATATGATTGAATATATTCTTGGAAAAAAAATAGGCATGACTCGTATATTTCTGGATACAGGAGAAGTGGTGGCAGTTAGCGCGCTTGAGGTAGGTCCTTGCTATGTCACTCAAGTGAAGAAGCAGGCTAAAGACGGGTATGATGCTATCCAGTTGGGTTATGTAAAGACGGGAAAACTTAACTCTCCACAAAAGGGACACCTTAAGAAGGCAGGTAGTACCACAGAATTAACAGGGAATCTAGACTATCTTCGAGAATTTAGAACTGATGAGATTGAATCAGTTAAGAATGGAGAGAAAGTAGATTTGAGTTTTTTGGAGACCGGTGATCGAGTAACTGTTAGGGGTATATCGAAAGGCAAAGGATTTGCCGGTGTTGTAAAACGTCATCATTTCAGAGGTGGGCCAAAGACACATGGGCAATCTGACCGTCATCGTGCCCCTGGCTCAATTGGTTCTGGCAGCTCTCCCGGACGGGTGCTTAAAGGATTACGTATGGCTGGGCATATGGGAGATGTGAAATGTACTGTACGGAATCTCAAGGTAGTAAAAGTAGATGTGAGTCGTAATTTGCTTCTGGTTAATGGCGCAACACCCGGAGCAAAGAACGCTGTAATAGTTATTGAGAAGGTGAATAAATAGAGTATGCAAACTTCTGTTTATAATATAGTTGGAGAAGTCGTTGGACAGACGGAGCTTGATGATAGTGTCTTTAGCTTGCCCGCTAATCAGGCGGTGGTTCATCAGGCAATGGTTAGGCAATTGGCTAATCGACGTCAGGGAACAGCCTCTGCAAAATCCAGAGGTGAAGTTAAAGGTAGTAGACGTAAGTTATATGCGCAGAAGCATACAGGAAGAGCTAGAAGAGGGGATGTGAAGTCTCCATTGCTTAGAGGTGGTGGAGTGGCTTTTGGGCCCCAACCGCGTTCTTACCGCCAGTCAATGCCCAAGAAAATGAGACGTCTAGCCCTGAAGTGCGTACTGTCTTCTAAAGTAAGTGAAGGGGCCATGAAGGTAGTGGAGGGGCTTTCTTTTGAAAGACCGAAGACAAAGGAATTGAATAATGTGTTGACGGCGCTTAGTATAAATACTAGTGCACTGATTGTTATTGAGGAATCCAGTGTAAATGTGCGGAAGTCGGCGCTCAATTTGGGTAATATCAAAGTGCTGCCTAGCGCGCAGATTAATGTTCTGGAACTGTTGTCTTACAAAACGGTGATAGTCACTGTTCCTGCGTTGCGAAATATAGAAAAAATATGGAGAACCGCAAGCCTGTGAAAATGCATCCTTATGAAGTATTGAGACGTCCTTTGGTGACTGAAAAAGCTACTATGCTAAAGGATGAAAAGAATGAATATTTATTTGAAGTGGCCAAGTGTGCAAATAAGCCACAGATAAAAGAAGCTGTAGAGAAGGCTTTTAAAGTTAACGTGGTTAAAATTAATGTTATAACTATTCCAGGAAAGAACAAAAGGATGGGTGGACGATTGGTGAAGGCACCGTCCTGGAAGAAGGCGATAGTAAGACTGAATCCTAAGGATAATATTACCTTTTTTGAAGGTGTTTAAAATACCATTGCGGATGAGACGAAGTGTGAATAATATAGAAGCCGATAATGGGGTGATTCTTCTCATGTACAGTTTATATAAGGCTAAGGAGGAAAGGTAAGCAGTGGGTTCAGTTGTAAAATGGAGAAAAAACAAGATGTCAAAGCATCATCACAAAAAGCTGTTGAAGAAGACGCGTTGGCAGAGGAATCATCCATAAGGAAGGGATGGAGAGAGTAATACGATGTTAAAAACCTACAAGCCCACTTCTCCTGGTAGGAGGGGGAAAGTTGGAGCTGCTTTCGAAGAATTGACTGGCGTAAAGCCCGAAAAGTCTTTGTTAGTAAGATTAAAAAAGAATGCAGGACGTAATAATCGTGCTGTGATAACTGTACGTCATCGTGGTGGTGGTAGCAAACGCAAGCTCCGAATAATTGATTTCAAAAGGGATAAGGTTGGAATTCCTGGTAAGGCAGTTTCAGTAGAATATGATCCAAACCGTTCGGCTAGGATTGCACTGATAAATTATGTCGATGGAGAGAAGAGATATATCTTGGCCCCAGTTAAACTTAGTGTGGGGGATATTATACAGGCAGGTGATGATGTTGATATAAAACCAGGTAACTCGCTATCTTTATCTATGATTCCTGCGGGTACCTTGGTGCATAATATAGAATTAGAGCCGGGTAAAGGTGGACAGGTTGTTCATAGTGCGGGCACTTCGGCTCAGGTAGTAAGTAAAGAGGGTAAGTATGTATTAGTACGTTTACCGTCTACGGAGTTACGTAAGTTTCATGAGAGATGCCGGGCCACTGTTGGTCAGATAGGCAATATCGATCATGAGAATATAGTACTGGGTAAGGCTGGGGCTAAAAGATGGCTTGGGATACGGCCTACAGTACGAGGGTCTGCAATGACACCACGTGACCATCCCCATGGTGGTGGTGAGGGCAGGTCTCCAATAGGATTAAAACATCCTAAAACACCGTGGGGGAAAATAGCATTGGGTCATAAGACGCGTCGTCGAAAAGTATCAAATAAAATGATTGTTAGACGAAGGGAAAAGTAGAAATGTCACGCTCACTAAAAAAAGGGCCTTATTGTGATGCTAAATTGTTGAAGAGGGTCGAGGCACTTAATGACTCTAAAGAGAAGGCTGTATTAAAGACATGGTCTCGTGCTTCTACTATCTTTCCGCAGATGATAGGTCACACTATCGCTGTCCATAATGGCAGGAAACATTTACCTGTTTTCGTTACAGAGAATATGGTAGGGCATAAGTTAGCAGAGTTCGCTCCCACGCGAACATTCAGAGGACATATCACCAAGGCAAAGGTGACTGTGCAGGCAAGGAGATAAGACTTGGCAAAATTACGAGTTGTAGCTAAAGATATTGGGATCTCTGCCAGAAAGGTTCGTCTGTCTGTAGATATGGTGAGAGGCAAGAGTGTGACTGAGGCTTTAACGCTTCTTGACTTCACACCTACCCCGTCAGCTAAGGCAGTAGCCAAAACAATTAAATCGGCAGTGGCGAATGCTGAGAGTAACTTGCAGATAGCGGCCAGAGATTTAAAAATTAGTAGTATCTCTGCTGATTCAGGGCATACTCTGAAGAGATTTCGTCCGAAGTCGAGAGGGCGAATAAGCCCTATTTTAAAGAGGTCAAGTCATATTACTGTTTTCCTTGAGGAGGGATAAATTTGGGGCATAAAGTTCACCCTTATGGTTTTAGACTAGGATATATTCGCGGTTGGTCTGCCAAGTGGTACAGTAAGAAGAATTACGTCAGATATTTATTGGGTGATTTAAAATTACGTAAGATTATCGATGTAAAATGTGCTGCGGGGCATGTAGCTCGTGTAGAAATTGAGCGAACAGGAAATGAGTTGAGTATAACAATATTCTCAGCACATCCTGGCATCTTGATTGGTCGTGGTGGGCAGAATGTAGAAGCGTTAAAAAATGAATTGGAGGGTGCTAGTGGGGAGAAGGTCAGGTTAACTGTTAGGGAAATTGAGCAACCTGAACTTGAAGCTTGTTTGGTAGCCAGAAACATTGCAGAGAGGCTTGTGGGCAGGGTGCCTGTGCGGCGTGCCATGAAACAGGCTTCTTTCAGGACGATGCAGCTTGGAGCCAAAGGGATGAAGATAAAATGTGGAGGAAGGCTTGGAGGAGCAGAAATTGCCAGATCACAGAGCGTTCACCAGGGGCAAATGCCACTGCATAAATTACGGGCTGATATTGATTATGGTTTTGCGGAGGCTCGTACTTTGATGGGTTGTATTGGGGTAAAGGTGTGGATATACAAAGGTGATATCGTTCCTGAAGTAAGGAGAGAAAGTGTTACAACCGAAGAGAGTGAAGTACCGCAAAGTACATAGAGGTAGGATGAAAGGTGCTGCTCATAGGGGTATTGAGATAGCTTTTGGAGAATTTGCTTTAAGAGCTGATGAGACGGCATGGATAACAGCAAGGCAAATTGAAGCTGCACGTAGAGTGATGGTTAGGTTTCTGCGGCGTGGCGGACGGATGTGGATTCGCATCTTCCCAGATAAGGTTGTAACTAAAAAACCGGCAGAGACCAGACAGGGTGGGGGCAAGGGAGCTCCTGACCATTGGGTGGCGGTGGTTAAACGAGGAAGGATTATGTTCGAGCTGGGTGGAATAGAGGAAAGTATGGCACGCCAGGCTACGCATTTAGCTGGCTATAAGCTGCCTATTGCTACTAGCTTCATGAAGAAAGAGGATATAGAGTGAAAGTTGAGGAGATGAGGGCTCTTAACGTTGAAGGGCTATTGAAAAAAAAGGAAGAGGCACATGAAAACCTCTTCACCCTGCGTTTTCGTCTGGTAACCAGACAATTGGTTAATCATCGCGAGTTACCCAGAGCGAAAAAAGAGATTGCAAGACTGGAAACCGTAATAATGGAAAAGGAACTTGGCATAAGATGATATATATTGGAAAAAGGAAGGTTCTGACAGGAATGGTGTTAAGCACCAAAATGGTAAATACGGTTGTGGTAGGTGTAGAAGTTGTGAAACGTCATCGTCTCTACGGTAAAGCTATTAGGAGAATCAAGAAATACAAAGTGGATGATGGAGATAATATTTGTAATGCTGGTGATAAAGTGCAAATATTAGAAACAAGGCCTATATCAAAAGAAAAACGATGGCGGGTTTTAGAGATAACATCTAAAGGTCGGGCAGTCGTGACGGAGCAATTGAAGGGAAAATGATTCAATACTATAGCAGACTTAAGGTGGCTGATAATACTGGAGCCAAGCAGGTAATGTGCATCAACGTGCTTGGTGGGACAAGGAGAAGATATGCGCATGTGGGGGATATCATCGTTGTCACAGTAAAGCGTGCTACACCACATGGCATGGTAAAAGAGGGTGAAGTAATCAGGGCAGTGGTAGTACGCGTGGCTAATAGTTATAGACGACCAGATGGTTCATACATTAAATTTGATGAAAACGCTGCGGTGATTCTTGATGAGAAGAATAATCCTAAAGGGAGCCGCATCTTCGGGCCAGTTGCTCGGGAGCTTCGAGATAAGAAATTTAACAAGATAATATCGTTAGCTCCAGAGGTAGTATAAGATTAATATGAAAATTAGGAAAAACGATACTGTAGTGATTATCGCTGGTAAAGATAGAGGGGGGAAAGGGAAGGTACGGCGTGTTATGCGCAAGCAAAAGAGGGTTGTTATTGAAGGACTCAACATGATGAAACGTCACTCTCGGGCCAGTCGTGGAACCCGACAGGCTGGTATTATCGAGTTAGAAGGACCGATGGATGTATCGAATGTACAGTTGTTTTGTGAAAAGTGTAGCAGTCGTACGCGTATCGGGTTTCGTTTTCTAGATGATGGTCGAAAGGTGAGAATATGCTCATCGTGCAAGGAAATAATTGACTGAGTAGGTTTTAAATGGCTGCTGAATTGCAAGAGAAATATTTAACAGAGATAGTTCCTATGCTAAAAGAGAGGTTGGGGCATAGTAATCCGATGAGGTTGCCCCGACTGGATAAAATCGTAGTCAGCATAGGCTTGGGGGAAGCAATACAAACTCCAAAAGTTCTTGAGGCAGCAGAGAAAGATCTGACCGCGATTACAGGGCAGCACCCGGTGATTACAAGGGCAAAGAAATCCATCTCGGCGTTTAAGTTAAGAGAAGGCATGCCTATTGGGCTTATGGTGACAATACGAGGAAAACGGATGTATGAATTTTACGGTAAACTGGTTGATGTAGTGTTGCCGCGTTTCCGAGACTTTCGAGGTGTCTCAGTGGACTCATTTGACAGTCAGGGTAATTATAGTCTGGGGATTAAGGAACAACTTGTTTTTCCTGAGATTGATTACGATAAGGTAGATAAAGTTCGCGGGTTACAAATAACAATAGTTACCACGGCTCCAAACAACGAGGAGGCTAGATGTCTGCTGGAGCTCATGGGGATGCCGTTCAGGAGAGAATAAAATGGCTAAAAAATCTAAGATTGCCAAGTCGAATAGACCACCTAAGTTCTTAGTACAACAGCGCAACCGTTGTCGGTTGTGTGGTCGACCGCGTGGTTTTATGCGTAGGTTTGGGTTATGTCGCATTTGTTTTAGAGAGCTCGCAGTAACGGGGCAGATCCCTGGAGTAAGAAAGTCGAGCTGGTGAGGAGTTTAGATGACAATAACTGATCCGATTGCTGACATGTTGACCAGAATCCGTAACGCGGTTGTGGCAGGCCATGAAGAAGTGCCAGTGCCCGCGTCCCGTACGAAACTCTCAATTGGGCGAATTTTAAAAGAAGAGGGATTCATTAAGGATTATGAGGTCATCAAAGGCAAAACACAACAGGTAATTAAGATATATCTAAAATACATAGACGGACAGCCCGCCTTGCTGGGATTGGAAAGGGTAAGCAAACCTGGTTTGCGGGTATATCATCAAAAGGGTGAAATCCCACGTGTTTATGGTGGGCTGGGTATTGCTATCGTGTCTACGTCTAAAGGTATTATGACGGCGCAAAAAGCATGGCGGGGAGGGATAGGTGGGGAGGTTCTTTGCTATGTATGGTAGGTTAGGAGGAATGGATGTCTAGAGTTGGTTTGTCGCCTATTTCTGTACCTCAAGGAGTTGAGGTGGCATTTGAAGGTAATGAGGTAGTAGTGAGGAAAGATAATAAAGAACTGCGTCGTTCTTTCTCTCCAGCTACGCCAATAGAATTAAAGGATGGACAGTTGCTGGTAACTAGAGCTAGTAATATTAGGACGCATCGCGCGTTACATGGACTTACGCGCGCCCTTTTAGCCAATATGGTTGAAGGGGTAAATAAGGGTTTTGAGCGTATATTGGAAATTAAGGGCGTGGGATACAATGCAAGTCAAGAGGGAGACAAGCTCAAGCTACAGGTTGGCTTTAGTCATATTGTCGAAATTCCTCTTCCTAGTGGCGTTAAAGCTGTTGTTGAAAGGAATAACCTGATTCATATTCAGGGTATTGATAAGGAAATCGTGGGTGAGACAGCGGCGAAGATTCGTGCTATACGACCAGCTGATCCGTATAAAGGGAAGGGTATTAAGTACGCTGAAGAACGATTACGTCTTAAACCAGGTAAGGCTGGTAAAGCAGCTAAAGGATAAAAATAGTTATGGCTAAGAAAAATTCAACATTTGCCAGGAAAATGCGACACCAAAGGGTGAGGAAAAAGTTGTCCGGTACAGCTGTTCGACCTCGGTTGTGTGTTTTCCGCAGTTTGAATCATATTTACGCTCAAATCATTGATGACTCCATAGGCCAGACCTTGGTTTCAGTAGGAACCTTAGATGCTCAGCTAAAAGGAAACGTTGAAAAACTGAATAAGACTAAAAACTCTGAGATTGTAGGTTCTTCAATTGCCAGAAAGGCTTTGGATAAAGGAATAAAGACAGTGGTCTTTGATCGAGGGGGTTACATGTATCATGGGAGGGTAAAAGCTCTTGCGGAAAGCGCCCGCAAAGAAGGACTGTCGTTCTAAATGATGTATATTGTGAGTGAAATGAGGGCTACCGTATGAAAGCAGTTACTAGGGTGATTGGGAAACGATCTAAAATCGATGCTTCAGAGATTGAGCTCAATGAGAAATTGTTGTCTATTGATCGGGTGACCAAGGTGGTTAAAGGAGGAAGAAGGCTACATTTTAGAGCTCTAGTGATAGTTGGAGACCAGAATGGACATGTAGGAGTGGGGTTAGCTAAAGCGTCTGGTGTGCCTGAAGCTATACACAAAGCCAGTGCTGCAGGGCGAAGGGAACTGATTGAAGTTCCTATTAAAAAAACGACCATACCACATGAAATTCTGGCTAAGTTCGGGGCATCAAAGATTTTAATGAGACCAGCAGTTCCTGGGAAAGGAATGATTGCTAGCAATACTGTTCGTGCAGTGCTTGAGATGGCAGGTATAAAAGACATCGTTAGCAAGTCGTTGGGTAGTTCTAATAAAATTAACGTAGCCAGGGCGACGGTGCTAGGACTTGCCAATTTAAAGAAGGAAATTAAAACAGCTATTGAAAGCTTAGAAGAAGGTGAAGTGGAGTGAGACAGAATGAGTTAAAACCGCCCTTGGGCTCTAAACATAATCGAAAGCAGGTGGGACGAGGAGATGGTAGTGGACATGGGACCTACTCGGGGAGGGGTTGTAACGGACAGAAGTCTCGCGCTGGTGGAGGGGTACGGATTGGGTTCGAAGGTGGGCAGTTACCATTGATACAAAAGTTACCGAGGAAAAGGGGATTTACGAATATATTTAGGGTTAAATACGATACCGTTAACGTTGGGGAACTGGAAATATTCCCTGAAGCTACTGAAATTGATGTTCAGGAGTTATATCAGGCGGGATTGGTTCGTTCGACTAAGCAGTCGGTAAAAATACTTGGCGAGGGGGAGCTTCATCATTCGTTGGTTGTTAAAGCTAAAAAGTTCTCTAGTACTGCGGAAAAAAAGATACTGGCCGCGGGGGGGAAAATAGAGAGGATTTAGTATGCAGAACAGGGAAAAGCAATCGCGCCTGTTTCAGGCGATGAAAGACGTGTTCACCTTGCCAGATTTAAGGCGCAAACTGATATTTACATTTGCAATCCTGGTTATCTTCCGTTTTCTGGTGCATGTTCCATTACCCGGTGTGAATACAGAGGCGTTAAGTGAGCTATTTGAACAGAATGAGCTTCTAGGTATGCTTAACCTCTTCAGCGGTGGCGCAATGAAAAATTTCAGCGTTGCTGCTCTGGGCGTTTATCCTTATATTACTACCTCAATAATTATGCAATTACTGGTTCCTGTTATTCCTGCTCTGCAACGTATTGCGCAGGAAGGTGAAGCAGGTAAACGCAGGATAAATAAAATAACGCATCTGGTCATGATACCTATGGCCGCTATAGCTGGATATGGGCAAGTGACTTTACTACGTAGTCAGGGCGTCATTGAATATCTTGACCCATTGGTGACCGTTGTGGTGGTTGCATCGCTAACCACTGGCACAGTATTACTTATCTGGTTAGGCGAACTGATTACCGAGAGAGGTATTGGAAATGGTATATCAATAATCATATTTGGTGGTATCGTAGCCAGCTTGCCGGATATGATAGGTCGTGGTTTCGTGGCTAAGGAAGACCCGTTTGGATTGATTGTGTTTATTGTTCTTGGATTGGTTACCTTGGTGGCTGTTGTTGCGTTCATTGAGGCTCATCGGCGTATTCCTGTGCAATATGCTCGAAGTAGTTTTCGTGGAGGCAGAATGTACCGGCAATCTGGGTCAACGTTTATTCCCTTGAGAGTGAACACAGCAGGAATGATTCCACTTATATTTGCTCTCGCCTTGATGCAGTTTCCCAGCTTGGTAGCCAGTTATTTCATGAGTCCGAGTGGGCAGAATACCAACTTGTGGAATAGTATTTACAATATTTTTAATGCTGGGGCTAGTCTTCCTATGGGGCTGGTCTACTGGGGTTTGTATTTCTTGCTAGTGTTGGGTTTTACCTTCTTTTATACCATGGTTATATTTGAACAAATGGATTTACCTAAAACCCTGCAACAGCAGGGGGGGTTTATTCCTGGCGTACGACCAGGAAAGACTACAGCAGAGTACTTAAATCATGTTATCAAACATCTAACCTTTGGTGGAGCGCTATTTCTGGGTGCAATCGCTGTCATGCCGTTCTTTGCCAGAGAAATAACAGGTGTCACGGTATTGACAATATCTAGCACTGCAATCCTTATCGCAGTTGGAGTCGCACTGGATACAATGAAGCAACTTGAGTCTCAACTAACTATGCGCCGATATGATGGTTTCTTGAAGTGAGGTGAGGGGGGAGATGCATATTGTATTGTTGGGTGCTCCAGGGGCAGGAAAGGGTACTCAGGCGGACATAATACACCACAGTATGGATTTGACTCATATTGCTTCGGGGAACCTGTTTCGGGAATTCATAGATAGAAAAACTGAGTTAGGACTACTGGCGAAGAGTTATATAGAGAAAGGAACTCTGGTTCCAGATGGAATAGTAATAAAGATGATTTTACAAAGGATAAGCGAGCCTGATTGTAGTACAGGATGGATACTTGAAGGCTTTCCCAGAACTTTGCAACAGGCAGAGGCGCTGGATCAGGTGTTGGCGGAACAGGGGAAAGAGGTAAATAAAACAATATATGTTGAGGTTCCTGAAGATGAACTGGTCAGGCGGCTCAGTGGACGTTTGATTTGTAAAAAATGCCAGGCACCTTATCATATACAAAGTTCTCCACCTGAGGTGGCAAATATATGTGATAAATGCGGCGGAGAATTGTATCAGCGTTTGGATGATAATGAGCAGACTGTGAAAGAAAGGTTGAAAGTATTTAAAGAGTTGACGATTCCTATACTTGCTTACTACAAAGAGCAGGATAAATTAGTTACAGTAAAAGGTAATCAAGGAATACAAGAAGTTGCTGAAAAGATACTTTCCAAGTTAGTATAGCAAGAGATATGGTTATTATTAAGTCTTCTATGGAGATAGCGATGATGCGGCAATGTGGCAAGATATTAGCGGGTATTTTAGACAAATTGAGAGAGGAAACCAAGGCAGGGGTTAAGACGTGTCAGCTCGACACTATTATGGCAGAAGAGGCGAAAAAGCGTGGTGTTATTCCCTCGTTTAAGGGTTATCATGGTTTCCCTGCTAATCTATGTGTTTCTGTTAATGATGAGATAGTACATGGTATTCCTGGCGAGCGTATGATAGAAGAAGGAGATATCGTTTCTTTGGATGCAGGAGTTATATATAAAGGGTTTCATACAGATTCAGCTATTACTGTTGCTGTGGGGAAGATAACTAAAAAGGCCAGAGAACTTATAGAGGTTACAGAGGCTGGTTTGGATGCTGGTATCGTCCAGGCTCGTAGTGGTAGCCATGTTAGGGATATTTCGGCAGCAGTACAAGATTATGTCGAGTCAAAAGGGTTTACAGTGGTTAGAGAATATACGGGGCATGGGATAGGAAGAAACTTGCACGAGGATCCACAGGTACCAAATTTTGCATATGAGGAAGGCCCATTATTACGGACAGGTATGGTCTTGGCCATTGAACCCATGGTCAATGCAGGTAATTGGCATACTAGAGTTAGTGACGATAATTGGAAGGTGTTGACTTCTGATGGAAGTCTTTCTGCCCATTTTGAACATACAGTTGCTATTAACGATGAAGGAGCTGAAGTACTCACCTGTTCTTAGGAGCTATGGTAAAAAAAGAGAAAATAGAAATCGAAGGAAAAGTAACGTTGTGTTTACCTAATACTATGTTCCGTGTTGAATTAGCCAACGGTCATATGGTCTTGGCCCATATTTCAGGCAGAATGAGAAAGCATTATATTAAAATACTTCCTGGAGACAGAGTGTTGGTTGAACTTTCTCCATATGATTTAGGTCGTGGGAGAGTTACTTATCGTTTAAAATAGCATTTTTGACATCAAAGTAAGATAAGTTATATCATTTAAAGATTTTAGTTCAGGAGTTAACAATAATGAAAGTAGGAGCTTCAGTTAAGCGTCGTTGTAATAAATGTATGATTGTGAAAAGAAAAG
>SDBU01000559.1_pt1 | contig 51951 bp, 82 predicted proteins | sample 2277071 | NCBI WGS metagenome assembly SDBU01 (sample SAMN10397929, study PRJNA504765) | marine sediment metagenome | isolation source: marine sediment core GS08_GC12, 126 cmbsf | place: Arctic Ocean: Gakkel Ridge, Loki's castle | collected 2008
CAAAGACCTCCAAGCCCAAATCCAGCAATACCAGAGCACTGAGCCATACGATTCGGGCAAAGCGGCTGGCATCGCAAGCGTAGCTTCTAAACTTGCCGAGGAGATTGAGAAGCACCGCTGGATACCTGTGAGTGAGGGGTTGCCGAAGAATGGTAGTTGTGTGTTTGTTACAGTTAGCCACATGAAAGAACGCTGGGGATTCTTGGCATGGTTTGATACATCAAAAGAAAAGTGGGAACTTTATGATAACATGGTTCGCGGCGAAGTTACCCACTGGAAACCTATCACCCTACCAGAAGGAGAATGAAGATGAGAAAACCCGGAGGATGCAAGCTCGTGTATGACAAAAAAACTCGAACTATGAAAAAAGTCCGAATTAACAGATTGAAACGGTTAATTTGGTGGTTGAGCAAGCCTTGGGGGATAAGTAAATGAACGGACCTGACAACAAAATAGGCTGGTGCGATTTTACCGCTAATCCGGTAAGCGGCAGGTGCCAACACGCCTGCTCATATTGCTACGCAGAGGCCATACGCAAAAGATACAAGCAACCTGTCGAAATTAAGTTTAAGCCTAACTGGTTTGACGGCAGGCAGGTGGATAAGTTTATCAGGGAAAATGACCGCTTCCCAATTATCTTTGTCGGTTCGATGCACGATTTGTTTGGGGAATGGATACCTTCTGCACAGATACAGGATGTTATTAATTTGTGTGTAAGGAAGGATGCTTGCCGTTTTGTGTTCTTGACCAAAAATCCCAAACGATACCAAGAGTTTGGGCAATTCAAATACCTTGATAATTGCATATTGGGAACGACGGTTACTTGCCACGAGGATGAATGGCGAATTGTCGAATTATTAAAAGCAAAATGTCGTTGCCGAATGTTGAGTATAGAGCCGATGTTGGGAGATTTGGGCAAACTGAACCTTGAAGGCATTGACTGGGTAGTCATCGGCTGTGAGTCCGGCCCGAATCGCCGCCCCTGCAAAATCGAATGGATGATAGATATAGTTAAACAATGTCAGACGGCGGGTGTGAAGGTGTTCGTGAAGCAGGTGGATAAGGACGGTAAGGTGTCCAAGAATATGTCCGAATGGCATCCAGAACTCCAAGTAAGGGAAACGATATGAATGGCGGTGAGTTGAAAGTGTGGGATGAAGTCCGAATCATAAAGGGAGGGCTGAAAGGAGAGGCAGGCTGTGTTGTTGGCACAACAGACCTGAACATGGACCATAGAATAATAGTGCATCGCAGAAACCCACGCGCTCGAGATAAAATTATGGGGTTCTATCGGGACGAATTAGTTTTGCTGAAAGGCGGCGAAGAGTATGGACAGTTTGAATCCTTCGACCCGAAGAAGTTTGCGGCAGGGACACAGTTTTAGCCCGTCGTGTTGCGGGCATTAGGGGTTAGAGTAAACTTTTCAATCTTTTTCTGTGCAAGCTACAGAGCCTAAATGTCATGCCTCGCAGTTGGACTTCAGTCATAATTGAGTCGATAGTGTAGTGGACCCCGTTCCTATCTGCATCACAGACATTGCAACTGCCAATAGTAGACGTTTTGGCCTTAGTAATAACTATTCCATCGAGCTGTCGAATTGGCTGCAAGTTAGAGTTTTTGTTAACTGATTTCATGTCTTTGTCCATCATCCACCGCCTCTCTCGATAGCTGCTTTGACTTTTTTCATGGCTTGCCCACCTATAGAACCTTCTACAAGCCCAAGGAAAGTAATACTACATTCTTTACACGCAGCCAGTAGTGCGGGTGCTGCTTTGCACAAGGGGCATTGTTCGATACTATTTTTTCCGGTCTTCCCATCATAATTGATGTAGCACTGACATTTTGTTACTGAAGCACCCGCACAGCTTGTATATTCTTTCATACTTACACCTCTACTTTCTTATTTTAACAAAACCCATTATCCTATAATAAGACCGATTCTTAATATAGGCTACTAATATAATTGCAGCCTCATCCCTGAGGCGTTGTTCTTTACTCCGTTGAGATGTTGTCGCCCAATTCCTTCAAAGCCCACGATGTATCTTCGCAGAACCCTTTGAAGGTCGAGCATGCTGACAGGCCCACCAAAAGGGTGATGACTGCCAGTATTAGGGTGAGTTTCTTCATTCGATGCTCCCAATCTTAAAGACTTCGTTTTCAAGGGCTTTCACCTTACGCCGAGCTTTCTCCGTAAATCGTTGTAATTGGGTTATTACTGGCCGGGGCTGTTTGTCCCTGATGGCCTTTTCGAGTCGGTTCCTCCGCCTGACTGCAACGCTTTTCCATATTTGTAAATCCATTTTTAACCTCTCTTTCATTGAACAATATTAAAGCCCCGCCCGCCACCGAAGGCAGGCAAGGGTGGGGGCTGTTAGTCTTTTCTGTTATATTCGATATTGTAGCTGCTCGGTGTAGTTCGAAGATGTACGTTCAAGTTGCAAAGTAAATCCAAAATACGCTCAAATTCTTTTTTGTTTCTTGCTACATAGACATCATTGAAAAATTCGCGTTGTTTTTTTGCCATAATCTCACCCCTTCAATAAATGATTAGATTTTTCGCCTGTTTAACAAGTTCGGCCGCATAGGGCTTACCGTTCTCTTTCAGCTTTCGGATCAGCCAATCCATTATCGATAGAATACGTTGTTTTTCTTGTTTAGTCATTAGGTTAGGCTTCTTGAAACATTTTACCCGTGGTTATATTGAGAATCCATGTTGATTTCATCATAGCCCAGCCGTCATTAGACATTGGGTGACGACGGTTTATGTGGTGAAAATCAAACCTGAAATACTCACCAGATTCAGAGGCCCAAAAATAGGAATATCGTTCGGGCGATTCGGAGCGTTCTTTTCCGTCGTATTCGTCGCATTGTTTTTTGTGAGCCGTCTGAACCGCAGCAACAATATCTTTAGCAGGCTTGCTCCTGTCTTTTTCAATAGCGGCGTAGCACTCTTTTAAGATATTTCTGGCAGTATCTATTTCTGATGTTCCAAATCCAAGTATCATTTTCAAATCTCCAATAAAAGGTTAAAACCAAGCCCAAAGCCCGAATCGGATTGAATCGGCGCTGGGGGTGGGTTAATCTTCAGTTGTGGCCATTTGGCCGACACAGTTGCCGTTCGCGTCCATGATTCTACAATCAGTACAGCCCTCTTCTATTTTGTCTGCCAAATGTTTTAAAATTCGGGCTGTTTCGATTTCGCGGCAATCTGTGAAAGCCGCATTACTTTGTTTAATCTCTAAACTTAACATAATCAAATCTCCTAAATAAAAGGTTACCGTTGTTTTTCTTGTTTAGTCATCGATTCCAAGTGCATCTTTTGCTGTCTTTATTGCATACCGGACAAAAGATGCCTCTGACGGCATTTGCATCTGTCCCCGTGCCACGTCCTGCAGGGCAAGTTTGTATTTGAGCAGCATGCTTTCTATCGCCTCGTACCGTTCATGTATAGACGCTAAACCCTCGTTCATTCCCTGTAATAGTTTTATTTCTTTGTCGATATTCATTGTTCACTCCCTAATAAAGGTTAAACAAAACATTAAGCCCACCACCCGAATCGGGTCTGAATCGGCGTGACGGGGCGGGTCTTCACCGCCAGGATAGCTTTTTTGGCAATTATGAAGGCGGACATCTCGTTGGGTCGCCAGCAGTTAGCGAACAGCGTTTTTATTTCTTCACACGCCGTCAGCAGTGTGGCTTTTTGTTTTCCCGCCTCTGCCAAACCTTTTTTATAGCCGGACTCAAAAGCGGTTTGAGCCACATGGTTAACATCGCCAGCTAATTGCTTAATAGCTTCTGTGTCCATTATCCTATTCCCTTCAATAAATGATTAAAGTTTAATAACAAAATCAGCCTTAGACGCTGGGTATGGGTATTTGCCGCAATATGGGCAGATCGTCTCTTTGGTGATAAATGGCTCGCCAACGTCCCGATACCATATTTCAAACTTTTCGCCACACTCACCGCAAGTAGATATGCACTTATGCGCGCCGAGTGCCTTGGAGGGCTTCTTGTTTATAGTTTTCATAATCTTACTTTCAATAAATGATTAAGTTTCGTGCCTGCCGCACCAATTCGGCGGCATAAGGCTTGTTATTCTCTTTCAGCTTTCGGATCAGCCAATCTATAATCGATAGAATACGTTGTTTTTCTTGTTTAGTCATTTTAGAAGTAAATCCAATATTTCCGCCAATTTAGAATGCAGCCGAGCAATTGGTTGTTAGGGTTGTAAAAAGACCGTACAATATCACCTCTTTTATTTTGTTTGTCCTCAAACCTGCAACAACCACAAGTCTCGGCCACATATTCCCCAAACTTAATTTTGTCTACTTTTTTAAACATAAGCCTAAAACTCGAACCGGGGCCGAATCGGTATTACACAATATCATCTCTTTTTACCCCTGCTTGCTGGCCGTCTTCTATTAATTTTTCAATGTCAACGGGGTCGTTAATATCTTTTGCGAGGGCGCATCCATCACAGTCGCCTAAACAATTTCCTTCGTATTCACACATAATGCCCATCCCTTCAATTAAAGTTTCAAAATATCAATCTTCTACAAAAAAGCCCTCACAAGCCACACAGGAATGAGCTGTGTTTAGTGGCTTATAAGGGCCGAAAGTTAAAATGCCGCTCATTCCGGCGTTAGTTCAGTTTTCAGAACGACCTTGAAAATGTCGAAACTCGACTTGATACGTTGACATTATACCAACACCTGCCTTTGTGATGTGTAAGCGATCCTGCTGCTGGCGTATCGTTTCGGCCCTTATCAGTCTCACTATCAACCAGGCACATATCGCCACACTGAATAGAACTATGGGCGACTTGGTCAAATGCAAAGCAAAGTCTTTGCAATACTTCCCATGGGTGTAAATGGGATTGAAACTCCCTGCCGTTATCGGCTATAATGCCCATATCTTTTGCGTACCCGTCAATTTGCAAATCCGCGTACTCTTTAAGATATTCGCGAAACTCTACAAGTAGGGACTTACTTTGAAACGTGATGTGTGTTTGTGCTTCCATTGCTCATTCCTTGAAAAAGTGTTATCATTAACGTTATAAAGTATATCGGCTATTGAACCAGAAGTCAATAGAAAAATATAAAAACAGTGAAAATCGTTGATATGGGTATGGCAAGGGCTACAAATCATACAAAAGGTATTGACAGGCACGAAGCTCTAAAGGCAAGGTTCCAAAATAAATATGAGATTTATCAAAAAAAGACTTGACTTCTGAATCGGCGTGCATATAATAATGGTAGATTAAGGAGAATCTATAAATGATAATCAAATTGTATAAGCAAACCGCAACAAAATCCCTGCATAGGTTAATATGAGACTAAATCCTAAATCAATATGTGATCATTTTTGGCTTTGGAAAGGGATTTGGAATAAGTACCAATTTTTCAAATGTCGCTGGTGTGGCAAAAAGAAGATAACAAAGGAGCAGTCATGCTGACTATTAAAGAACAAAAGACTTTTGAAGCTATGTTTATTGAAATCCAAGATACCCATCCAGATACCAAATTCTTAGACAAGTTGGCAGATGTGATCTTTGAAATAACTGGCAATGTTAATTTAAGGATGAGGTTGTTTGGCATTGCCCAGAAACTAAAGTAGCTCTTTGAAATAATGCTGACGGAACTTATTTTAGAAAGTACAAAATGGAAAGAATGAAAATAAAAATCAATGAGATTCCTGCTGACTTTGAAGAGATTGAGAAGGCTATAGAATCGGCAGTTAACCCACTGGGCTTTGAGTTTGTAAGTTCTGGCGCTGGTCCGAAAGTCGGTATGGATATGGCTTTTGATCGCAGCCACAGGCACGATACCTGTAGTAAATAATGGCGGAACATAACTCAATGCCAGATAAAGACTTAAATAGTGTTTTATGGGTAAAATGGCGGTGATAATGGCAGAAACAGAAGAGATAAAGTTTGACCCAGAGATTGAACGGTTGTATAATGAGGCCAAAGCGGCTATTCAGTGGCCTCCTGAGCAAGGCCCTGATTACAAAGAAGGCTTGCCGCCAATACCGATGGGCGAAAAGAAGTTGAGAGCGATGGCAGAGCATATAAGAGAGTGCTGGTAAGTAACAGTCGAGAGGCTTGAGGTAATAAATGATAACAAAGCTAAAATGTCTCACAACCACGATTCAGTAGTGCCAAGAGCTAAAAAGTCCTTACCCACAATTACACACGATCCAGCTTTAATCCCTACTGGGGGTATAATAGTTCGCATTTATCTCTTTGCGTGGCTCCTGCGCTATCCTGGGGGGTTTTAGAAGTGTGATTTGGGGTTGTTATCGCTTATTCGGGCAATGAAGCCGCTGTAAGCCCTGTGTAGTCGTGTTCAGTGGATGGGTAGACTGTGGGCCTGTGTTGGTCCTTGTGGTATTGCCAGGTGGCTCTTGTTTCCGGGTCGAGCGTGCCCTTGGGCTGGGAGAGCATATCATTGGCGGCCTGTTCAGGTGTTACACGCAGCGCGTTCTTTGTAACACTTGCGCCTTTAATCGCCTTGTCTACCCCAAGTGTTACATTCTTAGGCGTAACGCTTCGATGCAACACTACCCGGCACCTGTTCGAGCATGTCTTAGCCTTACCTGTTACTTCATTATCACACTTTGGATTCATGCACTTCATACTAACACCTCACTTTCATTAAACTCATTATCATTATCATGGCTTCTTACTGAGTGGGCCTGAGTGCTGCGCCAGTCCACGCAAGGGCCTTGTATGCCCCCGATGATAGGTCAAGGGTCTAAGCGAGGCGAGGAGCAGCCTGAGAGCCCTGTGATAGTTGCCGGAGGTGCGCCCCAAATGAGGGGGGCGGGGGTATGTATATATATACCTTACCACACAGAACTTTGATTTCTACCCAAATAGTTTCATAGCAGTTAGTTGGGGTATCTATTCCTTTTGGAATTTCTTGCTTCGTTACGCCGTTTCTTTTTGCGCTGTTGCTATAATATAATTAGCCGCTTTTCGTAGCAAGTCGGGGCTTTCGTTGAACTGACCAATACCTGCGTTGCATTTTATACACAGAAGGCCCCGTATGGCGTTTGTTGTGTGGTTGTGGTCAACGCAAGTTGCGGGTTCTTCACAAATCAGGCATTTGCCCCCTTGCTCCACCATCATAGTTTCGTACTGATGTCCTGTTAGGGCGTATTTTGTAGTTAGGTTCCTGCATCTTCTGCAACGGCTTGCATATTTAGGTGAGCCGTCAGGATATAGGTGTTTCCTGCCTCCCCTGTCTACAGTTTTTTTGTTGAAACGCTGCTTAGGCAAGGTTTTCTTGCACCCGGTACAATAGAAGGCGTTTTTTCCACACCTCTCATTCGTAGTTATGTCTTTTGTAATATTTTTCATTTTTTACGTCCCTATTGGGTTCTCTGGCTGTAAATCTCTACGGACCTTACTTGGGTTTTCCACATTCCACACAAGACCTATATTCTTTGATTTTGGTCTTATATTCGCTTTTGCAGATTAATATTTGCCACTTTCCATATCTGTGGGGGTATTCATTCGCTTTTGACTCCTGTTCGACTTCGACACTAATCGTTGCGCCAGTCCCAATCTCAAAAGTACTCATAATTTATTTTCCTTTGCTATAGGTAACGTTTCTTTCTTTCAAATAATTCAAATAGATTATCCTCCACCGGGCAAAGTCTACCCAGTTCACAAAACCATCACCCAGGCTATGTTTCCATCCAAAATCACCATATTCAGTCTCCTGCAGCCAGTTTCTCGCAAGCACCCTTGGAATGTCTTGCAACCCACAGGCTCGCTCGTAAACGATCCTTTCATCGTCAAAGTGAGAAAACACAACACAATCAGGGTCCGAGAAGATGAACAGTAAGAATAAGGCTTCCATTTTTTTTTATTGCCCTTTTTAGAACTGAATTTCAGCCATCTTAACATTTGAAGAAAATAACCCGAATATAAAATTATTTTGCATGATTATCTTGGCAATATCTTAACATATAGCCTTGACTCTGGCCCATAACGCCTACTTATTAAGAACTTATTAAGATTTATACAGAATCTTAACACAATATTAATCTTGACAACTTTCCAACTTTCTGTATAATTGCTCTGCCATAGGGAGCGAGTGGTTCTCTGATAGCTTAAATGCTCTTGTTGCCGGCTTAGGAGTCATATGAAGAAACTATTCCTTACTCTAACACTGTTGGCCCTTTGTGGCTGTGATAGCTCGTATCGTTACTATCCGGCTTATTACCCGTATCAGCCCTATTTTCGGTCTTTAGATAGAATAGACGCATCATTTCACCATAACATCGACGATATTTACAGCACTCCGTTGTATGGGCATTGTAGTTACTGAGCCGTTATTTACTCTGAAATTCAGCTTTGACGCGTTTTAATTCAGCATCGAACCTGCACACAAATAAACGTACCATGTTTTCTACTATATTCGTGAATATGATCATGGTGCCAGATTTGAATTTGTTCAATTCACCTTCATAGCCATAATCATCGGCAAGTTTCTCGAATAGATCGTTTAGTTCTTCAGCATCATTCATTTTTATTTCCCCTTGTGTTTGAAGAAAAGCACCTGTTTTTCTCTCTTTTCAGCCTCTGCCTTCGTCCCGAACGTACCGAGATTCTTGCCTTTCCTGCTGACGAGCCTGAACCTTTTGCCTTTGCGTACTATTGTCATGCATACCACTTTTCTGTGCTGTTAAATATATCAACGCTCTTGCCATAACCCAACTCTCTGAGCAGTTTGCCTTTAATGTCATCCATCGCAACGTGCCGCAACTCCTCGTCGCCTGCGTATTCCGAGGCCGCCATCTCTATCGCTTCTGCGAATTCTTCTGGGGTTGTTGTCATCTTCCCTTCCTCCACGACCTAAAATGACCTTCTATGCAAACTGTCCTTGCTCGTAAATCGATTTTCAGCGAAATAGCCTGTAACTGATATTTCATCAGCTCAAAGACCTTGTAATATATTAGACGCCAATTCCAGCCGGCGTATCGGCTCCAACACCAACCAAACACTGCGCCAAATATTACCATTGAGAACCTCCGAAAGCTGCGAATAAGGGTGATGGACACCCCAAGCCGGCGGGCGCCCGTTGCGCTGCTACCTGTCTTTGCAATAGCTGTTCGAGCAGCTGTGCTTGTGTCGGTGTATACGGGCTGTGTATAATCCTGCCCGCATCCGCCTTGCTAACCCGCTTTGCCTCTACCTTCTGAGGCTTGGCCTTCAGTACTGATAGGTCCTGCTTCGGTCTTAATAATAAGTCGCACATTGAGTATTCCCTTTAAAATGTCTATCCGTTCATTCATACACCATGTACGGATAGGTTTTGCCTTCAACAACATCCCTCTCGCCGCATTTTGTGCACCCGTGAGGATAATGGGGCGGGTCGTGGGCCAAGGCAGCGTCGCCGCAAGCCACCATAACTCCTTCCTCGCAACTATCGCAGACCAATTCAACCTTTACGGTTTTTACCTCGGTTCTTTTTTCCACGGCCAGTCTCCTTTATCTTGACGACTACTTTCTTTACTTTCGCAACCACTTTAGCCCTCTTTGTAACAGGTATCGTCGCTTTTGCAACAACTTTCTTCACTTTTGGGGCAATTTTTTTCGGTTTGGGCTTTTCGAGGGCCGCTTTCTTGGCAAAAGCCTTTTTTCGGTCAAGAGCTGCTGTTTTCATGTCTTCTGGTAATTCTTTTACGCCCTGTACGTCTTTTATTTCGATCTTCATAATTATCTCCTGGTATTTACCTTTATTTATTAGGTCTAAATTAGCTTACTTGTTAAATCAAAACCAACTTCCTTTTTAGGTTTCCCTACCTCCCTCTTCCCATCAAGGACATCTTGAAAAAATGCTCTTTGCTTTTTAGATATTTCCTTTTCTCTTATTTTCCCATCTTTTAATATACTTTTAATCGTTTCATTTGTTAATGCCATTTCTATCTCCTGGTATGTGCGGCCAACCTTCTTCCGGTTGACCCGTTAATTTGGTGGTCATCTACTATTTCGTCCCAAACCGCATCGGCAATCTGGTCCGTAGCAACCGTTCCAAGCTCTCCTTCGTAAGAAGATGCCCATATCCTTACTACATCTCCCGCTGTAAGGGCAAATCCTGCGTCTGTGTCCAAAGTAGCCTCTTTTCCCGACGTATATGCCGATATTCGCCGTGAAACCGAGAAACCGCCCGATATGTCATATATTTCAATCACGGCATTGAATAATATATCAGCTATCGCAGGACCGTCTGTCAAGACAAATTTGGTGTCAGCTACGGATACGGAGGCTATTGTCGTTCTAAGGGCCACGGAGGCCGTTTCTGGGCGAAATTCTGTCCCAAAGCCTACTAAGTCCGAATCCAAGAACACCTGGACCGTATCCCCCGTCTGAATCGTTATGGCGCCCGCATTGGTATAAAGCTTACTATGGCCTGTGTCGTCCAGCGCCACGGCAGATTGAGAGTCCCTGACGGTATCATCCGGTTTAAGGATTTTGGCTGTTATGGTTCCTAATCCCGCTGTGGGCCAACCAAACTTCAATATACCTTCGTTAGCCATATAACTAACCATATCATAAATTTGTTAAAAATCAAGAAAAATATTTATTTTATCTTGACTCTTGTTAAGATTGTGTTATGATGGAGTTGGTAAAATCTTAATAATCGGCAATATTGGCCCGAAAAGAAAGGATTTCAGATGTCTGATGCTCTAAATAGCAAACAAGACCAATGGAAAACTATCAGGGATACCATTGCCCATGATGGTTTAGATACTACATTGGCCGTTACGGATCGAAAATGGGCTAACGTACCCACCCACACCACGGAATCAGACACGATTCCTATACGAAAAATTCCCAGATACCTCAATCAGATCATTCTTCGTTTTCGCATGACAGCCAGTATTGCCGATGCTACTTACAAGGTATGGCTCTATCGCGAAAATGATGATGCTATGTACGTAGCCAACGGTTTGGCCACTATAGGCACGCAGACGGCTACTAAGACCAACGGCACAACAGCCACGCTCTATGCTGACACGATAACCGTTGCAGCCGAGAGGTGGATAGGAGACGTCAAATCCACAGACGTCTCTGGTAATAATGAGATGGCGATGTTGGTCTTTGATGCGTTCGGGGCATTTCTTCCTTATGTCGAGATAACAGCCGTAACCGGCACCGGTTCTGTAAGCGTTGATATGACGGGTGTTTGATGAGGTCTGTAAAAATAAAAGACGCTAATCTGGCTATGATGAAAATGAGTGGCTTGAATAATGTCCAGATAGCCGAAGAGGCTAATTTAACCAGAAAAACGGTAGCTGGTATTTTGGACAAGCCTGAAATAAGGCAGATGATGTTAGACGCCTTGGGCGAACACGAGTTCACCCTGAGCAAGTTGGCGAAAAAAAACATAGACATGCTTAGCGCTCAAAAATATTGCAAAGATAAAGGCGAAGAAGTTGATGATAATGTAGCACAAGTTGGAGCAATGAAGGAGTTAAACAGTATTTATGGTGTCCACGCGCCAAAACAATTGGACGTCCGGGCTTCTGCTGCCGAGGCATCGCTTGAAGACCTTACTAACCAAGCTGACGCCGCTCTCGAAGAACTCGGCATGGTTACAGAGCAATCGGCAAGTTCTGACCGAAGCGATAGCCCGCAGCAAGCAGGAATATTACAGGTATGAACCTTATTTTAAGAGGGGTACTGATATTCCAAGCTGGCAGTGGGAGTTCTTACGCGCGATAGACGGTCGCGATGGACGAATTGCAGTAGGAGCTAATCGGATTGGGAAGTCCGAGCAAGGCGCTTACGAATGCAATTTGGCGATAATGAACGACCATCCGTTGAGAAAGTATCCCGATTCGGGTATCGGATGGATTGTTGGACTGGATTACAATTTAATTGAATCCATTGATTTACCAATGTTTGAAAAGTTTATGCCAGAGGCTATCAAGTCCTCACCGAGTAAGTTTTACGCCAAGGACATGATGTGGAATATCATTACTCCGAAAGGCGAATGGCAGATTTGGTTTAAGTCTTCTGAGGCCGGACGTGAGAAATTTCAGGGCCAGAAGGTTGACTGGATATGGTTTGATGAGGAACCAAAAAGAACCAATATTTTCAATGAGTGCATGATGAGGCTCATTGACAACGAAGGAATATGGTGGATGACAGCTACGCCAATCCTCGGAACCAAGTGGCTGAGAGATTTATGCCATGCGCCGGAAAATTTCAGTTGTTCTGGCGGCATGATGGACAATCCTTATCTTCCACTTGAAAAAGTAAAGAGAGAGGGCGCGAAATTATCAGAGGAAGAATACGACGTAAGAATATTAGGCCGTTATGTACTGTTTGGCGGCAAACCGGTCTTTAAAATGAGAATATTGAACGACATGATTGCTCAGTTGGAGAAGGAGATTCCCGCTGAGACAGGAATATTGGTGGCGGCATGAGCTACAGATTCGACCTTGTTCCTGAGAATCCGGGCGTTGATTTAGTCCATGTCTACAGGATGCCGGACGACCCGGAAGAGTTATTTTCTATCGGATGCGATGCGGCAACGGGTGTCCTCGGGGACTATACTTCTTTGCAGGTGTTCAGTCACAGAGTCCCCTATGAGCAGGTGGCATGGTTTCACTCCAACAGAATCTCGACAGTAGAAGGTTCGAGGGTAATGGTTGAACTGGGGTATTTCTTTAACACTGCCCAACTGGTTATCGAGACGAACTACCCCGGCAATGCCTATCAGGACAACGCTTTGGAATTTTATATGTACCCGAATCTATATTCCGAAGAGTCCCATCTTCAACAAGACATTAAATATAGTAAGACGTTCGGGATTAAAACGACAGAGCAGTCAAAGGCCCTTCTGATAAACGAGACAAAGATGTTGGTGGAACACAAAGACTACAAAGGAAAGTATGTTCCGAAGATAATTTTCCACGACCCGTTTACATTGCAGTGCTTTACTGACTTTGTTTATCTGGAAGACAAAAGCAAATCTGGGGCTATATCGGGATGCAATGACGACCCTGTTATAGCGACAATGCTGGCTGTGAGAGGATGCAACCAAAAGCCCCAAGAGGCGAGATATACGGGACAACCGATAAAAATGACTGAGGACCAGGCCCATAAGAGTTATTTGTTAAAGAAGCATTTTGCCAAAAAAAGACAAGGAGTAATAGTATGAGAATGTTAAATATTGGAACAAGGAAGTATACAAAAGTAATGGCTATTGATAAAAAAGGAGAAGGTAATGCCAATCATCGTTACGAAATCAGCGTTGTTGACACGTACAAAACGGGCCGTAATCACGGCTTCTGTACAGCGAACCAATTGGTAGTTTTCCAAAATGGCCCAATCAGGGAAGTTGGGGTCAATGGCGTTCATAATGAAGATTTAATTGCCATAGTCATTGACCGGATAGAAGGTTTTCAGTCAGGTGATTATGAGTGTTCTGAGAATCAAACTGCACTGCAACATCTACGCGATGCCTTAGAAGCACTTAATGACCGGACTGAAAGTCGTGAAAAACGCGGCGTTGAGGGGACAAGTACAATCTAAAGACAAGGAAAAACAATATGAAATTCTTAAAGAAATCAGTTGAGGTCGATGCGGTATTATTCGACGCGATTAACACACCGGAAGGCGTCAGGTTTGAAGGGTATGACCCTGCTACGAAAGAATACAAACAGGCTTATATAGAAACGCCCATGGGCAATCTGCCAATAAAACACGGCGATTTTGTCATTTATGAAAATGGCAAGATGTATCCGTGTACGCCAGAGGCAATGGCGCAGAACTTTACTGAACCACCCGAAGAAACAGAAGGAAAACCCGATGGTCGGATAGAGTTTGCAAATGATAACGTTAAGCACGGGCATTTATGTCTGGACGAAGAGGGTTGCCTTGTTTTCAGTGGTAGCAAAAAGAAGTCGGCAGAAGATTTCATGGGCTATCTCCAGAAGAACTTCATCGACCCTTACATAGAAAAGTTGGCCGAAAAAGTAAAGATAGGCAGGGCGTTTAGTTTTATCGACCGGCAGGTAATCGGAACGAAGAATTATTTTCTGAACGAAGCCGGAAGGAACCTTTGCTTGAATTGTGAGAAAAAAGGCAAAACCTTAATCTTGTTGAGAAATAACAGTAGGGACAAGCGTCTTTTCGTCTGTCAGGAATGTGTTGTAAAATTTATCTTAGCAATAAAGGAAAATAAAAATGGAAGATTACTTTCAAAAATGTTGGCTGACCCTGAAGGCCATAAGACCGAGGCTGGCCAAGCAGATGGATGACGTTGAATTGAAAGTGTTTGGCATTGACGTAACAAAAAAGCCCAAAAAGGTTAAGAAAAATGCCGACGACAAACAAGAGTCTGTAATTGTCTAAGGTATTAGAAAAGAAAAATGGACAAGTTACCTCAAGAAAAAGATGACAAAATACTTCGACTGTACATCAAAGGATATACATATAAAGAAATAGGGGAGAGATTTGGCATTAGCTATGAACCTATTAAAAGGGTGGTAAAAAAATGGAAAAAGGCTGGCAATAATAGAGGGAGGACGAAAACCAAGAAGAAGAGACTGTATTTTGATGAAGCTATAAGATTGTATAAAAGCGGTCTTACTGCCTGTAAAGTAGCAGAAAAATTAGGAATAACTGCGCCTACTATTATGGCTTGGGTTTATGAAGTTGGATGCGAAATGAAGGATAAGGTTATGCGAAAAGGAAAATTTAACCCTCGTTGGAACGGTGGAGTGCCGAGAGAACGGTCTGGTATGGAAAGCGCAGAATACAAAAAATGGCGATTGGATGTATTCAAGAGAGATGGATTTATTTGTGTTTGTTGTGGTGAAACGGGCAAGAGGCTAAATGCCCATCACATTCTTGGTTTTAAAAAATATCCGTCTATGAGACTTGTAATCAAGAACGGCGTTACTTTATGCGAAGAATGCCATATAGAGTTACATAGAAAGCATAAAAAATACGCATAAAAGGAGAAAAATGCCGACGACGAATAAAAATCTATGGTTGTGTAACAGGAAGAAAGTCCGGTGTACTAAGTGCCATATCAGGCTTCTTGACAGGGGCCAGATGGCGGATGGTACATGGATGATTCATCTGAAAAAACAACAGATGAACGTCTATATTCCATTCTGGTTGGTAATCGAATGCAATAATTGTGGTTCAGTATACAAGGTGGATGCCGACAAGGGTGTCGTGCAAAAGTTAATAAGTACTTATTTCAAGAAAAAAGATGGTACGGGAAATCAAAAACAAAACTCCGATACCGAACTCGTCTCAATCGGAACTTAGTGATGTCGATTTGAAGGCAAGGTCTATAATAAAGACCAAGGTAAAGTCATTCAATCCGTTTCGCAAGAGACATATTCAGGAGTGGAATATAAATATAAGCTACCTGACCGGCAATCAACATATCCAGATTTCGGGCGGGCAGCTTCAACGAATCCCCAATCTTCCCGGTCATACTGTTACGGCTAATAAACTCGGCCCGGCAGTCCAGAACGATATAGCGTTAGGGACCAAGAACAGAACGAAGTTCGATGTCATGCCTGCCGGTACGGACACGGATGACAAGGCCACGGCTATTGCCGGACAGAAGGTAATGGATTATCTCAGGCGAAAGACGGACTTTGATAAACAGAGGGAGCTTCTGATTACATGGTACGATATAGCCAATGTCTCGTGGCGCAAGGTAACCTGGAACCCTAAATCTGAAATAGCCGGAGCCAATCCAGCCGAAGGAGAAGGTCATAATCCCGAATTGCCGGTCGGTCTTATTTGGAACGGCGATGTCGAATCATCGGTTGTGCCGAGTAATGAACTGATATGGGACTGGCGCATTCCTTTAGACAAATTAAAATGGATCATACATGCCCGTCCAATGACTTTGGGCGAGATAATCAATACTTACGGGGTAGAAAAGGCAAGTCTCATACAGTCTTCTGAATTGTTTGTTCAGGATTCCGATAAGAATCAATTTGAAATAAAGATATTTAATGAATTCCTTACCGAGTTCACGGGCCACACTGCTTCGAATGTAATCCCGGAAGAGGGGGAAATAAACGACAAGGACAAGTTTATTGACGTTTATGAGTTCTGGCACGTCAGGGATGACACTGTTCCTGAAGGAATGTTTTCTGTAATGGCCGGACTTGAAAACGGGATAATGTTAGTCAACCGGCCTTATCCGATAGAGACTTATCCTCACGATATGCTGCCGCTCACTCCCTACGCCCCCCTTAATGCGCATAAAAATGTTATAGGCACTTCGAGCCGCATAACACAAGGCCGTCCCCTGCAAAGGGAATACAATACTTTGAGGACACAGATTTTAGAAAATACCGAATCGTTAGGTAACGGTCTTTGGATGGTCCCAAGAGAGGCGAAGATAGATTTCAAGAGAATGGACAGCGGTGTTGGTTTAGTGGTTGAATACGAAGGGAGAGTTCCGCCACACAGGGAGGCTGGCGTCTCTATAGCGGGTGGTTTGTTTGCTCATCTTCAATTGATTCAGGATGATATAAACGAAGTGTTTGCTTTCCATTCAGCTTCCAAGGGCAAACAACCCAAGGGCGGTCCTCGCAGCGGTGTAGGATTGGCGTTATTGCAGGAAAAAGACGTTACCCAGAATGCCCCGATAATCAGGGAGTTTGAAAAGAAGGACGAAATAGCTATTTACCAAATGTTAAGCCTTGCCTTTGCCAATTACGATGAAAGGCTCTTACCGATTATTGGTGATGATAACTCATGGACAATGTTTCGTATCAATACCGCCGATATGAAGGGTAAAATAAATGTAGTTGCCCAAAGCGGCTCGTCTCTTCCGTTCAGTAAGGCTGTTCAGATAGATACCACTATCCAACTTCTGCAATTGGGATTGATAAATGTCCAAGACCCCGAAAGTAAGAGAAAAGTTTTAAGCGTAATGGACGTAGGTGGTTTGGAAGACATTCTAAAAGACGAGGCCAAGGATATAAACTTCGCCAGGAAAGAATTTCTGATAGCCGAGCAGGCATATATCCAGGGCGGCGGTCCCGAAAAAATTCAGCAGATAGTCGGGCAATTGGGAGGAAAAGAAGCTCTCGAAGCAGCCACGGAGGCTGTCAGGCAGATAGTGTTCGTGCCCCAGGTCCAGTTATTCGACAGGCATGATATTCACGTAATCGAACACAGAAAACATTTAGTGGACAATCATTTTAAGTACCAGGAGTCGGGAGATATAGGTTTGTTCGCTCTTGATATTTTAATGCAGGAACATTTTGCCAAACATGGTGAAATATTACAGGAACAACAGGTCCGGCAAGCGATACTTACCGGAGAAATTAAACAATCAGATTTAGATGCGTCAAAAGACGTAAAGGAGTCTTAATCATGACTAATGAAGTAGTTACGAGTAGCGCAGAAGACAGCACTCAAGAAGACAACTCATTGGACAATATGGGTACGAACATTTTGAACGAGATTGCTCAAGCTAAACCAGGCGAAAATGCGGACGCAGTTCTTGCAGTTGCGCAGAAAGGGACTGAGACGGCAGCAACTCTGACCCAAGCCGAGACAAAGCCAGAAGCTGAAGATGTGGGTACTATAAAGAGATTGGAGCAGCAAAAAGCTGAGAGCGACAACCTTCTCAGGTTGTTGAATGTTGACCCTGACGGTGTTACAGCCGAGCAATTACGTTCGGGTGTTATTACGCCTCAGCAACACTTCAGCCAACAATATACTGCGCCCATCAAAACAGAAACCACATCGCCACCGGTTCCACTCGACCAAAGACTAACTAATTTCCAAAGCAAGGTAGTTTCTCGACAAGGAGATATTACTGCCGAAAACTACCAACAGGACACGAAGGAATTATTGGGAATAGTTAATGATGTGGTTGAAGCAAATAAATCATTAAATCAAAGAAACGAGCAGTCCGACCTCAGGAATGTGCAGCAGCAAAACATAGCCACTGTATATGATGAGTTAGGGCAAACCGAAGTATTTAAGAATCTCGACCCTTCTGTTCAGGAAACGGCAAAGCAAATGGTCTTGGGGGCGGTTGATATAGGTGTTTCCCGTTTGGCTATACAGCCCAACGTCGGCAATCAGGCTTACACGCCTGCCGGATATAAGCATGTGGCCAATCAGTTCATACCTAAATTCAACGAATTGATCACAAAAGCCTTCGAGGCCGGTAAAGCCGCCAATACTAAACAGATAGTCGATAACAGTACTAAGGTTGTTCCAATAACCGCTGGGACGGGCACTCGAACAGTGCAACCGCCTCAGCAGCGGTTTAAGATTGAGGATATGGCGGCGAATACTGCTAAATATCTTCAAGCGGAGGCCGCGCAAGTTTAGGAGTTAAAATATGGCAGGTGCAACAACCATAGGCAACCTATCCAATACTACAAACTTGGATGGGTTGTTAAAGAATGTATATTTGCCTACATTGATTGATACTACGTATAACGATACCTCGCTGACTGCGTTTATCAGAAGGGACGCTTCACTGCTCCCTGGTGGTGGAAATAACATCACTAACTTCTTTTTGACGCAAAGAGCCGAAGGTGTCGGTGCAATCTCTGAGGGCGGAAATTACTTAACATCCGTTCCGGTAAAAGGTAAGCAGGGAACGGACAATGTTAAATATCTTAATGCTTACATCGAATTGACGGGGCCGGTCATCAAGGCTGCAAACAGCGGTCAGAAATCGGCTATAATGGCTGTAACCAAGAGTTTTGAAACCAATATCATCGCTTACAAGAACAACTTCGACAGAATGTTGGCAGGCGCAGGTGATGGCGAGTTGGCTACCGTTGGAAGTGTAGCAAGTATTGCCACTTCGTTGGGGATTACAAGCAGAGGTTATTCTGCCGCCCAATACACTCCTGTCGGTACAAGACTCAAAATAATCACTTACAACGGCAGCCTTGTAATCACTAAGGTCGTTGATATTGAAACCAATGACCGCAAAATCGGCGTTGTTGATAATATCGTATCAGAAGACCTTGATGCCGGTACGGCTGAAATCCTCATTGTCGATGCTACGAATGCTGCGGCTTTGGATAATGCCGGAACGAGTGATGCGGCGGTCAGTGATGTGTTGATTCGCGAAAGTGCTTACGGCACTATCACAACCAGTTCTACGGCAGTAAGCGACATTCAAGAAATCAATGGTTTACAGCAATTGGTTTCCGATGGCGTCAATAACTCAGAAACCACTACGAACTTCACGACTATATGGGGCATTAACAGAACCACAACCAATTCATACCAGTTGAAATCTCTCACAAAGAACATCAACGCTGAATTGGATGAAGAGGTTCTGTTGGGTATCGTACAAGACATGAAGTTCAACCGGCAGGCACGGCCAAACATGCTGTTAGTCTCGCCGCGTTCTGAGTTGAAGTATTTCCTGAACTCGAAAGACGACAGGCGGTTCAATACAATGACAGCCCTTGACTTCGAGGGCGGGTTTACCAAAAATGCTATTGCGATGGGCGGAGATGTGCGTCTTATCCTTTCGTCTTTAGCTTCGATACCGGACGATCTGATTTATGTCATCAACACGAATGACTTTGCGTTTGCGGCAAATTCGCCGCCTACGTGGGTTTTGGGTGATGGTGGTCAGGTATTGATACAGAGCCATACAGGCGACAACAAATTCGCCTCTATGGTGGAATACGTAAACTTCGTTCTCTTGAACCCGCGTCATCAGTTTAAGGGATACAATGTAACGACGTAAATTTTCCTTGTCTGACGGGGGCGTAGGGATTGTCCTTGCGTTCCCGTCAGATTAAACAGAATCACACCAAAAGAGTGTGAAACTTGAGTGTAAACTCAAAGAAAGATTTATCATGGCAGGTTCAATTGTAAGACGCCATTTGAATAAGAATTTTGAATTAGTAGGTGTGTTCTCTTCGGCTGCGGCATACCTTGTATTCTTAAACAAACAATCAGCCGAAGAAGGAATGACGTATTACGATACGACATTAAATCAGTTAAGAACTCATGATGGTACAAGTTTTTCTCCTGCGGGGCAGAACGGTGTCTCGGCTGGTTCGTTAGATGATGCTGCGAATATAGGAACTAAAATCACTATTGACGGAGCATTGACCAGCGGAGTAGAAATAGAAGCAACGGATGCTAAGATTTCATCCGATGGAACATTGTTGCTTTTAGACAATAACGACACCGGTTCAGACATTCATGCTTTAGAGATTACTTCTACCAGCACAGCAGCGGCAATCAAACTCAATAATACAACTGCAACAACTGATGACATACAAGGAACCGGTGATGTTTGGGCCATTACGGGGCAGGGGCTTGCTACTTTCGACAAAGGTGTAGAGATTTTAGGCGATACAGCCTCTGCTACGCTAAAACTTGGTGCAAGTTCTGACATTACAATCTCGTATACGGATGGCGGAACTCCTGGAACTGTCGGTGCAGGGCTTATGTTTAAGGCCAATACGAGTGCCGACCAGATTCAAATAGGTGATTCGACCAGGGCTATTGATGTTTGGTTCGAAGGTTCTGCGGATACCAATTACATGTTGTGGGACGCAAGCGCCAATCTGTTGATTCTTAACGGCTCGGATATTCGACTTGAAGATTCGGACATATTGAGTTTCGGCGATTCTGACGATGTAACGATAACATGGAACCAGGCAACGCCGTCCCTTAACATCGAAGCGTTAGTTCAGGACACAGGCCAGATTCGTATCGGCTCTACGAACGCTATTGACCTTGCGGTTTATGGTAATACTGCAACGGATATAGCGTTGTTCGATGTCAGTACCGCTGTTCTTGAGATGAACGGTTGGGACATGAACTTGCAGGACGACGACTTTCTGTATTTCGGTGATTCTAACGATGTTACGATAAGATGGACGGCGGGCCAGTTGGATATGTTGGCCGCTGCTGACGACACTGTATGGACAATAGGTAACGGTACGAACAGTTTCGACATCCAAATCTTCGGTGAAACATCCGCTGCTGATATTGTTTTCGATGCAAGTGCCAATAAACTGTCCTTAGATGGTATTGACCTGAAGCTCGAAGACGATGACTATATCCTGTTGGGTGACTCAGCTACAGCGGCGGGTTCTGCTGATGGTACTATCAGGTGGGATTCGTCGGCAGCAGTCGTTGAGATTGTCGGAAACACGACTTTTGAAGGTGCAGCGATAATCGTTGACAACGATTTGACTGTCAGCGGGACATTGACTTTATCCGGCGCGTTGAATCCAAGTTCGCTTGCTTTGGGCGATGGCGAGGCCATGACCTTCGGTGATGGTAGCGACCTTACGATGAGCGCGACCGGAACAACTATGACGGTGGCGATTCTCTCCGGCTCTTCTTTGGATATTACCGGAAGCGGCGGAAACGCCATGACCATCGGCGCATCAGGCAACCTTGTCAATCTAACATTGTCCGGCACTTTAGCAATAGGTGCTGACAATAAGGGTTACGATGTTAGCTTCTTCGCAGAGAATGCAAGTGATTTGGTTCTTTGGGACCAGGATGCGGTTTCTAATGTCGGGGCGTTTAAGTTCACAGGTTCCTGTGCATACTTTACTGACAGTTCCGCAGTAGGCGATACCGCTATTCTTCTTGGAACTGGTGCTTCGGATAATGGTGATTTTGCTATACGAGGCACTTCCGGCCCCGCCTTGCTTATTAACCAAGTAGCAAGCGGCGTAGGTACTATGGAAATCGGTGCAAGCGGTAAGGGTATTACAACCACGTTCCATTCTGAAACTGCGAGTGCCTTTATGAAGTGGGTACAGGCCAGCGACCAGTTACAACTTGAAGGTGCTGGCGGAACTGCGTCTCTTGCATTAGGCGACGGTGACCAGATTCTCTTCGGTGACACGCTTGGTACGGGAGATTTTGTTATTAGTTCGACCTCCGCAGTTCTCACAATAGGTCAGGTCGCTTCGGGGACCGGAACGATAGCAATGGGCGTTACTGACAAAGGTATCGACCAGAAATGGTGGGCTGAGACTTCCGGAGACTTCATGTTGTGGGATCAAGATGGACATGGCAATCTGGGCGCATTACAGTTTGAAGATTCTGCACTTGAGTTTGTAGGCGCGGCAGCGACCTATACTTATGCTATTTCGACCTCTGCCATGTTAGTTACGGCAACGGACAACTCCGCTGCCAAGGTAACATGGGGTGACAATGGGACGAACGGCCTTGACCAGGAGTGGTTGTCGGTTTCGGCTGGCAATCTGCTTAACTGGGACGCTGGCACAGAGACCTTGAAGTTCACCGATTGCTTGTGTACGATGATAGGCGCTGATAGCCGTGGTACAATCCTTGCGATTACGGGTAACGATACCTCTGGCAATAGTGACACCGTGACGATAAACCATGATGGTACAGCCGCTGGATTGAAGATTACTTGCGATGGGACTACAAGTGTAGCTCTGGAACTTGCTTCAGCGGCGAGTCAAACTACTACGCTTGCCCTTATTGACGGTACTACTGGTAACTGGATTGGTGCTAATGATGTGGGAATGCTTCAGTTGACAAAAGATACTGCGTTGGCAAATGCTGGTGGAAGTATGTTACTTGTAACTAATTCGGCACAACCTGTTTCGGCAGCCGAAGGCTTCATGGCACGATTTGTTGATACTGGTACAGCTCAAACCAATGCTTTTGGTGTACAGATTTCAGTTACTTCCACGACAGGTGCATTAAATGTTGCATCTGGAACAAGCACTTTTGCGGATGCTGTAACCTGTACCGCTGGAGTTCAAAGCGGTGGGGTGGCAAGGGCGGCGAATACTACGCATGGTGCGGGCACTTCTATCATTGCTCCTGGCACGACTGTTGTTGATGTAACATCTTCTAATGCTGATTTCATCATCGTCCTGCCAGCTACCGTGGTTGGCAATATAATCACATTGATTGTTGGAACTAACGGATTTGAGTTACAGACACCTGCCGCGGGTACACCAACTATCAATACTGTGGATTGTTCTGCTGGAAATACAAATGAGGCGGCAATTCCTGCCGATTCAATTTCCACGCTTACGGCTGTAGCTGCTAACGAGTGGTCGTTAGTAAACCACACTGTTCTCGGTGCCCATACGGGAGCGATTACACCTAATGGTGTTTAATTTTAACGGGGGGCGGCGCGTGTCGCCTCCCATAACTTTTAAGACAAGGAGACATTAGTATGGATATGAAAAAGAAGTTAGAAAAAAAACGTCAGGAATTGGTAACTGAATTCGAAAGAGGCCAGCAACAAATACAGGCCCTGCAAAAACAGACAAACAACACAGTTGCTACTATGCAGCGCATTCAGGGTGCGATACAGTTCTGTGATGACGAGATTGCAGAATTGACTCCTGAGAAGCCCAAATTAGCAAAGAAGGGCAAAGATGATCCTAAGTGAACGAAAAGACCTTAGATTGAAGTACAGGGCTTATTTGAGAGACTACACTCGGACCGCAGAGGCAGCAGGGCTAAAAAACATAGAAGAAAGATTTAAGAATTTAGACCCTGAATTGTCCCTGCGGTTCGACCTCATCGATAAAAGATGGGGTGTTTATTACGACCATAACGGTTTTGTAAACTGTATCCATGTAGTTGAACCGAATGAGCCGTGGGCTTTAGTCCTGAGAGACGTCAGAAAGAACGGACATGCTTCCAAAAGAGATTTAATCAAACAACATCAGGGCTGTAAGGCTGCTCAGGAAAAACGTGTTCAGGATAAAATCAAAGACGCAGGGCATGAGGCCGGTATGGACATATATCATGCTGTAAGAAACAGAGTCATGGTGAGCGTATGATAGATAAGGCTTTTCTGGATATTACGAAGATAAAAGCACAGCAGGTTATTCTTGTTGCCGCCATTGTTACGATTAACCAGAACATCCAGGCAAAGCAATCTCAAACTGTGCAGCTAAGGCAGCAGTTAAAAAGAAAGTCTGAACAACTGAGGCAGTTAAAAGATATTGAAAAACGTGTCGGGGATTTGTAAGTGGGGTTTTTTCAGGATTTATGGATGGCTAAATATAGTTTAACTATTTCAGAATTAAGGGAACGAATCAAAGTTATTGTGCGCAGGCTGGCCAGTCCCTTGACCCTAACCAGACAGCAAATACTAACGATAAACGATTCTATCAACGAAGCCATAATCGACTTGTCTACGGAGCGGGCGACTGATATTAAGGTCGTTACTTCGGATACCACGGTTACTACGACAGCTAACCAGAATTATGTTGACCTTGCCACCGGTGTAATCGGAGTATCCAATGGTACTGTTAGAATAATCTCTGAACGAGTTATCTTGACAAGGATAGACTTAGATCAGTTCTATGCACTGGATGTCGAAGAGACGGCGACGGGAACGCCCTCGGTCTACGCGATTGATTCATCGGGCACTGCGGATATAATTCGTATGAGACTAAGAGATATTCCTGATTCGGCTTTTACAATCAATATGACAGTTTCAACAATCCCTGACGAGGATTCGATTTCTACAATATCGTCTTATGTCCATCCTATGCTGGCTTCTTTGGCAACGTCAATTGCGCTTGAATCGTTAGGCTTTCCGATAGAGGCTATTGCTTACCAGGATAGGTACAACGAAAGATTGAAGAATTTCGTTTCTCAACAAAGAGGCGATTCGGGGCCGATTCATATTAGAGGCCAAAGACAAGGCGCGAGACTTAGAGACCCCCAGAGTAGGGCCAATGTTTGAGGTTAATTTATGAGTGATGGTTTATTTTTAATTAATAGAGCAAGAGACAGACTGTCGGACGCAACTGACCAGTCGTTTGATAATACGACTTTAATGCGGTATGCTAATGATGGAGCCAAGGAGTTTACTTCCACGACGGGTGTCCTTCAATCAAAAGCCACGATTAACACCGATAGCACGGCCTCTACTTTTTCTATAGCAAGTGTTGCGGGTTTGATTAATGTCTTTCAGACCCAATACGCGCAGGTTCCGTTAGATTTTTCGCCAAGAAATGAAATCGCTATCCAATGGGGCGCAACGATAGGCACTCCGTTAGCATGGAGTATATGGGCCGAAACCTTATATTTTGACTTAATTCCAACAACGGCTACCGGTTCTAATGCTATTACTATTTTTTACACGCGCAATCCTGTAGCTATGACGGAAAGCGATACGAGTTCTACTTTTGATTTTCCTGACGAGTGGGAGACATTCATAATTTCCTATATGGTTTACAGGGCATTGGATTCGATACGCGAAGGGGTCTTGGCTGAGCGCCCAAGACAGGAATATGATTTAGGCCGACAGGCTGCTGCCTCATCGGTGCAGAACAAATTATTAGGGGGAGGCTATGGCAACTAAATTAGCTCCACCTGTTAAAATATTACAACCGACCGGCCAGGTTGAGACTTGGCAATCCATAATCTTTAATGATTTCTCTGGTGGATTGGTTGAAGATACCTTGGCTACCAATATCGAAAAGAGTCAGTTTTCGTTATTGCAAAATTTCTACTTAATTGCTGATGGCAACTATTTGCAAACAAGAGGCCCATTCCAACCCTACTTTGTCAATACGAGCAATTCCATTTTATCTACAGCGCCTCTCACTTTTATATGGACAAACCTAAAGGGTACGGAAAGTTTAATAGCTTCAAGGGACGCCGGAGCGGACACGGCTGTAGAGTTTTGGGAAACAGGAGGTACGGATGAGTGGGTTTCTATTCTCTCATCCAATCTTACTGATGCCTTTCAGGTGAACTTTGCGGTTTTTAGCGTTAATGACGCCCAAGACCTTATAATTGCTAACGGCAAAGACACTCCCTTAAGGTGGAACGATACCGATGTTACAGGCGATGATCCTGCTACGATAGATAATCCTGCGACTGTTTTAGGACTGACCGCCCCATCGATAGGGACGCCAGCCGTAACCGACACCGCCACAGCGAACAAGAGAGGATTGCAATTCAACGGAGATTATTTTTATAAAATCACAGCTTTTTATGACAGTAGCGGCACGAATACAAAGTTTGGTGAATCCGGCCCTTCGGCTGCTTCTGGCGGGTTGACTGCTGCAGGAGCGGATATAAGCGCTAACACTACTGTTAGTATGGCATTATCAAGTTTACCGGCTGTGGCGTCAGGGACGTCGAAAAATAACATTTACAGGTCTCCCCCTGACCAATCTGACGGGCCGTTTCTTTTTGTAGGTTCTTATTCTTCAGGTACAACGTTTACAGACGAAACACCCGTGGGCGAAGAAGGCGTAGAGGCTCCCGCCGATGCAGGAACGCCTCCCAAATTAAAATATCCCGTAGTTGCTAATAAAAGATTGTGGGGCGTTGGGCAGAACACGGCAGAGTCTCTTGGCGGAAAACTTGTGCATTCCGAATTAGACACACCCGATATGTTCCTTGTAGATAATGCTTTTTATCTTTCTGCCGATATTACTGGAATAATAGAATTCAACAGGGACTTGTATGTTTACACGGAGAAAAAAACTTTCTTTCTTAAAAATGCTGACCCGTCCAATGATTTATTGAAGATTTCTGACAGGGGATGTACTTCTCATAATTCCATTGTCGATATTGGAACAGGATTGGTATGGCAAGGGAAAGATAACATTTATTGGGCCAACTTCAATATCCAGGCCGAAGATGGTGATTTTGCCATTCCTATCGCAGACGGTATAGCCAAAAGAATAAAAGGAATAGCACAAGGCCAGAGAGATAATTCCGTAGGGGTTCTTTACAAAGAAAGATATTATTTATCATACACTTCGTCTGGTACGGTCAATAATAATACAATAGTATGGGCAACTCATACTCTCTTTTCGATTCTTAACCGGCAACTGCGTACAGCGGGATGGGGCACGGTCACATGGGCTGCTAATTATTTTAATGTTTTTGCGCCCAATGCTTTAGGTGAACATTTATACACCGCCGATAACGACAATAAATACATACAAGAGCATGATGTTTTTGGGACGGTGGATTATCTGAATTTTACCGATTTCGGCAATACTACGAGTCAAAACATAACGACTAAATTAAACTCGAAAAGATTCCACCCACAGGACGTACCCGCTAATTCTGTTTATAGTTCCATCACGATAGGCACGGAAACAACTGCGGTAACTTTTGTGGCAGGGCTTGATATTAACGAGGGTACCTTTCGAAAATCAGCCACTTTGGTTATTGGTGCAGGCACATTAGCGGCTGGAACAGCCTTATATGGCGCTGCTGTTTACGGCACAGATGTTTATGGTGCATCCGACAAGAAGTTTCGTCAGGTACACACCCGTTTTCCAAGAGGAACTAAGGGTAGGAATGCGCAATTACAGCTTTCAACTGCCAATAGTGGTGATACGGATATTATGATAATGACATTAAAATACAGACCAGAACCAGTTCTTCATTAGGTGAACCATGACTACATATACAAGACCGTTAGTAAATGGAACGCCAACAACCGGACAGGTTGTTAAGGCGGCGCATGTAAATGAACCGATAGACCAGATATACGATACTATTTTGGCTGGCGGCATAACATCGGACCAGATAGCAGCAGGAGCGGTCGATACTTCGGAATTAGCTACAGCGGCGGTTACAGCGGCCAAGATGGACGGTACTCTTCCTGATGCTTCTGCGATGGCCACTTCTGCTGCACCGACTACCGATGCGCAGTTAGCCAATAAGAAATATGTAGATGATAATGTGGGCTCCGCAAACTATAGCCCGACTTCTCAAACTGGAGCAGACGACTCTAACGGAGAAATTACACTTCCTAACGGGCTGGAGATGAAATGGGGCAAAAAAACGATGGGAGCCAATACTGGCACATTTGATTATACCGATGAAGGTTTGTCGGATTTTTCAAATGCTTGTTTTCAGGTGATTATTTGTGGCGGAGATACAGACCAGTCATCTCAAACAGTACAATGCCATTCACCTACAACAACAAGTTTTCAATGGTCAAGTAGTGCGTTTGCAAACAATAATCCGTTCAGATTTATAGCAATAGGACGGTAATATGGGAATCTTTGGAAGTAGTAGCAAGAAAATTAAACCACCGCCGTTGCCGCAATTAAGCGAAGAAGGTGAGGCGGCGCAAACGCAATTTAGGTCTTTCATAACGAGCGGCCTTGAGGGTCGCGGCCTGACCCCTCAAATAACAGCGCAAGCAGAACAATCCTTGCTTGCTGAAATCGAAAAGCAAAAGGGAATTGCTCTCGCTGATTTACCAGGACGCCTGAACAGATTCATACCCGCCGAAGACATAGGCGTGAGGACTTTTGCCAAAGAAGAAATAGGCAGAGAGGCGGCGAGGCAAAGATTTAACGTAGAAAGAGAATTTGACTTAATACCGGAGTTGGAAACTCAGGAAGCAATAGACTTAGGGCTGACTTCTGTTGCGGGCGAAAAGAGGCTGGCTCTTACATTGGCCTCAAGATTTAATCAACAGCAACTAAGACTTGCACAAGCTCCTACGTTTGGTAGTGAGTTCTCTGCTGGACTGGGTTCTGGAATAGGTCAATTAGCTGGAAGTGGCAAATTGCAGGGCTTGGGGGAATCGGCCCAACAATTGTTTTCGAGATTATTTAATCAATCTAATTCATTTTTCAGGCAATAATCATGGGATTCGATACAAGTGGAGCAGTGAGTGGGGCGGCGACAGGATTTGCAGTTGCTGGCCCGATAGGCGCTGTGGCTGGCGGTATAATTGGCGGCACCGGACGATTCGGCTTGCTTGGTCCAAAAGTTGGCGGCGATGATGGCGGTATCGCTGGAGTCTCTACGGACGTCAAATTATCCAAAGAAGGCGAAGCGCTCAAGAACAAACTATTCGATGTAATACAAACGCGAAAGTTTCCATCTAATTTATCCTCGCAGCTCATCGGTAACGCTCTGAGAATCGAGGGTCAGAAGAGACGGACCAGAGAAAAAGCATTAACAACTACAAGCCCGTCCCCTGATGTAATACAGTCTAATATTGGTCAGGTAATCGGGACTGGAATCGGTGGTGTAGCCGAGGCCGGTGCAGGGCCAAGGGCCGTGTTTGAGGGTGAGCGTGAACTTGAAAGAGAAAGATTTGGTAATTTACAAAACATAATAAACATAGAAAGGCAAGTCCCTGCCTTCGTTCAACAGGCTCAAAATATCAATCAATTATTAGAACAAAATAGACAGGCGGAACGTGGCGCAGCTTTGGGATTAGGCGCACAAGTGGCGGGGGCCGCATTGTCTGAGATAAATTTCGGTAATATATTTGGTGGTGCCCGCACCGCCGGAAGCACATCTTTGGCCCCAGGATTTTCTGGGCCGTTACCTTTTGGTTAGGAGTATATTGTGGCAAGAAATATTATAAATTTTGCAAGAGGTTTCCAAGAATCGTTCCAGCGGGCGCAACAGATAAAGATACAAAGACAACGGGAAGAACGATTCGACAGACAACTAACAGCTAATGCGGACTTTCAACAAAGCCAGTTGAATCTCCAGAGACAAAGATTAGACTTGGCAGAGAGGCAATTTGAACGTGGGCCAACAGGTAGCTTTGGGGCTGTTCAACTCGGCGGGCAAACTGGTATCATAAATAGACGAACCGGTGATATAACCGAAACAGCGTTTCTGTCTGCGAGAGTGGCGGGTGATGTAACTACATTGCCGGGTAAATTTGGACTCGCAGCTAAATTAAAACAGTCCGGCCTGACTGGAACGGTCATCAACCAATTAACCAAAAATATCCCTTCTGATTTGAACGAGGAGGCCGCAGAGTCATTTCTAAGAGCAAACGATGAATCCGTATTGCCTTTCTTTCAACAAACCATATTTGGGTTTGGCAAAATGAAGTTCGCGGGAATAAAAGGACGATTTAATGTTCAACAAGAAGATGTTGCAGGTCCATTCAGGAAGTTCCTGCAAGATACTGATTTCGCCACAGGCACACCCGATCAACAGGAAGGAATCTTGAGGGCGTTTGACGAATCCTTAGGAGTAGATATTGAAGGTGGGGGCAGGGCCGTTCCGAGAGATGAAGTGGACTTTGATTTGCAATCCCCATTCTTCCAGAAGATTGTGAAAATAGAAGGCAATCCGCTTGGAAAAATAATCGAAAGGGGTGGTAAGCAATTCAAAGTAACTGGACATGATACGGATGGCGAGCCGTTAGTTGACGAGGTTCAATAATGGCGGTTAGATTATCAGACATCCCAATTGCCGCCCAAACCAAAGGGACGAGGTTATCAGATATTTCATCTGGTTCCGTGAGATTGTCTGATATTGCCGCGGCTCCGGTAGAAACAGAGCAACAGCAAAGGGCTGCTGGGCTTACTTTCGAAGCGGCCCAGGAGCCAGGTATAATCGGTCAGGCAATAGCACGATTTGAAGAGTCTATCGGTGGTCCGCTTATCAATGTTCAGCGACTTGAAGATGATTCAATTAAAATAGCCAAAGCGATTAAGGAAGTCGGCGTAACTTTTGGTTCTATATTAGCTGACCGTATTAGTGGTTTATCATTAAACACTCTGGATGTGGCCGCCAATAAGTTCGACGAGAAAGTTCTTGATAACGAGGCTCCCGTAAAGACATTTTCAGGACTTGTCAGAAAAATCGGTAGATTGGAAACCGAAGAGGCTGAGAAGGTTTCTCAAGTCGTTGGCGGTTTTGCCAACTTTTTAGGTCGTATAAAATCTGTAGGCAGATTCATACCGGCAGCTTCACCAATTGCAGTTCGGGCCGCAGAATTTGGCGGGGCCGCGTTAGTTGATGAAGCATCAAAAACATTAACCGGCGACTCTACGACAAGAGGAAAAGAAGGAGTTATACAAGATTTGGCTTTCGGTGCTGTATTTGGAATGCTCGAAATAGGAGTTGGTGCTGTGCTCCAAAGGCTGACCCCGAGCGAATCAAAAGCGGCTTTCAAGTTACTCGGACTCAAAGAAGGGGCCACGGAAGCAGAAATACGCAAAGCCGCCCAACAGATACAGGCACATTTTCACCCTGATAAAGTGAGGGGCAAAATCGCTGATTTTTTGAAAACAACTCAGGCTCGCGATGTAGCTTTGGGTGTAACAAGAGGTGAGGATATTGTTCAAGCCGTAAGGCGGCGAGGCTTAGCATTGCCAGCCGCAGCGACAAAACCCCCGACAAAGCCGTTAGCTCGTGCGCCAGTGGCCGCAAAGCCTCCAGTCCGACCTACAGTACCCAAAGCGCCAGAAGCGATTGTGAAGCCTGTTAAAGCGCCTATAAAGCAAATAGAGGTCTCTGATGCCGAAGCAGCTTCTTTGTTAGGCGAAAGTCTGGAAAAGATTAAAGCCGTCAAGGAATTGAAAGCCAAATTGAGCAAAGAACTGATAATAACGGATTTTATACCATCTGATTTCGTTCCCAAAGCCAAGAAGGGTCCGGGCCTCACAAGAGCCGAGCAACAGTTAGTAACCCCGGAAGTTCAGGGAAAACTCAGATTCGCGCAAACGCAGGAGCTTCCGGTTGGTTTTAAGGCAGGGCAAAAAGAAGCTAATGATATAGCCAAAAGACGATTGGACGATTTCAGGACTACTCGCAAGGTCGAAAAAGGTCTGCTTCAGGACGCTCGTAAACTGGTTACTGAATACGCCAAAGACCCTGTAGTTGCCAAGAAACTCATTACCTCTTTAACCAAAGTTGATTCTCCGGCTAAACTTTCTGCGTTTGCTGACAAGATTGGAGAATTCGTCAAAGAGGCCGAGCGCAAACAAGCAATAACGAGCTACAAAACAGCCTTCAATGAACTCAAGAAAGATAATCGTTTAGGTAAAGTGGCATTTGGTAAACTTCGTGAACCGGCAAGGCAGAGAATAATGAAATTTGCCGACACGATAGACTTAAAAAAGCTCTCTGTAGCCAAGAAAGAAGAGCTTGAATCCCTGATGGAAAAGGTCAAGGACTTGGGCGTTGATTTGTCTGAAGGCATTGCCCAGTTGGATGTTGATACTCAAGATGCCTTGAAACAATTAGACCCGCACATAGTTGCATTGGACAGATTGAAAAAAACTGCCGTTTCCGATATGGGTTTGGAAGAGATTCAGATAGCGGAAGATTCTCTAAGATATGTCGTAAGGCAAAACGAGATTCAAAATAAACTGGTCTTTGAAAATCGGACAAAAGGATTAGCCGAAACCGAAACTCAAGCTGTTAAAGAAGTTTCTGTTAGTAAAAAACAAAAGAAAGTCTTTGCCAAAGAAATCAGAAAAGGTGTTGTTGCGCCTCTCAAAAGAACAGGTTTTTTGGCCAAAGGCAAGGAGGGGCTTATTGTTCAATCCGAGACTATTCCGACTTTGGTACAAACTTCTACCATAAAAGGAGCAACTGCCACCAAAGAAGTGTTAGATACCAGAACGCACGATGGATTACGAGAAACCAACAAAATACAATTTGAGTCTGTTGATTTTCTAAAGAAACAATACGCCAAACATAATATAACTCTCAAGACTTTGGATTCTTTTGATAAAAAATTTGAGGTTATTATAGGAGGAAAGAAAAGGTCCTTAACCGCCGATGACTTGGGTGCTATCGAGATGCACTTGCGAAGTTTAGATAATTTAGAACAACTTCGTAAGGCGGAGGGAATCTGGATTCAGGGTAAGAGAGTAACTGGTTTTACAATCCAGGAACTTATTGATGCTACTCGGAAATTGATCCCAAGCCAACTTAAAACATTAGATATAAATGGTTTGCAAAACAGAGCGGTTACTGCGCCAGAAGTAAACAAGACCTCTGAAAACCTTTGGGGCTACCCTATAGCAAGGGACGTGAATTATTGGCCTTTAGTTAGAAAGTTGCCGCAAAAAGTTGGTGGGACTGTAATTGATTTTTCCACAGCAGTCGAACAACAGTCCCCGTTTCAGCCAAGAACGGGCGGGACTGCTGATATAATCATAGTTCCATTCAGACAACAAATGTGGCCAACCATTCAAACCGGCGCAAGGTTCGCTGGTACAGCAGTTCCATTTCACAATGCAAGAGGATTGCTCAATTCAAAGAAGTGGCAAAATGCAATGACGGAAGCGGGTCGAAAGCCTGAAATGGATGCTATTATAAAAATATTCAGAAGAACCCAGGGGATCAGTTCTGACAAAAATGCCCTCGAATTATCTTTCCAATCTGTATTAAGTAATATAGCCAAAAGCAAACTTTCCTTGAGACCAAGCACGCCCTTAGTGCAAGCTGCTTCTTTCCCAGTAGCTTTTTCAGAAATACCAGGGAAATACGCTTTTCCACTCAAAGGATTCAAAGTTCAGACAGGAAAATCCCAGTTGGCAAGATTGAAGAAATTTTCGCCCACTCTTAGACTGAGATTTGAGGGTGGCAGGATGAGTCCTGAAGTTGGAAATATAAGCGCTTCTGAAGGATTGAATATGCTTATATTTGACAAAGTCAGCATTACCACTAAACCGCTAATACCTCTTAGGAAAGTTGACCAAAAAACTATTCTTGCAATCGACAAGATGTCGCAGCGAATGATTCGCGACACCACTAATTTGAAGGGGGATGCTTTTTGGAAAGCAGTTTCCTTAAAGACAGAAGAAACTACAAGATTGACTCAGCCCATGTGGGACCATTTCGACAGGTCGGTAAACCTGACAAGTCCTAATATCCTGCTCAGGTCGGGACTTGCTTTTCGTGCACCAAGAGAAGCCATGTTAAATACGGCCATAAGAGGTAGGGACGCTTTGTCGAAAGGTGAAAAGGCTAAATTCGCCCGTTCATGGGGTTCGGTGTTTAGCTCTATCCTGATGGCACGGCTTATTAAATTGGGAGTGAAGATTCTTACTGTTGGAACATTGGGGTTTTTAGTAAGAGGGCGTTTTCCTAAGAAGGAGAAAGAGTTTTCTGATTTTGTCGCTGACATTACTAATGATGCAATAAGCATAATTCCTTTTGCAGAAATCATTCGACCTGCTGTTAATATAGCGCTCGACAAAAAAGGGTTTAACGAAGTTAAGGTAAATAATTTATTGTTGGATTTTACTGTAACGGCAGGCAAGGTTGCTGTCGATGGAACCAAAGCAGTAAAATTCGCAATTGAAGGTGATACAGAAAAAGCAAAGAAGAGTCTCAGCAAGGCTTTATCAGGAACTATCCAGACAGTGGCGGAAGTGAAGGGCTTGCCTTTCACGGGACCAAGAGACATAATCAAACCGGCACTCAAAGAAGAAGCGGCAGGGACTTTTGGGCGAACCACGCGGACACGACAAGTAAGAACTCGAACTACGAGAACCAGAAAAACTCGAACTTTTGGAAGGCAAACGAATGAGTAAAGTCGCACACTGGAAGCTCAATGACAATCTCGCCACGGATGTAGTGATTGACGAGACAGGCAATAATAACGGAGCACTTGGCGATGTGGGGGGAACGGCTACTACCGCCGCGCACTCCGTAGATGGAGTCATTGACAGGGCGCTGTCTTTTGATGGGGTGGACGACATCGTTGCCTGTGGTTCTGATTCATCTATTGACAATATTTGGGACGGCGGGGGAACGGCAGTTGTCTGGATGCGAGCCGATAGCGATGGTGAAGGAAATCTTGCCCGTATGCTGGATAAGGTGAATTGGAGATTAGCGATGGACAGCGCAGATACGGCAGCGGCCTTTAGATGTATATGGCCAGGCGCTGTTGGTGTATGGTCGTTCACTGTAAACGGCAGTGTATTTGAGATGATTGCAATAACTTATGATTCCGGCTTAACAACAAACGATCCGATTATTTATGTTAATGGCGAAAGTGTAACTATCTCAGAAGATTCCACCCCTGCCGGAGCTAATCGGACTTCGGATGCAGCCGAAAATCTATCTATCGGCAATAGCGGCGGCACAGATAAAACGTTTGACGGCAAACTGGATAATATAATGTTATTCGATAGTATCTTGTCGGCATCGGAAATAAGAAAGTTATATCAAGATGGCGCAGTGCCGTTTTTCAGGTCGAGATATTCCGGCAATTCTGCCTATAGATTGCCTCGAAAAAGATTTTCACCCAACAGTTCATTTTAGGGAAAGATTATGGCCAAAAAACCGAAACCAAGACCATACTAAGGAGAATATTATGAAGAAATTCACATGGGGCTGGATTACCAGCGATGGCGTAAGGTGCAAGGCGGAAGGTCAGACAAATGCCACCCCTGATAAAATCATTGGTATATGGGGCTTGGCTGGCTCAATTTATCATGAAACATTTTTGGCCGAATGCCTGCCATCTCAGGGGAAAGTAAATAACTGGACTATCCGTCCGCTCGCTACATTGTTAGATATAAACAAGGAACGGACATATCAGTTTGCAGGAAAGAAAAAATTGGTTATCAATGAGATTGTCGGCGGTCCCGAACCTGAAACTCCGAAAAGGACAATGCAAAAATGGGTATGTAAATGCGGGCATTCTTTTTATACGAACCTCACAAAACCGCCTAACTTCATAAAAAGAATATGGGCATGGTTAAGATTTTATTGTTGCCCCGAACTTATGGATTGCCAAAACTGTCATGCAAAGACAGCAAAAAAGGCCGGTATCGTAAAGAAGGATGTTAAATGTTAATCTCATCTCTTTTTATAACCTCCATAGATACAGACCATTTATTAGTAACGAATGGCAAGCTGAATTTTTCCGATAATGAAAAACTTGTAGCTCATAGCAGGCAGGGGTCTTTCCTTCAGCAAATAGATTTCACTGTTTCGGAGTCGGGAGGCACAGTTACGGGTTCGCTGGAAAAAGAGGGTGGCGGCGACTTGACCCAATTCTGGTCGGACGATTACGATGTGCTTGATTGTACCGGTCCTGTATGCACGGTTGACCTTACGCCCCGCGTGGGCACAGACACTTCACCAGCAGCCGTTTTTGTTTATATCTTGCAGAGCGACAAGACTACTCTTGTGGCCAATACTTCGTTTCCGGCTAATTCTGTAGAACATATCAGGGTTTGCTCTCTTGTATTGCAGAGCGCGGCAACTACAGGCACGGACGGAGCCTTGATGGTCAGGAATTGGAACGACCCTGCTTTCGGTATAACCAACCCGAGAGGCGGAGATATAGTGAGTAGTGAGCGAGTCAGGAAGGAACATGCTTTGCACGATTCCGGTGTTGTGCTTTCGATTACAGGCAGCGGAACAAGTACGGTGACATTAGATACAACCGCAGGTGCAGTCTATCAATTTAACTTGCAGGCTTTTCCTCTTTTAGATATGACTCAATACACAATTGATGCTGTAAGCACCGGGTCTAAGACGTTTACTATTTCAGACGACGGGGATTTGTCTTCGACGTTCCCAGATGCTCGTACTATTCAAGTAGCTGGCTCTACCGGTAACGATGGCCAATACACAGTCGCGTCAACCTCTTTTTCTTCTCCGGATTTTGTTATTACGGTGTCGGAGGTTATACCAAGTGCGGTTGCTGATGGAGCAATTGGGGACAATATCCATTTAGTCAATCTGTCAGGCGGTGAATATTCGGACTCAGTTAATCTCGTAGCGGACATAACCACACTTGCCGATGGCGTTACTTCGTTAGGCAATAATAAGTACTTTAATATTGTCATATGGGGCGTTCAGAACAGGACGGGCGAAATATCCCATTTAATGTGCAATTTGCCGATCGGCCAATACAATAGTTCTTTAGGCGGCACTACCGACTCAAGCAAATTTTCAGTACATACAATACCTTCAGCCTTTAGAGGTACAGGTTTTCTTATTGCCGAGCTTACCTTTCGACTGACGGGAGGTGGGTCAACATGGACATTAGTGCAGAACAAAGACCTGTTAGGCCAGACCCCCACATTGGTTCCGGGTGGTGGCATTACCACGGTAGTGTCTATATTCCCTGATGGCAATTTCGAAATAAACAATAGTGCTGATGATACCAAAGAAGGGGTCTTTGACTTATCTGGAATAACAGCAGGCAACAAACGAACTATCACATGGGCGGATGCGGACGTCGACCTTGCCGATATAGCACTCAATAACACACACAGGCAAGACAATACGCAGGCGCATTCCGATTATCTTTTGAATAGCGGGAACGATACAATGGCGGGGGTCTTGACTGCTGATGGCTTAACTTTGGGGGAGAATGAAAACATCACCTTGGGCACGAAAACTTTAGACCATGATGGCACGGACTTTGTGTTTAACGATTCCGTTAGGGTTGCAGGACTTGATACTACTCTGGCAATATCTCTCGAACCGGCAGCTTCGCAGAATTATTTAATAACTGTTAATGCGGATAATGACTCTGTAGCCTTTGAGGGCCAAGATAGTAGTTTAGCAAGTTTTCTTGACATTTATGCTGTAGATGGCGCAGGAAATAATGTGGGTTTACAAGTTTATGGCTTAGGCTCTGCTTTAACTCACACTAATTCACACTTCCTTCGGGTTGCATGGAGTCAAGGCTCGATGCACTATGAGTTAGAAACAAGTTTTACGAACACCGGAGGTACAACAGACCTTAGTCTTAAACCAAGCAAAAATCTTCTTCTTAACCCTGACGGTCTTATATCTATAGGTTCAGACTGGAACGCTATCGGTGAAACCTGTAGTGATTTAGGCATAGTAACTACGGTTGATATAAACGGGGGCACAATTAATGGCATTACAGACCTCGCGGTACTCGATGGTGGTACCGGGGCGTCGGACCTTAACGCTTTCATATTAGCAGATGGTTCAAACGCCCTTGCTGGTGCGTGGGATATGGGGAACCAAAACCTGACGAATGTAGATATGGACACCGGCGACATAGCCGACGCTGTTACCTATGACACAAAAGGCATCACCACGTATACCGTAGCCGCCTCTGACGCTCCCGCCGATGTGATAGCAAGGGCGGATTATGTCTGTAGTGGCTCTGCCGACCATGTTGAAATAAACGCCGCCATCACCGCTGCTATTGCAGTAAATGGAGTTGTGGAATTATCAAATGGCATTTTTGATATAGACGACTCCATTACTATCCAAGGTTCTAACATATGGCTCAAAGGTTCTGGCAAGGGCACGAAAATCATTTCGACATCATTGGCATTAGGTACTGAAAACATCATTCTTGTTGGTAGCGATTCTATAGCTTATGAAAATATCGTTATATCTGATATGTGGTTAGAGGCTGGTGTAACTATTGGCTTTTATGGCGTCTTCATTAAAAGCCTGGTTGATTATGCCGAAGTCAGGAATTGCAGAATCACGGCAGCGTTCGGTGGAGTTCTTTCGCAGGGTGATAATACATGGATACATCATAATTTCTTTTTTCAAGTTGGCGACGAGTCCATACAAACAAGCAACGCAGAAAATATCATTATCGAGAATAATATCATTCTGGAAAACGGTCAACGTGCAGAACAAGCTGCCATTCGCATATTCAGAAGCACTAATGTAACAGTGGCTAATAATCAAATCTATGACAGTGTAGTAGTGGGCATAGGTCTTCAGGGTGCACAACAATGTGTAATTACGGGAAACATTATTAAGAACAGTAATACAAGTTCGGCGGGCAGTGTTTATGATATACAAATAGTCGTTAATATTACATTTGGTACACAACATACGATAATAAGTGATAATGTATGCGAATCCTCTTTGGTGACTGCTGGAATCTTTGAGGGGTCGAACGCTAATATCAAACACAACATCATTTCCAATAACATGATAAAAGATGCACCAATCTCAATTATTCACGGTTCTATCTTTACTGAAGTTCACGGCAATCACACAGATATAAATGTCATAGAGTACAGGACGGGGGTATTTAAGAACACTTCCGGTGGTTCTGTTGCAAAAGGCGATGTCCTGATAGCGGCTGCTACGGGTGAGTCATACGATGGCACTCAATTCATCACTACGACAACTCAAGGAGACGACTTTGTTTTGGGTATGGCATTAGAGACTATCGCCGATGATGCGGTGGGCAATGTTGCTCTCAAGGGCAAGACGGCATCTGACTTCAAAGTTGATGGGACTACAGATATTGCAATCGGGGACTTTTTAGGTACATTCACAACGGCAAAGATAGGCATGAAGGCGGCGGCGGGTGATATGGCAATAGCTATAGCTTTGGAAGCATACACGACTGATGATAGTAGCGGCACAATTACAGTGCTTTTGATAACTCCGAGAAAAATCTAAAGGGATGAACGATGGCAAAGGATAATTGGCTTAAAAACAATTGGTTAGCTCTGTGCATAATCGCGCTGATACTCGGCGTTGGCATAGCTTGGGGCATTACCCAAAACCAGCAGGTAACTAATACAAAAGAGATTGAAAAGAAGCTCGACAAAGAAGTATTCCAAATGCACTCTCAGCAAAACACTGAAACCCTACGGGAAATAAGGACGACCTTCAAAGAGCAGCGGACAGAGCAGCGGGCCGATATGAAGGAAATCAAGGATTTAATCAAAAATGGACGCCAATGAACGAACCAAAATTCTTGCTATGGCTCGCCATGAGTTCAGTGAGGACTCCATATATCAGTTAAAGGCCAATTATCAGCAAAAACTGATGTTGGAAGATTATAATATGTATGGTTATGCTCTAACAAAAGGCGAACTGTTAGCATTATTTGAAACATTGATTAAGGATAAGGCCAATGCGAAGGCTGATACTGATTAGCTTGCTGCTCTGTAGCTGCGCCCATATCAGATACGGCCAGATTGAGTACTGGCGGCTTGGCAAGCAGGAGGTGGCGTACCTATGCATTTCCGAACCAAACGGCCTGACGCTCGTCCTGAGAGGCCACAGGGGCGGTGAGAACATCAGCCCATCCGTGGGAGGAATGTTGTTTGAGTAGCTCATTTACAAGCCCTCTAATTGTTAAGGTATTGGCTGGCCACAAGTTTGAACTGTTTCGGCCCTTTACTTTCCACCTCGATTCTAAGTATAGTCATCGAATGATAAAAGTCCCAAGGGGATTCATTACAGACTTCGCCAGTATACCTAAGCAGTTATGGTCTATCCTGCCACCTTATGGCAAGCCCACAAAAGCTGCGGTTCTTCATGACTACTTGTATAAGTACCACGGATTTGTGTCAAATGACCAATTCATAAGCTACACCCGAAAAGAAGCCGATCAGATATTCCTCAAGGCTATGGAGGTATTGGGGGTAGATGCCGTCAAGCGTGGGATAATGTATAACGCGGTTCGGTGGTTTGGCGGCAAAGCATGGAATAAATAGATCATTCTTTCTCCTCCTTTGGGGGCTGGGCCTTCCTGGCCCCTTTTTTTGGAACTTTGACCCGTACAAATGTAAGAGTTGAGGAAGGCAAAAGATTTTCAGGGTTATATCCCCATGTGCTGTAAGGACTTGTAAAATAGTCCAAAAAAAGGTGTTGACAAAACGCCTAAACGGACGATAATAACCATGTATTAAAAAGTGAATGTTTTAAGGATGTATGATGCTCGGTGACAAAATCAATTGCGTAATGACAAAGCCACCAATTCTACGTTTTTCACCGAGCGTCAGATTTTGGATAGTGGGCGGGGCCAGAAATGGCCCTTGCCCCATTTTTTTGGAGGGAGTAAAACATGTGCTTAGATTTTAGATACGACCGAAAGACCGAAAAGGCCATGATTGCGAAGCTGCCAAAGACAAAGACGGTTTATAAGAAAGTTCTCACGAGAGCAAACCAGTATTCAAGAAAATACTATTCACCTTGCCGCGGGGGTGTATATACAACAGGTGTAAATGTATCCTCTGCATCCGAAAAGCATGTTTGGTTTAAAAGGTTGAATTACCCTGCTGGATTCCATAGTTTCCTGTCTGTAGAAAATGCAAGAAACTGGTGGGGTACAGACGGCACAACAATTAAATGCAAAGTAAAAAAAGAAGATGTTGTAACCATAGGTCGGCAAAACGGTCGTGAAGTTATAGTCTCCAAGAAAATAACAATGCCTGACCCTAAAGATAAAAGTGCTGTAGTAGCGTAAGGAGTAAGGAATGAGTGGAAAATATATTTTAGACAGTAATGGCGAACCTCAGCCTTGTGATAATTTGTTGAGATGGAGCAGATGGTTTGAAACCGCTGACAGAAAGATTGCCAAAACCCAGATAAGTGAGGATGTTGAAGTATCAACTGTGTTTCTCGGTCTTAACCATAGTTTTGGCGATGGACCGCCACTGATTTATGAAACTATGGTTTTTGGCGGTGAGCATGATGGGGAAATGAATCGCTACAGCACAAGAGAGGAATCGCTAAAAGGCCACAAAGAAATGGTAAGGAAGTGCGAGGAGTAAGGAATGAGTGAGAAGGAACTAAAGCAACTTGCCATTGATATCGTAGAAGGCAAAGTGTTCGGTTCATGGAACATAACAGATGCTGATATGTTGCCAATGGTATTCATGGTTATAACATTTATGGATTTTGATAAAATACAAGAATTACAGGATGATGACATTTGGCATTTCTACGAGTATCTTGATAAGGCTGGGCCTCGCTCGATAAATGGGATGCCAATATTTTTCTCAGCACACACAATAACAAAAGATGACTGGAAGAAGGTTATTCCATTGATTAAGGAATTTCAATCTAAAAAAGAACAATTCATGGAGTCCGCCCATGCCTGAGACATGCGAAACGAAATGGGATATAGACAAATTTCCAGTCCACATGAAAGTGGATGCGCAAACAAGGAATGATAATATTGATTTGGGCCACGATTTGTGTAAACGATGCGAAGGCACAGGCAATGAATTATACTCAATGTATCGTAAATGCAAAGATTGTAATGGTTCAGGCGAATGGGAGCAAAAGAATGAGTGATTGTCCAGAATGTGGCGCGGAAAATGTAATTGTTTATCACTGTGAATTATGCGGAAATTATGCTTGCAGCGAATGTTCTGAGGGTGGAATCCCACACTGTAGCGGCTGCACTAATTCTATGGAGGAAATGGAATGATAACAATAAGAGGCTTAATTCGATGGATTTTAACTCTGGCCTTAGCCTTTGGAGCATATTCAGAAACAGGAGTATGCACGGCTACCTCTTTGGTGCTGATTTTTATTGCCATCGAATTTCACATATATTTTATAACAGAATCTTGCAAAGAAATTAAAAGATTAGCTGATAGCTCTGTAAAAAGTAAATAAACTTATGGGGGCGGCGGCGGAATATCGCTGACGGACGGTCTGGAAGGTCGCATTGGATAACCGAGACCGAGAAAGGTTGACCAGCGCCGAATAAAAGGCTGGCTATGGACAATGCCCGCCCCCACCCAAATATTGCCAGCGGCGGCGTGTGTGAAACGCATGGACTTACGTGAAAATCGTAGGGGAATCCAACAGAAAAAAGTGGAAGGGCACTTGTTGGACTTAGGCCAAACGAAGCAGCGCTTCAACTGCAAAGCGACCTTCTTGCCGAGTAAGTTAGAGGCAGTTGCGTGCTTACTATAGCGACCTCTTGAAAGCGATGGTAATAAAACTGCTCAAGCAGGTTAGGATCCTGCCCGCTGGCAGCACTCATCCTCCTCTGTAGGGCGGAAGGGAAACCGACCGCCCTGCTATTATATCTCTCTTACGGGAAAGGGGTGGACAAATGCTTTAATTTGGAACCGGCCCGGCGCGTGGCCGTCGGGCCATATTTTGAAAGGAAGTGAAAGATGGTAAAATGGTTGATATTTATTATTTTGAAGATCGTAGAAATTTTGGCAGTTCTGTTTGTACCGTTTTACGCGGGCTTGTTTTTGCACGCGGTAGGCTTTTACAAACCTTCGCCAATGGGAGGGACATGCCTGGTGTGGCTTGCTGGAATTCCTCTGTTTATGTTAGCTGCCATAGCTTGCAGTGCATGTTTTTTCGGCTATTTAATCTTGTTTCAAGCCTTGCCAGTCATCGTTGACTTTAATATGGAATTGGCGAAGAAATTAACAAAATTGTTTAGATAGCCCCCCGGCCGTACCCACGGCCTGCAATTATATAAAGGATAAGGATATGAAGAACAAAATAGCCTTAATAATCATGCTGGCAATAGTTTCATTTTCGGTAGGCCGTTGGTCTAAAGAGCCTGCATGGGAGATTCCCCGATTACTTACTAACGCAGGAGAGCAAAGGGAACTATTTCGGCTCGGGTTTTACGACGGTCCTATAGATGGGATGCGAGGGCCGCTACATATACAGGCTAAGCAGGACTGGGAAGTTGCATATAATGAAGAACAGAACGCGTGGGCAATAGAACCTTACGTTGGCGAAGATGGGTACTTAGAAGAGCTAAAATGATGCAGGCACCTTGCGGCAGGGCGGGGTCAGGGATGGCCCCAAGCCTGCTAAGGAGATTGAAATGAAAGAAGATTTAGGTGTTTTGCAGGCACAAAGCCAGGCGTGGGCAGCACTGCGAGAAAACCTGCCTGATATAGAAAGGATTCTCGAAGATGGCCCAAAGTTAGAGGATAGAAAATTAATGGTAAGTTGCTTGGAAATAGTTTTGGCGGAATTATACCATAGAAAATTAAACGTCTTACTTGCCGAAATAGGAGATTGAAATGAGAGAGATAAAGTTTAGAGCTTGGGAAGAAAGATGCAATATGTATGAAAAAGTTGATGGCAAACCTTTGTATTTAACGGACGGCAAACTCTTCACGTTGCATAGCCCTTACGGCGGCTTTGACCCTAAGAATGTTTCAGACCACTACATCCTCGAGCAATACACCGGCCTCAAGGACAAGAACGGGGTCGAGATATACGAGGGGGACAGATGGCAACGAGAAGAAGGTGGCTTCATAGGCATCGTGAAGTGGAAGTTTGCCAGGTGGGATTTTGAAACTGCTGACGATTCTCCGTGTATATCCTATCCGGCATTTTCTTCCAACGCTCCTCTTGGCAGAGTCATCGGCAACATACACCAAAACCCAGAACTATTAGAATAGGAGATAAGGAAATGGCAAAGAAAAAATCAGTTGTGTGGCTGAGCGTTGATAGGTGTGGCTACGAAGTTCGTGCGGGTAAACCCAAGTACGTAAATAGGCTTTGGGTTGGTAGTGGTCTTATAGGCAGGTACTGCATAGAAAACTTCGAGCGCCTATTCCCTTTTTTCAAAATGCCCTCGAACAGTCTCGGCAAAATAACCAACACAGCCAATACATTAACCTTTGAGATTGTGGAGACAAAATGATTGACTTCGACCCTATGATTGAAATAACAAGCAAGGCAGGAACGGACATGATCTGCGTCAAGCACAGGGACGATAGAGAACCTATCGAGGTCCCTGTGCAGGAATTGCTTGAGGTAATTGCCGAGAAATTCCCTAACAAAGTTTTGCAAATAGCGGAGTTTATGAACGATGCAGTTAGACCAGATACCATCTAAGGATTGGGATGACGTACCTAAACCCAAATATATCGCCCGTATTGCAAGGGCTGAACGTGAAGAAGAGTTTCTGGACAGGCAATACGAGCGACCTGAAGACAGAATAAATCAATGGCCAAATGACATTAATTATTATGGAGAATGCGAATGAACCAGTTAAGCGTGTATGATTGTGAGTCAATTATTGCCGAAATCGAATTAAAGGCTTCGGATGATGGTGAAATCAGTGAAGAGGACATGCAGGCTCTTGTCGAGACCCACGCAACGAGTATCCAGAAACTCGGCAAGATGTGCGGGTATATGAAATTTCTGGAACATTACATGACCGCTGCTGATAGCGAAATTGCTCGAATTACTGCCACGAAGAACAAGGCCAAGCGAAGGCTTGAAAGCATCAAAGGGTACTTAGCGCCCTTCGTCAAGGCCAAAGGCAAGCCAGTAACCGTGGAGTCCTTCACGCTCTCTATTCGAAAGAGTGAATCGGTTAAGCTGGTCGATGGATTCGATAATAAACTGTACTGTAACAAGAAGGAAACATGGACGCCTGACAAGAAACGTATCAAAGACGCCCTCAAAGCCAGTATCGATATTGGCGGGGCAGAGTTAATTAAAAAAGACAACCTTCAACTAAAATGAAACCCAGATTTAGAAAGGAACCAAGATGCCAAATGTAAATGACCTAAAATCAAGTAAGTTTTTAACCAAGTTTGATGTAGAGCCTGACGTATTGGTTACTATCGCAGGCTACGAAGAACAAGATGTCTCAATGGAGAGCCAGGCCGAGGAAACGAAGTGGTGCCTAACCTTCCAGGAATTAGACAAGCCCTTGGTCTTGAATATGACTAACGGGCAACTCATCACGGCTATTATTGGAAGTGGTGAGTTTGATGACTGGGTTGGCCAGGAAGTGGTATTGTTTAATGACAAAACAGTCATGTTCGGTGGTAAGATGACAGGCGGGATTCGGGTACGAGCCTCTCGGCAGACCTTCAAGGAGGCGGTTAAGGATGTTGAGGCGCATCGCGATTCCCAGGGCCCACCCGCAACGGACGACGACATACCATTTTAAGGACTAACTCATGGAAGATGTACTAAGCGTAGCCAAAATGATTAACGATATGATTGGTGCTATAGGCGATGAGCGCCGAAGACTTGACGACTTGGCCAAACACAAGGCCCGTACTGAGGCTGACTACCAAAAGACCGTTACTACAACTATGACATCGCTCAGGGCGGGCCAGGAGTACCACATAGGCGAGGAAACTATCACCTGCACATCAGAGACTAATCTCAAAAAGACCGCCGAGGGCGTATGTACGGAGCTTCTGTACGACAAGTTAGTAGCTGAGTCTGCGTACAAGAATTGCGTAGTCAATCTGGATTGTTTGAAGGCCCAATTAAATGCCAAGCAAAGTATTTACAGACACTTGAATAATTTGTAAGGACTAAGCAATGAACAAAGCCAAGCCACGAGCAAGCGGCGAATATCGCCAAAGGATATGGACAAAATGTTGAGGTGGATTCTGAGGGATATATGGAAGTAGACAAAACCTGCGAAATAAAAGACTGCGAACAGCACTCGACCCTGACCTACGAGGACCACCGCATCTGCGATGGCCACTGGACGGATATATGTAACGATAAAATAAAACCCGAAAATGACGTTTGGAAGGAAAGAAGATGAGCAAGGACATTGATGGCATAATCGACCAATTTGTAGAAGATTTGGACTTTGATACAGTTATCGCTTGGGCTAAATTTCTTGAAGTCGAAGTCAACTATCCGCCTATCGATGATATGTATCCTGATTGGGAAAACGAATTGCGGGTCGAAGTCGGTGATGCGATGCGGAAAGTGAGTGAATGAAGATGAAATATCAATGGAAACGAACACCTAAAGGCGCACCCAACGCCCAAGTGGTCGGAGAGTATCTCTGGTCAATTAAAGAGAAATATGGCATTTTGACTCCGGACCGCATTTGTGCCGAGGCTCAAAAGGAGAAATCACCACTTCACGATTGTTTTGAGTGGGATAATGATGTTGCCGCCAAGGAACACCGCAAGGCCCAAGCCAGAGAGATATTGCGATTTCTTGTAGTTGTGGAGACTGAGGATATTGAGGATTGTTATGTCCGAGCATTTATTGCACCATCAGAAGTGGGGCAAGAGGCTAATAATGGCTATTTCTCTGTATCCGAAATAGCTGATGACGAGGCTCTCAGCGAAGCCTACAAACAGAAGTTGTTTGCTGATTTGCTCGCGATTCAAGGAAAAATACGGTGCTACAAAGAATTTGCAGCCGTCGTCAATGCTATTGGCGCGGTTGTGTTGTGATATGGCAGTTAAGTTGGGTTGGGTTACGTTCCGGTTGGTTGCGTTGCGTTAGGTTTTGATAAGTCAAGGCAGTTGGGATGTGTTCAGTTAAGTTCGGTTTTGTTGTGTTCAGGCTGTTGTGTTAAGGCAAGGCAGTTGAGTTCAGTTTTGTTGTGCTTTGATATGTTCAGTTACGTTTTGGCGGGGCAAGGCAGCTAAGGTACGTTCCGGTAGGATAAGATACGTTCCGACAGGTTCTGGTATGGCAAGTTAAGGCAGTTGTGTTGTGGAATGTCATGTTCCGGCGAGGCAAGTTGAGTTGCGACCCGTTGGGTTCGGACAAGTTGAGGCAGCTTAGTTATGTTGCGTTCCGATGGGGCAAGTTGGGATGTTTTGGGATTTGTTAAGGCAGTTGCGTTAAGTCCGGGTAAGGTGTGTTCAGTTGGTTTGCGGTATGGCAAGGCAGTCGAGATATGGTGCGATATGATACGGCGGGGCCGCGTAGGTTCTGTTTGGTTAAGATAAGGCAGATAAGTTATTGAAAGGAAAGATGATGGCAAAGACAAAAGAGTTGCAGGTTATTGTGATTCCGGCGATTAAAAAGAAGTCCCTCAATGTGAGGATTGTCGGCGAAAGTGAGTTTGTCAGCCACAAGTTCAGCGAAAAGGCAAAGAAGATGATTCGCGACAAGAAAGAACAAGTGGCAAAGCAGGGCAGGGGCAAGCACGATCCCAACGAGGAATACGCCCAAAGCCTTTACTGGCTTGGTAAGGATGGTCGTGAGATTACTGCCGGCAAAGACCCCTCGAAGCACAAGCACGGATTTGGCTTCAAGGCGGGTGGTATTAAGAAATGTATCGTTAATGCCGCCGTGGACGTTCAGGGCATCTACAAGACCACGATACGCCGGGCCTTGTTTGTTGAGCCGAAGGGTGGTTTTGTGAAGATCGAAGGCACTCCCAAGATGCGCGAGGACGCTGTGGTAGTGGGCAATGGTTCTGCCGACCTTCGGTACAGAGCGGAGTTTTGGCCCTGGCACATGAATCTCAAGATTACCTATAACGCCAATATTATCTCGAAAGAGCAAATCCTCAATTTGCTTAATCTTGCAGGGTTTTCAACAGGGATAGGCGAATGTAGGCCCGAAAAAGATGGCGCTTGGGGCATGTTTAAGATTGCATAACGGTCCGCCCGTACCGTAAACGGGCAGGAATAATAATTTATTTTCCCTTGACATTTAGCGGGGATATGGTATAAGGCATGATATGGCAAATACGATGACAATAGGATGTCTAAAATCTCAAAGCCCAGCGGTTCACTTCTCGACCCTGTTCGATTCGTGTTTGCCAACTGCTGGGCTTATTTTCTATCATGGATGACATTGTGAATAAAAGGCCGAGCATGCAATTTTACCCAGCCGATTGGCTGAAAGACCCAGACTTGCAGATTTGTAGCATGAATACTATTGGGATTTGGATTAACGTAATGTGCCGAATGTGGGAAGCAAAAGAAGAAGGAATTTTGCGGGGAACAACCGGAGAGTTGTCGCTTTTGGTGGGCGCAAGACCGAGTGAGTTCAAGAAGTTTTTGCACGAAGCTGAAACGCATTTGTTCGCCGATGTTACAAAATGTTACAGCGTTGTTACAATAAAATGTAGGCGTATGAATAGAGCGTTTTTAGAGCGGGACGGGGCAAAACGCCGCATGAGAAGGCATCGGGGAGGGGGCGGTTACGAAGATGTTACAACCCCTTCTTCATCTTCATCTTCTTCTTCTACTTCAAATACTAATAATATATGTCAATTTAAGGAACTTTTTGAAACTGCTCGAACAGAGTACCCCGGAACTGTTCGGGGGCTTGATGTTGAGTGGGATTACTTGGAAGTCGTTTGCCGGAAGTACAATCTTGACGTTGAGCAGATCGTCTCGGAAATTTCTGTCGCTGTCGGACGGTTGCTGGAGTGGCGGGTGGCGGCGCTGGCGGCGGGCGATTTCGTTCCGCCTCCGAAAAACTTCAAGACGTGGCTGCATAATCGTTGCTGGACAGAGGAGTTTGCCGCCGTTCATCAGCAAGTTACTGGGGAGCACAAGCGGTGCCTGACCCGTGGCTGCAAGAATGAAGGCCCAGCCAGTCGGGTGGATGATACGGGCCAGAAGTATTATTTGTGTGTGGCTTGCGGGGGTTAGATAATGAAAAAGAAAGAACAGCTTCCGATATACAACCGCGAATTTTGTGTTGAGAAAGAAGGCACGAAGATATTTATACACACCGTTGTTCAGGCCCATCGCCCCATCAGCGATGATGAGTTGACTTTCAAGGCCGCGTATGCCGCAAAGGAATGTGCTGGTCTTTATGGCGGCAAATGGATTGCCCATGCTGGAATGACAGGCGAGCAGATGGTATTAAAAAGAAACGAGTTAGCAAGGCAAGAATATTAAGGAGCTAAGAAATGATTACAGATGACACACTCAAATTGTTCTGCTTGTTTGACAGAGCAGGAACTTCGAAATATGACTTGCACAAAATCGCTATCAGAGGCGGATATAAATATGCTTGTGATGGTCGCATTGCGGTGCGAATCTCCACAACCGAGCCAGACAACGGGGGAACGTTTCCAAGCCTTGAGGATGCGTTCGGCAAGCCCGTTAGTAAAGATGGGCCTTTTCCTGAAATGGACACAGAGGAATGTGAGGGGTGTTATGGCAACGGGCGAAACAAAATTGTTTGCGAGGATTGCAAGGGGGAGGCATACGAGGTTTGCCCTGCTTGCGGGAATGAAGCCCCATGCAAATACTGTGACGGGATGGGGAGTAGGCGGGGACCGGATATGTGTGCAACCTGCAAGGGCTCTGGTAAGCAGTATGAGGAGACTGTTATTGAGGGTTACCCGATAGATGGCGGGTATCTTAGCAAAATAATTAACAACTTGCCTAATTGTAGGATAACCGGCGTGCCATCAGGAGAAGGGTGTGGATTTAGGGTGGCATTTGACGGAGGCGATGCAATTGTAATGCCAAAACATAAAAAAGATTAACCTGTGAAAACTGTCTTTGGAGGCGCAAATGATTGACCTCAAATGGCAAAAAAACGATGCGAATTAGCAAAGGCAATAATGTAAAAGGAGCATGAAATGATTGTTCGGGTTTTTAAGATGAAAGAGGACGCTACTGATGCTCAATGCCGGGCGCTTTCTGATAAGTTAGAATATCATGGCAAACTCCTGTGCGATAACGAAAGACGGAAAGAAATTGTCGCCCAATTCGATGATGAACTTGATTTATTGGCGTTTCAAGTTGCAATAGGCATGGCTAAGGTAAAAGTTGTAAAAGGAGCATGAAATGAAGATTGACAAAATCTTAGCCGCCGTAATGGCGGGGGAGGGGGCGTGATGGGTGAAACTTGTTATGAATTTGTAAGGCGTGTGTGGGGTTCTTGCACGGACGAGCAAGCAGACACCTTGTTGTGGAGTTGTACGGCATTCCCTTGCTGCGATGTACCTCATTTGGAGAAACAGCTACTGGATATAAAAGAAAAATCGGGAGGAGATTTCGAAAAAGCTTGGCGCATAGCAGAAAAAGAAACAAACGAAGCAATGAAAGACTTGCCCGAGCAACCCAAAGAGGAGGGGGACGAATGAGAACCATAAAGACAATCATAGCCTCTTGCAAAAAGCTCTATGTCGAAATTATATGGCTAAGGGACGAGGGTGTGTGCCAGTGGTGTCATGGAGAAAAGGGACCAGCCGAGCAAGTCCACCATATAATACCCCGTTCTCGAAGTGCAGTATTATTTTATGATTTGATAAACTTAATCCTATTGTGCAAGGGTTGTCATCACAAGTACGGAACTGATGCGGCGGCTGGCATACATTGGTTTTCGACCGTGTTCAGGGTGCGATGGGAATACCTGCACGAAGTAATTGAGGATGAGTGGGGCAAGCTTCTGCCCCGCAGGAATGTTATAAAATCATCTTGGAAAAAAACGGATTACGAGGCAATCGAAGAAAGTTTGAAAGAAAAACGGATTGAGCTGAAAGGATAGGACGATGGGGCAAGCGTTTCTTGAAAGTTGGGGTGCAATGTTTGGGGGCTGCTGTGGATGTAGCTTTAGTATTATAGTCCTGCTGCTTATGTTGGTAATTGTAGCAAAAATCTTGGAATGAAAGGAGGTCACGAAATGACAGTTGAAAAACTATTGGAAGAAGCAAGAGAAGAGGCGGGGAATGTAGACAGAAGCGAATGGCCGGCCCATAACCAGAAATGCCAAAGCCTCATCGATAAAGCCCTCGCCCTGCTCTCCAACGGTGGCTGGATACGGGTAGAGGATGGGTTGCCGAAACACTCAAATAGCGTGTTTGCTTATGGCAAGGATGGATTCGGTTGGAGAATTGTTGCGATCGTATCGTACAATCTTAAATTTAAAAAGTTTAGCATACTTTCAGATGTAACCCTCTGGATGGAAATCCCCGAACTGCCAAAGGAGCAACCTCATGAAGTGTAGGGATTGTAAGGAGTTGCAATTTAGATGGGTTTGTATGGACTATTATGGTTACGTGTGCCCGCAGAATTTCTTTGTACGCGATTATGCCTTAGATAAAACCTATGCAGAAAAATGTAAATATTACTCCCCCAAACTCCGCGTCAGGATTTGGAACTATTTGAAAGGAATGTGGAAATGAGTGAAGAACCAAGACCTTGCCCCGACTGTCCCGATGAGCCGGAGTTTGTGTACGAGAGACAAGTTAGAGACCTTCAAGCCCGCATAAAGAAGCTGGAACATCAAAGAAAAGGTTATGGTGAATTATTAGGCTCTGCAAACAATGATGTAGAGCGGTTACAAAAGTGGGGCGCCACCCTCCAAGCCCAAATCCAGCAATACCAGAGCACTGAGCCATACGATTCGGGCAAAGCGGCTGGCATCGCAAGCGTAGCTTCTAAACTTGCCGATGCACTTAAAGCCTTAGAAGAATATGGTTATCACACCAACGCTTGCCCTGCAACGACCGAGCACATATTGGAGCCTATCGAGACGGGTGAGAAGTGTAACTGTGGCTACGCCCAAGCCCTGGGGGATAAGTAAATGAATAACAAAGGCAAATTATATAGTAATGAATATCTTATACCTGAAATTTTGGATGATATTCATAAAGCCCTTGACCACATCGAACGGCTGGAGAAGCAGTGGCTACCACTATGTCCAGATTGTCGAGATCAATGTTTAGAAAAGGCAACAAAACATTTCCAAGCCGAAACCAAAGACCTCCAAGCCCAAATCCAGCAATACCAGAGCACTGAGCCATACGATTCGGGCAAAGCGGCTGGCATCGCAAGCGTAGCTTCTAAACTTGCCGA
>SDBU01000560.1_pt1 | contig 51944 bp, 49 predicted proteins | sample 2277071 | NCBI WGS metagenome assembly SDBU01 (sample SAMN10397929, study PRJNA504765) | marine sediment metagenome | isolation source: marine sediment core GS08_GC12, 126 cmbsf | place: Arctic Ocean: Gakkel Ridge, Loki's castle | collected 2008
CTTAGCCACGATGTTCGCGGCAAGCCTGGCGATTTCCCCCCGTATACAAGGCCCCTCGCAGGAAAAGACCGGGATTTTTCCTTCGGCCATTCTGTCTTGCGCGTGCTTTTCGCCCGCTGGGCAAATCCCTTCAACGCCGTCAATTTTAAGGGAAAAATCCGGTGTTGAATTGTTCATACTATTCTCCTTAATCACTTTAATGTAAAACCCTGATATTGAATGCTCACACAAACAAGGGGGATCATTTTGTGCGAGCATAACTTACTCTTGTGCAATAACGCACGATAATAACATTATATTGTAACATCATGCGAAAATGCATTATATTAATACTGATGATTGCGTCAAAAGTTCGCTCAGGCAGCTTTATATATTTCAACTATTCATTTTCCAGCCGATACGATGGGCTTTAGCCCATGCTGTCATTTCTGCCACACGAACAAAAAATAACCTCCCCGCATTTACGCTTTTACTCCTTACTTATCCCTTCTCCCTTCTTACCACTTATTTCTTTCCATTTTCCCGGAAAATACGTGACAAACAACCAAAATTGTAGTTTAATCTGTGTTCTCTGTGGCCCAAAAAAAGTGCTTTTTTGGTCATTTTTTTCTTTACAATTGTTTGATAATATATTAATATAATCTCATGTTTGCCAGTAAGCAAACGTATTCTGTCCTGAGCCTGTCGAAGGGAACCGCCAGTAGCTTGCCCCTTTCCCTGTGGGGGGCGACGGATTTAGCGGAGAACCGCCTGTCCTGAGCGCAGTCGAAGGACAAGTCGTAAGCCACAGCGTGGCAAGGACATAGAGCCAGCAGGCCTAATCAAATTTTAATCGTTAGTGAATCGTCAATATCGAAGATCCGCCTATGGCGGAGTCAATAGCGAAGCAGAAGCCCCTTAGGGGAATTACCAATGTTCAAAACCGCAGTTGCCCAAACCAAGCGTCGCCTGCGGCGACGAGTTGTTTTGAATTTGGGTCATTTCGATTTTGAGATTGTTTCGGATTTCGATATTCGGATTTCGGATTTCAGTCTGCCGGATAACTCCTTACCCAATATGATGATACAGTCAAAAACAAATAATCATTTATCAATAATCAGTAATCATTGTGCCCACGGCATCTTTACACTTGTAAAGATGTCTCTACAAATCAAACTTTTTATGCAAAACGAACCCAATTTGCCGAAAGCCCAAATGAACGTAAATAAAGTATTAATAAAGGATTATGAAAATATTTCCAATTGGACACTTGGTGGAAACGAACCCAAAACGAACCAAAACGAACCCAATTTCAAAAAGGCCAAAATGAACGTAACTTCTATTCTAACAGTGGGTTACGAAAATAAACCGCCAATTTGGGCTCCGAAAAAACGAACCCAAATTTCGAAACGACAAAAACCAATGCAAACCTCTTTACCACAAAGGATTATGAAAAAAACCGCGATTTCGGGTTCCGGCAAAACAAAGCCAAACAAACCCAATTTCTCCTCCTCCCAAAGGCCTGAAATAGCAGACCGATGTCGGATTTCTGCCTTCGGTCCTTTGGATTCTGCCCACGAAACAGACGAAAATCATCGTTTACCGTGCCTTCTGAATGCCCCGATGTTGCCTATTTACAAACCAGCCAATGCTCGATATTATAGCCGGCGTAAATGCCGATGTAGCTCAATGGTAGAGCGCAGCTTTCGTAAAGCTGAGGTTGAGGGTTCAACTCCCTCCATCGGCTTTGTGAATATTAAGCAGAAATACAATTTGCTTCAAGAAGTCCTCAAGGAACTGGGTAAAGTCGTTGTTGCCTACTCCGGCGGGGTGGACAGTACCTTTCTTTTGAAGGCGGCTGTCGATACACTGGGCGCCGAGAATGTATTGGCGTGTATAAGTGCCGGTGTTGCCGAGCCGAGTAACCAGCTCAAAAGGGCGGCGGACCAGGCGAAGAATATCGGTGCCGAGCTTCAGGTCATCGAGACGGATGAGCTTGATGACCCAAAATTTACGTCCAACAAGGCCGACCGCTGCTTCCATTGTAAATCACACATTTGTAAGATACTTTTAGACATCGCCAAGGAGAAGGGTTTTGACCACGTTGTGTTCGGGACGAATTACGACGACCTCGACGATTTCCGGCCCGGCAACCGCGCCATTAAAGTCTTTGGTATCCGTTCGCCGCTGGCCGAGGCCAAACTCACCAAGGATGATATCCGGCAGCTAAGCAGAGAAATGAATTTGCCCACAGCGGACCTGCCCTCATCTCCTTGCCTGGCTTCGAGAATCGCCTATGGGCTGGAAGTGACTGAGCAAAGGCTCAAGCAGATTGATGAGGCGGAGGAGTTTCTAAGGGCGTTGGGCCTGGTTGAATTCCGCGTTCGCCATCACGATACCGTTGCTCGAATCGAAGTCAATCCGCGGGATATTGATAAAGTTACGAAGGAGCCGAACCGCTCGAAGATAATCGAGAAGCTGAAATCACTCGGCTTTAAGTTCGTGACCGTCGACCTGCAGGGCTTCCGCTCCGGCTCACTGAACGAACCGCTGTCGGAAGAACAGAAGCGAAAAAGCCTTTAGATTCGATTGAAGTACAGAGTAGGAATATGGTAAAGAAGGATATAGTCAGAGCTTTTACGCAGAAGATCGCGGGGCGCAATTTCTCCGTTGTTTTGCCGGAGGGTAGAGACGAGCGAATAATTCAGGCTGCTCGAAGACTTAAAGACGAAGATATTGCGCAGCCAATTGTGCTTGGAAAACCCGAACAGCTTGAAACCGCAATCGAAAAAGCCGGGGTCGATCTCGCTGGTATCAAAACCATAAACCCGAAAGAAAGCGAAAAGCTCGACGTCTATGCTGAAAAATACAGCCGCCAAAGAGATGGTATTTCTGCTGCCGTGGCGAAACGCATAGTCGTCAAGCCGCTATTCTACGCGGGCATGATGGTAGCTTGCGGCGATGCAGATGTTTTTGTGGGTGGTGTTGCCAGTGCGACATCGGTTCTTATTCAGGCCGGAGTCTTAACCGTAGGATTGAGCCCAGGACTCAAGACTCCTTCCAGCTATTTTCTTATGGTTATTCCCAACTTTCTTGGAGAGGAAGACAAACCGTTCATTTACGCTGACTGTGCTGTCAACATCGACCCTACGGCTGAACAACTCGCCGATATTGCACTGGCTTCGGCTGCGAGCGCAAGGAGACTTCTCAGCCGGGAACCGCGTGTAGCCCTTTTATCATTTTCTACCAGGGGCAGTGCTTTCGGCCCAAGTGTGGATAAAGTCAAGGAGGCACTCAAAATAGCAAGGGCTCGGGAACCTGAATTGGCTATTGACGGTGAATTTCAAGCGGACTCGGCAATAATTCCAAGGGTAGCTGCCAGGAAAGTTAAGGATGAAAGTGCTGTGGCTGGAAAGGCCAATGTTCTCATTTTCCCCGACCTTGCTTCCGGAAATATCGCCTACAAGCTGACGCAATATATGGCCGGCGCCCAGGCCATTGGACCGTTCCTGCAGGGATTTGCAAAGCCTATCACGGACCTTTCAAGAGGTGCAAGCGTAGATGACATAATTTCAGCAGTGGTTTTAACTTTGGTGCAATTGGTGTAGAAAAGAAAAGCCGCACGAAAGCGGCAAGAAAGGCGCATATAGCGAAAGGACGATATTGAAAATGAAAGTACTCGTTGTCAATGCAGGTAGCTCTTCGGTCAAGTATCACTTGTACAATATGCCCCAGGCGGAGGTCCTGGCCCACGGTGTGGTCGAACGAATTGGAGAGGAAAGATCAGAACTCTCTCATTTCTTTAATGGCAAAACCCACACCATACAACAAAAGGTCAAAGATGTCGGAAAGGCAGTGGAACTTATATTGGAGACTCTTATCAGCAGAGATGTGGGAGTTATACAGGACTTTTCTGAAATTTGTGCCGTCGGTCACAGGGTAGTTCACGGGGGCGAAGAGTTCACTTACTCTGTAAATATTGATAAAAAGGTTATTGCATCTATCGAGAAGTTCGCAGACCTTGCTCCACTGCACAATCCTCCTAACCTCGCAGGCATCCGGGCCGTGCAGCGCAGACTTCCTGATGCAAAGCAGGTTGCCTGCTTTGACACAGCATTTCATGCCACCATCCCGAAAGTAGCGTACATGTATGCCCTGCCGTACGAGCTTTACGAACAATACGGCATTCGCAGATATGGTTTCCACGGAATCTCGCACAGATATGTTGCCAGGCGTGCCGCTGCCATAATGGGCCGTGGGAAATATAATATCAACGCCGTTACCTGTCATCTTGGAAACGGCTGCTCTATTACCGCCGTGAAACAGGGCAGGTCAATTGATACATCTATGGGATTTACGCCTCTGGAAGGGGTGCCGATGGGAACACGCTCCGGCGACCTTGACCCGTCGATACTCTTTTATCTTGGCGATAAAGGATACGACGTAAAAGCTTTGAAAGAGCTGTGCAACAAGAAAAGCGGTCTGCTCGGAATATCGGGTGTCTCGAACGACGTGAGAAACCTCGTGAAACTCGCAGGCCAGGGCAATTCTCGAGCACAACTCGCTATCGATATTTTCTGCTACCGCATCAAGAAGTACATCGGCGTATATTGTGCCGTTCTGGATACAGTTGACGCTGTAGTCTTTACGGGTGGCATAGGGGAAAACGCTGTGTTCCTGCGTCAGCAGATATGTGCCGGCCTAACGCAATTAGGCATCCAGCTTGACAGGGAAACAAACAAGACGGCAGTGGCAAAAGAAGCTGAAATCAGTACCACCGACAGCAGAGTCAAAGTCTTTGTAATTCCGGCAAATGAGCAGGTCGCTATTGCAAATGATACTTATGAGCTGACCAGTTGCAAGCTGCCAATTGCATCAAAGCAAAACACCGATAAAAATGCCACACAGCAGCGAAGGGAAATTCTTCAGGAGGAATGAGAACTCTGATATCTCTACGGCAATAAAATTTTGCCCCCGTGAGCGGTTACCTTATTAATTTGTCAAACCTGCGATAGCGGCACCAATCAATGTCGCGTTTTCCACGTTTATAATCTCGTAGAACACTCCTTTTTCGTTTACGAGGTAGTCTTTCAAATAATACTCAACGCGCTGTTTGAGCGATTTTAACTGGTAGAAAGTCGTTCCTTCTGCGACGATACAAACCGGCCGGCACGGATTATGGCCTTTGCCGCTTTTGATAGCGGCGGAGGATAAATTGATGGCTGTCAGTTTTGCAGCTCGCTCTATTAATCTGTCAATCAGGTAGTATGCTGTAGCGAGGTCTTCTTCACTTGCTGTTTTTAAGGCCGATGACAAGGGACCACCCTTGCCTTGCGGGTAAGACATAAAATCATTGACATCTTTTGTACTTATTTCTTTTATTTTATTAAGGTTCTCTGCGGAATTTTTAGATAAGAGCCCTTCTTCGGCTGCCGCACGAACGGTCCATAAACAAAGCGGTCCGAGATAGGCGCCTGAAATCATCTTTTCAAAGGTGTACATTCCGGGGCTGTTTGAAGATTGGTCGAAGTCTTTATCTATTTTCCCCTGTGGTGCTTTGCCGAAACCGCCTGATTCGACATTTACTATCTGGCTTTTAGCAAGGTCCAGGTCTTTTGTTTTGGTGATGTTCTTATTGGTCTCGATGTAGCTGCAATTTGTCCCTGTGCCCAGGATAAAGCCGATGTAGGTGTCGAATGACATACCTTTAACATCAGCCCTGCCGGCCAGCAGGGTGGCCACCGTATCATTGAGCAAAATGATATTTTTTTTGCTGATTTTTTTTGAACTTCTGATGGCTACATTCAAGTTTTCGCCAATCATATTACCGGCGACTTCATCTGCCTTTATTTCTTTGGAGAAATGTAAAACCTTCCCGTCTTTATTGGGAAATATTTCAATCGGATATGAAAAGCAAAAGCCGATGTTCGCACTTTTATCGATAACTTCATCTAAATAGCCTGCCATCGTGTTGAAGAATTCGTCTTTGCTGACTTGCTGTTTGACTCCGGGCATAGGGAAGAGCTTGAAATTTTCGATGTTAGAGTTTCCATCCTGGTCGAAGCTGACTGTGGCCACACGAAAGTTTGTTCCTCCGGCGTCCATAACAATGACAGGTTTATTCAGTGGGATTTGGCGCTCGATTTCGATGTAAGTTGGCAGCATGGCTAAGGAACTTGGCTCTGCGGCCAGGCCTTGTTCCATTTCCTTAAGGAAGACCTGGCAGGTATTTTCCATGTCGAAGTCGGCTGGATTCATTTCGTTTTTGTTCAAAAAATCTGTGACTTTAGCCTTAACCTCTTCCACAGGTTAATCTCCTTTGTATTTTGAAGTTATTCGAAAATTCAATCCGGATAGCCGTCAGGGTGCTCGTTATGCCACTGCCATGCGGTGGCAACTATTTTTTCCAGCTCGGGGAATTCCGGTTTCCATCCGAGTTCGGTCCTGACCTTTGTGGCATCGGAAGTTAATATTGGTGAGTCGCCCGGCCGACGGTCTGCTTCTACAACCTTAAAATCTTTACCGCTGACTTTCTTGACCGTCTCGATTACCTGTCTGACTGAATATCCTTCGCCGTTGCCCAAGTTGTAGATAAGTTCGCTGTTATGGTCTAATTTTTCCAGCGCCAGCAGGTGTGCCCTGCACAAATCCTCGATGTGGATGTAATCGCGAATGCAAGTGCCGTCCGGCGTGGGATAATCGGTACCGTAAATTTGGATTTTACTGCGTTTTCCCATCGCAGCTTTGATTATGAGTGGAATCAGATGTGACTCAGGCCTGTGGTCTTCACCGAGAGAGCCGTTTGCGCCCGCGCCGCAGGCATTGAAGTATCGCAGCGTGGCGTATCGCAGTTTTCCTGCCTGGCTTTGATAGTGACACATTCTTTCGGCGGCCAGTTTGGTTTCCCCATAGGGATTGATGGGCTGTTTCGGTGAATTTTCGGTGATGGGCACCTGTTCCGGTATGCCGTATACGGCCGCAGTGCTGCTGAATACGAATTTATTGACACCGCAACTTTCCATCGCTGAGAGCAAATTCTGGGTATTTGAAACATTATTGTGATAAAATTTGAGCGGAAACCGAACTGATTCGCCTGCTTCAATGAAGGCTGCAAAGTGCATTACCGCTTCGATTTTGTATTTCTTGAGCGTCTTGATGAGCAGTTCGTGAATGGCTAAATCACCCTGGACAAACTCAGCCGACCCGACCGCTGACCTATGGCCTGTGCTGAGATTGTCGAAAACAACAGGCTCGAAACCTTCGGCAGCTAACATCGCCGTCATATTACTGCCGATATAACCTGCTCCGCCGCAAACCAGTACTTTCATATCTTGTTACTCGATATTCGATTCTCGATTCTCGATATCAAGCGACGAGCGTCGAGCATCGAGTATCGAGGAAATCCGTTTCAAAATCTCCGTTGTAAGTTGACCGTCCCTGCCTACATCTACCCAGGCCATTTCTTTTTTTTGCTCAGGGTGAAGTGCCAGCACCTGCATCGATTGATTGCTTGGAGTAAACATTTCGTATGCCCGTCCACTGCTCGTAACCTCCCGCTCAGGCAGTGATAACCTCTGGACCTTGACATCACATTTGATACACAATTGCCCGCCTTGTCGGCTTATGCCTAATTCGGCGGTTCTTCGTATACTGTGCAGATTTGCTTCGGTGGAGTTGAAGGCACCGACATTATCGCTGCGCCAGAATTCAAAGGATTGTGCCGCCGGAAGCGGCCTGGTTCGGATAATCCCCTGCTCGGCATCAGCCTTATCGATAGTAAAGTGCATTCGGCCAAGGACATCTTCGGCTGTCTGCATTGCCTGCTGTTTGTCCATATCCGGCAGACAAATTTGCTCGACTACCTCATGAAGCTGCGTCTGCGCACAGCCTGTTAGCATAAGTGCACACACAATAAGTGCTTCTATGCTCTTGTGTTTTAGTGTTCTTTTGTTCTTTTGCATTTTTTGTCCGTTCATTTTGGTATTTCACCGAATTCCTGTGGATGATTATATATGAACTGAGTCATTGACTCAAGAGGCAATTGCTTTTTCTATATTAACTGGACGAAAAAATGCTACAGCCGCGGCCAACTGGACTGTGATTTACTGGCTATGACGGAGGTGGCTGTGGAGTGTTATCTTCCAGCCAATGCAAAGCCATAAGTCTAAAGTCCAGGAAATTTACCTTGCAGTCGCCGTTTATGTCTCCGGCCACAATGGTTTCACAAACCGGCTTGCCAAAGTATGATTTGCTTGCCTCGGCTGTGCCGCCATACGCTCCCATATTGATCACACCACCGTTGGGAAATGGCTCCAAACCAATGGGGTTGTAAATATCGCCAGCATCAATACAAGGACTCGTCACGTCATCTCTCGTCCATCGTCCCTCGTTTGCGTCCCACCTGCCCGCCTGAGATTTCAGATGATAATCACCTTCGGTTTGCCAGTCTCCTAATCGCGCGAAGCATGGGTCGGTGTCGATATTCCCCGGCCCCCAGTTCACGATGCCGTTGCCCCAAATCCTGTCTCGGCCGCCCTCGAAGTTGCAGTACGAAATATTAAGCGTTGCTCCAGTGGGCACAAGAGCCCATGTGTGACGGTACAGTATGCAATTTTTTATTGTGCAGGTTCCCCCCTCAAAGACTTCAATGCCGTCCGCGACGGCTACGAAAGTGCAGTTCTCAATCAAGCCGTGACATCCAACAATCGCCGGTACCGGTGAAGGTCTAAGGCACATATATCCAATGTTGGTAATCGTACAGTTGCTGATTGTCCCATCGCAGGCATAAATAAGTCGCCCGCAGCCGGTCATAAAGTTCTCAAGGACGCAATGACTGATTGTGGCGTGCGTATGGTTCTTGCCGCTGGGGTCAATTTCCCAATCGAAGCCGGTGATATAGCCGTCGATATTAAAGCCTGTAAGCGTACAGTTTGGGTCTTCCGTACCGCGAAACCAAACCGTGCCACTAATAGTAGTACTCTTCACTATATGTGACTTGGTTGGGTCGGTGCTTGTGAGCGTGATGTTTTTGCCGAGAAAGTTGATGTATTCTGTGTACAGGCTCGGATAGACAATAATAGTATCACCATCCTCCGCTATATCGATGCCTTTCTGGATGGTGGCGAAGGCTGTTTTGGGGCTCAAACCGTCATTGTTATCATCGCCATTGACCCCATCGACGTAATAGGTCTGAGGAAACTCGTGAGCAACAGCGTCCAAATTGAAGATAAAAAAGTCACAGCAGGGGGGAACCGTTCCGCCGGTCATCTCAACCGAACTATCTCTGAGGGTCACGACGAGATTGACATCGACCGGGTAAGCCTCTGCGGTCTTGCCTATAAAGTTGATTTCCGTGTCGCTGATAATGGTACCGACCAGTTCGGTCATGTTAAAGAGGACATCCAGGCTCTGTGTATACAAGAAGGGGCTCTCGCTGAGGGTCGCATCAACCTGGTCGAATGAAGCGGCGCCGGTCTCGAAATCCACCGTTAACTGGAACCGGCCTGTTACCGAGTGGGTTTCATGGATCCCGGCAAATCCTCCAGTTTGAACCACGGTACTTTGGTCCGGGAGAAACACATAAGTTTTCGTCTTGCCAGCAGTTGTTACACTGCAAAGGCTGCCCAATAGGAAGATAAAAGCCAGTATCAACTTTTTCATCTCAATGTCCTCCTGGAAAGCATTTGCTCGGCAACTATTCTATGGCAACGACAGTATGAATTCAAGCAAAAAAGGCGATATTTGCTTTTTTTTGGAGTTTTTTGCCCTGGAGTGGAAAAGAACGTAGAAGATGCTGCTGAAAGAGAACCGGGCTCTCTTAGGCGACAATCGCGCTGATATCGACGATGTACATCTGTCGGCCGTTGCCTCCGTGCGGCGAATCAATGACAACACTTTGGCCGTCAGGGCTAAAACGAGGATGGGTGTCGCATCGCCATTCGCCTTTATATTGCGGGGGCAAATAGAAAGCGCCAAGCGGAACTTTCTTGTCGGTCACTGTGTTGTATAGGTAAACGTGCTGTTTCCGCTCTTTGTCCGGATATGTGTCATTGAGAATCCATTTATTGCCCGGCAGGCCCGCCATACGTGCGGCGGGCAAGTAACTGCAATGGCCGTTTTGTTTCATAATTCCTTTTCCAACCACTTCGACCTTGTGTGTGCCGTCCTCATACAGATAAAACGCGTTTCTGTGTGAGGGATGCCAGGCCCAGGCGAGGATATGGCGTGTATCTCGCCAGATAAAATGTGATGTTTTGCCGTAATCATCCACGACTCGAATGTCTGAGCCATCCGGTTTGGCGGTGAGCATTCGGGTACCATAACCGCCTTTGCCCTTGATTCGCCAGCGGTGTAGAAAGATGAATCGCGAGCCATCGGGATTGAACAGCAGATGATTGAAGTAATGTTTTGCACCGGTGAGGTCAGCGTTTGGATTTGGGATTTTTGCAACGTCTGCGATAGAGATTATCAGATTGTGCCTGCCGGTATCGAGGTCGAGACGGAAGATGCCCGAATCCTTGGGTGCCGGGTCGTCTGTATGTGGGTCGGGCAATCCTGCATAACCGTAGCCGGGCCTCATATCCTGAATGCGCCTGAAATCCGGTGCAACGGCAGTACGTCCATCGGCACTTATCGTGTAAAATGGGTGTGCCAGTGTCCGCTTTTTGCGGCTGTGAATGTCAAGGATATGGCAGACAAATCGGTTTTCTTGTCGGTCATTGAAGATAATTTCATTCTTCGAGCCGGGCCGCCACTGGAGCATACAACCCTGCTGCCAGCACCATGCGCTGCTTTTGCCGAGCTTAATCCAACGGTCATCGTTCTTCAAATCGACCATACCAATACTGATAACGTCATCCGGCCTGGGGCTGCGATGCTCAAAGCCAACATCCATTCCGAGCGCGTAGCGGCAGTCCGGGTCAAACTGGAGTTTGTCATAGTAGCTGAACCAGTGGAATTTCGGTCCTTGTGTGATGGCCCGGACGGGGGTTAGCTTGACGCTTGTGGCCTGTGCCATTTGGTTTGAGAAACCTGTCAGTGCTATTGTGCCGCCTGCTGCACATCGCAGCAATTGGCGTCGAGTCAGCTTGATATCATCCATATTATTGTCCTTCATTTTAACGTGCTGTTGATATAAACAGCAGAATGTCTCTACTATTGGGAGTATGAATGAGTTGTCAAGATGAGATTTTATTGTTTTTCTGCTTCTTTGTGGATATTGCATGGTACACATTGCTAAAGGTAAGATTGTTTTAACGCCGATATGGATATTATCGAGTTGTCTATATCGTATTGTGTATTGCGTATTTAGAGAATAATCCACATGTCCTCGGTGCAGCTACAATCCAGTAGTGAAAAATTGGTTTCCCTGCCTTTAGGTCAGAGCGTCAGGGATTTTTTGGATTATCTTATTGTTGAGGCGGGTCTGTCCAACAATACAATCCTGGCCTATGGGCGTGATTTGAAAAGCTTTCTGGTGTATTGCAAGTCGCAAAATGTCAGTCGTCTGCAGCAAATAAAGCCGGGCCTTATCCACAAATATCTACAAGTGCTCGGCCGTGCCGAAAAGAGTGAAAGCACGGTTAAACGCGGTCTTGTCGCTATAAGGATGCTCCTGCGGTTTGCTAAACTTACCGGGCGAGTCAGTTATGACTTCACTGCAATACTTGAAGGCCCAAAGCTTTGGCAGAAACTGCCCATTTATTGCAGCAAAAAGCAGGTTATCGACCTGTTAAACGCTCCTTCACCCGACGAACCTTTTTACCTTCGTGACAAAGCGATTCTCGAATTGCTCTACGCCACCGGCGTGCGTGCCAGCGAGTTGGCAGGGCTGAAAACCTCGGATTTGAATCTTGACATCGGTTACTTGCGCTGCCTGGGCAAGGGCAATAGAGAACGCGTAATACCAGTCGGCAAAGCCGCCATCGCAGCAACAGTCGAGTACCTTAGGGAACTTCGACCGAAGCTGGCCAAGTCGCAAAGTGCTGATTTTCTGTTGTTGTCTCGAACCGGCCTGCCCTTGAGTCGTATTGAGATTTGGAGATTAGTTAAAAAATATGCAATCCGTGCGGGATTGCCCGGAAATCTAACCGTTCATACATTGAGGCATTGCTTCGCAACGCATCTGCTGACAGGTGGAGCTGACTTGAGAAGCGTCCAGGAAATGCTCGGACATGTGGACATCGCCACTACCCAGATTTACACACATGTTGACCAGGAAAGGCTGCGAAGGATTCATAAGGAATTCCACCCAAGGCCATAGAAGCGTGAATTTTGAGTCGAGTTACGAACGACGCACGAAAAATGAGGATTGACTTGGAAGGATTTTGGGATTATTATGACAAGCGGAGTTTTGTTTAGGGTCATCCGAATGAGTACAAAACGGCTATATCTGCTGATATTCCTATTGATGGTGGGATGCCAACAAGCCGGAATTAGTGCAGGCAGACCAGCCTCACCCGCTAATGAAACAGGTGCAAAGGCCGAGCTTAGCAAGCAGTTGAAAATCTATGAAAGCACTTTGCTCGAGGGCAAAAGTGAGCAGATACGTATAGTGGCAGCAACTGAAATGCTGTTTAGTGAAGACCCGTTGGCGCGAGAAATTCTACTGTCCGTATTGGAACAGTCCAAAAACAGCTCCGCACGTATGGCTGTCTGCAAGGCACTGATTCAGGCCCGACCACAGCAAAAGCAGAAACGTATAAATAAAAAGGGCGACTTTATTCAGCCGTTGCTTGATATCTTGCCCACCAAGATTGCCACAGAGGCTGAATTGGCTGCAGAAGGCCTTTTGTTTTTTGAATACGAGCAAATATCAGAACCCCTTGAAAAAGTGGTAACAGACCCATCGCTGCCGGTCAATGCGAGATTGAATGCGATATATGCGTTGAAGCTTCAACCGGATAAGCAAGCGGTAATTAGACTTATAAGGCTGGTTGACGACCCTGAAAAGCTGATAGCTGACTCAGCGGAGAAGGCCCTGAATTCTCTTGGCATAACGGTAGACCAGGACGCCGAAATTCGCGCAGAAAGGATAAATATACTCCAAAGACAGGACACAGACGAATTCCTGCGGGACCGTCTGATTTGGCTGGAAGGACAGGTGCACAAGTTGAAAGACGAACTGGACCTGTGGGAAGATCGCTATCTGTCCGCATTAGATGAGGTATACAGCGGCAGAAAGGATAATGCAGCCAAAGCTGAGTTCCTGGCTAAGCATTTTCAAAATTCAGAAGTGACAGTGAGATTGTGGGCGTTGGATAAGGTTTATCAAGATAGGGTAAGCTCGACGCCAAACCCTCAACTGCCTGCTGCACTTGAGTCCATATTGGTCAATTTGATTTCGGACCAGGACCGAGATGTCCGACTAAAGACAGCGAAGCTTCTGGCTTTGATGGTGGAGTTGAATTCAGCCCAGCATTTGCTGGAACAGCTCAAAATTGAACAATATGATGAGGTCATGGTTGAATTGTTCGTTGCACTCGGCAGAGCATGTCAATATGCCTTTTCGGCTAATTCGGGGTTCAATGTTTCGCCTGAGGTAAGAAAACAGCTCTTAGAATGGGCGGAAAAGTACCTGGTCGATCATGACCCGATGAAGGCACAAAAAGGGGCTGATGTAATAAAGAAAGTGCTTGAGCAGGGCGGATTAGCATCGGTGGGTGTTGACAAATATCTTGGTTTACTCCAGGCAAGATATAAACAGGAAAAAGATGGGGCCGACGGGACGCTGCGCGGGGAATTGCTTACCGCCATGGCCGGATTGTGCGCACAGAGGAGCGCTTGCAGAGATGAATCAAGCAAGCTTTTTGAGTCTTTATTTCAGCAGGCACTGAATGACGAGACAAATTTGGTTCGGGAGGCAGCGGTAGATGGGCTTATCTATATTGATAAAACAAAGGCTCTTAACATATTGAGAGGTTTTATTAACGACAGCAATCCAATCGTTAGGAAAAAAATAATAGAGCTTGCCGGTGAAGTCGGCAGCCAGGAAGATTTAGTTTGGCTTTCTGGTAAAATTGGTCCATCAGCGGAGGGTGAAAGCGAGCCGGCCTGGCAGGCGATGCTCGAGATATTAAAAAGTTCTGATGCCAGTGTCCTAAACGAATGGATAGCCAAATTTGACTCACCAAGCACAAAAGCAAAGTTGTCTGTTGAACAAATGATTTCTTTTCTTGAAATAGCTGAGGGAAAAGCCATACGCGAGAATAAGCTAAAGATGCTCAAGGATATTAGAGAAAAATTGGCTGACCTTTATAAGAAAACCGGTGCTTTTGAACAGGCGGCGAACTATTTGGGTATGCTGCAGGCAGAGGCAAAGGATGTAGAAGAAAGAGATAAAATCCTGGCGGAACTGCTGGATGCTTATTTGAGATGGCCAAATGTGGAAGCTGCAACCAAATTGGTGGATAATTGTCTGCTGGAAAAGGACTTAGAACCTAACAATGTTATAGTACTGGTAATTGACAATTATCTAAGCGAACCGCCTGCCGGGGTTGACCCTAACGAGGCGCTAAACGCACTAACCCAAATCAATCCCTCTACTAAGAGGCCGAAATGGCTTATGCAGGTAAAACTCTGGCTTAGTCGCCTTCGTCAGGCCAAAGAGCCGAGTAAGGTAAGAAAAGTTGGTGATTAACTGGGATTTTGTTTGCGATTGGCGTGGGTGTATATACTGCTGTGGTGTACAAGGGCGGTTTTTGACGTGTTTTTTTGCGGAAAATGAAAAACTAAGTCCGTCTTTAACGCAGGAAACCGACGTTTTTGGGCGATAATCAAGAATTATGTGCTTTAAAAAGGTGGCGAGAAAAGTGCCAATCCAAGAAAAACGCTATTTTTTGACAAAAAAGCCATATTTATAGGCTAAGCAAGTTAAGATATGAAGTTTTTTTATTTTTTTTGCATTTTTTTACTTTTTACGTTTGCATTTTTGATGATGGTTTTATAATATCAAGCGTTTATATTGTAAATCAAGTAGAAGAGCTTACAAGTACCTGTATTGACTGTATAAATTTATTGAGGCAGAAAAAGAGGGTGAGGTTCATCTTTTGCGGCTTGCAAAGTGGGTAGAGTCGTTCTTTATCTTTTGCTGTTTGATTTACCGCCAGAGCGGTGAATGGTGAATTCAATATCGCTGCTGTAGCTCAGTGGTAGAGCGCGTCCTTGGTAAGGACGAGGTCATGGGTTCAAGCCCCATCAGCAGCTAAATGCAAGCAGGTCAGGCTAAGATAGCTTGCAAATCTATTGTTGATCTTGGCTTTGAATTGATTATAGAGGTTGAAAAAGCAACTCTTAATAGAATTAAAATAGGCAGGTAGTTAAATACTAACCCAGCACATTGGAGGTGTATATTAAGATGGCAAAGGCAGTATTTGAGCGGGTAAAACCACATATTAATATTGGAACTATCGGTCATGTTGACCACGGTAAGACGACATTGACGTCTGCAATCACAATGCGACTGGCACACAAAGCCGGCAAGGGCACGGTCAAGAGGTTTGAGGATATCGATAATGCTCCGGAGGAAAAAGCGCGTGGGCTTACAATAAATACTGCGCACGTAGAGTATGAGACGGGGAAACGCCATTATGCCCACGTTGATTGTCCGGGACACGCCGATTATATCAAGAATATGATTACCGGAGCAGCCCAGATGGATGGCGCTATTTTGGTAGTGGCAGCCGGAGATGGTCCTATGCCTCAGACTCGTGAGCACATCCTTCTTGCTCGTCAGGTTAATGTGCCCAGGATTGTGGTCTTCATGAACAAGGTGGACCAGGTTGATGACCCTGAACTGCTGGAGTTGGTCGAACTCGAGATAAGAGAACTGCTGAACAAATACGAGTTCCCGGGCGACGAGATTCCTCTTATTAAGGGCTCAGCTTTAGCGGCGATGGAAAGCGAAGGCAAAGATGATGAAGCTTGCAAGTGCATTGACGAGTTGATGGAAGCGGTCGATGATTATCTTCCAATTCCTGAGCGTGATGTTGATAAGCCGTTCCTTATGCCGGTTGAGGATGTTTTCAGCATTAAGGGTCGCGGCACGGTCGGCACAGGCCGGGTTGAGCGAGGTAAAGTCCGCGTTGGTGAGGAAGTTGAAGTCGTTGGGCTTGCGAAAGAGACGCGCAAGACAGTTGTTACCGGCGTGGAGATGTTTAACAAAACGCTCGATGACGGTCAAGCCGGCGATAACATCGGCTTGCTTCTGCGCGGCGTGGAAAAGAAAGACCTGGAGCGAGGTCAGGTTGTCGCCGCGCCCGGTTCCATTACTCCTCATACCAAGTTTCATTCCGAGGTCTATGTTCTGACCAAAGAAGAAGGTGGCCGTCATACACCGTTCTTCTCAGGCTACAGGCCGCAGTTTTATTTCAGAACGACCGATGTCACCGGTTCGGTTCTTGCATTAATGAGCCGGGATGGTAAGACTGCGGAGATGTGTATGCCGGGTGATAATATTGCAATGGAGGTGGAGATTATTTCTCCGATCGCTATGGAAGAAGGCCTTCGCTTTGCCATTCGTGAAGGTGGCCGGACAGTCGGCGCTGGTGTGGTAACGAAAATCCTTGCCTGAGTATCTTTGTAAAACTGTTGAATCTGCGACTGTCAAGAGCAAAGGGGTTGGCATTGGTGAAGTGTAGCCTGATGGGCATTTGCAGGGCAGGGAAATGTTTGTGGGTTCCCAGACGAAATAAACTGTTAGGGTACCTCTCAGGTAAACGCACCTCGTTAGAAAATCTACAGTGTGCAATATGATACAAAACGGGAAAATTTCTATTGGAGTGAGCCTGCTCGGCGGACAGAGACTTTATGGCTAAGAAGAAAAGCAAAAGGGAATTTGTCTGGCTTGAATGTGTCGAGTGTAGACAGAGAAACTATCGCACAAGTGTTAGCGTGGCGGAGGGGACGCCGAAGTTAAAGCTCAAAAAATTTTGTAGAAAGGAACGTAAACATACTGTCCATAAGATACGGCGTAAGTAAACCCAGCCCCACCTTGCGGTGACAAAAGAGTAGGGACCCCATTTTGCAACTTGTCGAGAAATGGAAACCTGTAAAAAATAGGCCAGTAGCTCAATTGGCAGAGCGTCGGTCTCCAAAACCGAAGGTTGGGGGTTCGATTCCCTCCTGGCCTGCTTGGAAGTGTATTTTGTAACACTAAATGTGAGATTATTATGGTGTTTGATATTTATAAACGCGGTCAGGGCAAATACACAAGGCTCTATAGTGCTTTTGGCGCAGCATTAATTGTGGGATTAGGCTGTTTGCAGCTTTACAAGAAATTACAGGCCTGGGATCTGGGATTGTGGACCGAAACTATGGTACCTGCCGGCTTGTTTGTCGCCTTGGGCCTTTTGATTTTTTGGTTGGCGAATAAGCCTACGATTGCAGATTTTATGATCGCCGCTGAAAGCGAAATGAAAAAGGTTAGCTGGTCAAGCAGAAAGGAAATAGTGGTTTCGACATTTATCGTTATTGTGCTTGTGATTTTTATGGCGGCGCTCCTTGGAGTTGCGGATTTGAGCTTTCAGCTCTTTTTCAGCGAGGTTGTCGGGATTTAGTGAGTTCATAGTTACTTGAGGTGTTTTTTAGAATCATAATAGCAAGAAGCAAAAAGCAGGAATACTTCAGTGCAGCATAAACTAATCGGCTTTTTAGCGGAACCGAAGGGTTGGCAATAGAAGTTGTGTAGGCGTTAATATGCAGTGGTATGTTTTACGAGTTGCGGCAAATAAAGAAATGCAGGTTAAAGAAACCCTTGCGCAGAAAGTAAATCAGGAGGGTTTAGCCGACATTGTAGGCAGAATAGAGGTTCCTGTTGAGCAGGTTAGGCGAATCCGCGGTAACAAGCAGACAGTCCATAAGCGAAAACTGTATCCGGGCTATGTTTTTATGGAGATGGAGCCGGCCGACGATGGGCGGGTCCGGGAAAAGGCGTGGTTTATGATTAAGGAAACCTCCGGCGTCGGAGATTTCATCGGCACCGAAGGAATTCCAACGGCTATGCGGGATACGGATGTGGCAAAGATGCTTTTAGAAGCGGAAAAGCCTGAGGAGGCGCCAAGCATCAAAGTCGAGTTTGAGAAAGGTGATATGATTAAAGTTCGGGAAGGTGCCTTTGAGAATTTTGAAGGAACGGTCGATTCGATTGATACTGAGCGTGGGATTGTGAAGATTATTGTTACGATATTCGGCCGGCCGACACCGCTGGATATAGAGTATTGGCAGATAGAAAAAATGTAGGCAATATCGCACCAGGCATTATGTAAGACTGGATACAACATACGATATAAAGGTGACTAATGGCCAAAGAAGTAGCATTTAAGATTAAATTGCAGGCGTCGGGCGGGCAGGCGACGCCGGCACCGCCGATAGGACCTGCTTTGGGCCAACACGGTGTTAACATAGGTCAGTTCGTTTCGCAGTTCAACGAACGGACAAAGCAACTAAATGGAATGACTGTGCCAGTTGTGATAACCGTCTACAGGGACAAAAGTTTTATCTTTGAGGTCAAGAGTCCCCCGGCAGCAGTTTTGCTGAAACAGGCAGCCGAAGTCGCAAAGGGTAGTGGTGTTCCGAATAAAGAGAAAGTTGGGAAAGTTAGTACAGAGCAAGTGCGAAAAATCGCTGAAACCAAGTTCAAAGATTTGAACGCATACGATTTGGATCAGGCCGAGAAGATTATCAAAGGTACTGCCAGAAGTATGGGTATAGAAATAGATGATAGCGTATAACAAATAGAAAGAGAGATTATACACAGACTGAGCTATGGGATTTAGAAGCAAAAGATACAAACAAGAGTCGGAACAGGTAACTAAAGAGCCGGTGAGCCTGTCTGAGGCGGTCGAAAAAGTCAAATTGTTTAAGTCCGTAAAATTTGACCAGAGCATAGAATGTGTGATGCATCTGGGCATTGATCCTAAACAGGCCGACCAGATGATTCGTGGCTCAATATCGTTGCCTCATGGGATAGGTAAGCAGAAAAAAGTTATTGCCTTCTGCGAGGATGCTGACATTGAGGCAGCCAAGAATGCGGGTGCTATTGAGGCCGGCTGCGATGAACTGATAAAAAAGATCTCGGATGGCTGGATGGATTTTGATGTGGCTATCGCCTCACCAAAGGTGATGGGCAAGGTAGGTAAGCTCGGCCGGGTTCTCGGACCCCAGGGAAAGATGCCGTCGCCAAAAAACGGCACGGTAACCGGCGACGTTACAACTGCAATAGCTGAATTTGCCGCAGGCAAAGTCGAGTTTAGGAACGATGCAGGCGGCAATGTTCACACAGTAGTTGGGAAGCAAAGCTTCGAGACCGAAAAACTAATAGACAATATCGAGGCTTTTGTCTCACACATAAAGAAAATCAAGCCTGCGGTGGCAAAAGGTACATATATCAAAAAAATATCTATATCTGCAACAATGAGCCCGGGTGTAACGGTTAACATTTAAAACGATCTATTAATCGATAATTTGTAATTATCTTATAGCCAAGAGTTGTTGGATATTAACAGGTGAGAAGATGAGCAAATACGTCAAAGAATTGCTACAAGCCGAACTGGAAAACAAGATTGTCAAAGAAGACATCCAGGATTTTCTGGTAGTCTGTATTAAAGGCATAGGTGGTGTTGACAATAACCTGATTCGTGGCGAGCTTAAAGAAAAAGGTATCAGGTTGTTGGTGGTCGGGAATTCACTGTTCAGAAAGGCGTTACGCAATCGCAAGATGGAATCAGCAGCGGCTCTGTTCGACGGCCCCTGTACTATTGCTTATGGAGGTGATAGCATCGTTGACGTGGCAAAAGAGCTGGTCGGATGGCGCAGCAAGATTCCGGTTTTGGAGATTAAAGGGGCCTTTCTGGATGGCTCGGCTTTAGAGGCCAAAGCGGCAGAGCAACTGTCGGAAATGCCAACGCGGGCAGAACTGCAGGGCAAAATTGTCTCTATTGCCCAGGCACCCGCTGTAGGATTGGCTGCTACGTTTAGTGTTCCTGCTGGAATTATCGCAGGTTGCATAAAGACTATTATTGAAAGAGCGGAGAAGCAAGCAGCTTAAATTGTAAAGAGAGGAAGGGAATTTGAAATATTGTTGCCTGTGTGGCTGCCCCTATTAAGGGTTAAACGGAACGGTGGAGTTTCGGCTACCACAGGGCGTTGATGAATAGGAGTTGACTGGAAATGGCTAAAAACGAAGAAAAGGAACAAGCAAACAACAATGCAAAAGAAGAGGTAAAAGAGAAGGGGAAAGAAGAAGCAAGGGAACAGCCACAAGAGGAAGTAAAAGAAGAGGCAAAAGAGACTAAAAAAGCAAAAGCAACTCAGGATTCCAAAGAGACAAAGAAGTGGAGCAGTGAGATTAAGAAACTCGGTGATAAAATAGTCGGCTTGAAATTGTTACAGGCCAAAGAACTGGGCGATTATCTTAAAGAGGAGTATGGGATTGAACCGGCTGCCGGTGGTGCTGTTATGATGGCAGGACCCGCTACACAAGCTCAGGCTGAGGAAGCGGAAGAGAAAACCAGCTTCAATGTAATCCTGAAAGAATTCGGAGATAAAAAGATTCAGGTTATTAAAGAAGTAAGAGCTTTGACGTCACTCGGACTGAAAGAGGCCAAGGACCTTGTCGACAACGTTCCCAAACCGGTCAAAGAAGGTTTAAGCAAGGAAGAAGCCGAAGCTGCCCAACAGCAGCTTGAAGCTGCTGGTGCAGTAGTTGAACTGACCTAAAGAGAAGGTGTGAAGTGTGAGTCGAACTGTAAGCCCTAAAGTGTGAGATATGCTTCACGAGGTAAGAGATTCAATGTTGAGGGGAGAGCCGGATGGTTCAGCACCAATCTTTGGTGCTGGAAAAGCAATTAGCAAATTTAATGTGGGAGTTTGGTTATGGTGAAAGTCAGTGATGGACAAGCTGTTCGCAGTTTTGGCAAAATCCCTGATGCCGTTAAGATACCAGACCTTGTGGCGATACTGAGAAGAAGCTACGAACGCTTTTTGCAGGGAGAGGTGGCCCCGACCAAGAGAAAGTGTATCGGGTTCGAAGCCCTGTTTCGCGAGATATTCCCTATTGAAAGTTATGATAAAACTATGCGTTTGGAATATCTCTACTACGAGCTGGAAAGGCCACGTTATACGCCTATTGAGTGCCGACAACTGCGGTTGACCTATGGTTACCCATTAAAGCTCTGGTGTAGACTGCATAGCAAGGACGGTGAAGATGTAACTGAGCAGGGAATATATCTTGGCGAGATGCCGGTTATGATAGGTGGTGGAGAGTTTATCATCAATGGGGCCATACGGGTCATAGTCAGCCAACTGCACCGAAGTCCTGGGGTTGATTTTCTTATCGAGAGCAAAGAAGGCGATAGGGTGCTGCACGGCGGCAGAATTATACCCGAAAGGGGTAGTTGGATAGAGATAGGTGTTACTCGTAAAGATGTTTTGGTTGTCAGAATTGATCAGTCCAGCAAGATACCGGCAACCATTTTTCTTCGGGCAATAGACTCGGCCTACGGCACTAAAGAGGCCATCTTGCGTTACTTTTATTCAACAAAGACTGTTCCCGTAGCAGATCTCACACCTACTATGTGGGCGGTAGGGCCGATTGTGGACAAAGAGACCGGTGAGGTTGTAGTAGATGCCGGCACCCAAATCGGCGATAGAATCTCGTTAATACAGAGCGCTAATATTTCTACCGGACACTCTTCCTCGACGAAGATGAACGAAAAACAAGCGAAAAAATATCTTAAAACCAAGACAGGATGTATATGGCTCGAAAAGAATCAAAAGCGCCTGCGTGAGATGTATATAGTCAAGGGGGGTAAACGCACTGGAGGTTTTGCTTTTAAGTATGTGGAAACCCAGAATACCTTAACTAAACCTCAACTTGAGGCAGTCGAAACGAAATTAATTGGAACGGAAAAACCTCGATTCAATAAGGATTCCGGGAAATCTGAAGATACGGTTAAAGATTTGTGGAATGAGAATCCGTACCTCGAAACGTTCTTCCATGAGTGTAAGGATGCAATAAGAAGTAATACGGATTGGGTCGAGATTAAAGACCTGAAAGAATGTAAGAAGGGCTTGCCGAAGGGGCAAGGAATGTATTTCTTCCGTAGTCTCAAAACAAATAAAGTCGGCGATGGTTATCTGGGAAGGGCGAAATCCTTAAAGGATAAGCTTGGTAAGCACTTCTCTGCGCCGTTTAAGGCATCTAAACCAGAGGGTTGTGGGGACAATCTTCTGAAGACATGGGCAATAACGGAGTTGACTGAGTATGGTGTAGGAGTTGAAGGTGGGTCTGAAAAGAAAGTCCCACCTCCAAAACCACCTACGGGTGAGATCGAAGTTATCGTCGATGTGCGGGACCCAATGATTCTAAACACCCTTGCAGAGGACAATTGTCAAAGCCACGAGGAGGCATTGCTAAAGTTTTATATGAGGTTAAGGCCCGGCAATCCGCCCAGTCAAGACAAAGCAAAGACCTTCTTCGCAGAGAAATTTTTCGATTCGAACCGCTATCGCCTCGGCAGGGTCGGCAGGTTCAGATTGAATCGTAAGTTCGGGCAGGAAGTAGACGAAAAAGAGATGACGCTTCGTCCCGAAGATTTCCTCAGCACAATGAAGTACATAGTGGCCCTGCGCAACAATGAGGGTGGGATTGACGATATCGATCACCTTGGTAATAGAAGACTGCGTACAATCGAGGAGCTGGCCGGTGATGAAATCAGAAAAGGTCTGCTAAAGCTTCGCAAAACCGTCCAGGAACGAATGAGTATGAAAAGGGACGTTGATGAGTCGGCTCGCATCGCCGATTTGGTAAATTCCAAGAGCGTATCGAGCAGTATCAACTATTTCTTCGGTCGCGGGGAGTTGAGCCAGGTTGTTGACCAGACCAACGCTTTAAGCCAGTTGACACACGAAAGGCGTCTATCTGCTCTTGGCCCCGGCGGTTTGAACAGAAGGCGGGCAGGCTTTGAAGTTCGCGATGTTCATATCAGCCATTACGGCAGGGTCTGTCCGATTGAAACACCCGAAGGAACAAATATCGGCTTAATCGCTTCGTTGGCAATATTTGCAGCAGTTGATGAATATGGATTTCTGCTTACTCCGTACCGCAAAGTCAAAAATGGTAAGGTCACCGACGAGGTCGATTATTTGCGTGCCGATGAAGAGATGAGAGCGATATTTGCACCGCCGAGCGCGGTCAGCCCAGAGACCGGCAAGCTTATGAAGGGATTGGTTCTCGCCAGAAAAGGTGGTGAACTGGCTCAGGTCTCAAGCAACGAAGTAGACTATGTTGATGTTTCAGCCAAACAAATTGTTGGTGTTTCAGCTTCGCTTATCCCGTTTCTGGAGCACGATGACGCAAACCGGGCTTTGATGGGTTCAAATATGCAGCGGCAGGCAGTTCCGCTGCTAAAGACGGAGCCGCCTTTAGTTCGCACCGGTATGGAAGGAGTGGTCGGCGAAAACTCAAGTATGGTCGTGCGTGCCAAAACAGGCGGCGTTGTTACTGCAGTGGACTCAACTAATATAGTCATTAACCTCACCGATGAATATAAGCTTGCCAAATTTGTTGGCTTGAATGAAAGAACCTGCCTTAATCAACAGCCCGTGGTCAAGCTGGGCGAAAAAGTCCAGACCGGCCAGATTATAGCGGATGGTGGCGGCACCGCTAACGGCGTGCTGGCGCTCGGTAAAAACGTCCTTGTAGGATTTGTCTCGTTTGATGGCTTTAACTTTGAGGACGCTATTATTGTTAGTGAAAAACTCTGCAAGAACGATAGCTTTACCAGCATCCACATCGACGAATTTACTGCTGAAGTTCGCGAGACCCGCCTCGGCAAGGAAGAATTTACCTGTGATATTCCCAATGTCAGCGAAAAGGCGCTGCGAAACCTTGATGAACACGGAGTAATCCGCGAAGGAACAAGAGTTTGCACTGGTGATATCCTGGTAGGTAAGGTGGTACCCAAGAGCAAGACCGAACTGACTCCTGAGGAAAAACTTCTGCACGCCATATTTGGAAGGGCTGGCGAAGATGTCAAAAATGACTCACTTGAACTGCCCAGCGGTTATGAAGGAGTGGTAATAAAAACAGAACGATTTACAAGACGCGGCGCAGCCAGTGAGGAGGAAAAGAAGACACTGACGGCCGAGGTAAGACAGTATGAAAAGCAGATGAGGGCTAAAGAATGCCTGGTTTTCAGGCAGATGATCGAAACTATCAATGAGAAATTCGACCTCAATATCGTCGACCCATCCACACATCAGAAAGTCGGGCAAAGCCCCGATGATGAGGTTGTTTATGAGCAGGTAGAAAACTTTAATATTAAGTGGGTCAGGCCCGCCTCGGCCAGAGATGATGTACAGAAAATCGTGGATAAATTCTGGAGCAAGATTACTGAAATTCAGGAAGAAAAGAAACGCAGGGTCGATAGTTTCAAGCACGGCGATGAGCTGCCCAGTGGCGTATTGCAGATGGTAAAAGTTTACGTTGCAATTAAAAGGGCGTTGTCAATCGGCGATAAAGTAGCCGGACGCCACGGTAACAAGGGCGTTATCGCCAAGATTATGCCGGAGGAAGATATGCCGTTTCTCGAAGATGGCACGAGTCTCGACATATTGCTAAATCCTCTCGGTGTGCCGAGCAGAATGAATGTCGGCCAGATCCTGGAAACACATCTTGGCTGGGTGGCAAAGGTGTTGGGCTTTAACGCTATTTCACCGGTCTTCGACGGTGCTAACGAGGATGATATCCAGGAATTGACAGCCGAAGCGAACGAGCTTATGAAGCAGCGAAAGGCTGAGTTGGAAGAAAAAGGAGAAGTGCCGTCTGATGATGAGTTCTTTGTAAATGTCAAGTCGACTTTGAAGACCCAATTATATGATGGCAGAACAGGCGAACCATTCGATCAATCTGCAACCATAGGATACATATATATGATGAAACTGCATCATCTTGTTGATGATAAGATCCACGCCAGAGCAACGGGGCCGTATAGTCTGATTACGCAGCAGCCGTTAGGCGGAAAGGCCAGAACCGGCGGGCAAAGGTTCGGCGAAATGGAAGTGTGGGCTCTGGAAGGCTACGGTGCAGCTTATACGCTGCAAGAGATGCTGACGGTCAAAAGCGATGATGTTGAGGGGCGAACAAAAATTTATGAATCAATGGTCAAAGGACAAAACATCCTCGAAGCCGGTACCCCGCTGTCTTTTGACGTATTGTGCAATGAGATAAGAGGATTGGGATTGAATATCCAGCTTGAAAAGAAACGGCTTGGAGGCGCTGCGTTGTAGAAAGGATTATTGATTATTGGGAAAGAAGCAAAAAACGAAAAAATAGTCAATAGAAAATAGTCAATAGTCAATTAGGGGAAACCTTAAATGTATGAAAGTATTTACGATCGCATTAATGATTACGGTTCGGTAAAGATTTCATTGGCCAGCCCCAATGATATTCGCAGCTGGTCTTTTGGAGAAGTGCGCAAGCCGGAGACTATCAACTACCGTACTTATCGGCCGGAAAAGGACGGCTTATTCTGTGAGCGTATTTTCGGGCCTGAGCGGGACTGGGAGTGTGCGTGCGGCAAGTATAAAGGTACCAAGTTTAAGGGAATTATTTGCGACCGCTGTGGAGTCAAAGTTACGCATAGTCGTGTTCGCCGCAAGAGAATGGGACATATCAATCTTGCGGCACCAGTGGTGCACATATGGTTTTACAAGGCCATACCTAATCGTATTGGTACACTTTTGGCAATGAAAACAGCAGACCTGGAGAAAATAATTTATTTCCAGGATTATGTTGTTACTAATCCCGGCCAAAGTCCATTGAAGTTGGGCCAATTGCTTAGCGAAGAAGAATTCCGTGAGGCGTCGAACAAATACGGTGCACCTGGAGCCGGATTTAAGGCTTTAATGGGCGCCGAAGCAATCAGGGCGCTGTTGGTAAATCTTGACCTGGATGCCTTGAGCATAGAGTTGCGGCTGGCTATAGACAAGACAAACAGCAAGCAGAAGATCAAAGACCTCACCAAACGCCTTAAGATTGTCAACGAAGCTAAAAATAGCAATAACAAGCCTGAGTGGATGGTGCTTGAAGTTGTTCCTGTTATCCCGCCGGATTTGCGTCCTTTGGTTCTTCTTGAAAGAGGCAATTTCGCAACCAGCGACTTAAACGACCTTTACCGGCGAATTATCAATCGTAACAACCGGCTGAAAAAGCTCATAGACCTTAATGCCCCCGATGTGATTATTCGTAATGAGAAAAGAATGCTTCAGCAGGCGGTCGATTCACTGCTTGACAACGGTCGCTGCCGCAGGCCGGTACTCGGCAGTAATAATCGGCCTCTAAAGTCCTTGACGGATATGATCAAGGGCAAACAGGGGCGATTCCGTGAGAACCTGCTTGGCAAGCGCGTAGATTACTCAGCTCGGTCGGTGATTGTAGTTGGACCTAATCTGAAACTCTATCAATGCGGCTTGCCAAAGAAAATAGCCCTGGAATTGTATCAGCCTTTCATTATTCGAAAACTCAGGTCGCACGGTCTTGCCGATACGATTAAGAGCGCCAAGAGAATGATTGAACGACGTGATGACCCGGTCTGGGATGTTCTCGAAGAAGTCATTCATCAGCATCCGGTCTTGCTCAACCGTGCCCCTACGCTTCATCGAATGGGCGTTCAGGCCTTCGAGCCGATCCTCGTGGAAGGCAATGCGATTATGCTTCACCCATTGGCCTGCAAGGGATTCAACGCTGACTTTGACGGCGACCAGATGGCAGTGCACCTGCCGCTAAGTGTTGAAGCGCAGGCTGAAACTCATATCTTAATGATGACAACCTCCAATATTTTTTCACCGGCAAATGGCTCCCCAATGGTTGGACCATCTCAGGACATGGTGATGGGCAACTATTATTTGACCAATATGGAAAAAGAGCGCGAGGGTGTTTCTGAGCCCCCCATCAGAATTTCAGCATTTAGAGACACTTTCGAGGCAATAATGGCCTGCGAAGTGGGCAAAGTCGGGTTACACGAAAAGATTAAGGTAAAAATTGATAAACCGCTTGTGAGTTCTGACTTAGGGATTCGGAGTTCGAAAACTGAAAATGATGAACTATCGGATGGGAACTCAACTGTGGTGGAAACTACGGTGGGTCGGTGCATATTTAACGATATACTTCCTGCTCGTGCTTCGCAGCGAAGCCCTGCTTCGCAGAGTAGTACGGGAATGCCGTTTTACAATATGACTTTGAATGGGAAGAGGGTGGGCCAGGTAATTAGTGACTGTTTCGAATTTGCTGGTAGTCGTGAGACGGTAGACCTTCTTGATAGAATAAAAGATTTAGGCTTCAAGTATGCTACACTTGGAGGCTTAAGCTTTGGCATTATGGACTTGAAGATACCGGCAAGGAAGCCGGAAATTATCGAAGAGACAGAAAAGAAGGTCAGTAAAATCTTTAAAAACTATAATGATGGCGTCTTGACAGAGGGTGAAAGATATAATCAGGTTATTGATGCCTGGACTAATGCCCGCGTGTTAGTTACAAATGAAATGATGCGTGGTCTTAAAGAAGATACCAAGGAGGATGGCTCGCCGTATCTGAACCCGATATATCTTATGAGCGATTCCGGTGCAAGAGGAAGCGTGGACCAGATTCAGCAGCTTGCAGGGATGCGAGCGTTGATGGCTAAGCCCAGTGGTGAGATTATCGAAACACCCATCAAATCGAACTTCCGTGAGGGCTTGACGATACTCGAATATTTCAGCTCTACACATGGAGCGCGTAAGGGACTGGCTGATACCGCCTTGAAGACAGCAAATTCCGGTTATCTTACCCGCAAACTTATCGATGTGGCCCAGAATCTGATTATCACCGAACACGACTGCCAAACCTTACAGGGGGTCACAAAAAGTACGGTCAGCAGAGGCGAGCAGGTCGATGTGCCGCTTTCTCAGCTTATTATCGGCAGGACCGCCCGAGATAATATTCGTAATCCAATTACCAATGAAATGGTTGTTCGTGAGAATGAAGTTATTACACCGGAGGCGGCATTAAAGATTGAAGTTTTAGGCCTTGATGCCATCAGAGTCAGAAGCGCCCTGACTTGTGACAGTCCATTTGGTATTTGTGCGAAATGTTATGGCTGGGACCTGAGTACGGGCAACTTAGTCGAGGAAGGTTCGGCTGTTGGTATTATCGCTGCACAGTCAATCGGTGAGCCAGGCACACAGTTGACACTCCGGACTTTCCACACCGGCGGTGTTGCTTTAAGAGCTATTCTCGAACGTGAACAGAAAGCCACACATACAGGAAAGATTCAGTATCGCGATATAAATGCGGTTACTTTCAAGAAAAGCGATGGCAGTACACAGGTAGTTGCACTCAAACGCAACGGCGAAATAGCTATCCTGGACGCAAAGGACCGAGAGCTTGACAAATTCAAAGTACCCTATGGTGCTACAGTTTTGGTAAAAGACGGCTCCAAGGTTAAGAGTTCAGCAATTATTTTTGGATGGGACCCCCATCGTATCCCGATTTTAGCAGAAGTGCCTGGTTTGATCCGCTTTGTGGATATCATCGAAGGCGAGACGATTGGAATTGAAGAAGAGAGGAAAGGCCAGGTCGGCAAACCTATAGTAATCGAGCATAAAGGCGACAAGCATCCCCAAATTATTATTGAAGATGGCAGCGGTAAAATACTCGATGTCCACTATCTGCCCGCAGGTGCCAGAATCGAGGTTATTGAAGGCCAGAAGGTCCAGGCGGCCCAGTTGCTTGCTCATCAACCAAGGGCCACCGGCGGAACGCAGGATATCACAGGCGGTCTTCCCAGAGTTACCGAAGTATTCGAAGCACGCAAGCCCAAAGACCCTGCCGCAATGGCTGAGATTAGTGGACGAGTAGAGCTGCGAAGCGATAAACGCAAAGGAAAAATGACCATTATAATACGTTCAGAGTCCGGCATGGAGAAAGAGCACCACGTCCCAAGAGACAGGCACCTCAATGTCCACACTGCTGATTACGCAGAAGCCGGGGATGCTCTGACAGATGGTCCTTTAGTTCCACACGATATTCTGCGAATCAAAGGTGAAGAAGCATTGCAAAAATATCTGATTACAGAGATTCAAAATGTCTACCGTTCTCAAAACGTTAATATCAATGATAAGCACGTTGAAATTATCTGCACTCAGATGATGCGAAAGGTTAGTATTGAATCTGTCAGCGACAGCAGGTTTTTGCCGGGTGAGGTCGTTGATAAATTCGTGTTTCGAAGGGAGAATGAAAGATTGGCCAAAAGCCTCAGGATTACTAACGTCGGAGATTCAACTGATTTGGAAGAAGGTCAGATTATGGGCAAGAAAGAACTTGCCATTATTAACGAAAAGCTTGAAATGATTGGGGGTACTCCGGCAAAGGGCAAAAAACCGAAAGCTGCAACAGCCCAGACATTACTTTTAGGAATAACAAAAGCTTCGCTCTGGTCGGATAGTTTTATCGCAGCAGCCAGTTTTCAGGAAACGACAAAGGTCTTGACCGAGGCCGCTTTAGCTGGTAAAACCGACAGCTTAACCGGCTTGAAGGAAAATGTGATACTCGGCCATTTAATACCGGCCGGTACAGCTTTTAAGCCGCACTTGGAAATGAAGGTTAAGCATCTTGCTGAAGCGCCGCTGCCAAAGGAATTTGCGGAAGTCAAGGAAGAAAAAGAGGCGGAAGCAAAAGCAGAAGCTGCTGTAAAAGAAGCTTTGGGAATCAATTAGAACTCGAAAAGTGAAATTGAAAGTAAATTATGCCTACTATAAACCAGTTAGTTAGACGTCCAAGAGCAAAATCAAAGGGTCGAAAACGTGTATCTGATATTAGCGGTTCGCCTCAGAAAAGAGGTGTGTGTCTGATTGTAAGGACCCAAACGCCCAAGAAGCCGAACTCCGCTTTACGAAAAATCGCCCGGGTTAGACTCACCAGCGGAAAGGAAGTTACAGCTTACATACCGGGCATTGACCACAACCTCCAGGAGCACAGCACAGTAATAATTCGCGGAGGCCGAGTCAGGGATTTGCCGGGCGTTCGGTATCATATTGTCCGGGGTGTACTTGACTGTGCCGGCGTGGCTGGTCGCAAACAGGGCAGAAGTAAGTATGGTGCAAAAAGGGCAAAATAGTGCATTGTTCATTGTTGAGAGTTCAGCGATGAACTATGAACCAAGGATTACAGACTATGAAAAGGTTTACTGCTTCAAGTCAACAATTAAAACCTGACCCGACATACAACAGCAAGCTGGTTTCGAAGTTTATTAACTGTATGATGTGGGACGGCAAGAAAAGTGTCGCACAGCGGGCTTTTTATGATGCTATGGACATTATCTCCAAAAAGGTCAAGGACACTGACCCATTTGAGGTATTTGAGGCAGCGGTAAATAATGTAAAACCGTTGATCGAAGTGCGCAGCAAACGTGTCGGTGGAGCCAGCTATCAGGTGCCGATGCAGGTAAGCCCGAAACGCCAGCAATCGCTGGCTTTTCGTTGGATACTACAATCGGCCAGGAGCAAGAAAGGGAAGCCGATGCGTGAGCGTCTGGCCACCGAACTGGTAGACGCTTACAACGAACACGGTGGTGCTATGACAACCCGTGAGAATATTCATAGAATGGCTGAGGCGAATAAGGCATTTGCCCACTTTGCCTGGTAAGATTCGTCATTTTTAACTGCCACGGTGCGTTTTTAAAAGGTGACCGTGGCAGTTTTTTTATTAGTAACCTGTGACCCAGGACACGAGACACGAGCGACGAGAAACTGATTATGTCGAGTACTTTGGAAAAATTACGTAATATTGGAATTATGGCTCATATTGACGCCGGTAAGACAACGATAACCGAGCGCATTCTTTTCTATACGGGCAAAACCTACAAAATGGGCGAAGTACACCATGGTACCGCTGTTATGGACTTTATGGAAGAAGAGCAAAAAAGAGGTATTACTATTACTTCAGCAGCGACGAAGTGTCCCTGGAAGGCTTTTGAAATTAACCTTATCGATACACCGGGGCACATTGATTTTACCGCTGAGGTTGAAAGGTCGCTCCGGGTTCTCGATGGCGCTGTAGCTGTATTTGACGCCAGCGAGGGTGTGCAGGCCCAGAGCGAGACCGTCTGGAGACAGGGACAAAAATACAACTTGCCTTGTCTTTGCTTTGTGAACAAGATGGACAAAGTCGGCGCTGATTTCGAGATGACCATCGACTCTATTCGCGATAAGCTCCTTGCCAACCCGATTCTTATACAGATTCCTATCGGAGCCGAAGGCTCTTTTGCCGGGATAATAGACCTGATTAAATACAAGGCGGTTTTCTACAAAACTGAGGAGCTGGGAGCAACTTTTGAGGAAACTGAAATTCCCGCCGAATTGCGGCAAACTGCAGAGCGACAAAGAAACCAGATGATAGAGCTTGCAGCCGAAGTCGATGCCGAGCTGATGGACACCTACGTCCACGATAAGCCAATCGATAGTAAAATGATTAATAGGGCAATTAGGAAAGCAACTTTAAGCGGTAAACTTCATCCCGTATTTGTCGGTTCGGCCTTGAAATATATCGGTGTGCAAAAACTGCTTGACGGTGTTCTGGCATATTTGCCTTCTCCATTGGACAAACCGGTTCTGGTCGGGCATAAACCGACTGACAAAAAAAAGAAGATATCGGTTGAATGTGACCCAAATGGCAGCCTGGTTGCGCTTGCATTTAAGATTACCAGCGATGTGCACGGTGACTTGAGCTTTCTAAGGATTTATCAAGGCACATTAAAGTCCGGCAGAAGAGTCTTGAACACAAATCGCAACAAACGGGAAAATATTACCAGGATATTTGAGATGCATGCTGACGAGCGAAAAATTTTAGACTCAGCCAGTGCCGGCGATATTGTCGCAGTCGTAGGGCTAAAACAAACTCTTACAGGTGATACGATTTGCGACCCCAAAAATCCTGTTTGTTTGCCGAGTATTACATTCCCTCAGACAGTTATTGCTATGTCGATAGAACCCAGAACCGCAGCAGACAAGGTAAAATTGGCAGATGCATTGGCCGTTTTGAGGCGTGAAGACCCTACTTTTGAGTGTAAAGTAGATGTCGAAACAGGCCAGACAATCATCAGCGGAATGGGTGAGTTGCATCTGGAGATACTCCAGCACAAGCTGGTAAGGGAAAAGGGGGTTGATGTAAAAGTTAGCAAGCCAAGGGTCGCCTACAAGGAAGCTATTACAAAATCGGTACAGACGGAGGGCAAATTTATACGTCAAACGGGAGGTCATGGCCAATACGGCCATGTTGTTTTGTCGGTTGAGCCGCTGTTTACAGAGGCGGGTCTGTTGAGCCGTGATATTGAGTTTGAAAGCAAAGTAGTGTCCAACGCTGTGCCGAGAGAGTATATTCCTGCTGTGGAAAGGGGGGTAAGGGACGCTCTCGGCTCAGGTGTGTTGGCAAGCTATCCTCTTGTGGGAGTTAAAGTTACGCTGATTGATGGCTCCTTCCATTCGGTTGATTCTTCGGACTTGGCTTTTGAACAGGCTGCCGCAATAGCGATACAAAAGGCTCTCGGCCAGGCAGGGCCGGTTCTACTTGAGCCGGTAATGCAGCTTCAAGCAGTGGTCCCACAAGCTGCTTTTGGGCCGGTCCAGAGCAATTTGCTGGGAAAGAGGGGCTTGATAACAGATTGTCGGGTGCATGGAAATATGAGGGTAATCGATGCTAAGGTGCCTCTGGCGGAAATGTTTGGGTATTCCAGCGAGATTAGGAGTGCCACTGCAGGACGGGGAACCTTTACTATGGAGCCTTTGAGCTATGAGAAAGTCCCGGAGCAGATCGCAAAGCAAATTATTTTTTAAAAAATAATGATTATTTTTATATTTTACCGTTTTTTATAGAGTTTTTTATTGATATAACTTGATTTGTGTGGTATAAAAATTGGTTTTAGCCGTAGCGAGCATCGTCAAGGATGGCTTTGCGTAAACCAGTTGGGCTGTAGCATACCTGAAATGTGGTGGTCATGGATGGTTTTTGAAAGGTGTTTCGTTGCATCTAAGGGTGTGCCAAAGCTGATAAGTGGCTTTGGAATGGGCTACAGATAGGTCCGAACCCGAATTCTTAAGGAAGGCAAATTTGATAATTTTTCATTGAAGATTGCAATCTGGAACAAGAGTCAATAATCAGCGAAAAAAAGCCTTTCCTGCCAAAAGCAAACAACGTAGATTTAGCAGATAATAGAAAAATTACACGCTAAGAGGATTTTTTATTATCTTGCTTTTGGTTTATAAGTTTATATATTTCAAGCTCTTATAGGTTTTAAGGTATGAATTCGCGACATAGCTTTTGCCCATCAAGAGCGTAGAGAGAAGTTATGGCTACAGAAACCGAAAGAATAAGGATTAGAATGGAGGCCTATGACCACAGGGCTCTTGATGCGTCTGCCAAGGAGATAGTAGAACACGCTCGAAAGACTAATGCGCGTGTCAGTGGTCCGGTGCCGCTGCCTACGCGTATTGAAAGATACACCGTTTTGCGGAGTCCTCATATCGATAAAAAGTCACGTGAGCAATTTGAGTTGAGAACTCATAAGCGTCTAATTGATATTTACGAGGCCAACGCACGAACGGTCGAGGTGTTGAACCGGTTAGTGGTGCCGGCCGGCGTCTTCGTAAAGATAAAAGCCTGACCAGTGATTCGGGCAGCCGGTGATGAGATACGAGAAAATGGCAATGTTGTTGGGTAAAAAAGTGGGAATGACTCAGGTCTATGACGAATCGGGCAAGCTGCTGCCTGTTACGGTCATACAAGCTGGACCTTGTGTTGTTATGCAGGTAAAAACAGCCGAAACTGATGGTTACAACGCCGTTCAGTTGGGTTTTGACGATGTAAAGCCTTCTCGTAGAAAGGATCCGCAAGTTGGACATGCTCAGAAAGCCAATACGACACCAAAGAAATTTGTCAAAGAGATGCGACTGCCCGAAGAGACCGAAACAGAGTACAAAGTCGGAGATTCTATCACTGTTTCGGTTTTTGAAGAGAACAAGTTGGTCGATGTTGTAAGTACCAGTAAAGGCAAAGGTTTTGCCGGCGTGATGAAACGGCACGGTTTTGGCGGTTTCCCGGCCTCTCATGGAACCGAACGAAAACACAGAGCGCCCGGTTCAATATCAAGTTTCGCCAGCGATGCCGGCCATGGTGGAAAGCCGAAAAAAGGCAAAAAAATGCCAGGGCATATGGGCAACCGCCGGGTCACAACAAAAAACCATAGACTGGTCGCAATAGACGAAGAGAAAAATTTATTAGTTGTCAAAGGTGCCGTACCGGGGCCTGCAGGCGGTTATTGCCTGGTCCGTAGTGCCAAAAAAGCCTAATATGGAGAGAGATGAGAGAGAGATGATTGACTTGGTTGTTTACGACAAAGATGGACAAGAGGTTGATAGCCTAAAGGTCGACGAGTCGGCTTTGGGCAGCTCGGTCAGGTATCCGCTGCTCAAGCAGGCGATTGTTATGTATCAGGCTAATAAGCGAGTGGGAACAGCAGCAACAAAGAGTCGAGGTATGGCAGCCGGCTCGGGTAAAAAGCTCTTTAGGCAAAAAGGTACGGGATTTGCGCGTGTTGGTAACCGAAGAACGGGAAAACGGGTCGGTGGCGGCGTCACCTTTGCCAAGGTCGTCAGAAATTTCCGTAAGCGTATGCCCAAAAAGCAGAGAAGATTGGCCCGCGACTCGGCAATATTGGCAAAGCTTTTGAGTAACAACGTTGTCGTGGTTGACGCGTTAAACTTTGAAAAGCCGCACACTAACGATTTTGTAAGCATCCTGAGCAACCTAAAGATTGAACGCAGTTGTCTTGTGACGATTAGCTCCGTAGACGAAAATCTTTACAAATCAGCCAGGAATATTCAGAGAGTCTCAGTTATGCCTGTAGCTCAATTGAACGCCGGTGATATCTGCAACCACCGCAAGATGCTGATAACTAAAGGGGCGTTTTTGTCCCTTTTGGGCAGAGATGAGGCAGGTGAAAATTAATGGCAATTACTATAGATGACTATGATATAATAATTCGCCCTCTGATTACGGAGCAGGGCGTACACTTTGCCAATACGAGAGGTGCGTACTCTTTTGAGGTAAATAAAAAGGCTAATAAAATCCAGATAAAAAATGCTGTGGAAAAAATATACAGTGTTAAAGTGCGCAAAGTCAGAACCGCTAACCGCAAAGGCAAACTCCGCCGCCGAGGCAGGACCTATGGTAGTAAGCCGAGTTGGAAAAAAGCCGTTGTATTTTTGGACCCGGAGTTCCATATAGATTTGTTCTAAACGAAATACGATATACGCAATACGAGATACGAGTAAAATGGGTATAAGAGTTTATAAACCAACAAGTGCAGGACGCAGAAACAGTTCGGTGAATGATTATGCTGACCTGACGACCGCGAAGCCGGAGAAATCGCTCTGCAGGCGGATAAAGAAGACCGGCGGAAGAAATCATCACGGCGTCATTACCTCACGGTTCAGAGGTGGCGGGGCAAGAAAAATTTACCGTATTATCGATTTCAAGCGTAACAAAGATGGTGTCCCCGCGAAGGTGGCAACGATTGAATACGACCCTAACAGAAATTGTTTTATATCCCTGCTGCACTACGCCGACGGTGAGAAAAGATATATATTAACCCCGCAGGGTGTAAAGGTCGGATATCGGTTGGAGAGCGGCCTCTCTTGTGAACCTAAGATTGGTAATGCAATGCCGATGGAGGCGATTCCTGCCGGCCTCGAAATTCACAATATCGAAATGACGGCCGGCCAGGGCGGAAAGATGGTTAGGGGCGCCGGCAACGCTGCAAAAATTGTGGCCAAAGAAGGTGATTGGGTCACTGTCATTTTGCCAAGTGGTGAAATGCGGATGATTCGCAAGGAATGCAGGGCGACAATTGGCCGCCTGAGTAACCCAGACCACCAAAATATACGGATCGGTAAGGCCGGGCGAAAACGCCATATGGGGCGAAAGCCCCATGTAAGTGGCAATGCGATGAATCCTGTTGACCACCCTCTGGGCGGCGGTGAAGGTCATCGAGCTGGTGGCAGGCATCCCTGTTCGCCGACAGGCGTGCTGGCAAAAGGTGGAAAGACAAGAAATCCGCGCAATCCCAGTAATAAAAGGATTATTCGAAGACGCAAAAATAAAAGGCAGGGACAATTAGTTCTGTAGAAGCGCGAAGCCAAGTAAGGCTTTTACAAGATACGAGATACGAAAAATGGGAAGATCACTTAAAAAGGGACCATACGTTGATGATAAACTTTTTGCTAAGGTCAACAGGCAAATTGGCTCTGGTTCTCGTGAGCCAATAAAGACCTGGGCAAGAAGATGCACGATAATTCCGGAGTTTGTGGGTTTTACTTTTATGGTCCATAACGGCAAAATATTTCATAAGGTTTTTGTTACCGAGGATATGGTGGGACATAAGTTGGGAGAATTTTCGCCCACAAGGATCTTTAAAGGTCATTCAAGCAAGAAAATAAGATAACGGATATTAGTTTCGAAATTCAATATTCGAATTTCGTATTTAGATGAGTTAGAAAGATATGTTAAGTGCTAATAAGTTAAAAGAGCTTTGTCAGCGGCAGCAGATGAACGTGGAGCAGTTGGCTGAGCAGCTTGCCAGACCAGGACTTGATAAGAAGGAATCCGTGGTGGCTGTTAGAAACTGGCAGAAAGGGCTTTTTAAGCCCAAGCCGCGGGCGGATGATATTCGCCACCTGGCGGCCGCTTTATCTGCCGAGGTAAATGATTTGCTTGACTGGCGTTCGTCTTATCGTTTTGCTCCGCTGTCGGCACGCAAGTCCAGGCTCGTTACGCAGTTGATAGCCGGCCGAAGTGTCCAGGACGCAATGGATATCTTGAAGTTCACAAGAAAACGTGCAGCAGCAATGATTGACAAGATTTTGAAAAGTGCCGTCGCAGATGCCGATGAGCAGCAGGCTGACGTTGATAATCTCTACGTCAGCAGTGCCCGTGTTGATGATGCAGGAGTCCGCATCGGCACAAAAAGGTGGATACCAAAAGACAGAGGCAGAGCGCATCCTATTCGCAAAAAGGCCTGTCACATACATATAACAGTAACACAAGCATAAAACGCAATACGAGATACGAGATTATGGGTCAGAAAGTATCGCCAATAGGTTTTAGAACGGGAATAACGCTTGGATGGCAGAGTACCTGGTTTGCTCCCAAGGCTGATTACGGCACTTTTCTCGTCGAGGACCAGAAAATCCGTAAGTATGTTGACACAAAATATAATCGTCATGTGCCCAAAGGTGCGGTTGCAAAGATTGAAGTAATCCGAACACGCAACGAAGTAAAAGTAACACTGCACAGTGGTAGGCCCGGTGTAGTCATCGGGCCCAGAGGTGGTGAAGTCGATAGGTTGCGAGAAGAGCTTGAAGAGCTAACGGGTCGAAAAGTGGTCGTAAATGTTATCGAGATAAAGGACCCAGAGCTGAATGCAACACTTGTGGCCGAAGCAATCGCTGAGCAGTTAAGTAAGCGAGCCTCATTTAGGCGTACGATGAAGCAGTATTGTGAAGCAGCGATGAACACGGGAGCTAAAGGAGTTAAGATTATCTGTGCCGGAAGGTTGGCAGGCTCGGAAATGGCACGCAGAGAAACACAAAAGCTTGGTTCTATCCCGCTGCACACCCTGGATGCCAATGTAGATTACGCCTTGGCAACATCAAGAACGACATATGGGTCGATTGGTATTAAAGTTTGGATTTATAAAGGCAAATTCGGCGAGGAGATTGAGACGAGCCCACGTCGTCGGCCTCGCCCGCCGAGGCGTACTGGCCCGGCGCAGAGGCGTGGTGGTAGGCCTAAAGCGGCACCAGTACAAAAGAGCAAAAGCACTACCGAAACTAATGTGGTTGCCTCGTCGGCAGAAGGTAGTGCCGCCGAGCAACAAAGTACCGAAGGAAATGGTTTAGTAGCGGATAGCGGATAGGAGCCGAAGATTTCGCCCCAGCGAAAAAGAAAACAATACGCCAAACGCTGTTTGTAAAGGTTTAAGAAAATGGCACTGATGCCCAAAAGAGTCAAGTACCGTAAGAGCCAACGCGGCACAATGAAAGGTAATGCCACCAGGTGCAATTTTGTAGCATTTGGCGAGTACGGTTTGCAGGCCCTGGAACAAAGCTGGATAACCGCCAGACACATTGAAGCCGGCCGAGTCGCAGCAACTCATTTTTTGCATCGTGAAGGCAAGGTTTATCTTAGGCTGTTTCCACATAAACCGGTAAGTTCAAAGCCGTTGGAAACAAGAATGGGCAAGGGTAAAGGTGAGCCCGAATTTTGGGTTGCCAGAGTCAGGCCCGGACAGGTTATGTTTGAGATCGGCGGAGTAAGTGAGGATGTGGCAAAGCAGGCGTTGGTTAGGGTCGCTCATAAAATGCCGATTAGGTGCAGATTCATTAGGCGAAGACATTCGTTATAAATTAAAAAGGTAGCTTGAGATGAAAGCGCAGCATTACCGCGAAATGAGTTCGGATGAGATTGAGAGCAAGCTCGAAGAACTCCAGAGACATTTGTTTGATTTGCGCTCACAGGCGGTTACGGAAAAGCTGGAGAATTCCAAAGCTATAATTAATGTCAGGCGTGATATTGCCAGGATTAAAACGATATTGTGTGAAAGTAAGTAAGGCTTTGCCTTAGGTAATTGCTGATCGGGAATCGAGGATGCAGGACCGAAAATTAAAAACTGTAACCGGTGTGGTAATAAGCAATAGTGGTGACAAAAGCATCAAAATTGCCATTGACTTCAAGGTCAGGCATCCAAAATACGGCAAATACATAAAGCGTAGAACAAAACTCGGCGTCCACGACGAGCACAATCAGGCAGGTGTTGGTGACGTCGTTGAAGTTGCGCAATGCCGCCCTTATAGTAAAACCAAGAGTTGGCGCCTTGTGAGGATTGTAGAAAAGACGGTTTAGAAAGAGCCCAGACGTGCAATAAAGTGCGCTTGGGAAACCAAATAAATGCGTGAAGCTAAATACGACGGGAAATAAAGTGGTTCAGCAGGAAACAATGTTGGATATAGCCGACAACTCTGGTGTCAAGTCGGCATTGTGCATCAAGGTTCTTGGAAAAGGTGGTTCCCGTGGTAGAAAGACCCGACCCGCGGCTACAGTAGGAGATATTGTTTGTGTTGCTATAAAAAAATCGCTGCCGACCTGCCAGTTGGACGACAAGAAAGTTCATAAATGCGTTATTATTCGCACTAAGAGTCCTCTGAGACGCTCTGATGGTGGCTATGTAAGGTTCGATAGCAATGCCGCAGTGATGATTGACAATGAAGGTAATCCGATAGGAACGAGAATCTTCGGTGCGGTGGCTCGCGAGCTTCGTGAAAAAAATTATATGAAGATTATCTCGCTGGCAAGCGAAGTAGTCTAAAAGGTCGCGTCAAACGTGAAACTAAATACGAGATACGAGAAATGGCCGTACATGTAAAAAAAGGCGATATGGTTGAGATTATAGCTGGTGACCATAAAGGTGCTACCGGCAGAGTGCTGCGTGTCATCCCTGAAAAGAATAAGGTTGTGGTTCAGGGACACAATATTGCGAAAAAGCACGTTCGGCCGTCACGCAGAAACCCGCAGGGAGGCCGGATCAGCGTTGAGCAGCCGATACACATGAGTAACGTGCTGCCTCTCAACACGAAAACCTCGAAGGGTAGTAGGGTCCATTATCAGCAGCATAAGGATGGCAGTAAGAGGCGCGTTGCCACCGACGGTACTGAAATCAGCATTGTTAGAAGGGCAAAATAGTGAATAGTGAATAGTTAATTGGTGCGTTCGCCCCTATGTCTGCTTGTCGCAGACAAGCATGGTGGCGGATTTAACCAGTTAACCAGTTAACCAGTTAACCAGTTACAAGATGGCACGTTTAAAAGATTTATATAAGTCCAGGGTTGTTCCAGGATTGATTAAGGAGTTCGGCTACAAGAACCCTATGGCTGTGCCGAGGATGGGAAAGATTATTATCTCTATGGGTGTAGGCAGAGCGACAATGGATAAAAAATTCCTGGAATCTGCTAAAAAGGACCTGACGATGATTGCGGGCCAAATGCCCCTCGTCTGTAAAGCTAAAAAGAGTGTCGCGGGTTTCAAAGTTCGTCAAGGGCAGGAAACCAGTTTGAAAGTTACTATGCACGGCGTGCGAATGTATGAATTTATGGATAGACTCATTAATCTCGCTATCCCAAGGGTAAGAGATTTTCGGGGTCTTAATCCAAACAGTTTTGACGGTAGGGGCAATTACTCGATGGGCCTGGGCGAACAGGGTGTTTTCCCGGAAATCAACCCGGCAAAGATGGAGTTTCAGCAGGGTATGAACATAACCCTGGTGACAACAGCAAATACTGACGAAGAAGCAAGGAAAATGCTGTCGCTGTTTGGGATGCCGTTCAAGAAGACAGCAACAGAAGAGTAATATATAGTGGTTGCTGGCGAAATGATAAAGATTATTTTGGAACGTATAGATGTCAACTAAAGCACTCGAAAACAAGGCAGAAAAGAAGCAAAGGTTTCGTGTTAGACAATATACGCGCTGCCAGCTTTGTGGAAGATCGAGGGCCGTTTATCGCAAGTTCAAAATTTGCCGGATTTGCTTTAGAACCTTGGCTAACGAAGGAAAAATACCAGGAGTAAGAAAAGCCAGTTGGTGAGTCGTGAAGCGTATATCGAACGAGCCACGAATCACGAGGTATAAATTTATGAGTTTGAGCGACCCTATAGCTGATATGTTGACGAGAATTCGCAACGCTTTGCGAATAAATAAAAGTGAGGTTAACATTAAGGCATCGAATATTTGCGAAGGTATAGCGGCCGTTTTAAAGAAAGAAGGTTACATTGAGGATTCCGACCGAATCGATGACGGCAAGCAGGGAATACTGAGAGTTACTCTAAAGTATGATCAGGAAGGCCAGGCTATTATTACCGAAATAAAAAGGATTAGCAAGCCCGGCTGCAGAATTTATTCATCTGTTGATGAATTACCGCATGTTTTAGCTGGTATGGGTATAGCAATAATTTCGACAAGTAGTGGTGTTATGAGTGATAGAAGCTGCCGAGAAGCCAATGTCGGCGGCGAGATACTGTGTACGGTGAGCTAATGAGTCGTATCGGAAAAAAAGCGATTATTATCCCTCAGGGTGTAAAGGTTGAGAAAACCGGCCTGTGTATAAAAGTTTCAGGTCCACTCGGCCAGCTCCAGATGGACTGTCAGCCGCCGATATCGGTGGAAATTGACAGTTCCGCGGGGGAAGTATCGGTTGAAAATGAACATCCCCAAAGGCGCGAGGCCAAACAGATGCACGGTACAATGCGTGCCTTGATTGCTAATATGGTGACGGGTGTAAGCAAGGGCTTTGAAAAGAAGATGGAAGTATACGGTACCGGTTATAATGTTAAGGAGCAGGGCGGAAAGCTGACTTTTCAGGTTGGTTTTTCCCATCCTGTATTGCGACCGATACCGAAGGGTGTGAAGGTCAACATTGATGTCGAGGCAACCAGAGGCAATGATGTTCCTGCTAAGTTCACGCTTTCGGCGTTAGACAAGAGGCTGCTGGGGCAGTTTGCTGCTGATATACGGAAGATAAGGCCGCCCGAACCATATAAAGGAAAGGGTATTCGTTATGCCGACGAACACGTCCGACGCAAGGTTGGCAAAGCGTTTACTTCGGGAACAGTATAAGAATTGACCGTTAACAATTGAATATTGACTATTGAAAAGGAACCAAAAAGAAGTTAAAGCTCGAAATTGATAGAACATAATAAATAGTCAATTGAAAGTAGTAAGCGACAATCGGGATTTGGTTTTTTATGAGAATTGACAGGTTAAAAAAAGCGACACTGAGGCGTAAGTATCACGTGCGAAAGAAAGTCTTCGGAACACCAAACAGACCACGGCTGTCGGTGTTTCGTTCGAACAGGCATATCTACGCCCAGATTATCGATGATGTTGCGGGAGCGACGCTTGTTTCCGCGAGCACAAGAGCAAAAGGCCTGCGGGACCAATTCCCCAATACCACCGACAAAAAAGCCGCGCAAATTGTAGGTGAAGCGGTTGCAAAACAAGCCTTTAGCGTTGGTATTAAATGCGTTTGCTTTGATAGAAACCGATATAAGTTTCATGGCAGAGTCAAGGCTCTTGCCGAAGCGGCACGAAAAACGGGCCTGATTTTTTGAAAGAAATTCGTGCCCGTGGAAATATGATTGGAGAAAAAAATTGGCAGTAGAACATCCTAAGTTATCTGCTCAGGAAGAACAGCCGCTGGAAGATACGGTCGTAAAGATATTTCGCTGTTCCAAAGTGGTCAAAGGTGGTCGGCGGTTCAGCTTTGCGGCTTTAGTTGTGATTGGTGACCGTGCAGGCACAGTAGGTGTTGGTTATGGTAAGGCTAAAGAAGTTCCGCTTGCCGTTGAGAAAGGCGTAAAGGATGCCAAAAAAACTTTGCACAAAATAGCTTTGGACCGACGAACGATTCCATACCAGGTCGAAGGTAGATACAGAGCTACAAAGATAGCGTTAGTCCCGGCTAGCCCCGGTACCGGAGTTATCGCCGGCTCCAGCGCTCGAGCGGTGCTCGAATTCGCCGGTGTGCAGGATGTCCTTACGAAAGTTTATGGAAGCACCTCTGCTAAAAATGTTGTCAAGGCTACGTTGGATGGGCTGTTGAAATTACGCAGCAAAGAAATGGTCGAATCCCTACGCGGCGTACAGGTTGAAACAATAAAAAGGTGGTGATGAGTTAAATGTTGAATCACGAAATAACTTCTATCGCAGGTAAGCACAGAACTCGCAGGCGTGTTGGAAGAGGCACGGGCACGGGCCGTGGCAAAACCTGCGGACGAGGCCACAAAGGTAGTGGCAGCAGGGCCGGCTCGACCTCCGCCTCCCTTTATGAAGGCGGACAAATGCCTTTATTTCGCCGACTGCCCAAACGCGGCTTTAGTAATTATAATTTCGCAACACGATACCAAATTGTGAATGTATCACAGTTGGAAAGCTTTGACGAGGGTGCCGCTGTCGGTGTCGAACAATTATCTAATGCCGGACTAATTGATAGACGGAAAAGTAAAGTTAAGATTCTTGGTAATGGGGAGCTGACAAAGAAGTTGGAAGTAACAGCTCATAAATTTAGCAAAAGCGCAGAGCAGAAGATTGTAGGTTGCGGCGGCAAAGCAAAACTGATTACGTAATTGATTGGGCGCCCGTTTTGCGAAACCGCACCAATTGAGCTTAGGCTCGCGACTATTTGCTGCGGGGCAAAATATGGCCCATTTGATTATTGTAAATTGAAGGACTATCGGGAGATATAGAAATGCTTGGGACAGTAGTTAACATATTCAGAATCCCGGACCTGCGCAACAAGATTCTTTTTACTTTAGCGCTGCTGATAATGTACAGGATTGGTTTCCATATCCCTAATCCCTGTTTTGACCAGGCCAAGATAGCTGAAGTCACCAAACACAGAGACCATGAGAGCCCCATAGGCAGGGCCACTGAATATATGCAGATATTCACCGGTGGAACCCTGGACAAAAGCAGCATATTTGGCCTGGGAATTATGCCCTATATTACTGCTTCGATTATTCTTATGCTGCTGGGTGAGGTTGTTCCCGCTTTGAAAAAACTACGCCAGGAAGGCCAGGCCGGACACAAAAAGATACAGGAGTACACACGCTACTTGGCGGTCCTGATATGTCTTATTCAGTCGATGATGTTTATGAAGATGTTAGGAAAGTTTATCTATCCGGGCATGGAAACCCAGGGTGTAATCATGGGTGTTATCAGTATGACAGCCGGGACCATCTTCTTGATGTGGCTGGGTGAGCAGATAGATGAGTACGGCATAGGCAACGGCATTAGCTTGATTATTATGGCTGGTATTGTTTCTCGAATGCCCTGGGCAATTGGAATGCTCCTGGAGAATGTTGACTTAAGGGTGGGTGCACCGTCCGGCACCATAAGCCCGGCAAAGTTGTTGTTCTTGATTGCAGCGTTTGTATTTGTTGTTTCCGGTGCAATACTAATTACCCAAGGCCAGCGACGGATACCGATTCAACAGGCAAAGATGATGCGCGGACGGCGAATGTATGGCGGCCAAAGGCATTATTTGCCGCTGCGTGTCAATCACGGCGGCGTGATGCCGATAATCTTCGCATCGGCTTTTATGATGTTCCCGCCGGTGATAGTTGAGCAATTCACAAGAATAGAGAGTCTCAGAAATTCAGCGTTTCTGGCCACTGTGCAAGGTGCTTTGCGCCACACTGCTTTTACATACAATGTTGTCTATATGTTATTGATTTTTCTGTTTGCTTATTTTTGGGTAACTGTGCAGTTTCAGCCGAGGGAGATGGCCAAAAACTTGAGGGATTCAGGAAGCTTCATTCCCGGACTTCGACCGGGGCGTAGAACCGCTGAGTATTTGGAAACCGTGATGACAAGAATAACTTATTTTGGAGCTGCATTCTTGTCTATAATCGCAGTTGTACCGACAGTTATTTCAATATCGTTAGGAATTGATTGGCGGGTAGCAACGTTTTTGGGCGGCACGGGTTTATTGATAGTTGTCAGTGTCTCGCTGGACCTGGTTCAGAAAATTGAGGCGAACCTCTTGATGCGCAGCTATGATGGATTCAGTGAAACTGGCAGAATTAAAGGGGCTTATGCGTGAGGATAGTTTTGTTGGGTGCACCTGGTGCGGGCAAAGGAACGCAGTGTAAGCGCATTGTTGCCAGATATGGCCTGCTGCATTTATCCAGCGGGGATATCTTACGACAGCAAAGAGCTGAAGGTACCGAACTGGGTAAAACAGCCCAAACATATATGGATTCAGGTGCACTTGTACCGGATCAAATTATAGTGGAGATGATGGCTGACGCGATAATGAAAGCTCCTGATGCTGGTTTCATATTGGATGGTTTCCCAAGAACCGTTAATCAGGCAACTGAGCTTACTAAATCGTTGGCTTTGGCTAAACAAAAAATGGACGCTGTTTTGAACTTAAAGATAGATGACCACGTGGTGGTTCAGAGAATGACCGGCAGGAGAAGCTGTCCTCAATGTGGTGCGGTTTACCACATTGAAAGATTCAAACCGAAGGTCGAAGGAATGTGTGATAACGATGGTACCAGGCTCATTCAACGACCTGATGACAGTGCTGAAGTGGTGGCGAATCGACTTGAAACCTATCACTTGCAGACAGAGCCAGTCGTCGATTACTATAATAAAAACAACGGTATAGTTTGTGACATCGATGCCAACAAGGACGCCGATGAGGTAAGCGTTTTGGTATTCGAGAAGTTGGATTCCCTCGACAGAGCGTGAATCGTATCTGGATTAAAGTACGAAGCATGAGATACGAAATTAAATGGCTATAACGCTTCGCAGCCGAAGAGAAATTGAGTTAATGCGTCGAGCAAGCGCCGTTGTAGTGGATGTTCTTTCAAAATTACAAGAGATTGCCGAGCCGGGAGTAACTACCGGCCGGTTGGACAGCGTGGCTTCGCAAATGACTGCTGATGCCGGAGCCCAGGCCCTGTTTAAGGGTGTCCGCAGCCCGTATGCTCGAAGCCTGTTTCCTGGTGCGATTTGCGCGTCAGTGAATGAGCAGGTCGTTCACGGAATTCCTTCCGGGAACACAAAGCTCAAAGAGGGCGATATCCTGAGCATTGATTTTGGCGTCAGACTTGACGGCTATTGTGGAGACGCCGCTGTTACGATTGCTATTGGTAAGGTTTCTGAGCACAAAGGCAGACTTATGGACGTGACCAGGCACGTTCTCGACATAGCAGTAGCGACGGCTGCGCCGGCTGTTAAGTGGAGCCAGGTAGCTGCAAAAATGCAGCATTACGCTGAATCGGCCGGCTTTTCGGTAGTAAAGGACTTTGTTGGGCACGGTATCGGCAGAAAAATGCACGAAGAGCCCAGACTGCCCAATTTTGTCAGCGATGATTTGCTTGCCAATGACATTGTTTTGACCGAAGGAATGGTTTTGGCTGTTGAGCCAATGATTAATGCCGGCAATAGTGCCGTGCGGACGCTAAAAAATGGATGGACTGTGGTAACAAGAGACGGTAAATGCTCGGCTCATTTTGAACATACAATTGTGATAGTGAAAGATGGTTGTGAGGTGTTGACCAGGAAATTGTAAGTCGCGAAACACGAGAAATGCCAAAAAAGGATACAATAAGATTGCAGGCCAAAGTGATTGATGCTTTGCCGAACGCAATGTTTAGGGTGGAATTGGAAAATGGCCATAAGATTTTGGCACATGTTTCAGGCAAAATGCGCATGAATTTTATTCGAATTTTGGCAGGCGATACAGTTATAGTTGAAATGTCACCATACGATTTGAATAGAGGCCGAATAGTGCTCCGGAATTAGTTCTGGCTTGTACGCCGTGAGGTGCGACCGCCCGTGGGCTAAGAGCAAAAGTTGTGTTAACAGGTTGCAAAAAATGAAGGTTAGAAGTTCGGTAAAACGTATATGTGAGAAGTGCAAGATTGTGCGTCGCAAAGGCGTTGTGCGCGTGATTTGTACGAACCCGCGACACAAACAGCGACAGGGATGATTGATAAATGAGAGTCAATAAATCGTGGTTGATGACTCAATAATCAATTTAAAAAGGAGCTTATATGCCGAGAATAGTTGGTGTTGACGTCCCTAATGAGAAATCTATATGGATTTCATTGACCTCTATCAGTGGCGTAGGTAGATATACCTCAGAGCTGATTTTGAAAGAAGCCGGAATCGAAAAAAGCACAAAGGCCGGTAAGCTCAGCGAGGACGAGCTTAGCCGGATAACACAGATTATCGACCGCAATTACATCGTGGGAGGGCAGCTTCGAAGACAGGTTGCTCAAAATATCGCTCGATTACGGGATATAAGCTGTTATAGGGGCATTCGCCACAGAAAGGGTTTACCTGTTCGGGGTCAGTGTACTCAAAGCAACGCACGCACTCGAAAAGGCCCGAGAAAGACAGTTGCAGGCAAGAAAGGCGTAAAGGAAAAACGGTAAGAGTTTAATTGATTTTGTTAAAATAAGTTGTGGGATGTTCAAAGAGAAAATTGATTATTAAAGTTCGGCAATACTCAGTGTGAGAGAAATTATGGCAAGAAGTACAAAGAGAAAAGTCAGAAGAAATGTCGTCAGGGCAATTGCGCACATAAAAGCGACGTTTAACAACACCTTGATCACAATCACAGATTTAGATGGTAACACAATTTGCTCGGGTTCAGCAGGGTGTGTCGGCTTCAAAGGCTCTCGCAAAAGTACGCCTTTTGCTGCTCAACAAGCTGCGCAGCGTTGTGCCAATAACGCTATGCGTAATGGCGTGCGTGAGGTCGAAATTAGGGTTAAAGGGCCCGGTTCAGGGCGTGAATCGGCCATCTCCGCCCTACAGCAGGCGGGATTGCGCATCGCCTCGATAGAAGATGTTACACCGCTGCCGCATAATGGCTGTAGACCACCGAAGCGAAGGCGAGTGTAAAACGAGAAGATGCAAATGCAAAACAGTGTTAGGATATTGTCAAAACTTTTTTGGAGATAAATATAGAAGATGGGACGTTACCTGGGTTCATCTTGTAAACATTGTCGTCGTGAAGGAATGAAGCTCATGCTCAAGGGTATGAGATGTGAGACGGCTAAGTGTCCGGTCGAGAAAAAACAGCGTAATTTGACGCCCGGTATGCATAGTTGGCGCAGAGGCAGAGCAAGCGAATATGCTGTTCGCCTGCGTGAAAAGCAAAAGGTCAAGAGATACTATGGGCTTCTGGAGCGACAATTTATGAGGTATTTCCATAGAGCCGAGCGATTGAAGGGTAATACCGGAGAGACCCTGCTCCAGTTATTGGAGAGGCGTTTGGACAATGTGGTATATAAGTTGAATTTTGTGCCGTCGCGCAAGGCCGCAAGACAACTGATTGCTCATGGCCATATTTGTCTGAATGGGCACAAAGTTGATATTAGTGATTATACTACAAAAATCGGGGACAAAGTGACGGTCAAGGGTTCCGAAAAAAGCGTAAAAAAAGTAAAGCAGCAGCTGGAAAGTAATCCAAGTTTTGCCACACAAAGCTGGCTGCAGCTGGACCGTGAAAAACCAGAAGCTACCATTGTTGCCTTGCCCAGCCGAGATGATATTCAGATTCCTGTTGAGGAGCAGTTGGTTGTAGAGTTCTGTTCAAGATAGTTACGGGATAGTTTTAGGTTTTTTAGCGTTGAGTTTGGTTGACTCAAAACTGAAAATTCAAAACTCATAACTTATGTAGGAGTTTTATATGCGAGTTACATGGCGTGGTTTGGAGTTGCCGACTCGTGTTGAACGAGACACGACGGTATCGAACGAAAAATACAGTCGATTCTTTATCGAACCTTTCGAGCGCGGCTTCGGAACTACTATCGGTAACAGCCTCAGACGCGTGTTGCTCTCCTCTTTGGAGGGCAGTGCCGTAACATCCATCAAAATAGCAAACGTCGATCATGAATTTACCTCGATAAAGGGCGTGATGGAGGATGCCACCGATATTGTTTTAAATGTCAAGAGTCTTATCGTTCGACTCCATAGTGATGGCCCCAAGACAATGACGGTCTCGGCAAAAAAGGCCGGAGTTATAACTGCTGCCGATATAGTTGCTGACCCGGCCATAGAAGTGATAAACAAAGATTTTGTATTGGTTACTTTGACTGAAGATGTGAATTTTGAAATGGAAATGGTGGTTGAAAACGGTCGTGGTTATATGCCGGCTTCAGAAAGAATCGTTGCCGCGGATAGGTTCGACCAGGAAGTCGGAAGAATACTGCTTGATGCCGTATATTCCCCTGTTACGAGAGTTCGCTACACAACAGAGGACACACGCGTAGGCCAGCGGACAAATTATGACAAGCTTATTATCGAGGTTTGGACCGACGGAACAACCACGCCTGAAATGGCCCTCGTAGAGGCCGCAAAGATATTGCGCAAGCACATCAACCCCTTCGTACAGTATTTTGAGGTTGGAGAAGAAACCGTTGCTGCTGAGATTACCGAACAAGTGTTGGAAGAAGAAACTATTGATGAGGAATTGGCCGAAAAATTAAAAATCCCCGTTCAAGAGTTGGAATTGTCTGTGAGGGCAAGTAACTGTCTTGAATCGGCAAAGGTCGAAACAGTTGGCCAGTTGGCGAAAATGACAGATGCTGATTTGCTGAAGATTCGCAGCTTCGGCAAAACTTCTCTGCGGGAAATCAAAAGAAAGCTTGCCGATATAGGTTTGTCTTTAGGCATGACGGACGTATAGTTATTTGAATGTCCAAATGAGCAAAATGTTTGAATTTTTTGAGTTATTGTCATTTGAATTTGTTTCGAATTTCGAAACCTGTCCTGAGCACGGTCGAGGGATTCGATATTCGGATTTACCTACTGTGCACGAAACGCTTATAAGAGGAGCTTAAGTATATGCGTCATAGGGTAGCAGGGCGAAGGTTATCTCGAACAAGTCAGCACCGTTTGGCTATGCGACGGAATTTGGTTGCTTCACTCATCCAGCACGAAACGATTTCAACGACAATCGAAAAGGCCAAAGAGGTAAAAGCCTTTGCCGAAAAGTTGATTACACTGTCTAAAAAAGGCACATTGTCGGCCAGACGCAGGGCTATTGCCCTACTTGGCAACCGCGACGTCATAGATTATGAAGACGGCAAGACTGTTAAGAAAGGCACGGTGATTGGAAAACTATTTAGCGATATTGGCCCTCGATACCTTGACAGGCCCGGCGGTTATACAAGAATTATTCGTTTGTCCTTGAGAAGATTGGGCGATAATGGCCAAGTTGTCTTGCTGCAGCTCGTAGGCCCAGAGGAAACTTCGAAAAAAGAAACTAAAGCTGCTTCCAAAAAACGTTCTCGTAAAAGGGCGAAGAAGACTGTTGAAGTTGAGGATGAAGTTCAGACCCAGAAGACCACTGAAACTAAAGAGACTACCGTAGCTGAAGAGGCTGATGAAGTCGAAGGAACTACGGAAAACAGCGGTCGGCAAGATAAACCTGGCCAGTAACCTGTCTTTTAGAGGATAATCCTAAAATGAGTGTCAGTGATTGTGTCTTTTGTAAGATGGTAGCGGGACAGATTCCGGTTACAAAGATTTACGAAGACGAAGTCGTTCTTTCTTTTTTGGATATTGGCCCTCTAAGTGATGGCCATACTTTGGTGATTCCCAAACAGCACTTTGAAAGGTTGCACGATTGTCCCGGTGAACTTTTAGGTCAGGTCGGTTCGTGTCTTGGTAAAATTGCCAAAGCTGTATCGGCTGCGATGAATTCTGACGGATATAATGTATTGTGCAATAATGGCAGGGCGGCAGGACAACTTGTTGAGCATTTGCATTTTCATATAATCCCTCGCAGTACTGGCGATGGTGTCTTTGACCGCTGGCCTTCATATAAATACAAGGGGGGAAAGATTGAGGAAATTGCTGCTAAGATTCGCGAAAAACTTTGATTTTTGCTTCTTGATAAGAACAAAGTTTTATGTTATTTTATTACGAAATACAAAAATGACCGCGGGGTAGAGCAGTCTGGTAGCTCGTCGGGCCCATAACCCGGAGGTCGCAGGTTCGAATCCTGCCCCCGCTATTGCTTGTAAATAAAGGACTTGCGTTAAATCGTGAGTCCTTTTTTTATTGGGTAAAAAGGCAAATTGTACAGTAAAATGTACAGCACTATTGCCCTTATCAAGACCCGGATAATTTCAGCAGGGATTTGAGAAACATCAATAAATGGGTGTGCCGGTCCAAAGTCAGCGTAATTGTGCTGTGTCTGGCCAAAGACTGAGAGACTTTAGGTGAAGATAAGGCTTTTACCATTCGGTGCGATTAGTGCCACGCAAATCCCTTCGGCCGAAAACAATCGGGGCCTATACCAATTCAATCAGTATAGGCCCCGAACTGATGCAAAGTCAAAGGGCTAACAAATGTTAACACTCAATACGGCGACAGAATTTCTTCAAGGTAATGATATGCAAGGATAGCATAGTCCTTGAAGTTAATCTTCATATCCTCATACAGGTCAGCTTGCATACCTAAAAGGCCCAGTATATCAGCTTCCGTCAGCGCCACGTTGTAGAGGCGGACATCATCCAGTGCACCAGCGAAATTGTAACTATTACTCGCTCCTCTTCCAATCTGGAATGAATTAACTGCATTGCTTATACTTCCAGTGTAACTGGACGGGGTCCCCTCGACTCCGTCTACCCATATCCTTATGTTCGAACCATCGTATGTTCCAACAACGTGGTGCCATTGGTTATCTGCTGTAAACGATTTTGATCCTACGAAGCCGTAGTAAGTAACGTAGAAGTAGATCTCGCCGCTATCAGCATACAGTCCGTAACCATCCCACCATTCAACATTGGAGGTCTTCATGGCGATTGCACTATCGGCTGCGGCAGTTTCGTATTTTACCCAGGCGGCGAGGCTTATCGCTGTTCCGGTTATTTGCAGACTTGGAGTGTCCCCACAGTCAACATAATCATTGATTCCATCAAAATGGAGCGCTCCTCCGATTTGGCCCGTAACCCAGTCGCTTGCCGGATCCATGTTGATCAGTGTGCCGTGATTGCCATAGGCTGAGCTGTCTTGCGCGGTAAATCCAGCGGCATCATCCAGCTTCCACCAGCCGACAAGATTGGTGTCGCCGGGCGCCTCAACAAGCCAGTCACCTGCCAGCACCATAAGGTCCTTCTCGTCAACGGTGCAGTCGTAAGGCAGGGCGATATCGCCAATCGGTTTCGCTGACGCAGGAATGCATTTGGACGGTATGGACGGACAAGCACGGATATCATCAATGTAAATGGCGCCTGAACCACCGAAATCGGGATGAGTGACCCGGTCGCCTAAGCCGATGCGGACCTTCTTGATACT
>SDBU01000561.1_pt1 | contig 51862 bp, 54 predicted proteins | sample 2277071 | NCBI WGS metagenome assembly SDBU01 (sample SAMN10397929, study PRJNA504765) | marine sediment metagenome | isolation source: marine sediment core GS08_GC12, 126 cmbsf | place: Arctic Ocean: Gakkel Ridge, Loki's castle | collected 2008
ACCCAACATGGAGCATCCTCTGCAGACGGCTGTTAAACTCTCCCGTCTGTATTCCACCATGCCCGACTGGAAGCGTCAAGAGTTCGCCCGAAGGATCGTCACCGATGATGACCTCAATCCAACCCTCTTCGAGATTGACTGCGCCGCAAACTACCGGATACTGGGGTACGACATACGCTGGTGTGAAAGCCTATCCACACAAGGTATACGATCTCCTGAATTCGTCGTCGCCGCCAAGAACGGCCTTGAATTTGAAGTGGAGTGCAAAGCGAAGCAGGCTGATGCAGGTCGGAGAGTGGAACACCGCTCATTCTACCGAACGGTTGACCACCTCATTCCGATTATTAAGTCTGGGGCATTCACCGGTCGTGTATGCCTAATTGTCCCTGACCGGCTACCCAACGAACCTGCCTGGAGGGAGGAGGCTGCGAAGGCACTCCTTGAGCACATCTCTCCAGGGACAAACTCACTCACTCTACCGGGAGGTGAGCATTTCGAATGGGACCTCCGGCCGGCTCATGGATCAAGGATCCCCATCCGGAAACTCGAAGCGCAGGAGAAAGAACTGGCCAGCATCTATGCTCATCTGGCCTTCTTCGGTGAGAGAGCTCAGGGTTTCATCACTGACCATATAGTGTTCCACCTTGAAAGCGCGAAGCGGGATGCGTTCCTTGACAGAACTCTTGATAGCCTGAAGAACGCCAACTCCAAATTCACCGGCACGAAGGCGGCCATTATCTTCTGTTTTCTGCCAGAGATTGAATCCTTCGAAGGACTGCAGTCGGACTCGGCTATCAAGAACATGACAGGCCACTTCTTCGAGAAGCACGCAAGAAACTGTGTCAATGCTGTCACCTACGTGAGTGATATGAGACCCGAAATGCACGGGAGTGTTAAGCTATTTGACATGCCCAGTCTCACATTTCGCAACCATAAGTACGACGACAGCCTTGGGGCAAATATTCCCGTATATGGCAGTGGGAAATCGGATGCGGCAAGATGCTAGTCAGCCGATGCGCTTCTCACGCGGCAGTCAGTGATGGATTGCCAATGCATCATCACAACTGGTCTGCGCCGCCTGCCCCCACGCGCAGCTCAACCGCCATCCATTGGACGGCAAAGAGCTGATGGCAGATAGCCCCTCGGATAGGGCAGTCATACGAATCCGCGAATACGGGACCTCGGGGCCCCCGGTGCTGGTCCTGCACGGCAGCCCGGGCGCGCCACGTTGTGGGCCTGCATGAGTTGGTGGAATCGTGCGGCTCCGGGGCAAGTTTCGTCTTGGTTCACGGTCCGTCAGGGGCAGACACGGCGGTAGGTGAGATGTGTCGCTAGACAGCCTGCTGCGGGCAAGAACATCGGAGGTTTGATCTATGTTGAAGGTTGATCCACATCCAGATTACCCTCCTGAGGAAGGGAGATACATCCGCGGCAATGATTTCTCGCCGCTCGCCGTTGCAATTGTCTTGAACCATGACGCCGACAAGATTCCGCCTGATCTTGAGGCACTTGTAAGAGCCGGGGCAGAAAGCGGGGCAGCTCTCTCTGGAACCGTTCAGACCCCTAATATCGGTCTTGAGCAGATTATCTGCAATTTGGTCGCCAATCCAAACATCCGTTACTTGATTCTTGGAGGGCCAGAATCCGAGGGACATTTGGCTGGAGAGGCGCTGAAGTCACTTATGCTCGATGGCGTGGATGAGAAGAAGAGAATCATCGGGACATCAGCACCACATCCGTTTCTGTTCAACCTGCCGGTGTCCATGATCGAGCGTTTCCGCAGGCAGGTTGCGCTGATTGACCTCCAGTTTGAGGGAGACCCTGAAGTCATCAGGAAGGCCGTTTGGTCTTGTTATCAGGAGTCGCCCGTCAGGTTCCGGGAGTATGAGTTGTCCGATCCCGGAGCGTATCCCGAACCTCCGCTGGGTGGGAGCATAACGTGGCGAGTCACGCAACCGTGGGCGGAACCGGTGGACGAGGCAGAGCGTGAGGCCTTGAGAAAAGCAAGGGATCTCATAGAGAAGTTGAGAAGGAGAAGCAGAGGAGAAGGCGGATAGTCTGGCATTTGATATACAGGCTGTCCGACCGCTCACCAGATACGATGCGGCTGGGCCGCGATGAAACTGATGGCGACCGCAAAGAACAGGGCGGGTCGATGCAGGTTCTGCACAAGGGTCCGCCGCGCGCCTCATCGCGCGGCCTGTTCTGCAAGGAGTGATAGCATGTTCAACGTCCAATCGCGGAGAAAAGCAAAGGCGTGGCAGGAACATTTCGATGGCCTCGCCCCCAAGCCCGGAGATGTCGCTCCGGATTTCGGACTGCGTGACGCAAGCGGCGAGAATCCCATTAACTTATCCGACCTCCAAGGCCGGGGGCCGGTGGCGCTGATCTTCGGCAGCTTCACCTGACCTCCGTTTGTCAAGGGGACCGTGAGTCTCCAGGACCTCTTCGCCCAGCATCACGATCGCGTGCGGTTCTTGATGATATACATCCGGGAAGCGCATCCGGTGGACGGGTGGTGGTTGGGCGGAGGCATAATGGGTTTGATGCTGAAGATCTCCAGGTCCAGGGCGGCGACCGATTTGTATGACCCTAAGACGATCGGGGAGCGTCGGGCGGTGGCCGGGCAGTGCGAGATGGCTCTTCAGTATGGCATCCCGACCTACGTGGATGAGATGGACGATGCCGTGAACGAGGCGTATGCTGCCTGGCCCACACGCTTGTACCTCATTGGGATGGATGGGCGAGTGGTGTATGCTGGAGGATTGGGCCCGTTCGGCTTCAAGCCAGCGGAGCTGGGGGCAGCCATCGAGGAATATCTCGCCGATTGCGCGGCAAAGAGCTGATGGCAGCTAATGCCTCGGACCGGGCAACCATCCGAATCCGCAAATACGGGACCTCGGGGCCTCCGGTGCTGGTCCTGCACGGCGGCCCGGGCGCGCCGGGGCACATGGCGCCTGTGGCGCGCGGGCTCGCGGATTCGTTCCGGGTCCTCGAGCCCCTGCAGCGCGCCAGCGGTGGCCAGCCGCTCACCGTCGCCCGCCACGTTGCGGACCTGCATGAGTCGGTGGAATCGTGCTGTGGAGGCATGCAACCTGCCCTAGTGGGCCACTCCTGGGGTGCGATGCTCGCGCTCGCTTATGCCGCGGCACATCCGGGCCGCGTGGCCGCGCTCGTCCTCATCGGCTGCGGCACCTTCGATCCGGCGTCGCGCGATCGCATGCTGGCGACCCGCCAGGAGCGCATGGACGACAGCCTGCGGCTGCGCACAGAGCGACTGCCGGAGGAATGCCCCGATCCCGACCAGCGGCTCAGCGTGCTGGGCAACCTGATCATGCCGATGGAATCGTACGACCTCGTTTCCTCCGAACAGGAGGTCGAGGCGTGCGACGCGCGAGCGCACCAGGAGACCTGGGAGGACATGGTCCGGCTGCAGGAGGAAGGCGTGTACCCCGCGGCCTTCTCGGCCATCGAAGCGCCCGTCATCATGCTGCACGGCGCCGTCGATCCACATCCGGGGCACATGATCAAGGCGAGCCTGGAGCCGTATCTCCCGCAGCTGGAGTACCGCGAGTGGGAGCGCTGCGGGCACTACCCGTGGCTGGAAAAGGCCGTTCGCGACCAGTTCTTCGCCGTCCTGCGCAAGTGGCTGGCCCGGCAATTCACTGCAGGTCCACCTCCGGCCAATGCATGATGGGATCGAAGACCATGCAGCGGACGCGCTAACGCGCGACGCTGAGCTCCGTCGGTAGCCAGAAAGAGGGTGCCAGAGAAAACCGGCATTGCTCAGACAGATACCCGACCGAGTCGGGTCAAATGTATGCGTGGTATGCGTGGAGGCGCTTCATGGACCAACAGCACTGGAATGAGTATTACGAGAGCAACAAGGAACCATGGACGATACCTGATGAAGTGCTGGTGACGGAGGTCGAGGATATGCCTCCCGGTCGAGCCCTGGATCTCGGCGCCGGAGAGGGAGCGGACAGCATATGGCTCGCGGAGCGTGGCTGGGAAGTGACGGCTGTGGACTATGCATCCGCTGCCATCGCGAAGGTCGAGGAGATCGCCCGCAATCGGGGCCTCAAGATCAAGGGAGTGGCGGCGAACATCGTTGAGTACCAGCCTGATTATCGCTACGACTTGGTGATCATGTGCTACATGCACCTGCCTCCTGGCGAGAGAGCGAGTATGTTGGCCAACGCTGCTGCAGCGCTCGCGCCGGAAGGCACGCTTCTGTTCGTAGGCGTCGATGCTTCGGATGACTCAAGCGATGATTTTCACGGATTACTTGCCACCTCTGATGAAGTGGTGGCAGAGCTCCCCTACCTGACCATCGAGCGTGCTGAGGTGGTGCGCCGAACGCTCCCTTACCCCGAAGATCCATCATATGAGGGGAACGGGCTAGTTGTGCGGGCACGCCGGACGGCAGACGAATCATAGCAGTCCGGGTAGCGACAATTTGTAAGTTCCTTAAAGGAGGAACCACCATGATGTTGGACGACCGGAAAGAGCTGGAAGCAGTATTCGAGAAGCACGGCTACGCTGACTTCAAGTGGATCGATCCTGAAGACATTGTGACCTCTCAATGGGTCCGAATGAAATGCACGTTCGGCTGCCCGGAGTACGGTAAGAATGCCTCTTGTCCCCCCAACACCCCCTCCGTTTCAGAATGCCGACAGTTCTTCGACGAGTACAATGACGCCGTAGTCTTCCACTTCAAGAAGGCTTTCAGTGAGCCCGAGGAGCGCCATGCGTGGTCCAGGGAGGTTGGCCAGGGACTTCTCAAACTGGAGCGACAGGTGTTTCTCCTCGGGTACCAGAAGACTCTTCTGCTCGCTCTGGACTCCTGTTCCATCTGTGATGACTGTACGGGAGTGAAGGAGGAGTGCAAAGATCCGAAGCTGGCGCGCCCAACGCCGGAGGGAATGGCCATCGACGTTTTCTCAACGGTTCGGCAACAAGGGTTGCCGATCGAGGTCCTTTCGGATTTCTCCCAAGCGATGAATCGTTATGCGTTTCTGTTGATCGAGTAGACGGCGGATCTGATCTGGAGGAAGAGTCAATGGAGGAGTTCTACCCTATGCCGCTGTTCGTCAAGTTGTCGGTGAGCGATGTCGCGGCGTCGGCGAGATGGTATGAAGCTGCGATTGGCTTCCGCTCGGTCTATGCCCTGACAGGAGACGATGGCGCGCAGATTTTGAATCACCTGCGGTTGGGACGCTATCAAGACTTGATGCTGATCGCTCAACCGCAGAACTCGAACGAGCCGAACAAAGGACAGGGCGTCGTCATTAACCTGACGATTGACGAGGGCATAGATAGTCTGGCACGACAGGCCATGTCGGCAGGCGCCAAAGTGGAAGGCCCCGAGGAGACGCCGTGGAACACGCGGGAAGTGACGGTTTCGGATCCAGACGGTTACACGCTAACCTTTTCGCAAGTCGTCGATCCCGACCGAGCCTTCAGCGATGTGATGCCGCCAACCGTCAGTTGACGGCAGCCGGTGACAGAGTAGCAAATGCCTACAGCCGACGCTCACATGGCCAGGTGCGCAGCGCCGAGGACTAACTATCAGGAAACTCGCTCCAAGGTTAGGTTGGTCATGGGCATGGAGGCGAGATCCGCAGCTCGTGTGATAAAATGAGTGTTGTCGGCAACGCTTCGGGAGAATAACGTGCGCGAAATCCATGCACACTGAGAAAAGGGAAGGTTAAGCATGACGATACAGAGGGAAGCCAGGTATGAGGCTGCCAAGGACCAGATGAGGATCAAAGTCAGCAACAATGGTCCCTATATCGTATCCGGGGGAATTCCTCTGGCAGAACAAATAATCGTTCGGGACGCCGAGGGATACTGCATTGGATGGCGCGAGGGCAACACGTACCCACCACAGGAGAACTACGCTCTGTGTCGCTGTGGCCGATCGCAAAACAAACCGTTCTGTGATGGGACTCACTCACAGGCCCACTTCGACGGCACCGAGACGGCCAGTCGCGAGTTATATCTCAACCAAGCAGGGGCAACCGATGGCCCAGATCTGAAGCTGACCGATGCTCAGGAATTATGCGCCCACGCCGGTTTCTGCGACCGTGCCGGCGGAATCTGGAACCTTGTCCGGCGATGTGGCGATCCGGAGGCTCAGAGGCTGGCCATCGAAGAGGCCGGATACTGCCCTTCTGGCCGCCTGGTGGTTTGGGATAAAGAAGGCAAAGCGATTGAACCCCAGCTTGAGCCATCCATCGGGTTAGTTGAGGATTCCTACACTGGAGTGAGCGGCCCGATCTGGGTGCGCGGCGGTATCCCGGTGGAATCTGCTGATGGCACGACCTACGAACTTCGCAATCGCGTTACTCTTTGCCGGTGCGGCAAAAGCACCAATATGCCCTTCTGCGACGGCAGTCATTTGAACGCACAATCTGAATGACAAATCGAGAGGCGTCGGGCCGAACCGGATGGTTGAACGCTGTTTCAGCCTCGGACCGATGCCTCACCTCAGGCTGGATCTGACCGCCCGCGCGTTGTATCACAAACGCTCGAAATACAGCAGGCGTCGGTTCGCGGCGGTTCAGGGGGCAGGGCAAGACGATTTGCGTACATTCCTGCATCGCAGCCCATTATCGGAAGGATCCCAACGACCACGACGGCTGTCCCCTGTACCTCGCTAGCATCCGTCAAGATTGCCGAATGGCCTGGAACTCAGGCGTTTTCTCAGTAGTTCTTGGCCACCAGCGGCAGGCGGACGAAATCGGTGGGGACCAGGTCGCTCACCCGCTGGACGTAGATGTCATAGTCGTTGCCGCGTCTATCCCACCAGGTCACGATAGCGCCCTCGGCCCCGTCGTACACGAGGTATGGCTCAATCTGGTCATCAATAGCCCCACACGCCCTCACGCCGTCAGCCTGCCACTTGACACTGCCGTTGGTATCCACCCGCTGCGCGTAGATGTCGTAGCCGGTGGTGCCATAGTCCCGTTCGTCGTGCCAGGTGACGATAGCGCCGCCAGATCCGTCGGATGCGATCTGCAGACCAGACTGGTCGCTGGACGCGACGCACAGACTCACCCCGTCTGCCTGCCACAGGACGTTGCCGCTGGCGTCCACCCGCTGCGCGTAGATGTCCCTGCCAGTGGTGATGTACTCGCGGCCATCCACCCAGGTCACGATGGCGCCCCCGGACCCATCCGAGGCGATCTGTGGATCATACTGGCCGCTGCCCGCAACGGTTAGGCTCACCCCGCCAGTGGTCCAGGCCACGGTGCCGTCCGAATAGACCCGCTGGGCGTAGATGTCATATGTGATGCCCGAGCGCAGGTCCTCCCAAGTCACGATGGCGCCCCCCGACCCATCCGAGACGATCTGAGGGTCACTCTGGAGGCCGGAGGCGTCGCAAATGGTCACCCCATCCGTGTACCACAGGGTATTGCCATTGGCATCCACCCGCTGCGCGTAGATGTCCCCGTTGCTGCCGCGATGGTCGTACCACGCTACGATAGCGCCCCCCGACCCATCCGAGGCGATTTGTGGGTCCTTCTGGACGTTAGCAGCGACGCAGATGCTCACGCCGTCGGTTATCCACAGGGCGTTTCCGTTAGCGTCCACCCGCCGTGCGTAGATGTCAGGGTCGGTGGTGCTGTCATCTCTTTCATCCTCCCAGGTGACGATAGCGCCCCCCGACCCGTCGGTGGCAATCTGAGGGTCACTCTGGTAGTCAGCGGCCACGCACAGGCTCACGCCGTCAGCGACCCAGGCCGCTGTGCCGTCGGAATACACCCGCCGCGCGTAGATGTCATCGTTGCCGCTGCCCGAGCGGCGGTCCTGCCAGGTCACGATGGCACCACCCGACCCATCGGATGAGATCTGGGGTAGATACTGGCCGTTGGAGGCGACGCACAGGCTCACGCCGTCGGTGGCCCAGGCCGCTGTACCATCCGAATACACCCGCCGCGCGTAGATGTCGTTGCCAGTCCACTGACGGTTGTCCGCCCAAGCCACGATGGCGCCACCCGATCCATCGGAGACGATCTTTGGATATTCCTGGAAGCCGTCGGCGACGCACACGCTCACTCCATCGGCCTGCCATAGGTTCGTGCCAAAAGCTGCGATCAAGCCCACGGTGAGCATCACGGCGGCCGATGCAACCAGAAACGCCCATAACGCCCGCGCTCCAGAACCCACGGCCCACCTCCCCACTTGGTTGAGTCAAACACTTAACTATAGTCTATCACGGTTTGCAGCATGTTTCAATTGGATTCGCAAACCCTCACACCTGGGTCGCCTTGCGCATAGAGGGACAGTCACTGTGCAGGAATCCTGAACAAAGAGAACGGCTCCCCGCCTGTCACCTGGCTGGAAGCCGTTCGCGCCCACCCCTCAGATTTCTAAACGCGGTTCAGAGCCAGCGGATTGGATGGTTCGCCGCCATGTTGCCCAGAATCAAAGACGCCCCTCAAGAGCTTGCATACAGATCGGTACTCAGGTACTTCAGACCTGAATCGACGAGCAACGTTACTACAGTGTGCCCGGTTCCCAGTCGCTTGGCCACTCGGATAGCCGCGACGACGTTTGCACCCGAGGAGGTGCCAGCGAATAGCGCCTCACGAGACGCCAATTGCCGTGCCATCGACTTGGCTTCTTCCGTCGAGACCGTTATGATCTCATCTGCTATGCTAGCTTTCCATAATTGAGGGACAAAACCGAGGCCAATGCCTTCGATCTTGTGCGCACCTGGCTCTCCACCTGACAAAACCGGCGATTCCGCTGGTTCTACTGCGAATACTTGAAGATTTGGATTGTAGCTGCGCAACACAGTCGCGGTGCCTTCGATAGAGTGAGCAGTCCCTACAACCTGTATGAAGGCATCAACGCTCCCTCCCGTCTGAGACCAGATTTCCTCGCCCAGCGGATGATACCCTGCAATGGCATCTTCGTTCTGTAGTTGATCACTGTAGAAGGTGCCCGGCTCCTTGCTTATCTGCTGTGCCCGCTCGATCATTTCTTCGATGAGTTCCTTCGTAATTCGACCACCTTCGCTCGGCACCTCGACCAAATCTGCGCCGAGTGCACGCATATGGTCGCGCTTCTCCTGGCTAAACGCATCGGATGTGACGATGCGGATCCTGTAAGCCTTGGCCGCGCATACGAGCGCAAGCGAAGCTCCAGTACTCCCACCCGAGTACTCAACGACCGTTCCGCCGGGCGACAATCGACCGTCCGATTCTGCCCGCTCAATCGCCGCGATTGCCATACGATCTTTCATGCTTCCAGTCGGGTTAGCCCCTTCCAGCTTCACCAAGACACGTGCGTGACCAGTTGGGACCACTCTTTCTAGTTCCACCAATGGTGTATTGCCGATGGCTTCAAGAACATTGCTGGCGACGCTCATAGAAAGTTACCCCCTTCCATATCGAGCTGATATGCAAAGAACAGGCGATCCACAATAGGCAAGATAGACATTGCCCTAAAACCCCTGACCAGCCAGGCCTGGAACGTGCCAGTCCCAGCACGCACTTAGCCGGGGCCTGTCCCGGTATGTCTCTAGCCGGGGCCTGTCCCGGTATACTCCTAGTTGGGATACTTACGCACCACCAGCGGCAGGTGGACAGGCTTCACGCCTACCCGCTGCGCGTAGATGTCGTCGTCGGCCCCACGACTGTCCTCCCAGGAGATGATGGCTCCCCACAGGGCGTCCGCGGCGATCTCTGGAAAATCCTGGTCCCCCGATGCTACGCTCACACTTATGCCGTCCGTTTGCCACACGATGTTGCCGCTGGCATCCACCCACTGCGCGTAGATATCTTGGCTTGTGATGCCGACGTCCCGACTGTCCCACCAGGTCACGATGGCCCCTCCGAATCCGTCGGAGGCGATCTCAGGATAGCGCTGATTGTCGTCTGCCAGGCACACGCTCACGCCGTCGGTCATCCATAGGGTGTTGCCCTTCCCGTCTATGCGCTGCGCGTAGATGTCGGTGCCGTCGCTTCCCACACGACTGTCTTGCCAGGCCAACACCGCGCCCCCAGATCCGTCAGGGGCTATATCAGGAAAGAACTGGGCATTGGAGGCCGTGCAAACGCTCACACCGCCAGCGGGCCAGGCCATCGTGCCATCCGAATACACTCGCTGTGCGTGAAGGTCAGAGGTGTTGTAGTCCTGCCAGGTCACAATGGCGCCCCCGGATCCATCGCTCGCGATCTTGGGGTACTTCTGGTTATAGTCAGCTACGTGGAGGCTTACTCCGTCAGTGGCCCACAGCGTGTTGCCATCCGAGTACACCCTCTGCACGTAGATATCAGCCAGCGTGGTACCAGAATCGCGCTCATCCTTCCAAACCACAATAGCTCCCTCAGCCCCGTCGGAGACGATCTGCAAGTCCTCCTGATTGTTGGCGGCCACGGACAGGCTCACCCCATCGGTGGTCCAGGCCACGGTGCCGTCCGAATAGACCCTTTGTGCGTAGATGTCATATTCGCTGCCCGAGCGATAGTCCTCCCAGGCCACGATGCCTCCCCCAGCCCCGTCTGAAACGATCTGAGGCCGGAGCTGACCACTGGATGTCGTGCTCAGGCTCACGCCGACATTGGCCGGGAGCCAGGCCAGGGTCCCGTCGGAATAGACGCGCTGGGCGTAAATGTCCCAACCCGTGCCGCTTCTAGTCCACGCCACCACGGCGCCGCCGGACCCGTCGGGAGCGATCCGCGGTTCAGACACGGCAGTGCCTGAGGGCAGGCTGAGGGTCACGCCGTCCGTCGTCCATAGTGCGCTGCCGTCGCCGTTTACCCGCTGCGCGTATAGTCCATGCAGGGACGAGCGCGAGTCCTTCCACGCCACGACGGCGCCTCCCGCCCCGTCAGGGGCGATCTTGGGGTCGCTCTGTGGATTGGGTGCCGTGCACACGGCAACGCCGTCGTCCTGCCACAGGGTGCCGCCCAGGGCGGCAATAAGGCCGACCGTCAGGGTCACTGCTGCCATAGCGCCCATAAGGGCCAGCAACACTCGGAATCGGAAACCCATGTTTGTCCCCCCACTGGATTCAATGTAACACCTGGCGATAGTAAACCAATTAACTAACCTATTGTCAATACCACGTTTGCCTCACATCGAGCTCGACCTATGCCTGTACAGCCCCCGGAAACCGGAAGGAACTCTCGGGCAGCGCGTTTTGAACGCATCCTGGCCGCACTGGATTCACAAATAGGCTATTGACCTTTACATAAATCTACAATATACTTGACGTAAGATTGCGAATTCGGCCTCGATGACGGCGAAAAGGTGGAGAGTTCCGAAATGACCCTGACGGCCTCTGATCTGGAGGGAATCTACCAGGAATGCCTGCTGCCCTGCTCGGAAGACACCATCACGGGGAGCAGCATCTACGAGTACTGCGTCTCGCCGTTCATGGTTCACTGCCAGAAGTTCGGGCCGGAGGATAAGAAGGACGCTCTGACCCAGTATCAGAAACTGCTGTTCGACCAGGGCATTTCGCACGAGGCGCAAGCGATCGAGGCCATCTACCCTGATGCGGAGAAGCTGGAATACGAAACCCCAGAGGAAGGCTTCAGGCTGCTCCTGGAGGGGATGAGCCAGAGCGTGAGGGTGCTCTGCAGGCTGCCGGCCTTCTATCTGCCCCAGGGCCTAGCTGGAGTCTTCGATGTCATCCAGAGGAAGGACACGCACCCGTCAGCATTTGGCGACTATCATTACGTCGTCACCGAGATCAAACTGGCCAGGAGGATAGACAATCGCCACCTCCAGCAAGCGGCCTTCTACAACTACCTCCTGGGAAAGATCCAGGGCTATGCGCCGCCCACGTGCTATGTGCTCAACCGGGACTACCAGGAAACCAAGGTGGCCTACGATGAAGCCCAAATCCTGGCCATCGTGGAGGACATCCGAGAGATACTGGCCGGCAAGGAGGTGAGCCCTACTCACAATGCCTGCGCGTGGCCCTGGGAGACCTACACCAACGAGGAGGCCATAAGGAGGAAAGACGTCTCCCTGATCAGCGGCGTTGGCCAGTCGCTCAAAGGGAAGCTGTCGGACATGGGAGTGCGCACCGTCAGCGATCTGGCGGAGCTCCCCGAAGAGAACCTGCAGGCGATCAAAGGGGTCGGCGCCATGACCGCGAGGAGATTCTCATACAGCGCCAGGGCGCTGGACTCCGGGGAGTACATCCGCCTGGGCGAGTGCCAGTTCCCGAAGAATCGAACCGAGATCTTCCTGGACCTGGAGGGAACCGGAGAACAAGCGACGGCCGAGGGATTGATCGCCATAGACTACCTCATAGGCGCGCTCATCAGGAGGCGCGGGCAGGTGGAGTACACGCCCTTCGTCGCCCACGAGCCGAACGAGGAGGGGGAGATGTTTCGCCGGTTCGTGGACTGGCTGCTGGAACAGTGCAACGTCCTGGAACAGCGCGACGTGATAGTCTATCACTGGCACAGCTATGAGAGAACTCACCTCAGGAGGCTGGCCGAGCGATACGCGCTGCCGGAAGACAGGCTGGAGGCGATACTGGGGAGCATGCGAGACCTCTACAAAGACGCCGTATCCAGCTTCGCCTTCCCAACCTACAGCAGACGGCTGAAGGATATCGCCCACCACATAGGATACGAATGGACCCACCCGGATGTGGACGCCATGGAGTCCATCGCGCTGTACCTCCAGTACGCGGAGGACCCGTCTGGCAACAAAGAGAATATCCAGAAGATCATGGACTATAACGAGGACGATTGCCGCGCCACCATGCTGGTCAAGGACTGGCTAGAAGAGAAGGCGGGGGCGTAATCCCCCGCTGATAAGGAACGCCCTGCGACGGACTTCCCAGACCTCCGAAATCTTCGAGGCCTCGGAGGGCTCTCTGCTCCCCTACACCACGTCCGCGAAGGTCTTCTCCATGCGGCGAAAGTAGAAGGCCCCGCTGATCAGGAGCAACAGCGCGGCACCGACCGAGACCGCCAGCATGGGGCCAGGGCCGTCGCCGGTCCCCAGCATGGCCCATCGAAAGCCTTCGATCACTCCCGCCATGGGGTTCATCCCATACAGCAACTGCCACTGCTCCGGAACCAGGCTGCTGGGATAGACCACCGGCGAGAGGAACAGCCAGAACTGCACCAGGAAGGGCACGGCGTAACGAACGTCGCGATACTGGACGTTCATCGCCGACAGCCACAGCCCCACCCCCAGCGCCGTGACCAGGGCCAGCAACAGGAACGCGGGCAGGAACAGCGCGTTCCAAGTGGGCGCGATCCCGTAGTAGAGCATCATCCCCAACATGACGACGAACGCGATGCAGAAATCGACCAGGGCCGGCAGGACGCTGGCCACGGGGATCACCAGGCGGGGGAAGTAGACCTTGGAGAGCAGGTTGGCGCTCCCCACCAGGCTGTTGGAGGAGGCGGTGATGGCGGTGGCGAAGTAGGTCCAGGGAAGCATCGCCGTGTAGTTGAAGATCGGATAAGGCACTCCCTCCGAGGGAATATTGGCCAACCGCCCGAAGAAGAGGCTGAACACGATCATGGAGAAGAACGGCTGGATGATGGCCCATGCAGCGCCCAGCAGGGTCTGCTTGTAGCGCACCGAAATGTCCCGCCAGGCCAGGAAATACAGGAGCTCTCGATATTGCCACAGCTCCCGCAAATTGAGGGAGCTCCATCCCCTAGAGGGTTCGATGATGGTCACCGGCGCCGCTTCGGCGCGGTACGGTTGATCCGCCGCCTCGCTCAACCCATCCCCCGAGTCGATTTGTACCACTCGATCGTCCTTCGCATGCCCTCGCCAAAATCGGTCTTGGCCTTGAAGCCGAATCTCTGTTCCGCCCAGTTGGTATCCAGGCAACGCCTGGGCTGGCCGTCCGGCTTGGTCCGATCCCACCGGATCTCACCCTCGAAGCCCACCAGTTCGGCGATCAGCTCGGTCAGCTCCCGGATGCTGATCTCCATCCCCGACCCCAGGTTGACCGGATCGCCCCCATCGTAGCGCTCCGCCGCCAGCACGATGCCCTCGGCGGCATCCTCCACGTACAGGAACTCCCGGGTGGGCATCCCCGTGCCCCAGGCCACGATGTGATCGTCGCCCCGCTCCTGAGCCTCCACGAACTTCCTGATCAACGCCGGAATCACGTGCGACTTGGTCGGATCCGTGGTGTCGCCCGGCCCATACAGGTTCGCCGGCAACAGGAAGATGGCGTCGAAGCCGTACTGCTGCCGGTAAGCCTGGGACTGCACCAAAAGCATCTTCTTCGCCAGGCCGTAGGGCGCGTTGGTCTCCTCGGGATAGCCTTCCCAGAGATCCTTCTCCTTGAAAGGCACGGGGGTGAACTTGGGATAGGCGCACACCGTGCCCACCACCACGAACTTGTCCACGCCGCGGCGCCAGCTCTCGTGCAGGAGCTCCACTCCCATGATCAGGTTATCATAGAAGAACTCCGCCGGATGATCGCGATTGGCCCCTATCCCTCCGACGCGAGCTGCCAGGTGGATGACGATGTTGGGATCCGAATCGTCCAGCGCCCTGCGGATGGCCTGGAGATCCCGCAGGTCGTAGTCCGCGCTTCTGGGGACGAAGATGTCCTTCGCGCCCAACGCCTCGAGTCGCCCCACCACGAAACTGCCCAGGAACCCCGCCCCACCCGTGACCAGCACCCTCTTATCAGACCAGAAACTCATGGCTATCCCCCGTGAGATGCTTGGCGTATTATACTCCCTGGCCGCAGCGTCGCCAATCCCGATTCGAGCGGAGCGTCGGTGGACACGAGGCCAAAATGGTGATAATATTGGGTGGCCGGCGTAGGGGAGACACAACCACCGTGAGGGCCTAACCGTGTCAGTCATCTTCTGGATCAGCCTACTCATCGTCGCCTACGTTTACTTCCTCTACCCGGCCATCCTCTTCATCCTGACCCGCGGGCGGCGGCCGTCCCCGGCCGCCGCCTCCGCGTTTCAACCCCAGGTCACCCTGATCGTGGCGGCCCACAATGAGGAGAAGGTCATCGAGGAGAAGATCAAGAACCTCCTATCGTTGAGATATCCCAGGGACCGACTGGACATCCTCATCGCGTCGGACGGCTCGACGGACCGGACGAACCAGATCGTCCGCTCCCATGCGAAGGAGGGGGTCAAGCTCCGCGCCTACGACCGGAATCGGGGCAAGATGGCCATGTTCAACGAGTTGATCCCCCAAGCGGCTGGAGAATTGGTGGTCATCTCCGACGCGGATGCCCTGTGCCAGGAAGATGCCCTGGAGCGACTGGTGGCGAACTTCGCCGACGACACCGTCGGTTGCGCCACCTGCAGCGTTCAATATATCAATGTGGACGTGGACATGGTGCGGGTGGGCGAGGGCCTGTACCAGCGCTACGAGAACCTCATCCGGGCGATGGAGAGCTCGCTAGGCTCCACGGTGATCGCCTCGGGCCACTTCTTCGCCATCCGAAAGAGCCTGTTCCACCAGCTGCCGCTCTGGCTCTCGGACGACGCCCTGATGTCCCTGATCACCATTCGCGCCGGCCACCGGGTGATCGCCGACCTGGGAGTCCGGGTCTACACCAGGGCGGCCATCAGCTTTCAGGAGGAGTTCTGGCGCAAGGTGAGGATGGTCACCCGGCAGTTGGGCACGCTGCGCTACGCCTGGGACATCCTCTTCCGCTACGGAGCCTTCTCCTGGGAGTACCTCTCGCACAAGCTGCTCCGGTGGCTGGTGCCCTTCTTCCTGGTCGCCTTGTTCGTCGCAAACACCTTCCTGGCCTTCGAAAGCGCGTTCTATTTGGCAACCCTGGCCGCCCAGATCCTCTTCTACCTGACAGCGGTCGTCGGCTACATCGCCCGAAAGGCCAAGCGGCGCGTACCGCTTCTGAACCTGCCGCTGTACTTCTGCACCGTGAACCTGGCGGCCATGATAGGGACGTTCAACTTCCTCCTGGGGCGGCAATACGCCACCTGGCGCAAGGCTGAGAGCTCCCGGTGACAGCCTTGGCAAGACGCCGTTGCCGTTCCATCCGCCTGCGTGGGTCCGCTCTAGGAGGTGAGGTGTCTTGAAGATCCTGGTCACCGGCGGCGCAGGATACATCGGCTCCCATCTGGCGGATGCGCTTCTCGCCGACGGACACCAGGTCCACGTGGTGGACGATCTTTCCACAGGGCGCATGGACAACATCGCCCATCTGATGGACCGCGACGACTTCCACTTCGTCCAGGCCAGCATCCTGAACGAGGTGGTGATGGAGCGGCTGGTGAGGCCGGCGGATCTGATCTACCACCTGGCAGCGGTGGTGGGAGTCCGGCATGTGGTGGCTCATCCCCTGAAGGGGATCCGCATCAACGTGAGGGGCACCGAGACGGTGCTGGGCCTGGCCTCCCGGCACAGGAAGAAGGCGCTGATCGCCTCCAGTTCAGAGATATACGGCAAGTCGGAAGAGGTGCCCCTGAGGGAAGACGCCGACCGGGTCCTGGGTCCCACCAGCGTGGACCGCTGGTCCTACTCGGCGGCCAAGGCCCTCGACGAACACGTCGCCTACATCTACTCGCGGAGGGGGTTGCCCGTCACCATCGTGCGCTACTTCAACTCCTACGGCCCGCGGCTGGACCCCAAAGGCTACGGCAGCGTGGTGGCAGCCTTCATGGGCCAGGCCCTTCGGGGCGAGCCGCTCACCGTGTACGCCGACGGAGGGCAGACCCGGTCTTTCACCTACGTGGACGACACTGTGAGGGGCACCGTCCTGGCGGCGACGCGGGAGGAGGGGGAAGGCGAGGCATTCAACATCGGCATCGACCGCGAGACATCGGTGCTGGAGCTGGCGCAGATGATCCGGGATCTGACCGGCTCCTCCTCGGAGATCGCCCACATATCCTACGAACAAGCGTTCCAGACGCCCTTCGAGGAGACTCGCCGCCGGGTGCCCGACGTGACCAAGGCGGAGGAGTTTCTGGGCTTCCGGGCGACGGTCCCGTTGGAAGACGGCCTGGCGCGCACCTGGGAGTGGTTCCGCTCCCACTGGAAGTGAACTGACAGCTTCAGCCAAGACGGAGGGAAGATGCACCTGCCTCCACGGATCAGCGAGCCCGGGCCGAGGAGATGAAAGGTTACGCAACCAAGCCACGGGCCTACCTGTGTGAGGCTGATCTGGCGCTGGGGGCTCTCTGCCAGAGCGAATCACCCCGGAGTATCAGGTGAAGATTGATAGCTTTCCAGGAGGTTGTGCGTTTGTTCAAGCGAATGATACAGGCGCTTATCCCTGACAGTCTCATACCACTTGCACTGAACGTCTACTTTTTCCTTCGGTCACTGCGCTACATTGGTGACAACCGGATCTGTCCCATTTGTGGCTGGCACTTTCGACGATTCATGCCCGCTGGCCGCATCATACCCAGACCTGAAGCAGAGTGCCCTCGGTGCTGCTCGCGCGAGCGGCACCGACTCTACTACCTCTATTTGAAAGAGCGGACAAACTTTTTCTTGGACAACCTGAAAGTACTACACATAGCACCAGAATATAGCCTTCGGAAGGTATTTTTATCAATGCCCCAGCTTAATTATCTAAGCATTGACTTGAAATCTCGTTTAGCTATGATTAGCATGGACGCCACAGATATCCACATGCCCGACAATACAATTAATGTGGTACTATGCTCTCACGTCTTGGAGCACGTGCCAGAGGATCGCAAGGCAATGCGTGAGTTGTATAGAGTTTTGAAACCTGGCGGTTGGGCGATTATCCAGGTGCCCATTAATACAAGCCTCGAAGAGACATTCGAAGATTCCATGGCCGTTTCTCCCCATGAGAGAGAGCGTCTTTTCGGGCAAGATGATCACGTGCGGAAGTATGGTCTGGACTACAAGGAAAGACTGGAAGAAGCCGATTTCGCCGTCAAGGTTGATGATTATTTCAGAGAACTTGGAGCCGATAAGATAAGGCTTTATGGCCTCACAGAGGAGAACATCTACTTCTGCGTCAAGCCAGATTCATAACGACTTGACGGCAACCCAGCAGTAGCACGACTGAGGCACGGGCTTGGTGACTCACGTGACCTGCCACGACCTGAAGGGTGCAGCGATCGCGGATGCATCACTAGCCTAGGAAGCTGGAGAGTTGACGAGGGTGTTCGAACTATGGTTCCGCTCACGCTGGAAGTGAAATAACAGCTTCAACCAAGACGGAGGGAAGATGCATCTGGCGACACTGGTGGTCATGATCGTCCTGTATGGGCTGGCGGGCCTTGCCGCCGGCATCGGCCTGGGCTCACTGATTCGTGGAGGCAGATGGAAAGGGAGCGTCGGATCCTGGAATCTCGCTGCCGTGGCCTTGGCGGTGCTGCTGGCGGCGGTTAGCTTCACCAAGGGAGCGGATGGGCTGTTGTGGGCCGCTCTGGGCGGCGGGGGGCTGGTGGGATTGGCCCTGGGCCTGGTTTCCAGTGGTAGGCGGGCCGGTGCAGGGGGGAGCTAGATCGCCGAGGCCGTTGAGTATACAGCCGAGGTGACCTTGCCACAGTCAACGCCCAGAATCCCCAAACAAATCGCCTTGTCACTGGCCGTCGTCATAGGGCTGCTGGCGGCGTGGCCCTTGTTCGACCCGAGGCTGCCTCACGGCGCGGACACGCTCACCCATTTCTACAAGCTGGTCCAGCTCGACCACCTGATCCAGCAGGGCATCCTATACACCCGCTGGTTCCCGCACAAGTACAGCGGATTCGGGGCGCCGCTCTTCCAGTACTACGCGCCTCTGGCCTACTACGTGGCCGAGGGCTTCAGGCTGCCCGGCCTAGATAACCTGCTGGCCCTGCGCATGGCCTTCGGCCTGACCCTGATGGGCGCAGGCCTGGGGATGTACCTGTGGGTGCGGGACGCTCTCGACGACGGCTCGGCGCTGATCGCGGCGGCGGCCTACGTTTGCGGGCCGTACATGTTCTTCGCCGCCTACTTCCGGGGCGGGTTCACCGAGATGTTCGCGCTCATGCTCATGCCGTTCGTGTTATGGGCCTTTCGCCGCCTGGCCTATACGGGAAAGGCGCTCTACCTGGCGGTGGGTGCCGTCACTTACGCCGGCGTGGTGCTCTCCCACAACCTCACCGCCCTCATCTTCTCGCCGGCGCTGCTGGCCTACACGCTGATCCTGGCCGTCGCCCGCGCCCGTCCGTCACCCGGAGTCAACCCCCGTCGAAGCCCGCTCATCGCTCTCTGGGCAGCCATCGCGCTCGGACTGGGGATGTCCGCCTTCTTCTGGTTGCCCGCCCTGGTCGAACGGGACGCCGTCCAAACCGGCCTGCTGTATGCCACGCCCGGCCTCGACTACCACCACCACTTCATCCGCCTGCAGAACCTCTTCTCCATGCCCCTGACGCTCACCACCCGGCCCGGCTTGAGCATCGTCGCCGCGTTCCTGGCGCTGATCGGGGCGGCCTGGCAGGTTTGGAAGCCTCCCCGGAAGCTGTCCTCCCTGGAGATTCAGCTCGCCATCGTGATCGCGGCGGCGGGAACCTTCATGGCCCTGCCCGCCTCGGTGGGAATCTGGGAGGCCGTGCCCCCGATGCGCCTCTTCCAGTTCCCTCACCGGTTTTTGGGCGTCGCCACGGTGTTCATGGCCTTCCTGGTCGGAGCGGGAGCATACGGCCTCAAACAGGGAATCGCCGCGCTGGCGGAAAGCGAGTCGGAGGAGACGGTCTCGCCTGCGGACATCCATCTGGCTCAGGCCGCCGTGCTGCTCATCGTCGGGGGGCTTCTTATAAGCCACGCCGCGGGCCTCTCGCAGGTGCGCCACTTCCAGCCTTTCCCGGACGTGGATGTGAACTTCATCATGCTGAAGGAGCGGGAGATCGCGCCCAGCATCGCCGGGTTCACCGGAATCTACGTGCCCAGGGACGTCGAGGCCATGCCCCCCTTCGAGGAGCTGGCAAAGGACGGCCCTCAGCGGCTCGACGAGAGCTCTCTGCCCCGGGGAGCGGAGGTGGTCGCCGCGGATTGGGGACTGCTTCGCTACGATCTGACCATCTCCACTCCCCAGCCGTTCTCGGCCCGCTTCCGGACCTTCTACTTCCCCGGCTGGCAGGCCCAGCTCGACGGCCAGCCCGCGCCCATCGCGGTGACCAAGCCCTACGGCCAGATCAGCGTGGCCGTGCCCGCGGGGGAGCACCGCCTGACGGTCTGGTTCGGCTCCACCCCCGTCCGCACCGCGGCCACCGCTCTATCCATCCTCAGCGCGGCGGCTCTTTGCCTTGTTGTGGGCAGTATTGTCCTGCGGCGAAGAGTCAATCCTTAAGAGTGATCTGAACAACACGGATTTCCTCATCCGAGTGGTTGAGATTTGTGGTATAATACCCGCAGAGTGGCTCCCATCATCCCTTTCATGCCCTTCCATTGAAGAATCCTGGAGGCACGGACCTGTTGAGACCGCCGGGTGGATCTAATCCGGTCGGACACTGTTAATAAAGGAGTGTGAAGCGTGAAACGGCAAGCTCTTCTCACCAAAGGCGCTCGCTTCGTGTTCGTCCTGGCTATAACCGCGGGGCTATTCTGCGTCACCTTCGCCCTGATCGGGGTGATAGGAACGGGAGACACTTCTCCACCCACGGCCTATGCCGCGGGAACCATAAATGTCACCACCTTTGCCGACGAGTACGATACCACACCCAACGGCACCTGCTCGCTGCGCGAGGCGGTCCAGTCCATCATTTACGACTCTTCCTTCGGCGGGTGCACCAACACAGGCGGTGCCGACACCGTCCAGTTGCAGGCCGGCACCTACACCCTCACCAGGCTCGCTTCGGGATCTCTCTCCACGAATTCGGTGGGCAGCTTGTACGTTGCTAATTTCCAGGCCGGCGATGATTTCACCGTGAATATCCTCGGTGCGGGTTCCGATCAAACCATCATCAGCACCACCGCGTCATTCGACGACCGGGTTTTTGGCTTCTATGACGGCTCTACGGATAACACCTCCTCCGTCGCCATCGAGGGAGTCACGATTCAGGGGGGCAACGGCAACGATTATGGTGGTGGGATCTACGTCCAGATCCCCAGCGAAACCGCTTCGTTTTCCCTCAAAGACGCGGTCATCCAGAACAATCAGGTCGGTGACCATGACTACGGGGGCGGCTTGTACCTGGGAAGTGCGGGCCATACCACCCTGGAGAGGGTCACCGTCTACAACAATTGGGGCTACTATGGCGGCGGTATCTACTACACGGACCAATACGGCGATGGCCAGGACGGGCTCACATTAATCAACGTCACCATCTACAGCAACACCGCTGGATTTGTTGGCGGCGGGCTCTATGCATACGGATCCGGAGGAGGCGTCACGGCGACCAATGTGACCATTGCTAATAACAAGGGGGTAAGCAGCTCCGGAAATATCTACAATTACGGTACCACCATCAGGCTCCAGAACACCATCATCGCCGACGGGATCAATAACGACTGTGGAGGCAACCCCAGCCCCGACATCACCTCGCTGGGCTACAACATGGCCTCGGATAGCTCCTGCAACCTGGGCGGCACCGGCGACATGAACAACACCGACCCTCTGCTCGACTCGCAGCTTCGGTACAACGGCAGCACCATGCCCACGCTGGCCCTGCTCGATAACAGCCCGGCCATCAACGAAGGGAGCGGGTGCCCGGACACCGACCAGCGAGGGTGGAGCCGTGTCGGCCCCTGCGACATCGGAGCGTATGAGTATCCCACTCTCGGATATCTGCCGCTGGTGCTGAAGAACGAGTAAGGCCCACGTTGGGCGCGGACCGGTTCCCCGCGCCCGATACGATCTTCTAGCGAAAGAGGGATGGCCAAATGGCCACCCCTCCCCCGTTTGTACGCTCTATCCCAGTACCGTGTCGCGCGTACATACACATTGGTTTTAAGGTGGACTGCACACACGACCAGCGCAAATGGTGGTATAATTGACTGCGGTCACATCACATTCTCTCCGTCATCATCCCGCTCTCAGATCAAAGAGGAGGTCGACTCATGAGATTGCAAGCTCATCCAGGTAAGGCCCTGCGTTTCTCAGCGGTGGTCGCCATAACCGCGGTGCTCTTCTGTGTCACCTTCGCTCTGATCGCGGTGACAGGAACAGGCGGCAGTTCCGCCTCCGTGGTCTATGCCGCGGGAACCATAAATGTCACCACCTTTGCCGACGAGTACGACACAACACCCAACGGCACCTGCTCGCTGCGCGAGGCAGTCCAGTCCATCATTTACGCCTCGTCATTCGGCGGCTGTACCAACCCGGGCAATGCTGCCGATACCGTCCAGTTGCAGGCCGGCACCTACACCCTCACCAGGCTGCTCGCTGCAGGATCTACACAGACCAATTCAGTGGGTAGCTTGTACGTTGCTAATTTCCAGGCCGGCGATGATTTCACCGTGAATATCCTCGGTGCCGGTTCGGATCAAACCATAATCAGCACCACAGCGTCTTTCGACGACCGGGTTTTCGGCTTCTATGACAGCTCCTTCAATAACACCTCCTCCGTCGCCATCGAGGGAGTCACGATTCAGGGGGGCAACAGCAGCGATTATGGTGGTGGGATCTACGTAGAGATCACCAGCGAGACCGCTTCGTTCACCCTCAGAGACGTGGTCATCCAGAACAACCGAGTCGGCGACCATGACTACGGCGGCGGCTTGTACCTGGGAAGCGGCACGGGCCATACCACCCTGGACAGGGTTACTATTTACAACAATCGGGCCAACTATGGCGGCGGCATATACTACACAGATCAGTACGGCGTTGGCCAGGACGGGCTTGTTCTAATCAACGTCACAATCTACAGCAACACCGCCGGGAGTACTGGCGGCGGCCTCTATGCGTCGGTCGCATCTGGAGGTGGTATCACGGCGACCAACGTGACCATCGCCAAGAACAAGGCCGGCACCCAGGGCGCGAACATCTATAATGGTGGTGCTCATCTGAGACTCAAGAACACAATTGTAGCCAATGGCATCAGCCATGACGACTGCGACGGCAGCGGCGGGCCGAACATCACCTCGCTGGGCTACAACCTGGATAGCGACGGCAGCTGCGGACTGAACGCCACCGGCGACATCACCAACACCGACCCGCTGCTCGACTCCCAGTTACGAGACAATGGCGGAAGCATAGTAACACTCGCCTTGCTCGGTGGTAGCCCGGCCATCAATGCAGGCAGCGGCTGCCCGCCCGCCGACCAGCGCGGTGTATCGCGCATCGTCGCCTGCGACATCGGCGCTTACGAGTTCGATTCGTATATTCCGATCTATTTGCCGCTGCTCCTGAAGAAAGAGTAAGTCAGCCCGGCGCCACCGGAGGTTGAAAGAGCTCGATGGTGTAGCCGTCCGGGTCGTGCAGGTAGACCGCGAGGCCTCCCTCGTTCGGCCCGGATGTGATATCAACCGGCTCCGACTCGAAGGACACGCCCTTCGCCCGCAGCCCCCTGTGGGCCGCGCCGATGTCGTCCACGAAGAAACAGAGGTGGGAGCTGCCGGGTTGGTTGGTCCCCTGATTTATCGGCTCTCCCGTGTGAGTCAGGTACTGGACGAGGTTGACGATCTCTTCGCTGGCGGGTGTGGCCGTGAGCGAAGCCACCACCAGTCTGGCGCCCGGATAGCCGGTCTGCTGGCCTATGTAGTCGGCGTCCGCCTCGCGCCGCCCGACGAACGTCATCCCCAGAAAGTCCTGGTAGAACTCGATCGAGCGATCCAGGTCGCTCACCGTCAGGCAGACGTGGTGCAGGCCTGTCAGTTGCCAGCCGGACCCTGAGCTGCTCATATCGCCCCTCCATTGGGATTCAGACGCGCCGCGTCAGAACCCGTATCCGATCGCTACAAAGGTGCGCGAAGAGAGGCTGGAGGAGGCCAGTTTCAGTCGAAAAGGCCGCCCATCTGCTTGGTCACATCTGCGATGTCGTCCGCCCCTCCACCGCTGCTTACGATGCCGTCGATTTGACCGGCTACGGGAGGGGGCAGCCTGTCCTTCAGATAGTCAAGGACCACCTCCACGGCGGTCTTGGCCAGCTCCTCGGAGATACCGGTCTTCTTCGAGACCAGCTTGACCAGTTCATCCATCGTTCCGGGCTCCTTTCGGCACGACCTTACGATCCCTCCGCGCCGTCACTTTGGCAAGAGCAGCGGGATGGATCGAGATTCTCACAGGCTCAATCAGGTGTGATGGGCTGGCAGTTCAGTGCGGTTTGGATCCAGTGCTCCGACCTAGTAGGTCATCACTCGGGGCAGAAACTTGGCCTGCCGCACCCAATCGACAACCTGATCCCGGGACGGCAGCCTGCGGACCAGGTCCTTCGCCTCATTGACCTCCACTATCTTCTGGTAGAGGTTATCCGGGTTGCGCTGGGCCAGCTCGATCACGGTGTCCACGCCCGCCTCTTCCAACAGGTCCGAATACTCTTCGGCCACGCCCTTGATCCTGAAGAGGTCAGCCAGGTTGGCCCACTCCAGGATCAGCGTCTCGCTGATGCCCGTTTGCGCTGCCAGCTCCTGCCGGCCCCTGGCCGACGCGCCTCTCTCCAGCATGGCCTCCGTCGTCCTGATGCCCACCTGTTGCAGCTTCCGAGTGTAGATCTCCCCGATTCCTTCGATATCGATTATCCTTGCCACTGAGCTCCTCCTTTGATTGGTCTCAGCTCCGCACTGCCAGCCTTCCCGATTCTACCACATTTCACGACGCGTTTCTGGCAATTCCAGGATAACTCCACCCGATCCAAGCTCTTACCATCCGTGATACACTCGGCGCCCGGCCGATCCAGGACCATCGAGCCGGTATGCCACCCGCGGACTGCAAGCATCCGCAGGCAGTCGCTCACGCCGGCTTCCGATCCATTCGAATCGAATAACACCTCCGTGTCAGGTCCACCAACTCATCGTATCCCCAGGTATCCTGGTCGGTGAGGCGCTTCGCCAGCCTCAGGGGAATCCCCTCCAGCCCCATCCTCGCCCCGGCGATGGCGCCGGTCATGGCGGCGGTGGTATCCACGTCACCGCCCACGGCGATAGCTGTGAGGATCGCCTCCCAATAGTCGTCCGGCGTCCTCAGAAACGAGTACAGGCTCCACAGGACGCTGGTGGTGACGAAGGGCGAGATCCCCTGCCAGCCATCCGAGTACCCGGGTTCCAGCCCGACCCTCGAGATCCGGGTCACCGCCTCCTCCGGCGGCAGTTCGATCCAATCTCGCATCTGCCCACAGGCATCGGCCAGGATGGGATCGAAGGGGCTAGTCCAGTCCGCAAGTTGGGAGACGAACCTCGCAAGGTCGAAGGGTCCCTCCTCAAGCGCCAGCGCCACGCCGCCGGCGATGGCGATCGCGCCCGCCGAGCAGCGCCGATCCCGGTGGGTGATCCGCCCCTGGTCGTGTGCGGCTCGGATCAGGCTCTCCGGGTCGTCGAAGAACAGCAACCCGACGGGGCCGGCGCGCATAGCGCTGCCGTTACCCGCCGACGGCGGCGGAGCTCCCGCTTCCTCCCACGACACTCCCTGAGCCAGCCGATAGGCAGCCTCTTCCGTCGCTAGCCCCCTGCCCACGATCCGGTTCTCGCTGAAAATGGCCGCGATCCGAGCGGCGTAGTCTGCCGGGTCTAATCTCCCCAGGTCAGCGTAGCTTTGCAGGAGATCCCGCGCCAGTTGCGAATCGTCGGAGTACTGCCCGAAGACAAAACGATCGCGCCTTATGTCGAGCGGCTCGGCCGCCCTCGACAGGCCGTCCACGTAGCGGCGGCAGGCCTCGGGCGGCGCTCCCTCTACCAGGAAGCCCAGGGCATCACCCAGACACTGCCCGATCAGGCAGCCCACGAACTGATCTTCCCTCGGTTCAGCCGGCATGAACTCGCCCCCTTTCCTCGACCGCACAAGCACCTTGCGATCTGCGAACTTTATCCCTAGACTGACCGTTCGGCGCACATGGTGCATCAGTACGGCGCAGTTGTCGATGCGCAGTATACCCCGGAGTTGAACTTCATAGCATTGCACAACTCCGATTGTTGCCAAGGAGAAATGATGACAGTTATTGACTTGTCAGAGAGGGCAGGGACATACCTGCGCAGATTGTGCGTGGAAATTCCCAACAGGCGCGTTGGGAACGAAGGAAATCGAGCCGCAACGGATTTCTTCGCCAGCAAAGTGGCATCCTTCGGATTCAAGACGGAATCTCCAGCTTTCGACTGCATAGACTGGACCAGTGGCGGCGCTCACCTCACGGTGGACGGCACCGCTTTCGAGGCATTTGTCAGCCCTTATTCCCTGGGCTGCCAGGTCAGCGCGCCTCTTGTCATTGCCTCCACGGTTGAAGAGTTGGAGGCTGCTGACGCCACCGATAAGATCATCTTGTTGCGCGGGGATCTGGCCAAAGAGCAGTTGATGCCCAAGAACTTCACATTCTACAACCCGGATCGACATAAGAAGATCATCCGCCTGTTGGAGACGAAGAATCCACAAGCCATCATCGCCGCCACTTCACGAGATGCAGCAGTCGCGGGCGCCGTGTATCCGTTTCCTCTCATCGAAGACGGCGATTTCGACATTCCATCCGTGTACATGACAGATGTCGAGGGGAAGGGACTGGCTGAACATGCAGGCGAGGAGGCTTGGCTTGAAATCAAGGCAGAGCGAAGCCCCGCCAGGGGCTGCAATGTTATCGCCCGCAAAGGAGCCGATCCAAACCGTCGGGCGGTGCTTTTCGCACACATCGACGCCAAAGATGGAACGCCCGGCGCCCTGGACAATGCCACCGGAGTCGCGGTGCTCCTTCTGCTTGGGGAGTTGCTGTCGGATTACACCGGCAACCTGGGCATCGAAATCGTGGCTTTGAACGGGGAAGACTACTACTCCGCTCCCGGAGAGCAGCAGTATCTCAGCAACAACGCGGGCAGGTTCGCCGAGATCATCCTGGGAATCAACCTGGACGATGCCGGCTATTATCAGGGTGGCACCGCCTATTCTCTATACGATTGCCCCCCTGATATTGCCGACTCCATAAAGAAGGCGTTCTCCTCTGGAAAGGACATGATCGAAGGAGAGCCCTGGTATCAGGGCGACCATGGCCTCTTCCTCATGAACCAGCGACCGGCCCTGGCGATCACGTCGGAGCGATTCTCAGAGATACTGGCCAAAATTGCTCACACGCCCAAAGACAGCCCGGAGATCGTGGATTGCGCCAAACTGGTCCATACCGCGCGGGCTCTCCGAGATCTGCTGCTGGGCCTTGACGCCGGTCTGGAATAGCGTCCCCGAGAACCGGGAGCAGCCAGGCCAATTCGCCACTTACCAGGATAAAGACCCGGCGAAGCGACCTGCTGTCGCGACTCTTCCCCCTTCCCACAATACGCGCTGTACCGCCCTCTATTCATCAGCGTTGTCAGTCTGAAGTCGGACGAGCAGAGTCAAATGGGCTCCAAAGACGGTCGCCAAGAGTTGCAGGAACGGGGAGATAGCGATCATCAGGATCAGCCACCCGATGAAGCTCGCCGTCGGGTCGTATAGGATCATGGGGATGCCGAAATTGGCCAGATCGGCGCTCGGATCGAAGAGCATGGACGCGGCGGGCCCCCACAGGACCGCCATGACCAGGAAGGTGAAGCCGGCGGTACCCACCGCGTAGATGAGGATTCGTCGAAGGATATCTCTGGTGCCCTCCGAAGTGACGGCGACCCTCATGGCGATGTACCAGCCCAGGGGAAACCCGAACAGGATGCAGAAGATGGGAACGCCCATCCCCATCCCCACGCAGATCAGGTCCAGGACGACGAAGATCACCGAGGCAGCCATAATATTCAGCTTGAAGAAACTTTCCACCCAGAATCCTCCTTGATTGAGGTGGTGTTCAAACAAATTCTAGCCCCGGTTGTCTATCAGTTCCTCCCGTTTTCTATGCGCTAGCTGTCAGATCGTTCTCGCCAGACATCAGTACCGCTTGGCCACTAGCGGCAGATTAATATCCTCCGTGGGCGTGAACGACAACTCGTCCGCGCCCAGGTCGAGAGCCCTTCCCGACGATAGCGACCAGGGACGGACGTCCTCGTCGATGTCATCGGCGACCTCCACATCCATTCCCTGGTCGAAGGCGACCGACTCTCCCAGCATCCACCGTGACCCCGGTCTCCGTGGAGATTCCCACGGTGTACCCTTCGCGGCTCCTGAGGCAGCAATCATTCCAGGTGCCACACGCCGAAGTTGTCGAAGTGGATATGCACCGGCTCATCGTAAGCCCCGGCCACCATGCCCACCCTGCCCAACTCCAGGGCCGGGTCGTTCACCGAGGCCAGGACCTGACCGTTCACACAGGCTGTGATCTTCGTGCCCTCCACCAGCAGGCTCAGGACGTTCAGGCCCCCTTTATTGACGGCGGGGGTCTTGGTCCATGTTATCAGTTCCACCCACTGTCCATCCACCTTCTTGGCTATGCGGTAGGAGCCGGAGTCGCTGATGCGGAAGGCATGGTAGTTGACATCATCCCGGCCTCCGAAGATCAGCCCGTAGTTGTTCATATCCGGCCCGCCTTCCTTCCAGGCCTGGACCTCCATGCGGTAGTGAGTGCCCAGACCGTCCAATTGCATCCAAGCGTTGCCGGTGAAGTTAGTACGCCAGACCTCGAAACCGAACTCCCCTGGCCTATCTTCACTGTAGAAATGTTCGTAGTCGTCGCCATATTCTTCCGTCCAGCCGCTATGGTGGTCCCCAAAGTCGTCGTAGAAAAGCAGATCGCCCCAGGGGCCCGGGCACCCGGCGGGAGCGGTCGGGGCCGTTGGGCTGGGGGGAGGGACCGGGGTGGAGGTTGGTATGGGAGCCTTCGTGGGTGGAATGGTGGGAACTTGCGTGGAAGTTGGAGACACAGGTACCGGCGTCTGGCTGGGAACGGCCGGCGGAGGTGTTGTCGCCGTCGGAGACGGGACGGCATCTCGTATCACCTCGAAGGTGACTAGCGCGCTTCCCGATTCCGAACCGGTGGCGGTTAGGACGTACGTCCCTGGCGGATCGCCTTCCACCGGAACCCAGTCCGAAGGATCCAGGTTGCCCTCCGCATCGGCCGCGGCCTGGCCGCCCGAGGCCCTGGTACCATCGGGGTAGGCATATTCGAGGCTCACCACCTCCCCCGGCTGCCAGCCGGAGCCGGTGACGGACATGCGAACTCCGTATGAGGCCGCCGCAGGATCAATATGTAGCTGTCCTGCGGTGCTTGCGGGTGATGACATCGAGACCTTAGACGCGATAGCTGGCGGAGATATCCCTCCCAGAGGCGATGGAGTAGCCGTCGGTCCGGTCAGGCCAGCTAGCAGTTCATTCCCGGGCTGCAGAGACAGGAAGATAACAAACACTCCCACCAGGGCGAGCGGCACTGCCAGAAGGCCGATGCCAACCGCGGAGAGGATTGGCGAATGACGCTTCATGGCGAAGTACAATACCACCGCGGCCACCATCCCCGCCACAACCAGAAAGATGATCCCCAAGAGGATTCCCCAGAGGCTAAAAGTTTGCTGCGTGATTGCCACGCTCATGAGGGCTGGTTCTGGTAGGTTCATATTTGCGCTCCTTTCATCCAACAGATCCTAGAAGCAACCATAGCAATTGACAAAAGTGGCTGAATCTGGTAGAATAATTACAGCAGGCAAGCGCAGGAGTGCCTACGTCGCCTAAGGCGGCAGCGGTGGAGGACATCGCGGGATCGTAGGTCCTGGGGCCTGCTTTTCTGTTGTTAAAGCTTATCCACGAAGGGGTACTGCTCTTGGTATTCACGCCGAAATGGCTTATCAGGAAACAGCTTCAGTCCGTAGGTCAGGAGTCTCCCATTGTGACGGTAGAAGCGCTCTTTCAATCCAAGCAGGTAGTAGTCGTGAGTATAACCGAGCGCATCTGGGTTGAAAGCATTGCCAACGCTACTGATACATGAATCAGCCAACTGAAGCATCTTCACCTGAGCTGGGTTTCGGACTTTTATTTGGTGGGGATCAAACACGCGCCTAATTTGTCCAGTGTCAGAATCCAGTATGATGGTGATGTAGGATTGAAGAAGCTCTAGTTTGAATCTAGTCCTGTTGCTGAATGTGATCAACACTCGACCCATATGGTCGTCTACGTACCAACTGACCCGTTCCAATAGCAGGCGGCACACATACCTGAACAGATTGTCAGAATTGCAGATGAAAGAAGCTCTATCAAGCTTTGGCTTCCATACCCCAACCGCGATCTGGCAAAATGGCCGATCTCGAAGTTGGTCTACGACGTAGAGCTTCTTACTGTGGCTGAGCTTCCTCCAATGCAACACGGCAGGAGGCGCTTGCCCTTTGTCTGTCCAGAGTGTTTTCCGTATTTCATCAACGACTTCTCGAACTTGTGCGTCATGCTCATCCTCGACTATGGTGCCTCCCACAAAAAACCAGGGCGTACTGCCCTTTTCAAATTTGAATCCTTCATCGCCCGCTTCGTCAATGTAGCAACGATAGAGTCTCCGCTCTGGCATCCGAATTCTCCGCTTCTATCATTATCGTCCTCATACGCCATCCCCAAACGGCGAGAGCGCGGCTCGAGTTCTCTACTATTATAACCTCGATCTCCTACCGGTACCCGCATCCAACGCCAGCCTCCTTGAAGCGGGCGAGTTCCTCGCCGGCCAGATCCCCGTCGTAGAGGATGGCATCGTAGGGATCCGCCGCCACCAGCGAGGCATCCAGTATCAGGTGCTCGTGGGTCTGGACGATGCCCATCCCGGCGGGAGCGACCGGCCCCAGCACCGTCATAATCTTCATGCCTCACCGGCTTCCGCGAGTTCATCCAGGACCCGCATCAGCTCCCCCCAGGTGGCGAAGACGGCGTCGGGCACCCTGGACCTGGCCTTCGCCGCAGCCTTCTCCTCCCCGCCCACGAAGATGATGGGCAGGTAGCGGCCAGCCTTGTAGGACCTCAGGGCCTCCGCCGTCTCGCGCCCGTGGGATGGCAGGCGAGTCAGGCAGACGACCACTGCGTCGGGCAAGTCCGCCAGGATCCGCCTTCCCGCGCGAGCCCCATCTTCCGTCTCTATCTCCACTCCCCAGCCCCTCGCCCGCAGAGCCCGGGCGTGCTCCTCCGCCTCCACCGCGTTCCAATGGATGAGGAAAATCCTGCCCTTCATGGCGCCTCCGCCGCATCCGCTCCTGGCGTGGACCCCGCACGCCGCCCATACAAAGCCAGGCTGTCTCGAAGCTCGGCGCGGCCGTACCGTCGCTGCACCCAGGCCAGGGTGAGCAGGCCGCCCACCACCGTCGCCGCCAGGCCGAGCAGTCCCGCCTCCGGCCCGAAAGGGCCGCCCGTCCACAGGTCGGGTCCACCTTGATGGATGGCGATGAAACTCGCGCTGGATGCCAACCCGCTCACCGGGAAGCCGAAGACTCCCCCCTGGAAGAAGTTCCAAGTGATATGAAGCCCGATGGGAATCCCCAGTTCGCCCGTCAGCACGAAGCCCAGCCCCAGGAACAATCCAGCGACGATCAGGTTTACGGTGCTGACGGCGGTCGTGTTGGGGTTGAAGATGTGAAGCAAGCCGAAGGTGGCCGACGAACCGAGATAGCCCAGCCACAGGGCAGCGCGGGGGTTGATGAAACTCAGACCCTCCGCCATGTTGCGCAGGTGATAACCCCGCGAAAGAACCTCCTCCTGGATGCCCACGGCGATGAATGTCAACAGCAGCATCAGGATGGCCGCGCCAAAAGAGCCACGCACGCTCTGGAAGATCCCGGTGATGGTCACCCAGCCAAGGGCCAGTTCGACCAGGAAGACCCCCGCCATGAGCGCCGCGCCCAGGGCCAGCCCGAAGCCGAGGTCCGCCCACCAGCGGCCGTCAACGTGGAAGCCGAAGTCGGAGAACGGCCGGCGGTCGAGGAACCTGCCCGCGAGCCATACGCTTGCCAGGATGCCCAGGAGCGGGGCCGCCAGGAACAAGCCATTGACCAGCGGGTTGCCTTCGGTGAACTCCGTTATGGACCGAGCGAAGCTGGAGTCCATCGGATCGGGCAGAGACACGCCGATCGCACCGGACAGGAAGATCACCACAAGCATCCCCGCGATGGTGAGGGCTACCATCAGCAGCAAGAACAAGAGCCCCTGCACCATCAGCCGCCACACCGCGCGCAGCCGGCGCTCGTCAACGTTCCAGAAGGCGAATGCAGTGAGTAGTAATCCCCGTGAGATCATGGACATAACCCGCGCTGCTTAGAGTTCCAGAAGAGACTCTTCATCGCTCTCGTTTCCTTTCGTCCTGGACCAGCTCTCCCCGCGTGGGGGCCACACAGCCCCGGCCTTTTGTGGATGATTATTCTAGCATTTCCCGACTGTGATGCACATCGTCTCAGGGAGTTGCCGCCTAGCCACCCTACCTGGCCCGTAATAGTACCATTTTCCTACTCCATACCAGTAGATTTGCGACGAAACAGTACCTTTTTCCCATTGCGCGCACGCCGGGACTGGCATATCGTGAATGCAGGTAGGAGGCATTACACGAATGACCGAATCGAGTGTGCAGATCGCGCCCGCCGTACCTCGGCATTCGCCGAGCGTTTCGCAGCAGACATCTTCGCGATCAGCAACTTTGCAGGAGCTGGAGGAAAAATGAGCATCACTGTCAAGAGGATCAACAGGAGAGCGCTGGAACTCAAGATCCGCGAGAACGGCGAGACGTTCGTGTGCCGTGTCAACAGTGAGTCTGGGGTGGCCGGCGCCATCAGGAAGTACTCCGTACTCAGGGCAACTTGATGGACCGCGGAGATTCTCCCGCCGGGAGAATCTCGCGCCAGGCACGATAATCGTCGACGCGGAGTCTTCAGAACCCCGAAAGATGACCTGCCATCGCCTCTGGATTGAGGCCGTCAGTATTCGTTACCGGCCACCTGATACGCTCAGCAACGCGAATCCACCGCCTTCCCCGTTCTGGAAGTTTCATCGCCCGGTCTATTGCCTCCCGAACAGGCATCCCCGTCTCCAGGTCGCGATGATGATGAAACAGGCGCCCGAAGCCGAGGCCCGTCCTGGCTGTAACAAACCTAGGGAATGAGTGGGGGCGAAGAGCGATGTTCGTTTTCTAGGCTATCCCCTGAATCGGCCACCGCCGACGATGCGACTCTGTACTATGGAGCAATGAAGGGACTTCACTCTCCCGACCGGATGTCGATCACGGGAGCGGGCTCGTGCTCCAGGTAGGCGAAAGTGGCGCGGCAACCGTCGCCGTGGGGGCTCTGAGCGGAGACGCCCACCCGCACCACGTCGGGGGCCTCCAGGTAGAAATGCCGCACCAGGGTCCACAGCTTGCCGTCGCGGCTGAAATGGAAGGCGAAGCGCTTCCCGATGCGGGAAGCGCGCAGATAGACCTCGTCCTCCTCTATAACCTCGCCGTTGGCGTCATCGGACACGCCCCGGGTGTTGAGGCTCACCACCGTGGGAACCCGATTGGAGTGCTCGAAGGCCAGTTTGGCCCAGTGCTCCGCGTTCACGTAGAGCACTATCGCCCCCGCGTCGGCGATCTCCTTCCGCTCGTAGCCAATGCGGCTGCTGACCGTGAAGTCGCCCTGGGCCACGAAATAGAGGAACGGCGCGTCGGCGCGAACGATCTCGCCGCCAGGATGTCGGAAGAGGTCGGTCTTGGGAGGCGCCACGATGTGAAGACGGCCGTCATCGAAACCCCAATCCGATGGCTCGTTGATCCAGGCAAACCCTTTCGGCATCTCGCGACCCTGGCACCCTTCGAAGAGATTCATCCGTGTCTCCTCCTGTCAGTTTAGTTGCAGAAATCCGAGGATCCATTGTACTACATTCGAGCGCGCTGAAAGAGAAAACTAGAGAAGATAGGCCAGGGCTTCGCCGTAGAGGTCAGGATTCTCCTGGCACAGTCCCAGAAACGGGGCCGTCGCCCTGCCCCCCGATCTAAGCCAGGCCAGGGCGCCCAGATAGGTGTGCCAATCGACGCAGGATCCCCTGAGCTTCCCGTCGGCCCCGAAGAGCAGAAGCGCATGCGCGGGGCTGGCGATGACGAAGTGGCCCGGGAGATCGAAGTGGGTGACCGCGATCATAGCCCCAAGGACATCTCCCTCCGAGACCATCGCCCGGTCGAGGGGAAACAACGAGGCCACCTCGAAACCCATATCCTCCAGGGTGGAGACGTAGCAAGCCAGCCCCCAGCGGGTCACCCGATAGATGCAGCCGCGCTCCCCTCTCCTCACGGCCGGCCAGCGCTCGGAGTAGCCCTTCGGAAGCTGGATGGTAGCCCGATGCTCGTCCAGCCTCCCCCCGGCGTCCATCGCCCAGTAGAAAGCGCGCCAATCCTCCACCGGATAGCGTCCAGGAAAGTTGTTCAGAACGCGACAGTCGGCGGTCGCGGCGCTGGTCCGGAAGGGGTTGCTGGCATAGCGATCCATAGGCGCTCCAGACCCTATTGTAGCCCATCGGTTTCAGCATACAAACACGGCCATTCGCCTCCAGAAGCGCTTGCAACGCGCTATTCAAAGCTCCAATTGTCTGGTAGTATCTGAAGCACATCACCCAAAGGAGGTCATTCGATGGCTGAACGCAAGAAAGTCACCCTCTCCACCCTGGTAACCAAGAGGAGCAAAGGCGAGCTCATCACCATGATCACCTGCTACGACTTCGCAATGGCCGACCTGGTCGAGAAGGCGGAGATAGATATAGTGCTGGTAGGAGACAGTCTGGGGATGACGCTCTTCGGATTGGATTCGACGCTGCCGGTCACCCTGGACACCATGGTGGCCCACGTCAAAGCGGTCCGCATCGGCAGCCCCAACTGCTGGCTCATCGGCGATATGCCATACATGACTTACCAGCCATCGATCGAAACAGCCATCCGCTCCGCGGGCCGTCTGATGGCCGGGGGAGAATGCGATGCGGTCAAGCTGGAAGGTGGACGTGAGATGGCGGACCGCATCGAAGGCATCGTAAGCTCGGGCATCCCCTGCATGGGCCACCTGGGCCTGACGCCGCAAAGCGTGGCGGCGCTGGGCGGCCTCAGGGTACAGGGGAGGGGTGCGGCGCAGGCCAAAAAGATCATCGACGACGCCAAAGCAATCGAGGAAGCGGGTTGCCCGGTCATATTGCTGGAGATGGTGCCCGATCGGGTGTGCGAGATCATCACCCGAAGGGCCAACGTCCCCATCATCAGCCTGGGGTGCGGGCCGCACGCGGACGGCCAAATCTTGATTTTCCATGACATGTTTGGCCTTTACCCCAAGTTCAAGCCCAGGATGGCCAAGGTCTTCGGCGACGCCGGCAAAGTCATCGGCGATGGGCTGAAGCAGTACGTAACGGAGGTGACGAATGGCCAATTCCCACAGCCGGAGAACTGGTTCGGTATGAAGGACGAAGAGCACGAAGAACTCCTGGGGATGCTGGGCGAGTAGCTGCGCCAGACCCAGGACGGCCCCGTCGCTTTCCTTTGAGGATCTGGGGACATAAGAAAGGGCAGGGACCATAGGGCCTCCTGCCCGGGGATCTGGTGCTGTGAACTGCTGCTAGTCCTTCGTCTTGCTCGCGCTATCGGCTACCTTCTTCTTCAAGCCCTCCGATTCCGTCTCGGAGCTTCCCGAATCCGACTTCTCGCTCTTGGCCGTTGTCGGCTGGGAACCGCAATAGTCGGTCTTGTAGAACCCCGAGCCCTTGTAAACGATGACCGGGGGTAGAATCACCCTGTGTACCAGGCCCTCGCATTCCGGGCATTCGTTCAGTGGCTCCGCCTTGAAAGACTGCAGGCGATCGAAGTGAATGCCGCAGGCTTCGCACTCGTATTCGTAGGTTGGCATCTCGTTCTAACTCCCATTCACTTTCTTGATGAGTCCGAGCACACATTATAGCAACACATCGCGGGATATGCAACCTTTCCGCCCGAATCTCGAGTCTCACCAAATAAACTTGCGGTTGCGAGCTTGATGCGCTAATATGCGACTTCGAGCGGGGATTACGTCTTCTGGTGAGTTCTCCCGGGACTGTATTGGCCCAACAGCCTGATCATTGTAGGCCGTTTTTGTATGTACAATTCCAGATCGCTGCCTATACAGATTCTCGGTTCCGGATTTACTCTGCCAGCTGCGAGATCGAGAGGATTATATGGAGCATGACTCAGGAGTGGCAAGACATCGCAGGATCGTCCAGATCGACGACTATGAGAGCGTTGTAGAAGCAGAAGTAATAGAGCGCATCAAGGAGAAGGCCAGGCCTCTCCAAGGGCTGCACGTCGCTCACGTGAATTCGACCTACTACGGCGGCGGGGTGGCAGCCATCCTTTCGCCGCTTACGCTGCTGATGAACAGCCTGGAGATCGCCACCGAGTGGCGGGTGATCCAGGGGGCCCCGGATTTCTTCAGCGTCACCAAGAAGATGCACAACGCCTTGCAGAGCGGAGAGGTGGAATTCTCCCAGGAAGAGCTGGAAATCTACGAGCAGGTAGTCTACGAGAATTCCATAAGAAATCACTTGGATCACGACCGGGTCATCGTCCACGACCCACAACCCCTTCCGATGATCGAGCATTATCAGAAGAAGGGGCCCTGGATCTGGCGCTGCCACGTCGACCTGAGCAGCCCCAACCGGACGCTTTGGAATTACTTGGCTCAGTTCATCGAGAAATACGATGCGGTGATCGTCAGCCTGGAGGAGTACGCCCAGCAGTTGGAAACGCCGCAGACCTTCTTCATGCCGGCCATCGACCCCTTCTCTCTCACCAACGCCTATATGAGCGAGGATGAGGCTCTGGGGCGCTTGGAAACTTGCGGTATACCGACCGACCTTCCGCTGGTGACCCAGATCTCCCGCTTCGACCGCTGGAAGGACCCTCAGGGCGTCATCGAGGCGTTCAAGATTGCCAGAAAAGAGGTCCCCGCCAGGCTGGTGTTGTTCGGAAACATCGCCACCGACGACCCGGAAGGCGAGGAGATCTACCAGTCGCTGCTCGATTCTCGGGACGACGACATCATCATCATGTCCAGAGAGGACACCACGTTGGTTAACGCCCTTCAGCGCACCTCGGCCGTCGTCCTGCAGAAATCAATTCGAGAGGGTTTCGGTTTGACCGCTACTGAAGCCATGTGGAAGCGCACTCCGGTCATCGCCGGCAACGTGGGAGGGCTGCGCTACCAGGTCGAAGATGGCGTAAACGGCTTCCTGGTCTCGTCGGTCGAGGAAGCTGCCGAGAGGATCGTTCAATTGCTCAAGGACCCGGAGCTGTGCGAGCACCTGGGGGGGAACGGCAGGAAGACCGTGCAGGAGCACTTCCTGATGATCCATCTTCTGGAGCAGTACCTCGACCTGCTCGGCTCCTTCCAGCCGTGCTATCAACTGCCCGACAACCACAACGAAGTGCATCCATCCAGAGTGCAACCGCATATGATCCCTGCGTCCTCTCCAAAACCGGAAGAGCTGATCTAGCCGCAGGAGAGCTGTCGCCGGCCACAGATCCAACAGCCACAGCCCCTCCCGCGTGAGCGGGGCTGCTCTTGTCCCCGCGAGCTCAGACCACGCTAATAAGACTTGGCTTTTTTGATAAACTATGCTTAACTGCCTTCCCATAGTCCTCCAAAGGGGTCAAGCGGTGTCTTTTCGCATCCGAGTCTTGCTGGCCATGTCTTGCGCCCTGGCTGTTGTGGCTCTCACCGTGGGCTTGATCGCCGCCTTCGGCACGCCCCTATGGCAGGACGACGGCGTGGGCGTGTCCGTCGCGCTCCAAAGCCAGCTCGATCCCCAGATCGTATCTGACGGTTCCAGCGGAGCCATCGTGACCTGGGAGGACTACCGCAACTCCGCCACCACCGGCTACGACATCTATGCCCAGCGCATGGACAGCAACGGCAACGCCCTATGGCAGACCGACGGCGTGAGCCTGTGCATCGCGTCCAGTTCCCAATCTGATCCCCAGATCGCTTCCGACGGGTCCGGGGGCGCCATCGTGACCTGGGAGGACCAGCGGGACTTCGGGACCACCGGTAAGGACATCTACGCCCGGCGGGTGGATGGCAGTGGCAACGCCTTGTGGGAGACCAACGGCGTGAGCCTGTCCGTTGCCCTCAACGACCAGCAGGTCCCCCAGATCGCCTCCGACGGGTCTGGAGGCGCCGTCGTGACCTGGATAGACAAAAGGGACGACGTCACCACCAGCCAGGACATCTACGTGCGGAGGGTGGACGGCAACGGCAACGCCCTGTGGTACACGGATGGGGTAACCATTTGCGAAGCCTCCAATGCCCAGGAGTACCCTCAGATCGCCTCCGATGGGTCCGGGGGCGCCATCGTTACCTGGACGGATCTTCGTGACGACGGAGGAGATATCTATGCCCAGCGAGTGTACTCTGACGGCACGGTCGCCTGGGCCAGCGACGGCGTGAGCCTGTGCGTCGACTCCAACATCCAGCATGATCAAGAGATCGTCTCCGACGGGTCCGGGGGCGCCATCGTGACCTGGATGGACTACCGCGACAGCCAATGGGACATCTACGCCCAGCGGGTGGACAGCAGCGGCAACGCCCTGTGGCAGGACGACGGCGTGCCACTCTGCAGTTTTAACTGGCACCAGCAGGACCCCCAGATCGTCTCCGACGGGGCCGGGGGCGCCATCGTGACCTGGGAGGACTACCGCTACAGCCAATGGGACATCTACGCCCAGCGGGTGGACAGCAGCGGCAACGCCCTGTGGGTGACCGACGGGGTGAGCCTGTGCGTCGACTCCAACGACCAGGTGAACCCCCGGATCGCCCCTGACGGATACTGGGGCGCCATAGTCACCTGGCGCGACGAGCGTGGCTCCGACCGCGACATCTACGCCCAGCGGGTGGGTGGCGTGGCCAGCGATGTGAACTTGCCGCTGGTGGCAAAGAACTACCAGTAGCCAGGCGCGCGCTGGCGAACCTGAAAGCTTCCTGTCGCAAGAGGCGGGGAGCCTGTCGCTATAGGTGGCAGAGAGAGCCCCTCTCGCCTGAGAGGGGCTCTTCATATCCTCGCGAATTCAGACTGCACCACTAGAACTTGACTTTTTTAGTAAACCATGTTTAACTTCTTTTCCCACAATCCTCCAAAGGAGTCAATCGATGTCTTTTCGCATCCGAGTCTTGCTGGCCATGTCTTGCGCCCTGGCCGCCGTGACCCTGACCGTGGGCCTGATTTCCGCCGTGGGATGGCCGTTGTGGCAGGAGGACGGCGTTGCCCTCTGCGTCGCCACGAACGACCAAGAAAATCCCCAGATCATCTCCGACGACGCCGGGGGCGCCATCGTGACCTGGAAGGACGTCCGTGGCTCCGACCAACCTATCTACGCACGGCGGGTGTATTCCGATGGCACTCCGGCTTGGACCACCGACGGGGTGAGGCTGTCCGTCGCGGCCAAACTGCAACGGGATCCCCAGATCGTATCTGACGACTCCGGGGGCGCCATCGTGACCTGGGCGGAATCCACGGGCTCCGGCGACGACATCTACGCACAGCGTGTGGACAGCGGCGGTAACATCCTGTGGAATCTGAACGGCGTGAGCCTGTGCGTCGTGTTCCAATGGCAACAGAATCCCCAGATCGCCTCCGACGGCTCCGAGGGTACCATCGTGACCTGGCAGGACCTCCGCAACTTAGCCACCACCCATAGGGACATCTACGCCCAGCGGGTTTACTCCGACGGCACCACTGCGTGGGCCACCAACGGCGTGAGCCTATGCGCCGCACTCTACGAACAGCAAGGTCCTCAGATCGTCCCTGACGGAGCAGGAGGTGCCATAGCGACCTGGACAGACTACCGCACCAACACCGACAACGACATCTACACGCAGCGGGTGTACTCCAACGGCACGGTGGCCTGGACCACCGATGGCGTGAGTCTGTGTGTCGAATCCGACCACCAATCTGAACCCCAGATCGTGTCTGACGGCTCCGGAGGCGCCATCGTGACCTGGAAGGATGAACGCGGCTACGAGTTCGACATCTACGCCCAGCGAGTGCTTTCGGATGGCACAGTGGCCTGGACCACCGACGGGGTGAGCCTGTCCGCAGCTTCCGTCTCCCAGTACGATCCCCAGATTGCCTCCGACGGCTCCGGGGGCGCCATCGTGACCTGGTATGAGTATCGGGGAGGCACCTCCGGCTACGACATCTACGCCCAACGGGTGTATTCCGATGGTACCCCGGCTTGGACCACCGATGGGGTGAGCCTGTCCGTCGCCTCCGACAACCAGCGAGATCCCCAGATCACCTCGGACGGCTCCGGGGGCGCCATCGTTACCTGGAAGGACGAACGCGGCTCGGATTCAGACATCTACGCCCAGAGGGTGGATGCCGACGGAAATGTCCAGTGGGAAGCCAACGGCGTGCGCCTCGGTGCCGCAACTGACGATCAAGTAGATCCTCAGCTCGCGCCCGCTCCAAACGGAGGTGCCATCGTGACCTGGGCGGACTATCGTGACAGCGGCACCTCCGGCTATGACATCTACGCCCAGCGGGTCGGCGACCTATCTCCCGGTCTTCACCTGCCCCTCGCACTCAAGCGCTACGAGTAGCCGCGCACTCGCTGGGTGACTCCGCCCCCCCCAGCGAGTGCGCGACGTAACTAGCATCCACCTACCGCTGGTGATGCGCAAGTACTAGTAGTGAGGTTGCAACGGGAAGCTCAGCAAGGCATTATAGACAAATCGGAAAATGTCCAGCCAAGGAGGAGTGAAATGCCTGCAGAGAATCCTGCAGTGAGAGAGCCGGTGGGTTCCAGCGGCGAGGGTCGCAAGCTGCGGTGGGGCGTGCTGGGATGCGCTCGAATCGCCTCCAGAGCCCTGCTGCCGGCCATGAGCCGCTCCCGAAACAGCGAGCTGACGGCCCTGGCCAGCCGGGACCTGAAGCGCGCCCAAACGGTGGCGGAGGAATACGCCATCCCCACAGCCTGCAGCCCCTACGACCGGGTCCTGGAGGACCCATCGGTGGAGGCGGTGTACATCCCTCTGCCCAACGACATGCACCGGGAGTGGGCCCTTCGCGCCATCGAGGCAGGGAAGCACGTGCTCTGCGAGAAGCCTCTGGGTTTGAACGCTCAAGAAGCCCAGGAGATAGCTGAAGCGGCACAGAAGGCCGGCGTGCAGCTGATGGAAGGGATAATGTATCGCTTCCATCCGCGCAGCCGGAAGATCAAGTCCCTGGCAGATGAGGGAGCCATCGGCGAACCGAAATTGGTCCACGCCGCTTTCACCTTCGCCTATGAGGACCTAGACGACTATCGCTATGACCCAGAGAGAGGCGGGGGGGCGCTCATGGACGTGGGCATCTACGGCGTGAGCCTGGCCCGGTGGATCTTCGGCACCGAGCCGGAGACGGTGGTGGCAAGCGCGGACTATGGGCCCACCGGGATAGATCTGACCACTGTGGCCCTGATGCGGTTCTCGGACGGCCGACTGGCCACGGTTCAGGCCAGCTTCGGCACGGCCCTGCAGATGACGTACTCCATCGTGGGCACGGAAGGGGCCATTGAGCTGCCTCACGACGCCTTCGTCCCCAAGGAGGGCGACACCACGTTCCAGCTTCGAGGGGAGGAAGACGAAAAGGGACAGGTGGAGATCGTCCCCGGCGTCGACCAGTACCAACTGATGGTGGAGCACTTCGCCGACGCCGTACTGGAGGGGGTCAAGCTGGAGCTGCCGCCCCAGGAAAGCGTGAACAACATGCGGGTTATGGATGCTGTGGCCCTGTCCGCACGCGAAGGCCGCGCCGTGGTGCTGGATACATAGCCCCGGCTTGGACGACCGCCGCAACTACATGTGAGGGAGGGGTAGCCGTGAGCGAGCAGAAACGTGTCCTGGTGACCGGGGCCACCGGCAAGGTGGGGCGCACCTTCATCGAACGCATCTTCAGCGACCCTGACTACGATTCGGTCGTCATCCGGGCACTGTGCCACAACCGCCAGCTCCAGCCGCACGACCGGCTGGAGGTGATGCCGGGCTCCATCGAGGATCAGGGAGTGGTGAACGAGGCGACGAGGGACGTGACCCACGTGCTGCACCTGGCCACCGTCAAGGAGACGCCGGAGAGGATCATGGACGTGGCCATAAAGGGCCTATTCTGGCTGCTCGAAGCCTGCCGCCAGAGCGAGACTTTCAGGCAGTTCCTGATGGTCGGCGCCGACGCCGCCCTGGGGCACTTCTTCTACGACTGGCCCGCGCCGATGACCGAGGAGACGCCGCTGGCGGCCTATCCAGGCTGTTACGCCCTGTCCAAAGTCCTGGAACAGGTCATGCTGGAACAGTACTTCGTCCAGTACGACTTCAACGGCTGCTGCCTGCGCCCGCCCTGGATCATGGAGAAGGACGACCTCAAGTACGCCCTGTCCTTCGGGGAGGACATCTTCGGCGGGCCGCGCTGGCGGGAGTTGGTGGGCCCGGAGAAGGCGGACGAGTGCGAGCGCACCAAGGCCGTGCCGGTGATGCTCGACGCCTACGGCGAGCCGATGAAGCGGAACATCGTCCACGTGAACGATCTGGTGGAGGCCATCCTGGCGGCGATGGATAACCCCAACGCCGAGCAGGAGGTCTTCAATGTCTCCATGGACGAGCCATTCGACTATGGCCGGGTCGCGGAGTATCTGGCTGAGACGCGAGGCTACCATCCGGTGGAGATTCCATCGGAGTTCTACTCCACCTGGCTGGACAACTCCAAGGCCAAGTTCCTGCTCGGCTGGCGGCCGCAGTACGACTACCAGCGCCTGGTGGACGATGCATTCGAGTACCAGCGCGCCCCGGACGACCCGCGAGTGGTCTGGTATCCAGGTTGAGAACGTGGGGGCGATTGGCACGCGGAACATCGTCAAGGCGCAGCTCGATCCTCACCCACGCAGACGGCGCGCCATGGGCTTCTGGGATGGAGGGGCAGGCACAAGACCTGCCATGCCGGTTGGCGCCTCCCGCTCTACACTCGGACGGAGAGAAGCGCTACTCGACCGCCGCTTCAGCGTAGGGTTTACGCAGCTTGATCGGCTTGGCCGGGCGGCGCAGGCGCAGATTGAGCATCTCCACGAAGACGGAGAAGCCCATCGCGAAGTAGATATACGCCTTGGGAATATGGAGCGCGAGCCCTTCCCCCACCAGAGAGAAACCGATCAGCAGGAGAAAGCTCAAAGCCAGCATCTTCACAGTGGGATGGCGCTCCACAAAACTGCTGACACTATCAGCAGCCATCAACATGACCCCCACCGCGATCACCACGGCGGCGATCATCACCGGCACCTGGTTGACCATCCCCACCGCTGTGATAACCGAGTCAAGCGAAAAGATCACATCGAGCAACAGGATCTGCACGATCACTCCGGTGAACGAGACCGCTGCCTTCGCCTCGACGTGAGCTTCCTCCCCCTCCAGCCTCTCGTGAATCTCATAGGTACTCTTGGCTAGCAGGAACAAGCCGCCGGTCAGCAGAATGAGGTCCCGACCCGAAATCGGGTGATCGAAAACGGTGAAGAGCGGAGCGGTCAGGCGAATGATCCAGGCCAACGAAATCAGCAGTGCAATGCGCACAAACATGGCCAGGAACAATCCCACGCGCCGGGCCCTGGCCTGTTGATCGCTGGGCAGCTTACCCGCCAGAATCGAGATGAAGATGATATTGTCAATCCCCAGGACGACTTCCAGGCTGGTTAGGGTAACCAGTGCGATCCAAATTTCAGGATTTGTGATCCAGTCCAGCATGTTGCACCCCCTCTACGTTCTCGTGGTTAGGCAGCGATCAACTCTGGTCCATAATGGTAGAGATAGCCCGCGGGTTTGTCAAAAGAATACCGTTTGAGATCGTCAAAGGGCGGGCACAGAGAGACGAAGCCTGGATGACGCGTCTTGACAACGGAATGAACGGATGATACCCTTGGAATGGGTAGTTCGCCACCTGAATGGTTCAACGCTGCGATCGACAACCGTTTGAGGAGGATGCTATGTCTGTGGTAGGCAAAGCCTTGGTAGTTGCGTTGCTGGCCGCCGCCTTGATGACGCTGGGTGGCTGCTGTTGTACGGGGTTACCCGGCTTGGGAGGCCTCTTCGGGCCCGGCGGGCTCGATATCGATGTCCCAACGGAGATCCAGCCCGATGTGGAGATACCGGAGATCAAACCCGACCGCCCCTCCACGGGGCTTGCGGACATCCCGGTCTATCCCGGCGCCAAGCACGACCAAGAAGGAGACATGCCCTTCTGGTTCCGGGCCATGACCGGCCAGTATGCCCGGTTCGATTGGCGCGTCTATACCACGGGGGATCCCCCAGGGAAAGTCGTCGCCTTCTACGAAAAGGAGATGTCAGCCAGAGGTTGGGAAGGTGCTGCCATGGGCATAGGCGAGGAGATGGGAGAAGCCGAGGGCGGCGCCATGCTAACCTATTCCAAGGGGCAGGATGCGGAGGGCGAGCCGGAGATCGTAGCCCTGATTTTCATCGGATCCGAGGATGGAGAGACATCGATCGTCGTCGTGCGGGCGGAGCAACGAGGGTAGCGAGCGCGGAGGCCCGCGCCCAAAGCGGGGCGAATTCTTCCAGCGAAAACGCAGGGCGCGCTCAGATGCCCCCTACGCCGTTCCGAGCGGCCTCCATCAGTTTGTAGCGGGCATCTTCCAGGTCTATGCCGTTGACCAGAGCCAACTCCCCGGAGAGGAACGATGCGGCCCGGTCCAGCAGCCCCGTCTCGGTGGTATTGAGCCCTCCCATCTGCTGTTCCAATCCCACGAGGCTCAGGATGGCCTCCGCGGTGTCCAATGGATCACCACCTTCTAGGCACTGGCGGATGATTTCGCCCCGCCTTTTGGCATCACCCTCCAGGGCTCTGGGCTGGCCCTTCAGGATCTTGAAAACGCGGTTCATCTTCCGATGCGACGAGGCTTTGCGAAGCCTGCCTTTGGCGCCATCCACAGGCACCGAGAGCCTGATGGAAGATTCGATGAGATCTATGACATAGTACTCGGAAGCCTCATCAGAGTCCGAGCGCCGATTCTCCCTCAACTCCACTATGGTACCAGCTCCACGGACGCGGTGAACCACGTGATCTCCGACCGAAAACACCGTCTACCTCCGATCTGAAACTTGCGTCGCCCTAGAACCAGCAGGCAACATGGGAGCTAGAAAGCCGAACGACCGGCAAACACAGGGGTCCCCCGCTCCCACGCCGGATGAGGCATCGAGTCACACCGAATCGCAACGCCTACCGCCTCACGAGCCATCACAGGGCTAGTAGAGAAACATGGGCTTCCCGTCGACATTGAGAACCTTGGGCCGGTAGTTCTCTGAATCGTAAAGCTCGTTCACGTCCACTCGCTTCTTTCCCTCTTTGGTGATGCTGAGAGGGATGTTGGTGTAGATCCCGCTCCTCAGCGCCACCATGCGCCCCCAATTCTTGTAGACCACCAGAGACATGGCCATGTTGGCGTAGTTCACCGCCACCATCAGGTCCAGCGAATCGGGGACGCCGCTGCGCATCAGGTAGCCCAGCCGCTGGTAGCTTATCCGGTGATTGGTGAGCTTCTGCAGGATCTCCCCGGTGACCTCGCCGATCCCGCCCAGCTTCCGGTGACCGTAGGCGTCCACTTCACCCCTCTCGACTATCTCACCCTCTATCATCTTGGCACCCTCGGAGATGGTCATGATGGCATAGTTGCTGGGATTTCGCCGTTTGTCCTCCACCAACAAGCGAGCCAGCTTCTCGACGTCAAAGGGCACCTCGGAGATGATAGCACGATCCACCCCCGCCAGAAGCGAGGAGATCAGAGAGGTCTCCCCGGAATAGCGCCCGAAAAGTTCCACCACCCCAATCCTCTCGTGAGAGCCGACGGAGGTCCTGAGCTGGTGGATGAACTGGACGCTCCGAGTTACGGCGGTGGAGAAGCCTATACAGTAATCGGTACCGTACACGTCATTGTCCATCGTCTTGGGGATGGCGACGACGGGAAAGCCCTCCTCGTGAAGCCGTTCGGCGAAGCTGAGGGTATCATCGCCCCCTATGGGAACGACCACATCGATACCCAGCTTCTCCAGGCTGCGGAGCACATGAGGGGTGAAATCCTGGGCCTCACCGGACGCCTGGGCCTCCTCCGTCCGCAGGAAACCCGGCACCTCGTGAGGACGGACATTGCTGGGGTTGACGCGAGAGGTGTGAAGGAAGGTGCCGCCGGTACGGTCTATCTTGCGCACCACATCACTGGTCAGCTTGATGGTGCAATCGTCCCAGGTGTCAGGGTCGTCGGGGTTGCAGTGCAAGAGCCCCCACCAGCCTCGGCGAATTCCGATGACATCCTGCCCCTGGTCCTCAGCTCGATTCACCACCGCTTTGATGCAAGCGTTGAGGCCAGGTACGTCACCGCCGCCCGTGAGAATTCCGATCCTCATGCTGGCGCCTTCCTCCACTTGAAATCCAATTCATTATAGCTGAATCTGGATGAACTGACCAATCTGCTGCCCCAGGCACGAAAAGGGGCGACCCGAAGGGTCGCCCCTACTATCATCTGTAACTATACAATTTGTAGACTGCTATTCCTGGCATCTCAGGCTTCGAAGCTTCACCAAAGCGGAGCCGCCAAAGCTGGTCCCTAGATGCGAACACCAGAAAACAAATCGAGAGAAAGCCTTCCCCTACCTCCGTCCCGGCGGCGTAACGTAAGTCACGATCAGGCGCGCCTCGTTCTGCGGTGGGAAGGAAACGCAGTCGGGACAAGCCGCGAAGACATTTGAATTTCTTCCCTCTTTCTTCGCCACGAAAGCGAAGCCGTAGTTGGGCTCACCTCGGGCCCAAGCCTTCACTATCTGCTTCACGTCCCAGGTGTACCAATCCGGGAAATCTGCGACCGTTTGCCACTTGGCCGGGGATCTATAGGCTGGTCCGGGCCAGACGAAAGACGCCGAACCCGGATCCCAATCCTCTGTCACGCGGTGGAGGCCGATCGTCACCGAGCCAGGCGCAGGATACGGATATTGGATGAATACCTGCAGCTCGGCATCGACGATCCGAGAGTGGGAAGGGAGCTCCTCCAGTGGAAACTGAAGGTAGCCCCGCCAGCGCTCGCGTCCGCAGTTTTTCAGGGGATCGGGATTGGGATCGACGAAATCCCCGAAGGCAAGAAGCGGGAGGGTGAAGCTGGCATGGCAATCGTCGAGCACGTAGTTCTCGGCTGTTCCAAGCGTGGCCACCTTACCGTGGCCACAGTAAGCCACGTCATCCACTATCGTGGTCATCTCAGAGGGTGGGGCGGCCACTGCAGTGCCGACACCGGCGAATAGGGCCAGTCCCATCGCCAAAGCAGCCATCAACGCGATGCTTGCCGCCAGAATCTTGAACCCCCACTTGCGACTCATAGCAGATCTCCTTCCCACAGCCTGATCAATTTTCCAAGACCACAATTCCAATCATACCATAAAGTGGGGACAAGGTAAAGAGACGGATACAAACTGATCTTAAAACTCTCGCCGCTTCGGCGGAATCGACTCCATCAAGCGCGGTGGCGCTACAATTGGAGCGAACATCCAGCAGCGGAGGACATGCCCGGTGTCAGAGACGGATGAGGCAAGGGGCGAGCCGGGGTTCTACGGGGAGTTGTTCACCTCCCAGGAGATCCTGGACATGGCCCGCTACGCTGAGGATCCCGACCTGGACGATGAGATAGGGATATTGAAGGTCCTGATCCGACGGGTGGTGGAAGCCGAGGAGAACCCCTCCAAGTCGCTGGCGCTGATCACCCGAGCCGTGGGGCAGCTCACCCGTTCGCTGAAGGCCCGCCGGGCCCTGTCGGGAGAGGCGGCGGATGGGCTGGCCGGCGCCATCGCCGCCGCCCTGGACGAGATAGGAAACGAGCTGGGGCTGGACCTGTGAGAGCTCGCTGGCCGGCGACGTCGCCAGCATATCGCAGCAGGAGAGGAAAATACATTGATCTCGGGCCAGAAGAAGCTAAAAGGGGCTGTCGGACGCTTCGGAACCGCGCGTCGAGGCAAGCGAAGAGGAAAGGTGGATCAACAGCCGGGATGCGTCTACGGGCTGCTCACCCGGGAGGATGTAGACGACCTGCGGGACTCCCTGGAAGAGATGAAGGACGAGATCAAGTGGCTGCGTCGCTGGCTGATGGCCACTTTTCTGGCCGTGATAGCCGAGGCCATCCTCGGCCAGTTCGGCCTGATGTGAGAGGCGGGGGCGAGTCCAGGCTCAGTGCAGCGCTAGGGAGACACGAGGCGGTAGTTGTCGCGAGCGATATCGACCATCAGCTCGTCGGCCAGTTCGAGAAGGCTACCGATCCTGGGACTGGCCAGGCTGTAGATGGCGAAGCGGCCGTGCTTCCGCACTCGCACGAGGCCATACCTGCGCAGACGGCTCAGGCTCTGGGATACCAGATTATGGCTGCGTCCGGTCGCCTCCACGATCTGGCCCACGCTCTTCTCGCCGGACTGAAGCAAATCGAGTATGGCCAATCGAGTGGGTTGGGATAAGGACTTGAGAACCTCCACCTTCATTTTCGATCCGGGGTCGCTGGCGCTCATATCAGTTCCTCCTGTATCGGCCGCCTCCCATACTGTTCTGAATCTCATCATAAATCAACTTGATGGGCAGGTCAAGCGAGAGTGGGCGAGATGAGCATCGGTAAATCAGTGGCCAAGAAGTGGCTGTCGGACGTTGGCTGGTTCTCGCGTCTGGTGGTTCGACGCCCGCTGCACGACTACCAATTGAGGCCCGCCCGTGCCATCGTGGACTCGATCCTGCAAGGACGCGGGGACACCTTCGTGGTGGTGATGTCTCGCCAAGCGGGCAAGAACGAGACCTCGGCGCAGATGGAAGCGTATCTGCTCAACCTGTTTCAGCGCCGTGGTGGGTTCATCGTCAAAGCCGCACCCACCCGCAAGCCCCAGCTGATAACCTCCAAGATGCGCCTGCAGGAATGCATGCGCAACCCCTGGAATCGCGGCGCGACGCCCGAGCACGGCTACATCCTTCGCTACGGCAGCGCCCGAATCGCGTTCTTCTCGGCGGCGCCGACGGCTAACGTTGTGGGCGCCACCGCCAGCATCCTGCTGGAATGCGACGAGGCCCAGGACGTGGGCCCAGATAAGTGGAACAAAGACTTCCGACCGATGGGCGCCTCCACCAACGTCACCACCGTGCTTTGGGGCACCGTATGGACCTCGAAAACGCTCCTGGCGAAAACCGCCCGGGCGCTGCAGGAACAGGAACGAAAAGACGGGATCAAGCGGGTTTTCTACGTGCCCTGGCCAGAGGTGGCGAAAGAGAACCCGGCCTACGGAAAGTACGTGCGCGCCGAGATCAAAAGGCTGGGACGCGATCACCCGCTGATCAAAACCCAGTATTTCCTGGAGGAGATCGACGCCGAAGGCGGCATGTTCCCTGAGGCTCGCCGGGCTCAGATGAGAGGCGATCACCCCCGGCGGCGGCAGCCCGAACCGACCAAACAGTACGCTTGCCTGATCGACGTGGCTGGCGAGGACGAGGAACTCGAAGGGGACGAAGCTCGGGTAGAGAGTCCCCATCGGGATGCGACGGCGCTGACGGTGGTCGAGGTGGACATCTCCACGGTTTCGGACCCCCTGATCCTGAAGCCCACCTATCGAGTGATGGACCGGCGCCTCTGGATCGGCACCAAGCACAGCCAGCTGTACGCCGCCTTGCTGGACCTCTGCCGCAACGTGTGGAGGGCCCGATGGGTGGTGGTGGACGCCACCGGCGTGGGCGCTGGCCTGGCGTCGTTCCTGGCCGCGGCGCTCAAGGATCAGGTGACGAAGTTCCAGTTCAACGCGCGGACCAAGTCGGAGCTGGGCTGGGATTTCCTAGCCATTTGCGATACCGGCCGGTTCAAAGATCACCTGGACGACGGCAGCCCCGAGCGAGCGCAGTTCTGGCGGGAGGTCGACGCGTGTTCCTACCAGGTCCAGGAAGGGCCTGGCAAGCGGCTCAAATGGGGCGTGGACGACCCCGCGGTGCACGACGACGCGCTCATATCGGCAGCTCTAGTGGCCGTGATCGATCGCTTGGAATGGAGCCCGTACTCGCACGGGGTGATCTTGGAGTCGAGGTTGGACTATGACGACGGGCGGTTCTGATCTCGCGGGATCCCTCTGTATACCCCTATAATAGTTGAGGCCCCGAGGGTAAACCCTCGGGGCCTCAACTTCGCTAGTCGGCTTCCGCCTACAGCTTTACGACGTTGACGGCCTGTGGGCCGCGGGGATTGTCCTCAACTGAGAACTCGACCTGGTCCCCTTCGTCCAGATTGCGGAATCCTTCGCCCGAGATGGCTGAGTAGTGACAGAACACGTCATCGCCACCTTCGCGCTCGATGAATCCGAAACCCTTTGATCCGTTGAACCACTTGACAGTACCAGTGATCCTTTCGCTCATGCGTTGGTGCCTCCTTCCCTAAAGTATTGTGTAGGGCAAGAAGTTTGTCTAGGTAACGCTTTCGTTCTATCCCAACGTAGATCACTGGGTAAAACGAGAGCCAACCAAGTCACGCGAACGTTCCTGGTCAGCTCCATCAGGCAATTCCCGAAACAAGGGCTTAATGCTTCCTACGCTATATATATTAGCAGGTATGAAGATTTTTGTCAAGTCCCCCCGTCGAAGAACCGCCCCAAAGCCATGAGGCAGCTTTTCCCCTCATGGCCAGGGTTGGCGCGGCCAGCGCCAGTTATCTACAATGTGAACATGTCTACGAGCGCCTGTACACCCACTGAAGGAGGGCGACATGAGAATCAAACAGATTTCCGTAAGGGGACTCTTTAGGGTCTTCGACCACACCATCCCGCTGAACATGGAAGATCGCATCACCATCATGCACGGACCCAACGGATTTGGCAAGACGATTCTACTCCATATGCTTGATGACCTCTTCAACTCAAGGTACTCGATCTTCAGGAGGGTGCCGTTCACAGAATTCCGAGTAGACCTTGACAATGGAGACTCTCTACGCGTCATCAAAAAAGCCGATCAGCATGGGAAAGAGACGGTGCGGGTGCATAGTGCAGGCAAGGAGTACGATGTAACGTCTCCGGACCGGAGACATATTCCACGCATGTCGATGATTGAGCGACTAGTTCCCGAGCTTGAGCGTGTCGGATCGAGACAGTGGCTCAATACAGTGACTGGCCACACTCTTTCCCTAGAACAAGTCCTTGACACCTATGGCATTATTGGTGACGACCCGCCGGAGTGGCTCAAACAGCTTCAAGAGTCTTTTCATACCAGATTCATTCGAACGGAACGACTGTCAGTTCATTCGCCCACGCCAAAATCACGCTATCTTCTTGAACATGGTGAGAGTGCAGTTCCAGCCGCCGTTGACTACTCCCAGGACCTAGCCAGGACCATCGAACAATCGCTTGCCAGATCAGTGGAGCTGAGCTCATCTCTTGACAGATCGTTTCCCATGCGCCTGGTGAGCCCTACAAGCCGAGAGTTGGCTCCAGACTTAGGTGAAGAGGAGTTGCGCCAGGAGAAGGATCTGAAAAGTGCCATCGAGCGTCTCGAGGCTGCCAAGGAACAGATGCAAGAGCAGCTGCAGGCCCTGGCCGCCGTGGCAGCACCGGTGGATATGCTCAAGCTCTACATCGAAACCGGCGGCAAGGTATGGATCTCAAAGCGAGCCATTCGCGGAAACCCACACAGAGAGCTGAAGCTGCAGGTCGATGGTTATGACCTGATGTATCCTGACCCCATGAGTCTTCAGGACGGGTTCTACCGGTTCGTTGTCATGGCCCTTCCCTGTGAGCCGGCCAGATCCGAGAAGCAGCATGGCAGGGTCTTGTTCTATGATGACTACGATCATAGTATCCCGGAAGATGACCTGAACCGGCAAGGATCCGTAATCAGCTAAAAAAAGAAAGGAGAAAGACATTGAGCGAAGACGATAAACCGAGAACCTACGAGGAGTGTCCGATCTGTCATTGTCGGGAT